>Ga0302347_1001517_pt1 | contig 27638 bp, 23 predicted proteins | sample PhyWR1_FD_202178 | JGI IMG/M metagenome (GOLD analysis project Ga0302347, IMG submission 202178) | Leaf surface microbial communities from wheat plants in UC Gill Tract Community Farm, Albany, California, United States - DLSL W.R1 (v2)... | ecosystem: Host-associated > Plants > Phyllosphere >...
AGTCCCCTAGGGGACGCCATTATTGCGGGAATAGCTCAGTTGGTAGAGCACGACCTTGCCAAGGTCGGGGTCGCGAGTTCGAGTCTCGTTTCCCGCTCCAAATTTTGTTTTTTGGAGCTACGCAGTTGCAAAAAACACTCAGAAAGCAGCCTTAGGGCTGCTTTTTGCGTTTCCGGGTTTTGCTTTTCTTGCTCCGCGTAAACGCTTCTAAGCTGATAACCAATCGATCTGCAAGAAAACCCCGGCTGGCGCCACACAAGAATTCAAACCTGATTTGAGTTCTTCAGATGTCGTATTACTTCGATAGCGCCCAGCAACGGGACATCCAGGCCTTGTCCCTTACCTTCACCGGTCGAACCCAGTGGCCTACCTGGTTACTGCTGCTTGCCGTACCCGCTGCCTGGTTCGCCTTGCTGCTGGGCAGTCCGCTGCTCGGTGCGGGCTGGACAATTGTGCTGCTGATTCCGGTGGTGGTGCTGTGGATGTCGGTGCAGCACGAACTGCTGCATGGCCATCCCACCCGTTTCAATGGCCTTAACAAAGTGCTGGGCTACGCCCCGTTTGCCCTGTGGTATCCCTACACCCTGTATCGCGACAGCCATTTGCAGCATCACCGCGATCATGACCTGACCCTTCCCGGGATCGACCCCGAAAGCCGCTATATGACTCAGGCTCACTGGCATGGCAGTTCGAAACTGTTGCGTGGTCTGCTCTGGCTGAACAAAACGGTGCCCGGCCGCTTGCTGGTGGGGCCGCCCCTGGCGTTGTACGGTATGGCCAAAGCAGAGCTGCAGCGCCTGCGCCGTGGCGACCGGCAAGCCTGGTGCATGTGGCTGACCCACGGTTTTTTCACCCTGCTGATGTTTGCCTTTATTGCGTACTGCAGCGAACTGGCCGTTTGGCAGTATGTGTTTCTGGTCACCGTACCTGTTTTGTCAGTGGGCATGGTCCGTTCCTTTTATGAGCACCGCCCCGCAGTCCGGCCGGAACAGCGAACGGTACTCAATGAAGCCGGTTGGCCCTGGACCTGGCTGTTCCTGAACCTCAATTTGCATCTGGTCCACCATGATTTACCCAGTTTGCCGTGGTTTTACCTGCCCAGGGTCTACCGGGCGCGGCGCGCGCAGTGGCAGCAACGCAGTGGTGGCTTTTTGGTGCAAGGCTACGGTGAGCTGATTCGTCGTCACGCGGTGCAGGCGATTGATAGCCCGCAGCATCCGTTCAGTTAATTTCAAAAGGTGCCCTCCATGTCTGGCCGTTATGCCGAATTGGCAATGTATGTAGCCCCCCAGCAAGTCAGCCAGGCCAATGAGCAGTGGCTGACCCGCATTCTCGAGCTGTTGCAGCAACCGCGTGGTGATGCCCGGGGCCTGGATTCACTGGCGCTGTGGCGGTCTGCGCACCTGTTGCTCAGCCAGACCTGCGGCTACCCGCTGTTGACCCAGTTGCGCGGGCAGGTGCAAGTGATCGGTCGCCCGCAGTACGAATGGCCTGACAGCAGTGGCGGTGAGCATTGCAGTGTGATTGTCAGCCGTGATGCAGACCCGCGCCGCGATCTGGGCGCTTTCGCGGGCAGCCGCGGGGTGATCAATGACCAGCACTCCAACAGTGGTATGAATCTATTGCGCCATCGCCTTGCGCCCCTGCAGCGCGGCGGGCGCTTTTTTGCCTCAGTGGCCGTTAGCGGGGCGCACCGGCAAAGCCTGCGCTGGGTGCGTGAAGGCTGGGCAGACCTGGCTGCCATCGACAGCGTGACCTTTGCCTACCTGGCCCGTTATACGCCGACAGAAGTCGCGGGGCTGCGGGTTGTGGCGCGAACGGCCAGCAGCCCGACGTTGCCTTACATCACGGCGCTCAGTGCAGGGCGCGACGGCGCAGAGCAGATTCGCCAGGCAATGAATACTGCCTTGCTGCAATTACCCGAGGTCGCTGCAACCCTGGGGCTGCGGGCAGTTTTACCCGCCAGCGAAGCAGACTATCTGAAGGTTCTCGATTACCGGCAGGAGGCGACTGAATTCGGGTATGGGGTGTTGCAGTAATGGCGTGAACATTAATAGCTTAAACGAATAACCAAATGTTTTTTTAGTATTTAAATTGCATAAAACCTTTTGCTAGCATCGCCGCACCGGATCACCGGACATACCGTTCTACTTACTTTCTGGAGCCTCTATGTCCGGCGCCGACTTCGCTCACCGCGATCATGTGAGCCAGCTTTATCGCACCCACTATTTGTGGCTGCATGCACGATTGTGCCGTTACCTCGACTCCAGCAGCTACGCTGAAGACATTGCAGCCGATACGTTTGCCCAGCTTTTAAGTGCCCCTCAAAGCCTGGTCATTCGTGAACCGCGTGCGCTGTTGACGACTATCGCCCGGCGTTTGATCTTTCAACTGTGGCGTCGCCGGGATGTGGAGCGGGCCTATCTGATGAGCGTGCAACAGCAAGAACCCCTTCATTCGCCCTCGCCAGAAACACTGGCCCAGGCACTCCAGGCCCTGCAAGTGATTGACGCCCGGCTTGATGGTTTGCCCGACAAGGTCAAGGAAACCTTCGTGCTGTCACGGGTCAATGGCCTGACATACCCCGAAATTGCCCAACAACTGGGAATTTCCCGGCGCAGCGTCAGTCACTACATGGTTCGTGCACTCAAGCGCTGCGCCAGTGCGCAATCACCCTACCGCCCCTCCATAACAAGAGAATCCCCATGAATAACTTGAAAAAATGGCTCGGTGGGCCGCTGTTGGCCGTGGCCCTTGTCGCTCAGCCAGTACTGGCCGAGCAGAAAACCCCGGTTCACTTCGGTGATATCACCTGGGAAAGCGGCAGCCTGATTACCGAAGTACTACGCCTTATTACCGAAAAAGGCTACGACGTGGCTACGGACACACTGCCGGGCAGCACGGTCAGCCTGGAAGCCGCACTGGCCAAAAACGATATCCAGGTGATTGGAGAAGAGTGGGCAGGGCGTAGCCCGGTGTGGATCAAGGCCGAAGCCGAAGGCAAGGTGCAGGGCCTGGGCGATATCGTCAAGAACGCCAGTGAAGGCTGGTGGGTGCCGGAATATGTGATCAAAGGCGACCCGGAAAAAGGCATCAAGCCAGTGGCGCCGGACTTGAAGTCTGTCAACGATCTGGCGCGCTACAAAGATGTTTTCTGTGATCAGGAAGACCCGTCTCGCGGTCGCTTTCTGAACAGTCCTACTGGCTGGACCTCTGAAATCGTCAATAGCCAGAAGCTCAAGGCCTACGGCCTGGACAAGGACTTCGTGAACTTCCGTACCGGCTCCGGCGCGGCGCTGGATGCCGAGGTCAGTTCATCAATCAAGCGTGGCAAACCGGTGTTGTTCTACTACTGGTCGCCCACCCCGCTTATTGGCCGTTACAAGCTGATCAAGCTCGAAGAGCCTGCCTTTGATGCCGAAGCCTGGAAAACCCTGGCCGACGTCAATAACCCCAACCCCAAGGGCACTCGTTCGTTGCCGGCGAAACTGGCCATCGGCGTGTCGACGCCGTTCAGCCAGCAATACCCGCAACTGGTCGAGTTCTACCAGAAGGTCGATTTCCCCATCGATCTGCTGAACACCACCCTGGCGCAGATGAGCGAAAAACGCACCGAGCCGCGCAAGGCCGCGCAGGCCTTTTTGCGTGAGCAACCGCAGATCTGGCACGCCTGGGTCACTCCTGAAGCAGCGGCCAAGGTCGATGCGGCGCTTAAAGCGAATTAACCTCTTGAACGCGAGCACTGCATGTTTCCTGACAATCTGACGTTTTCCATCGCAGGATGGGTCAACGACGGGGTTGATGCGCTGGTCAGCAACTACGGCGATGTGTTTCGGCACATCTCCGACACGTTGCTGTGGGCTATCGTCAACCTTGAAAACCTGCTGCGCCTGACCCCTTGGTGGCTGATGCTGGCCATCGTCGGGGTGATTGCCTGGCATGCCACGCGCAAAGTCCTCAGCACCTTGCTGATCGTCGGCCTGCTGTTTCTGGTCGGGGCTGTCGGGCTGTGGGACAAGCTGATGCAGACCCTGGCGCTGATGCTGGTGGCCACGCTGATTTCGGTGCTGCTGGGCATCCCCCTGGGGATCCTCGCCGCCCGCAACAACCGCCTGCGTTCGGTGCTGATGCCGCTGCTGGACATCATGCAGACCATGCCCAGCTTCGTGTACCTGATCCCGGTGCTGATGCTGTTTGGCCTGGGCAAGGTGCCAGCGATTTTTGCCACTGTGATCTATGCGGTGCCACCGCTGATCCGCCTGACCGACCTGGGCCTGCGCCAGGTTGACCGCGAGGTCATGGAGGCCATCAACGCCTTTGGCGCCACGCCTTGGCAGCAGTTGTTCGGCGTGCAATTGCCGTTGGCCATGCCGAGCATCATGGCCGGGATCAACCAGACCACCATGATGGCACTGTCTATGGTGGTGATTGCCTCGATGATCGGCGCCCGAGGCCTGGGCGAGGATGTGCTGGTGGGCATCCAGACCCTCAACGTGGGCAAGGGCCTGGAGGCCGGGCTGGCGATCGTGATTCTGGCGGTGGTCATCGACCGTATTACCCAGGCCTATGGCCGCCCGCGGCACGGGGATCAGAAATGAGCGTCAACAAAATAGAAGTGCGCAACGTGTTCAAGGTGTTCGGCAATCGTGAAAAAGACGTGCTGGCCATGATCCGCGCAGGCAAGAGCAAGGAGCAGGTGCTGGCCGAAACCGGCTGCGTGGTGGGCATCAACGATTTGTCGCTGTCGATCGCGGCCGGGGAGGTGTTCGTCATCATGGGCTTGTCCGGTTCGGGCAAGTCCACGTTGGTACGTCATCTCAATCGCCTGATCGACCCCAGCAGCGGGCAGATCTTGGTGGACGGTGAAGACATCCTGGAATACAACATGCCGGCCCTGCGCCATTTTCGCCGGCACAAGATCAGCATGGTGTTTCAGAACTTTGGCCTGTTGCCGCACCGCAACGTGCTGGATAACGTCGCCTATGGTTTGAAAGTGCGTGGTGAGAGCACGGCGCAATGCCAGGCGCGGGCCCGCCACTGGATTACAGTGGTCGGCCTGCAGGGGTACGAGCAGGCCTTTATTCATCAGCTGTCGGGCGGCATGCGCCAGCGTGTCGGCCTGGCGCGGGCATTGGCCACCGACACCGATATTATCCTGATGGATGAGGCTTTCAGCGCCCTCGACCCGTTGATCCGCGCCGAGATGCAGGACCAGTTGCTCGAACTGCAGCGTACCCTGCAAAAAACCATCGTCTTTATCACCCATGACCTGGACGAGGCATTGCGTATCGGCAATCGCATCGCCGTGCTCAAGGATGGCCAGTTGATCCAGGTGGGTACCCCCCACGAGATCCTGCATGCGCCGGCGGATGATTACGTCGACCGCTTTGTCCAGCGTCGGCGTACCAGCGCCTAGCGATATCCTGATACCGCACGCAGTGCGGGTTTGTTGCGTTCAATCAGGCAATCCGGTTCTGCCCTGCACGGGCAGGGCCCTGTCTGCCATCCAACGCGATGAACTGCCATGCCAACACTTTCGACCACACCCGACTCACTGGTTCGTCACGCGGTTCTGGGCAATTTTGCGGCCCCCGATTTTGCCCGGCGCCCGACCTTTCAAAATGTTGCGGCGCTCTGCTTCAAACAGGCCCTTCTGGAGAAGTATCCGGCCCTGAGCGTGGACTTTACTCAACTGGCCATTGCCGAACCCGTGGAAAGCACCGATAGCTCCGGCCCGCCCCGGGGTTATCGTTTTGGGCACCCTGTGGATGCGATGATCCGCAGTTTTATCAACTCGACGCAGGTTACCCTGATCCAGGGCGTGCATCGCCTGACGGTCGATCCCAACCGGCTGGCCCCCCATCCGTTGGCCGTGGGCATGGCCGAGCTGCAGGCCATTATCAACGACCATGCGCCGCTGCTGATCAGGGCCTACCAGCAGGCGCTGGCCGAATTCTGGAGTGACAGCCCTGACCGTTCGCTGCCGCCCCTGCAGTGGTTGCGGCGGGTGTTGCAGACTGCCCTGAAAAGCGCCGCCCTGGCTCAGGGCCGTGCGCCCTCGTTGCCTGCCGAGCAGTCGGTGGCGCTGGCGGTGGTGGCGGCGTTCCCCGACAGGCAGGACCGGGCCCGAGGGACCGTGGAAACCCCGCTGAAAGCCTGGCTGGTGAATATTGACGGTAGCCATAACGATGCGCGGCAACGCTTCCAGTTGCCGGGCGTGATGCTGGTGACCCGGCAAATGCCCGATCGTCTAATTGTGCTGGGTTACTCCCTGGAACATGGCGTCGAGCTGTTCGCTTCGGTGCAAGCGTTTGCAACCTGTATGGTTACCCGCGTATTGCAAGACACGGCCCTGCGCTCCCTGAGCTGGAGCCTGCATGAGCCTGAAGGGGATTTTTTCACCGCGCTTGGCATCACCCTGCTCGATCAGCAGTTGCGTGACATTGCCCGCACAGGGGCTGATGCCCAGGCTGAAAAATACACGGTCGCGCGCCTGGAGCAAGCGCAGGACGAGGCGGGCAGGATGTTCCCGTTTTTCAGCCCCCGGGAGCGCCCCGAACTGCAGCGGGTGATGGCGGTGTTGCCCGACTGGCTGAAGCAGGCCAGCCCGGCAGACCAGTTGGCCTGCAGCAAGCTGATTGGCGCCGAGGTTGCCTGGCAGCGCCACACCCGGGGCCAGACCTTTCTCGAGGGTATCGTGGCCATGCCGGAGTATGCCGAGGGGCTTATCCGCCAGCGCATCGAGCAAGACCACCCGCAATCAGGGCTCGATATCGCACAGATCGAGATCCATGACATCGGCGTCGAGAGTTTGCAGCTGCCCATCTTCAGCGACGATGTGCTGCCCTTCGCCGAGTTTGTCCTGACCTACCGGGGTGGTTGGCCCGTCGGCCTGATCGGGGCCAGGCTGCGCTCGGGCGAAGCCGTGCCCGACTGGTTGAATGGTGCCTATGTAAAAAACCTGGTGGATGAACTGGATGTGGGCAGCCGCTATATCGCGCTGCTGAAAAACCTGCTGGTGGACAACGAGGCCGAGGTGACGCGGCGCAAGGGGCTGTTCGCCTCGCAATTGCAGGTGCAATTGCCGTTGTTTGCCCTGGAGCGAAAAATTAGGGGGCAGGCCGGTTTTACCCAGCAGGGCGTGGACATCTTGAACCGGTTGATGGCCCCCGGCGGGCAGCACCCGGCCAGCGCTGCCGATGTGTGCGTGCGCCCCCTGGGGTTTCATGCCTATGAAGGAGCGGGCGTTGATACGGTGGCGAATATGTTTGTGTTTGGGGCCCGGCAGACTGGCACCGGCCCCTTTATTCTCTATCAGCCTTTCTCGCCCGAACCGTTGCTGGAGTTCGCCAGCTGGGCCGCGCTGCTGGCGGCGATCAAACAGCCCGGCGATCTGCAGGAAAGCATACTGACCTGGCTGGACGATGATGCCCGCGGTTATTACGCCGACGGCGGCTTTGAGCGCCCGCATCTGGAAAGCGTGCTGCTTGAAGGTATCTTGGCCCTCCTGCCGCGCAGCCCGGCGACCCTCGGCACCCAGAGGGTGGTGGGGGATTATTTCGAGGCCATGTTCGATGCCAATGCCAAGGCCTTGATGACCTTGGCCGACAAGCAGACCGTCTCGACCGCCGAGCGGCGCTGGATCTTGCTTAAACGCTATGGCTGGAGCCTGTTCAACGGACTGACATTTTTCCTCAGCGGGCCCTTGCAGAAAGCCGCCTGGCTGTTCCAGACCCTGCTGAGCCTGGACAACGGCCTGCAGGCGCGAATCAATGGCGACAAGCAAGGGGTGCAACAAACCCTGATCGACCTGCTGTTCAATATCAGCCAGGCCCTTCTGCATGCCGGCCTGAACTTCAAGGCCCATGCCAATGAGCGCCAGCGCCTGCAAGCGCCGGTCGACGAGCCCCTGTTCAGCATCGCTAAACCACAGCCCCCACGGGTGGTAGAGCCCCATATTGTCTCGGTGCTTGCGCAAAAAAAACTGCCAGACCTCGATGGCCGTGCTGCCCGGGATTATTCAGCGCTGGATTTCTCCTGGTTCGGTGCGCAACAACGCCTGAGCCAGACGCAGCAGGCGAGCTTGAACACGTTCGCCCTGGCCATCGACTTGAGCCAGGGCACACCTATCGAAGTCGGCCCGTTACAAGGGGTGATCAACCATGAAGGCAAGTCGTATGTGCAGGTCGACGGCCACACCTACCGCGTTGCCCGCGATGCCGATGGCTTGGTGATTCAGGACGACAACCAGCCAACCAGGTTCGGCCCGCGCCTGCGCAGCGATGAGGCCGGGCAGTGGCGCCTGGACCTGCGTCTGGGGTTGCGCGGCGGGGGGCCGAAAAAGGCGATCCAGGCATTGCGCGAAAAAAAGGCGCAGAAACTCGCCGCCCTTGAGCAACAGGCCGGGGAGCTGGATGTTGAACTGCACAGACGTGAGCGTGTGCTCAGGCTTACGGAGGAGTTGCTGGGTAAATACCCGGAGCGACACACGGCGCTGGTTGACCGTTACGAGGCCGAGATCGATGCATGGCGCACTACAGTGCTGGAACTGATCGCGGTGAAAACCCGTTCCCACGACATCACTCCCGTGGAGGGTTTTGCCATGAAAACCCAGGAAACCTGGGTACAACTGACCTTGCGCCTGTTCAAGTTGCAGAACTACCTGGAAGAAACGCTCAATCTCCTGCCGGTCTGCAACTCAAGGCCTTCTTACATTCCGGACCTGCTGGAGATGATGGCCGAGATATCCCGTGGCTCAACGCTGCCTTATGCGCGCTGGATCGAGGATTTGAAGCAGGCCGAGCTGGTAGAGGCCCGGCTGTATAAAAACTCCTTGCGCGAGAGCCAGGCCCTGACTGAGGTCAAGCGTCGGCCGTTGCCCAAGGAGAGCTCTCTGCTGGAAATCGCGAGCCAACCCGACGGCGACTATTTTGATCGCCACTGGGCGGCAGCCTACCTGGAAACCCTCTGTGAGCTGGTTATCCGTCGTGATGCATTCAACCTTAGCCCTGAAGAGCAGCACGCGTTTGATCTCTTCGGCCAAGGGACACTGATAGACACCGCCTGGTCGCAATTGAGCCTGCGCCGCGAAGGGACGCTGTACACCAGTGATCATCTGGATTTTTTTGACCGCACCATTGACCAGTACGATGCTGCCGAAGGGGTATGCCGAAACATCATAAGCCTTGGCTCAGAGCATTTTCGCAATGAGTACCTGCCGGAAATCATCCGTGTGCTGGGTGAACTACGAAACTTTGCAGAAGCCCAGATGCAGAACGTTATTCATGACTCGGAAAGCTCATCCTCCGAAGCCGAAGAGCCTGTGCCCGGGCCCAGCCGTGTCTTCAATCTGCCCAAGGCCAGTAACTCCTCGGCCCAGGGCTCCCAGCAAATCATCAAGACCACCCGCAACCTGACCCTGGTGGGGCAGCGCCGGCCTCCGTCAACCACTTCCGAAGGTTCGGATGAAGAGATTGTTGATGTGGCCGAAGGTATCGACCGCATGAAAATCCGCTCGTACCGCAAAACCCAGGCCGGGGACTGGGAAGAAATCGGCAGCAGCCGGCCACCGACCCTGCAGGCTTCCCAGGCCAGGCCACTGGCCGGGCTGCAGGTGGAGGCGCGCAAATTGCTGGAGCGTCTGTCGGAAGTCATCGCGCAGAACAGGGTCAGTGCCAATACGTCGAAGATCCCGGTGGAAATCGAGGAAATCCTCGATTTCAAGGCTCGCGCGCTGGACGAAGTCGCGCAGCAGATCGAAAAAATCGTGCTGGCGTCCAACCATAATGTCGAGGTTCTGGACCCGCAGCGCAAAACAGCCGCCCTGGCGCAAATTGCCGAACTCAAGGCGGCGGCTGGCAGATTGCGTACGGAGGGTCGCAGCCTGCGTATCAATATCATCAAGCGGCTGCCACCCACCGGGGCCAATGTGGAGTACTTGCTGGCCCAGGGGGAGGTGAGCATTGCCCGTGTGGGGCAACGCCGGCATTTGTCCCGGGGCCAGCGCAAGGACTACCTGGATGAATATGTCATCAAGACCCGGGAGGGTACCGAGCTGTGGTTTGCCCATTTTCATTACAAGGCCAAGGACACCCCCGTTGCCGAGTTCGAAGTGGCCCATTTGAAAACCGCCCAGCAGCGCACCTTGAGTGAGCAGGCGCTGTACGCCCGGGCGCAAAGCTCCCATGAGTATATCGAGGTGTATCGGGCCAAGCTGGACCGGGCAATGGCGCAACGGCTGTTTCTACCGACCCCTGAGGGGGCTCAGTCCAACGTGTAGCGAACAGACAGCACGCCCTTTTTCTGGCTGACGGACAGCACGTTGACGGCACCCAGCTCGGCCAGGGAGCGCACATGGGTGCCGCCGCACGGGTAACCCGGCAATTCGCCGAAACTGACGGCGCGTTGTTGAGTGGCAAGGTGCACATGCCTTGGCAGATCGGCGCTGATCCACTGTGCCAGCGCGTGCTGCACGGCTTCTGCTTCAAAGGGGCTCGGCTGGTCGCCGGGTACAAAGCTGACCCGGCACTCGCCTGGCCAGTGGTGCGCCCTGGTTGGCACCCAGCCCAGTTGTTCGCCGTAAACACCAATCAAATGCCCGGCCGAATGCAGGCGGGCATTGAGCCGGCGGCGCGCTTCGTCGACCCGGGCCTGCGCCTTGCCTGTGGTCACAGGGTGGGTGGTGTAGTGCACGATGGATTCCTGCTCCTGCATGACCCGAGTGACCTGGCTGTCGCCGATCCATCCAGTGTCGCTGGGTTGCCCGCCGCCCTGGGGGTGAAAGGGGGTGGCGACCAGGGTGACGGCGAACCCGTCTTCATGGGGTACACAGTGGGTAACGTCAACGTCGCAGTTCAGCGCATCGTCGGTAAAAAAAAGGCGTTGGGTCATGGCTGTGTTCCTGAACGGGTTTCTTTTTTCAGTATAAGGGTGCGCTTGTGGTGTGATAATCCTCTCAACTATCAATGGACCTGTGCGCTGTGAGCATAAATCTACCTGTGACGTTGCTGACTGAGATGGTGGTGTTTGTGAAGGTGGTCGAGGCCGGCAGCTTTTCCGCAGCTGCGCGCCAGCTGGGTAGCTCACCCTCGGCGGTGAGCCGCAGCATTGCCCGGCTGGAAAAGGCCCTGGCGATTCGCCTGTTGCAACGCACCACGCGCAAACTGCGCCTGAGCGATGCTGGTGAAGAAGTCTTCAGGCGTTGCCGCGAGATGGCGGGCGCGGCCCAGGCGGTGATGGACCTGAGCGGGCGATTCACCCGGGAAGCTGAAGGCTTGATTCGCGTCAGCGTGCCCAAGGCGGTGGGGCGCTATGTGATTCATCCGCATATGCCTGAATTCTTGCGTCGGTATCCCAAGGTCGATGTGCAATTGATTCTGGAAGACCGCTATGTCGACCTGATCGATGACAACGTTGACTTGAGTATTCGTATCACCGACGAGCCGCCGCCGGGGCTGGTGGGGCGAGAACTGTTCCCGATCGAGCATTTGCTCTGTGCCACGCCGCAGTATCTGGCCGAGCAGGGGGTGCCGCAGCAGCCCGAGGACCTGCGCGAGCACAGTTGTATTGTGCTGGGGGAGACCCCGGCCGATGCGCGCTGGAAATTCAGGCAGGGGAGCAAATCGGTGACCGTGGGCGTGCGCGGGCGGTATGCGGCCAACCACACCGGGGTGCGACTGGACGCGGTGTTGCAGGATATCGGTATTGGCAGCTTGCCGTATTTCACTGCCCGGCAGGCGCTGGAAGAAGGGAGGGTGATTCAGGTGCTGCCCGAGTGGGATTTTATTGCGTCCTACCACGGCGGCGTATGGTTGCTTCAGACCCCGACGCGCTACCTGCAGCCCAAATTGCGGGTGTTTATCGACTTTCTGGTGGAGCGGCTGGCGCAGGAACCGACGCTGGGGATGTTGCGTAATCCGTAGCAGCTGCCGAAGGCTGCGTTCGGCGGCGCAGCCGTCGTAAAGTCAGACACTGCGGTGCGCCCGACAAACAAGGCTCTAAAAATTTGCGACGACTACGTCGCCGAACGCAGCCTTCGGCAGCTGCTACAGAGCTTTTGTGTTTGCATAAAAAAGCCCGCCAGGCATGACCGGGCGGGCTTTTGGATCGGGCTGCGATCAGTGCTGCGGGCTGTCTTGGGTGGTCGGCAGCGCCATCAGTTGTTTTTCCTGATTCCAGTCGAACGGCTCATCATTCAGTTCGGCTTCATGGCGGCGCTCTTCCAGAGCTTGGTACATGTCCAGTTCTTCATCCGAAAGGAAGTTGAAGCATGCACCGCCGAAGTACCACAGCAGGTCACGCGGCACCAGGTGGGCGATCTGCGGGTAGCGTTCGATCACCTGGCACATGATGTCCTGGCCCAGGTACTGGCTGTTGATCGGGTCAACCGGCAGCGAGCTGCGCATGTCGTCAAAACGCTCCAGGAACAGCGCGTGGCTTTCCTCGGGGATCTGCTCAGCGTCACCGACAGCAACCAGAATGCTGCGCAGAATGTCGAGCAACACTAGGTTGTGGTTCAGGTCATTGGTGGCCATTGCGGGTGTCCTCTTGGGCAAAACGGGCGCGAGAGTATAAAGCTCATCGCGCTCGCTGTCCTGCTATCGAATCTTTCCGTCTGTGTGGCTGAGTTCTTCCTTGCTGAAGTCATCCACGTCGATCACCTTGCGCCGTGCCGCTTCGGCATCGCGCAGGGTTTGAGCTTCGGCCGGTTGCAGGACGCCAGCTTGCAATGCGGCCTCGATGGCCGGTTCGCCCGCAGCCGGTTTGACCTGGCCGCTTTTCAGCGCTTCGTGGAGCTTTTTGTGCAGTGGTCGCGCCTCGGCCAGCAGGTCGCAGGCCTGTTGCAGGGCGCCCACGGCATCGTCTGCCGATTGCGGGCGATAGCAACCGGCAAGTACTGCTTCGAGGGTCGGATCACCCTTGGCGCGGCCCAGTACGGCGGCCACTTCGGCATCCAGCCGGTCGGATGGCCCGGTATGACGACGGCCGAACGGGAACACCACGACCCGTAGCAGGCAGCCCAGGGCACGGTTGGGGAAGTTTTTCAGCAGTTCGTCCAGAGCACGCTCGGCCTGGCCGAGACTTTCTTCCATGGCCCACTTGAACAGCGGGTCAAGGTGCGCAGGTGAGTCCAGGTCGTGATAGCGCTTGAGCGCGGCGCTGGCCAGGTACATATGGCTCAGTACGTCACCCAGGCGCGCCGACAGACGCTCACGGCGTTTGAGTTCGCCACCCAGCAGCATCATGCTCAGATCGGCCAGCAGGGCAAAGGCTGCGGCCTGACGGTTCAGGGCGCGGAAGTAACCCTGGCTCAAGGCGTTGCCAGGTGCATGCTCGAAACGCCCAAGACCCAGGTTCAGGACGAACGTGCTGGCCATGTTGCTGATCGCAAAACCGATGTGCTTGAGCAGCAGGTCGTCAAACTCGATCAGCGCCTGGTCCTTGTCTTCACGGCTGGCGAGGGCCATTTCCTTGAGGACAAAAGGATGGCAGCGAATGGCGCCCTGGCCGAAGATCATCAGGTTGCGCGAGAGAATATTCGCGCCCTCCACGGTGATGAAAATCGGCGCACCCTGCCAGTTGCGGCCCAGGTAGTTGTTGGGCCCCATGATAATGCCCTTGCCGCCATGCACGTCCATTGCGTGGCTGATGCACTCGCGGCCGCGTTCGGTCAGGTGGTACTTGAGAATCGCCGACAGCACCGAGGGTTTTTCCCCCAGATCCACCGCGTTGGCGGTGAGCATGCGCGCGCTGTCCATCAGCCAGGCATTGCCGCCGATACGTGCCAGTGCCTCCTGAATGCCTTCGAAGGCCGCCAGTGGCACATTGAACTGTTCGCGCACCTGAGCATACTGGCCGGTCACCAGGCTGGTGAACTTGGCGGCGCCGGTGCCTACTGCAGGCAAGGAAATCGAACGCCCGACAGACAGGCAGTTCATCAGCATCATCCAGCCCTTGCCGAGCATCTCCTGGCCGCCGATCAGGTAGTCGAGCGGGATAAACACGTCTTTGCCCGAGTTCGGGCCGTTCATAAAGGCTGCGCCCAGTGGCAGGTGGCGACGGCCGATCTCGACGCCGGGGGTGTCGGTGGGGATCAACGCCAGGCTGATGCCCAGGTCTTCGTTGTCACCCAGCAGGTGGTCCGGGTCATGGGCCTTGAACGCCAGCCCCAGCAGGGTGGCGACAGGGCCGAGGGTGATGTAGCGCTTTTCCCAGTTCAGGCGCAGGCCAAGTACTTCTTCGCCTTGCCACTGGCCCTTGCAGATAATCCCGGTATCGGGCATTGCGCCGGCATCGGAGCCGGCCAGCGGCCCGGTCAAGGCAAAGCAGGGGATGTCATCGCCACGGGCCAGGCGGGGCAGATAGTGGTCGCGTTGTTCGTCGGTGCCGTAGTGCAGCAGCAATTCTGCCGGGCCTAGGGAGTTGGGCACCATCACAGTGGAGGCGAGGTCGCCGCTGCGGGTGGCCAGTTTCATCGCGACCTGGGAGTGGGCGTAGGCCGAGAAACCCTTGCCGCCGTAGGCTTTGGGGATGATCAGGGCGAAGAAACCATGTTCCTTGATATGCGCCCAGGCTTGTGGCGGCAAATCCATCGCCTGGCCGATTTCCCAGTCGCTGACCATCGCGCACAGTTCTTCGGTGGGGCCATCGATAAAGGCCTGCTCTTCTTCGGTCAGGTGGACCTTGGGGTAAGCCAGCAGCTGATTCCAGTCGGGGCGGCCGCTGAACAGCTGGCCATCCCACCAGACCGTGCCGGCATCGATTGCATCGCGTTCGGTTTGCGACATCGGTGGCAGGGTTTTTTGAAACCAGCTGAACAGTGGCGCAGTGAACAGTTTGCGCCGCAGCTCAGGCAACAGCAGCAGGGCGGTGGGCGCGGCCAGCAGTAGCCAGAGGATTGCCAGCAGCCAGCCGGGGACATGGCCGATGACCCCCATCGCCAGCAGATAAACCGCCGTCACGGCAATGATCGTCAGCGGGGCGATGCGCCGGTGAGCCATATAGGCGAGGCCAACAATCAGAACCAGTATCCACAGCAACAGCATATTCAATCCTCCATGAAACCTAGGGGCAGGCACCCTTGTGAGCTTAGTCGCAACTTTCGCCAAGGGTTACATGGATAGTGACCTTGTGTTGCAGACGGAGTTCGACAACCCGGCGTAGACTGCCCCGGCGTCTATCAATCAGGAGCCAGATCATGCTGAAAGTGTGGGGTCGCAAGAATTCGTCCAACGTGCGCAAGGCGTTGTGGTGTGTTGAAGAGCTGGCGTTGCCGTATAGCCGCGTGGAAGCGGGAGGCGCCTTTGGGGTGGTCAACAGCCCGGAGTATCGGGCGTTGAACCCTAATGGCCAGGTGCCTGTGATTGAAGAGGACGACGGCTTCGTGCTGTGGGAATCAAACACTATCGTGCGTTACCTCACTGCCAGATACGGTTCGGATACGTCCTGGTACCCGACCGATGCCCGTGTACGGGCGCAGGCAGACAAGTGGATGGACTGGACCAGTACCTCCTTTGCCGGGGTGTTTCGCACCGTCTTCTGGGGTGTCTTGCGTACCCCTGCCGAGCAGCAGGACTGGGTGGCAATCAATGCTGCGATCAAGGCCAGCGGCGAATTGCTGGCCATTGCCGATCGGGCGCTGGCGGAAAAACCCTACTTGTCCGGTGACGAAATCGGCATGGGTGATATCCCCCTGGGATCCTTTATTTACGCCTGGTTTGAAATGCCCATCGAACGCCCGCCCCTGCCGCATTTGAGTGCCTGGTATGAGCGCCTGAAGCAGCGTCCGGCTTACCGAAATGCAGTAATGACCGCGTTGACTTAATAGCCACTATTAATACGGGCGACTGTACTTGTGCGGCGAGGCCAAGCACCATAGGTCCTTGTCGGACTTGCCCTACAGGCAGTTCGCCCCTATTTACACCTCTTCTTTCCCCCATCTTGGTGCGTAATCCGATATGAGTTCCGCTCTGTCCATACGGCAGCTAACCAAAACCTACGGCAACGGTTTCCAGGCCCTGAGTGGTATCGATCTGGATGTAGCCGAAGGTGACTTTTTTGCCTTGCTGGGCCCTAACGGCGCCGGCAAATCCACCACCATCGGTATTCTTTCGACCCTGGTCAACAAGACCAGCGGCACGGTGAATATCTTTGGCCATGACCTTGATACCAACCCGGCAGCCCTCAAGCGCTCGATTGGCGTGGTACCGCAGGAATTCAACTTTAACCAGTTTGAAAAGACCTTCGATATCGTCGTCACCCAGGCGGGGTACTACGGCATCCCGGCGAAAATTGCCAAGGAACGTGCCGAAAAGTACCTGACGCAGCTGGGGCTTTGGGACAAGCGCGATACGCCTTCGCGTTCGTTGTCAGGGGGCATGAAGCGTCGCCTGATGATTGCCCGTGCCCTGGTGCACGAGCCGCGCCTGCTGATTCTCGACGAGCCGACTGCCGGTGTCGACATTGAGCTGCGCCGCTCGATGTGGACCTTCCTCACCGGGCTGAACGAGCAGGGCACCACCATCATTCTCACTACCCATTATCTGGAAGAGGCCGAGCAGCTGTGCCGCAATATCGGCATCATCGATCACGGCACCATTGTGGAAAACACCAGCATGCGCCAGTTGCTTGGCCAGCTGCATGTCGAGACCTTCCTGCTCGACTTGAAGCACCCGTTGCAGACTGCCCCGCAGTTGATCGGTTATCCCAGTCAGTTGCTCGATGCCACAACCCTGGAAGTGCAAGTGGACAAGGTGGTGGGCATTACCGGCCTGTTCACTCAACTGGCCGCGCAAAACATCGAAGTGGTGAGCCTGCGCAACAAAACCAATCGCCTTGAGGAGTTGTTCGTGTCGTTGGTCGAGAAAAATCTGGCAAAGGTGGCGGTATGAGCTCGGAGCTGCGTCCCAACCTGGTTGCGTTGAACACCATTATTTACCGTGAAGTTCGCCGCTTTATGCGGATCTGGCCGCAAACGCTGCTGCCGCCTGCGATCACCATGGTCTTGTACTTTGTGATCTTCGGTAACCTGATCGGTCGGCAAATCGGCGATATGGGTGGTTTCACCTATATGGAGTACATCGTGCCGGGCTTGATCATGATGTCGGTGATCACCAACTCCTACGGCAACGTGGTATCGAGCTTCTTTGGTGCCAAGTTTCAGCGTTCGATCGAAGAGCTGATGGTGTCCCCGGTCTCGCCGCATACCATCCTGATCGGTTTTACCGTGGGCGGGATTTTGCGTGGCCTGATCGTGGGCCTGATCGTAACCCTGCTGTCGCTGTTCTTTACCCATTTGCAGGTGCATCACCTGGGCCTGACCATTGTGGTGGTGGTACTGACCGCGACGATCTTCTCGCTGCTGGGGTTTATCAACGCCGTTTTTGCGCGCAACTTCGATGATATTTCGATTATCCCGACCTTTGTGCTGACGCCGCTGACCTACCTGGGCGGGGTGTTCTACTCGATCACGCTGTTGCCGCCGTTCTGGCAGAGCGTGTCGCTGGCCAACCCGGTGCTGCATATGGTCAACGCCTTTCGCTACGGCATCCTCGGGGTTTCGGACATCAAGATCAGCGTAGCGCTGACCTTTATGGTGGTGGCGACCATCGTCCTGTACTTTGGCTGTGCCAGGCTGCTGGTCAGCGGGCGCGGAATGCGCCAGTAGTCACGATACCTGCTGCATGAAAAAGGCCCCGACAAGGGGCCTTTTTCATGGGTGCCGGTTTTTCCGGGCCTTCCATTTATGGCTGACCCACCAGCGCCAATAGAGCATGGTCAGGCAATAGGCCAATGCGCCAAGCACCACGCCGCAAACCACCGAGCCCAACAGGAATGGCTGCCATACCGTAGACAGCTGGCCGCTGATCCATTCCCAGGTCAGCTCGTCGGGCAGGGTGCGTGCAGGTACGTTCATCAGCCAGGCGCCGAGCTGGTAAGTGCAATAAAACACCGGCGGCATGGTGATGGGGTTGGTCAGCCATACCAGGCCCACGGATATCGGCATATTGCTGCGCACGTTTATCGCCAGAAAGGCCGCCAGCAGCATTTGAAAGGGCATGGGGATAAAGGCCGCGAAAATGCCTACAGCCATCGCCCGCGCCACCGAGTGACGATTGAGGTGCCAGAGGTTCGGGTCGTGGAGCAAGGTGCCCAAAAATCGTAAGGACTTGTGTTCCCTGATAAGGGCCGGATCTGGCATGAAACGTTTGATCAAACGCCTTGGCATGGGCCTCTCCCTGGGGCAAGGGGGCAGTATGCCCAAATTCGACAGGATGCCTATTCAGACTTTGTGACATTTTTTTAATCGCAGAACGCCTGAGACCAACTAATCCGAGTCAAAAGGGTTAGTTGAGTATAGGCATGTACACAGGGATGTTGGCGCTGGCAGCGGGCCTGATGACGCTGCGCTTTTTACCGGTTTTACCGTCTGTCGGGTGGTTGCTGCTGATGCTGGTGGCGGGGCTGTTGCTGTTGGCCTGCAGGGCCTGGCCGCTGGGGCTTTTTGTGCTTGGGTTGAGCTGGGCCTGCATGCAGGGGCAAAGGGCGCTGGATGATCGTCTGGCGGATTCATTCGACGGGCGTACCCTCTGGGTTGAGGGGCGTGTTATCGGGTTGCCGCAGCAGTCCGGCAAGTCCGTTCGTTTTGAGTTGCAAGGGGCAAAGTCGCGGCACGGCGCGCTGCCCGCGACCATCAGGCTGAGCTGGTATGGCGGGCCCTCCGTGAACAGCGGCGAGCGCTGGCGGCTGGCGGTCAAACTCAAGAAGCCCAAGGGCTTGCTCAACCCTCAGGGGTTTGATTTTGAAGCCTGGTTACTGGCGCAGCGCATCGGAGCCACCGGCACAGTCAAGCAGGGGCAACTGCAGCAAGCCGCCAGCCACGCCTGGCGTGACGGCTTGCGCCAACGCCTGTCAGGGGTTGATGCCCAAGGCCGGGGCGCCTGGCTGGCAGCGCTGGTCCTGGGTGACGGGTCGGGCCTGAGCCGGGATGACTGGGCGCTGCTGCAGGCGACCGGCACGGTGCATTTGCTGGTGATCTCGGGGCAGCATATCGGCCTGTTTGCCGGCTTGATCTACGGGTTGGTCGCCCTGCTGGCGCGTTACGGGCTGTGGCCAGGCTTTTTGCCGTGGCTGCCCTGGGCGTGTGCCCTGGCGTTTATCGGCGCCACAGGCTATGGCCTGCTGGCCGGCTTTGAAGTGCCAGTACAGCGGGCATGCGCGATGCTCGGTCTGGTGCTGGCATGGCGTTTGTGGTTTCGCCAGCTGGGGGTGTGGCTGCCTTTTTTGCTGGCGCTCAATGCGGTGTTGATCGTCGAACCGCTGGCGAGTTTGCGGGCGGGGTTGTGGTTGTCATTCAGTGCCGTGGCGGTGCTGCTTTTTACCTTCAGCGGCCGTTTGGGGGCGTGGGGGTGGCGGGCCATGTGGCTGCGCCCTCAGGGCCTGATAGCCCTGGGCTTGTTCCCGGTGCTGTGGATCCTCGATTTGCCCATCAGCCTGACCGGGCCGCTGGCCAATCTGTTGGCGGTGCCCTTGATCAGCCTGGCGGTGTTGCCCACGGCACTGCTGGGGACCTTGCTGCTGCCTGTGCCCTGGCTGGGGGAAAACCTGCTGTGGTTATCGGGTGGCTTGATTGATGTGCTGGTGCAAGTGTTGAGTCAGCTGGCCGATGTGTTCAAGCCCTGGTTGCCCGCATCGGTGCCGGTTTACCTTTGGTTGTTGAGTGCTGGTGGAGTGCTGATCCTGTTGTTGCCAGCGGGGTTGGTGTTGCGGCCGTTGGGCTGGCCGCTGGTGCTGCTGGCGCTGTTCGCGCCCCGGGAGCCAATCCCCCACGGTCAGGTCGAGGTGCTGCAGCTGGATGTCGGCCAGGGCCTGGCCATTGCTTTGCGTACCCGCAATCACACGCTGTTGTATGACGCTGGCCCCAAGTTCGGCGATCTGGATCAGGGTGAGCGGGTGGTGGTGCCGGTTTTGCGCTCTCTGGGCGTTGGTGCGCTGGATTTGATGCTGCTCAGCCATGCTGACGCCGATCATGCGGGTGGCGCGCTGGCAGTGCAGCGCGCGATCAACGTGGCGCGGGTGGTCAGCGGTGATGTACCTGGGCTGGCGCCGCAGTTGCGGGCGCAACCCTGTGTCAGTGGCCACAGCTGGGAGTGGGACGGGGTGCGGTTTGCACTCTGGCAGTGGGCGGGGGCGAGCGACAGTAATCAAAAGTCCTGCGTGCTACAGGTGCAGGCTGGCGATGAACGGTTGCTGCTGACCGGGGATATCGACGCCAGGGCCGAGCGTGAGTTGCTGAAAAGCCCGTTGGCCGTGCCCACCCGTTGGTTGCAGGCCCCGCATCACGGCAGCAAGACCTCGTCGTCGATGGTGTTTCTCAAGGCGCTGGCGCCTGAAATCGTGCTGATATCCCGGGGGCATGGTAATAGCTTCGGTCATCCCCATCCGCAGGTGATGGCCCGGTATCAGGCGCTGGGCGTGCAGGTACTGGACAGCGCCGAGCAGGGTGCGGTGAAATTTCGTCTCGGGGTGTCCGGCAAGGCTGAAAGCATGCGTGACCAACGCCGCTTCTGGCGCGATTGACGCTGCCCCTGTGGTAGAGTGGCGCACTTTTTCGAGGGGATTGTCACTGTGTGGGAACTGGTCAAATCCGGCGGCTGGATGATGCTGCCGATCATTCTGAGCTCTGTTGCCGCGCTGGGCATTATTGTCGAGCGCCTGTGGACCCTGCGTGCCAGTCGCGTGACCCCGGAGCATTTGCTCGGCCAGGTCTGGGTCTGGATCAAAGACAAACAGATGGACAAGGAAAAACTCAAGCAGCTGCGCGCCGACTCACCCCTGGGGGAGATTCTCGCTGCCGGCCTGGCCAACTCCCGCCATGGTCGCGAGATCATGAAGGAGTGCATTGAAGAGGCCGCCGCGCGGGTCATTCACGAGCTTGAGCGCTACCTCAATACCCTGGGCACCATCGCGGCAATGGCGCCGTTGCTGGGCCTGCTGGGCACCGTGCTGGGCATGATCGATATTTTCAGTTCGTTCATGGGCTCGGGCATGACCACCAATGCTGCCATCCTGGCGGGCGGTATTTCCAAGGCGCTGATCACCACGGCTGCAGGCCTGATGGTGGGTATCCCGGCGGTATTCTTCCATCGTTTCCTGCAGCGTCGCGTTGACGACCTGGTGGTCGGCATGGAACAGGAAGCAATCAAGCTGGTGGAAGTGGTGCAGGGCGACCGTGAAGTCGACATGGTCGGGAGCAAAGCGTGAAATTTCGCCGCAAGCCACGGGAAACGGTCGATATCAACCTCGCGTCATTGATTGACGTGGTGTTTATCCTGTTGCTGTTTTTTGTCGTGACCACCACGTTTACCCGCGAAACCCAGTTGCGCGTCGATCTGCCCGAGGCCGTGAGCGGCTCGCCCAACGACGAGCAGAACGGCAAGCAGCTGGATATCGCCATCAGCGCGGACGGGGTATTTTCGCTGAATAACCAGCTGTTGCCCAAGAATGACCTGGCCAGCCTGATGGACGCCTTGCAAAAAGAGTCCGGCGGCGATACCCGCTTGCCCCTGTCCATCAGCGCCGATGGCAAAACGCAACATCAGGCGGTCATCACCGCGATGGATGCAGCCGGCAAACTGGGCTTCACGCATTTGCGCATGACCACCGTTGAAGCGCAGACGACGCCCTGATGGCCATGTCCGATCGGTTACTGCGCGCCTGGTACAGCGGGCATCCGCTGCTGACCCTGTTGCGACCGCTTGAGTGCCTCTACCGACGGGTGGTTGAGCGCAAGCGCGCACGTTTTGTTGCCGGTGAGGGCCAGATCTACCGCCCACCGGTGCCGTTGGTGGTTGTGGGCAATATCACGGTCGGGGGCACTGGCAAGACGCCTTTGATCCTGTGGCTGATCGAGCATTGCCAGCGCAAGGGGCTGCGAGTGGGTGTGGTCAGTCGTGGTTATGGCGCGACCCCGCCTCAATTGCCGTGGCGCGTACGCGCCGAGCAAAGCGCCGCGCAGGCAGGGGATGAACCCTTGCTGATCGTGCAGCGCACCGGTGTGCCACTGATGATCGACCCCGACCGTAGCCGGGCAGTCAAGGCGCTGCTGGCCAGCGAGGTGCTGGACCTGATCCTGTCCGATGACGGCCTGCAGCATTACCGTCTGGCGCGGGATCTGGAGCTGGTGCTGATCGATAATGCCCGAGGTTTGGGTAATGGCCGCTGCCTGCCGGCGGGGCCGCTGCGCGAACCGAAGGAGCGTCTGCAGAGTGTTGACGCGGTGTTGTATAACGGCGCGGCCAGCGACCCGCAGGGCGGTTTTGCCTTTGCGTTGCAACCCACTGCACTGGTCAATCTGCTGAGCGGGGAGCGCAAGGCGCTGGACTTTTTTCCTGCGCAGCAGGCCCTGCATGCGGTCGCCGGTATCGGCAACCCCCAGCGTTTCTTCACCACCCTTGACACGCTACACTGGCGGCCAATTGCCCATGCTTTTGCCGATCACGCGCCCTATAGCGCCGACATATTGAATTTCTCGCCAGCATTGCCAGTGGTCATGACCGAAAAAGACGCGGTGAAGTGCCGCGACTTTGCGTCGCCCGACTGGTGGTATCTGGCCGTTGACGCAGTGCCTTCCCAGGCCTTTGTACTGTGGTTTGACCAACAATTGCTGCGTCTTTTACCTGATCGTCTTTTACCCTAACTCATCTCAAGGGGAACATTTATGGACACCAAGCTGCTCGATATCCTCGCCTGCCCTGTTTGCAAAGGTCCGCTCAAGCTCAGCGCCGATAAAACCGAACTGATCAGCAAGGGTGCAGGCCTGGCTTACCCGATCCGTGATGGCATCCCGGTAATGCTCGAAACCGAGGCCCGCACCCTCACCGCCGAAGAGCGTCTGGAAAAATGATCCCGGTTTTTACCGTCGTTATCCCGTCGCGCTTCGCCTCGACCCGTTTGCCGGGCAAGCCGTTGCAGATGATCGCAGGCAAGCCGATGGTCCAGCATGTCTGGGAGCAGGCCTGTAAAAGCAGCGCACAGCGTGTGGTGGTTGCCACCGACGATGCGCGTATTGTCGAGGCCTGCAAGGCGTTCGGCGCCGAGGTGCTACTGACCCGTGCCGACCACGAGTCGGGCACCGATCGCCTGGCCGAAGTGGCCACGCAACTGGGCCTGGCCAGCGATGCCATCGTGGTCAACGTGCAGGGTGACGAACCCATGATTCCGCCACAGGTGATCGATCAGGTTGCCGTCAACCTGGCGGCCCACAGTGAAGCGAGCATGGCGACCCTGGCCGAGCCGATCGACGACGTTGAGACCCTGTTCAACCCCAATGTGGTCAAGGTGGTCAGTGACATCAACGGGCTGGCGCTGACCTTCAGCCGCGCTACATTGCCCTGGGCGCGGGATGACTTCGCCCGGCAACCGGATGCACTGCCAGCGGGCGTGCCTTACCGTCGACATATCGGTATCTACGCTTATCGTGCAGGCTTCCTGCATGATTTCGTCAGTTGGGGCCCTTGCTGGCTGGAAAACACCGAACGCCTTGAGCAGCTTCGAGCGCTGTGGCACGGCGTACGTATTCATGTGGCTGACGTGCTTGAAGCCCCGCCTGCCGGTGTGGATACCGCAGAAGACCTTGAGCGCGTGCGGCGGTTGCTGGAGTCATGAGTCTGGACATGCAGGTCAATGCCTCGCTCAAGCCGTTCAACAGCTTTGGCGTGGATGTGAAGGCGAGCCTGTTGGCGCAGGCGCACAACGATGATGATGTGCGTCAGGCCTTACTGTGCGCCGAGGAGCAAAAATTACCGCTGCTGGTGATTGGCGGGGGCAGCAACCTGCTGTTGACTGGCGATGTGCCAGCGCTGGTTTTGCGCATGGCCAGTCGCGGTATCCGCTTGCTGGAAGATGACGGCGAGCGGGTGGTGGTCGAAGCCGAGGCCGGGGAAGTCTGGCATGCCTTTGTGTTGTGGACCCTGGAGCAGGGGTTGTCGGGGCTGGAAAACCTCAGCCTGATCCCTGGCACCGTGGGCGCTGCGCCGATGCAAAATATCGGAGCCTACGGGGTTGAGATCAAGGACGTCTTTGCAGGCCTGACGGCGCTCGACCGGCACACGGGCGAGCTGCGCGAGTTCAGCCTGGCCGAGTGCAACTTTGCCTATCGTGACAGCCTGTTCAAGCAGCAGGCCGGGCGCTGGTTGATCTTGCGGGTGCGCTTTGCCCTGAGCCGGGCCATGCACTTGCATCTGGAGTATGGGCCGGTGCGCCAGCGCCTGGCTGAACAGGGCATTGAACAACCCACGGCCAGTGATGTGAGCCGCGCCATCTGCAGTATCCGCAGCGAAAAACTGCCGGACCCTGCGGTGCTGGGTAATGCTGGCAGCTTCTTCAAGAATCCATTGGTGTCGGCTGTGCTGGCTGCTGAGTTGCAACTGGCCCATCCTGGCCTGATCGGCTATCCGCAAGCGGATGGCCAGGTAAAGCTGGCCGCAGGCTGGTTGATCGAAGCTGCGGGCTGGAAGGGCTTTCGCGAGGCCGATGCCGGGGTGCATCGTCTGCAGTCGCTGGTGCTGGTCAATTATGGGTCGGCCACCGGTCTGCAGTTGTTGGCCCTGGCGCAACGCATTCAGGCGGATATCGAGCAGCGCTTTGCGGTGCAGCTGGAGATGGAGCCCAACCTGTATTAAGGGTCTGGACAATCAATGAAGCCTATACCGGTAGCGGCGCTGGCGTTGGCCCTGGTGACGTTGACCGGGTGTGTCACTGCTCCGCCCAGAGATCAAAACAACCTGTGCAGTATTTATCGCCAATACCCGGCCTGGTACAAGGACTCGGTCGCGATGCAGGAACGCTGGGGCACCCCTGTGCATGTTGCGATGGCAATCATGAAGCAGGAAAGCAGCTTCGTCGCCGACGCGCTGCCGCCTCGCGCTTATCTTCTGTGGGTTATTCCGTGGGGCAGGGTCAGCCCGTCTTACGGTTATGCGCAGGCCCAGCCCCCCGCGTGGCGTGACTTTGAAGCCAGCATGGGCAGTTCCGGCTCGCGCGACAATTTCGCGGACGCCATCATGTTTATTGGTTGGTACACCGCCGGAACCCAGCGGCAATTGGGGATCTCCAAATGGGATGCCTACAACCAGTACCTGGCGTATCACGAGGGCAGGGGGGGATACAGTCGCAATACCTATCGCGCCAAGCCCTGGTTGATGCAGGTGGCGCGCAAGGTCGAGCAACAGTCCAAAACCTATGGTGCGCAGCTTGGTCAGTGTCGTGGCGAGCTGGAGAAGGGGCGCCGCTCGTTCTGGCCATTCTGATTGCCCACAAGCCATGACTTGGGGGAATAAAAAAAGCCCCGCCAGTTCAGAACTGGCGGGGCTTTTTATTGGCCTTTGGGATTAGGCGAGGGGTTTATCCTCGTGCTCCTTTTCCTGGGCTACGCCTTCGTGCGCAGTCGCCTGGGCGGCAGCTGCCGCTGCAGCAGCGGCCTCTTCACGCTTGCGACGACGAACTTCACGCGGGTCGTTTGGTGCACGACCATTGCTTGGGGCGCTGACCGCCGGGGCTGCGACCACGACCTCAACCACTTCAGTTGCCACAACAGCTTCGACTGGTGCCGGCTCTGCGGCAACCACCGCTTCAACCACGGCTTCGACGGCGACGACTGCAGGTGCGGCCGGTTCTTCGACAGCCACGTGCTCTGCGGCGGCTTCAGCAACGGCAGGCTCTGCAACGGGCTCGCGTACAACGCGGGCTTCGCGGGCAGGCTGTGGTGCCTTCTCGATCACCGCAGTCTCGACCACGGGTGCTTGCACCTCGGTTTCGACTACAGGCTCTGGTGCTGCTGCAACTGGTTCGGCAGCGGCCTGAACTTCAGGCTGTGCTTGCGGAGCCGGAGCTACTTCAACTTCAGGTGCCTTGACCGCTTCGATCGGTGTCACGGCTTCCACGACAGGGGCTTCAACAACCGGCGTTTCAACAACCGGTGCTTCAACGGCGGGTGCCTGGGCAACGACTGCTTCTACCGTGGTTGCTTCTTCAGCAGCGGCTTCAACAGCCGGCGCCTGGGCAGCAGGTGCTTCAACAACCAGCACTTCCTTGTCGGCTTCAACAACCGCTACGGTTTCAGCCGGGGCCGATTCCTGGGCTGCTTCGGTGGCGCGTTCTGCCTGCTGGTGCGCCTGGGCTTCAGCTGGAGCGCTGATGGCCTGGGTGGCAACCACTTCAGTCACGGCTACAGCGGCGGCGACTTCAGGTGCATTGGCAGGAGCGTTTTGGGCAGTGCCTTCTTCGCTGTTCTCTTCCGAGCCTTCAATCACATTGCCGTTGGCGTCACGCTGGCGTTCACGACGGTTGCTGCGACGACGCTGGCCGCGGGAGCGACGACGTGGGCGATCGCCTTCGGCGTTGTCCTGGGTCTCGTCCTGGGACTGCTCTTCAGCGGTCAGCACTTCTTCGTCTTCAGCAGCGGCGACAACCTGCTCTTCGCGTGGTGCGCGTTCTTCGCGAGGGGCGCGCGGCTGGCGTTCTTCACGCGGTGGGCGTGGTGCGCGCTCTTCAGCTACGGCTGCGGTGGCAGCGGCAACAGCAGGTGCTGCATCCAGAGGTTCGCGCAGTTCACGTACGCGTTCTTCGCGTTCGCCGCGAGGCTTGCGGTCTTCACGCGGTGCGCGTGGTGCACGCTCTTCACGAGGTGGGCGCGGTGCGCGCTCTTCGCGAGGTGCCTGGGCAACCACCGGGGTTTCTTCGCGGACAGTACGCTCTTCACGAGGTTCGCGGGCAGCACGTTCTTCACGTGGAGCACGCTCTTCGCGCGGTTTGCGTTCTTCGTCACGGCGACCGTTGCGGTTACGGCTTTGCTGACGGCCGTTGCGACGCTCTTCGTTGCGCGCAGGGCGCTCAGGGGTTGCCGGCTTCTCGACTACGGTCGGAGCAGCAGGCTCTTCCTTGGAGGCGAACAGGCTGACCAGCGACTTGACCAGGCCCTTGAACAGGCTTGGCTCGGCGATGGTGGCAGCAGGTGCAGGAGCGACCGGTGCAGCAGCGGCTTCGGTTGGGACCGGTGCCGAAGTGCGTGGCGGAGCAGTCTTGACCGCGGCTTCCTGGCGAACCAGGGTGCGGGTGGCTGCAGCCGGTTGAACTTCTTCCACTTCAGCAGCAGCGGCAGCGATTTCATAGCTGGACTGGTTGGTGTGGGCTTCCGGGCTGTCATCACGCAGGCGCTGAACTTCGAAGTGCGGCGTTTCGAGGTGGTCGTTCGGCAGGATGACGATGCGGGCACGGGTGCGCAGTTCGATCTTGGTGATCGAGTTGCGTTTTTCGTTGAGCAGGAACGCTGCAACCGGGATCGGCACCTGGGCGCGAACTTCGGCAGTGCGGTCCTTCAGGGCTTCTTCTTCGATCAGGCGCAGGATCGCCAGCGACAGCGATTCGACATCACGGATGATGCCGGTGCCGTTGCAGCGCGGGCAAACGATGCCGCTGCTCTCGCCCAGGGATGGACGCAGACGCTGACGGGACATTTCCAGCAGGCCGAAGCGCGAGATACGACCCACTTGTACGCGGGCACGGTCGGCTTCCAGGCATTCGCGGACTTTTTCTTCCACGGCGCGCTGGTTCTTGGCCGGGGTCATGTCGATGAAGTCGAT
>Ga0302347_1001518_pt1 | contig 27638 bp, 24 predicted proteins | sample PhyWR1_FD_202178 | JGI IMG/M metagenome (GOLD analysis project Ga0302347, IMG submission 202178) | Leaf surface microbial communities from wheat plants in UC Gill Tract Community Farm, Albany, California, United States - DLSL W.R1 (v2)... | ecosystem: Host-associated > Plants > Phyllosphere >...
AACCAGGTTTAGACCCGAGAAAAGCAGCTAAGGTCTTTGAGTTTGACCCAACGGTGCGCTCTATCAAAGATATAAGACCCGGAATGATACTTCCTGGAATCGTGAATAACATTACAGCTTTCGGATGTTTCGTAGATCTGGGGATCAAGGAAAGCGGATTGGTGCATATCTCGCAACTGAAAGATGGCTTCGTATCTGATGTGAATGAGGTGGTAAAGCTTCATCAGCACGTCCAGGTCAAGATCACGGAAGTAGATGAGGCAAGAAAGAGGATTCAGCTGACGATGATTTTGTAATAAAAATAGTCATAAAAATGTCAGCCAAAACACCTTGTTTTACCATCTGCAAAGACTGCGGAGGTCTCGGAAAAAAGAAGCAAAGAATCAAAAAAAGTCTGAGACTTCGCTACCAATCTGAGCTGGAAAACTTCGAAAAAGCAAACGCTGTAGGCCCTGCTCCTGTTCGTCCCGAGGCGCATTTGTGCACTTGCCCAAAATGTTCTGGTTCAGGATTGATTTCCACAGATGAATTCCCAGTTCCTGATACTGAGAACCTTCCGCATGTTGCCATCATTGGTGGCGGGATTGGTGGTGTGGCGTTGGCAGTAGCCTGTCTGCATCGTGGTATTCCTTTTACGATTTATGAGCGAGACAACAGTTTCAATGAGCGTTCGCAGGGTTATGGATTGACCCTTCAGCAAGCCAGTAAAGTGATAGATGGATTCGGGATTTCTAATCTGGAACAAGGCGTGGTTTCTACCAGACATCTCGTTCACACCCCCAACGGAAATGTGGTTGCCGAATGGGGAATGCGAAAGTGGATGGAAAATTCCACCAAAGCCAGTCCTAAAAAAACCAATATTCACATCGCCAGACAAGCCCTGCGTTCTGCATTTATCCAGCAATTGGGCGGTAGTGACAAGGTACAATGGGGACATCACCTCATTGATTTTAATGAAAATAATGATGGACAATTTGACCTTAGCTTCCAAGTCAACGGCGAATCAAAAACCGCAAAAGCAGATTTGATTGTCGGAGCAGACGGCATCCGAAGTGCAGTCCGCCATCTACTGATCGGTGAAGAGATCTCCCCTTTGCGCTATCTTGACTGCATTGTAATTTTAGGGATTTGCCCGTTGAACGCCTTGGAAAATGCTGAACATTCCCTACTGGATTCAGCAACGGTTTTTCAGACCGCGAATGGTAACGAGCGGATTTATATGATGCCTTTCGATGCCGAATCCATAATGTGGCAACTGAGTTTCCCGATGTCTGAGGAAGATGCTAAAAGATTGGGTTCAAAAAGCTCTGAAGCTTTGAAAGCAGAATCTATCCGACGAACTCAATGGCACGCTCCTATTCCACAAATCATGGAAGCCACTTTGGCCAGGCAAATTTCCGGATATCCCGTTTATGACCGAGAATTACTGAATCCAGAATTACTGAAAAACGCAGGAAGAGCTACTTTAATCGGCGACGCCGCACACCCGATGAGTCCCTTCAAAGGGCAAGGCGCCAATCAGGCTCTGCTGGATGCATTATCCCTCGCTCGTATTATTTCAAAGCAATGCACTCCACTTTCCGATTGGAGAAAAAGAGGAATCAGAGAAAGTGTTTTAACCCAATTCGAATCAGAAATGATAGAAAGAAGTTCTATCAAAGTCGAGGATTCTGCTGCAGCCGCACAATTTCTGCATTCTGACATTGCACTTTATGTGGGGAATGAGCCGAGAGGTAAAGTTTTGAAAAGGAAAGAGTCATTGGAATAAAAAATATTTTTAAAAATAATTTGTTGTTTCTTAATTACTTTTGATGATTTGTTAATCGCCCAGTAAGTCATTTCTGATGGTTTTTCAATAAATTTGCAGACTAGTGAAGCTGGGACTTTCCAAACATATCATTACCTATTTTCTAATTATACTTTTCATTTCGGCGAAGTTGACAGGTTTGCATGCACTGTTTCACAATTCCGAAAAGACTTCTGATACCGAATGTTCAATATGTCTTCAAGCTGCACATCATCAGGATTTGAAGATAACCCTTCAGGATTCTCCGACTTTAGAATCCGTTTATTTCGTTGAAATATCGAATAAGATTCCGTCTGAAATTCCTGATTCATCTTTCGGAAATGATTCATTTCGTGCATTTTTATCACGGCCTCCACCCTTCCTGATTTAATGATTGACAACACTTCTGTTCATTACTGAACAAGACACTTTGTATCTCGATAATCGAAGTCTGGTTCTTACTCGTTTAAGAATCAATATTGCTTTGATTTCCATTAATTAATCATAAACCCTTTATGAATCTCTCTATAAAACCTCCTCGTATCCAATCCATTGATGCCCTCCGTGGTTTGGTAATGTTATTAATGCTTCTAGACCATGTCCGTGAACATTTTTTTTATTACGTCCCAATGAGCGACCCCGTGAATATAAACACAACAGAATCCAGTCTATTTTTCACAAGACTGTCAGCTCATTTTTGTGCGCCTATCTTTGTTTTTCTGGCAGGATTATCCGCTTATTTATACGGTCAAAAAAAGCAAGAAGGAAAACAATCTCTAATGGTTTTTCTTTTAAAAAGAGGACTTTTTATTATAATTCTGGAAATTACTTTGGTTAATTTTCTCTGGTTCGGAACTTATAAAACTATATTTCTGCAAGTGATGTGGGCAATTGGACTCAGTATGATAAGCCTCGGTTTTCTGAGTAAACTGCCTCGGTTGTGGATTGGAATTATAGGATTTAGTATAGTAGCTGGACACAATCTATTATCTCCTATCCATTTTGAGCCTAATGAATTCGGTTATGTAATTTGGACAATCTTGCACGACAGAGGATTTCTTATTTCAGACGGTTTGATTCCTATAAAAGTCTCTTATCCAGTTCTTCCGTGGATCGGTGTCATACTTTTAGGCTATTTTGCTGGTCCGATTTTCAGTGATAAAATGACATCAGAAAAACGGATAAAAACGCTTAGTACTTTAGGAATATCCAGTCTTGTTTTATTATTGATTATAAGAGGATTTAACATTTACGGAGAGACTTCGCATTGGTTTGTACAAGATTCTTCTGTAAAAACGATGATGTCATTTGTTAATTTTACCAAGTATCCTCCTTCGCTCGATTTTATATTATTAACGATTGGAATTGGATTGCTTTTGCTATCGTTATTTGAAAAAATCAATACCAAATACTTATTATTACTGAAAACTTACGGTTCATCACCGATGTTTTTCTATCTGTTTCATCTGTTGATTTTGTTGATAATCTACCAAATCTGTATTTTAATTGACGGGCTGAACAAAGGAAACTATTACGGAGTAGATTCTGTTGGGGAAATCTGGTTGATTACTTTCATACTCGCCATCGCATTGTATTATCCAACCAAATTATTCTCTGAATACAAACGCAAAAGTACCTATCCACTTATCAAATATTTTTAATTAAATCCTTATCTTATAAAACCGATAAAGCGACAAATAATTGTCGCTTTATCTATAATTTTAAAGCAAAATCTAATTTCTAAACTCTAACTTCTAATTTCTATAATATTAATAATCTTTACTGCTTCTTTTCGGCTCTCTCACTTCCGGCCATTTCGTCACAGCACCTTTATCATCATTCGGCATCACACGCTTTTCACGGCTGGTGAATTCTGGGTCTTCAGATGCCATATAAGCTAAAGTCGCGGTCAGGATCACATTATTTTTCAATTCATCGAACACGATTTTGTCATAGGTATCTTTGGTCGTATGCCAGGTGTAACCGAAGTAACCCCAGTTCAGCGAGCTCAAAGAAAATCCCGGAACGCCAGCCGCTACGAAAGATGCGTGGTCAGAACCGCCACCGCCAGGCATCCCTGGGAAGGTGGATTTGATTTGGTCTTTCACTTTTTTAGGTGCCGCATCCAGCCATCTTCCGATGTAGGCATAAGAATCTTTGAAACCCTGTCCGCTGATATCCACCACTCTACCCGTTCCGTTATCCTGATTGAAGACCGCCTGAACGCCTTTAATAATATCAGTATTATCCGCAACGAAACCTCTGGAACCATTTAAACCTTGCTCCTCGCTACCCCAAAGTCCAACCACGATGGTTCTTTTTGGATTGGGATAATATTTTTTGAGGATTCTCATGGTTTCAAGCATTGTCAGCGTTCCTGTTCCGTTATCCGTTGCGCCCTGTGCACCGTCCCAGGAATCCAGGTGAGCGGAAAGAATCACATATTCATTCGGTTTTTCAGAACCTTTTATCATTCCGATGGTGTTGAAGGATTTGGCCTCAGGCAGAACTTTGGATTGTGCATCCACTTTGATTCTCGGTTTCGTTCCTTTTTCAGCCATTCTGTACAACATTCCGTAATCTTCCAATTCGATATCAAACATTGGAATTGATTTCGTTTTAGCTCCGAAAATACGGTTCGTACTGTGGATTCCTGTCCAGTTGGAAATGGCAATTCCTGCAGCTCCAGCTTTTTCTAAAGCTTCCGGCAATGTGGTATTATCATAACCGATGTTCTTGATATAATCTGCGAAATCTTTTCTGGCTTGTTCTTTTTCAGATTTCAGTTTTTCGTATAATTCTGGCGTTGCAAATTCTTTGATCTGTTCATCAGAACGACCGAGTTTTTGATATTGCGCCATCAAGACAATTTTTCCTTTTGCAGAAGGTAACCATTTCTCAAACTCTGCTTTGGAAGATACTTTGGGGAGAATGACCACTTCTGCTTCTACTGCTTTTTTGGTTGCCGGACTCCACGCCAGTTGTGTTGCAGATAAGGTTTTGATTCTTGGATAAACCAAATCTACGTGTGTTGTTCCACGCTGCCAGCCTTTCCACGTTCCGAATTGCTGAAGATCAGCGTCGATGCCCCAGGATTTCAGTTTGTCAGCTGTATAATTATTGGCCGCTAACATTTCGGGGGTTCCAACCAATCTCGGACCAATTCCGTCCAAAAGTTCATAAGCCATATCTTCCAATTGGGAATTATCATTGGCCTCATTCACAAAACTTTGAATGATTGGATGCAGTTTTTCTTCAGATTTGGATTGAGCGTTGACTAACGTGATTTGAGCTGCAAAGAACAACGCAGACATTGCAATAAATGAGTTTCTCTTCATATCTTTTATTTGATTCCGATAAAGATAAGGATTATGAATAAAAAGTCATTAATTGTAAACCTAATTAAATATAAAAACGGCAACATTTTTAAGTTTTGAAATATCTGCAGATACAGCGAATTTTACAGATTTTGATACAAAATAAAAATGTCATTCTATAGAAATCTAAGCGATGTTTAAGTTTCTACGGAATGACAAATATTATATGGATGACTAATCTTCTTTATTGCGAAGCTGCAGCCCGACTTGAGCGGAAATCCTTTTTTGCATGTACTTCAAGTTCTATTTAAACTGAAATCATCTGCAAAAAAGATTGGGAGTGGAAGGCGGATTAAGCTGCCCAAATAATTATTATTTTATGGATTAGTCGAGAAAATAGAACCGTTCGCAATCAATGCACGTCTGTTCATTTTCAGGATATCTCTTACCCATTCTGCGAAATCTTCCGGCTGAAGAACCTTGTCCGGGTTACCGTCTGTCAAACCGCCATTGATGCTCATATCGGAAGCAATTGTGCTCGGAGTCAACGTAATCACACGTATATTCTGCTTTCTCCATTCTGCCATCATCGATTGCGAAAGAGAAACGACTGCCGCTTTGGAAGCTGCGTAAGCCGACATATTTGGTCCGCCTTTCAATCCCGCTGTGGAAGCAACATTGACGATGTCACCTTGTCCTTTTTCTTTCAAAAATGGATAAACCGCTTTGGCCGTGTAATAAACACCGAAAAGATTGGTTTTGATGACTTGTTCCCAAACATCAGAAGCCATTTCCTCGATGCTTCCGAAGTCTCCGATTCCTGCATTGTTAATCAAAATATCGATTCCGCCTAATTCGTTTGCCAGAGATTCGATTCCGGCTTTTACTTCTAATTCGTTATCAACACTGAAAACTGCGTAAGCTACTTTCACGCCGGTTTGTTTCAGTTCGTTAACTGCTATTTTGAGATAATTTTCGTTTCTTCCTGTGATACCAACATTCACACCTTCGTTGGCAAGAATTTGTGCTACAGCTTTTCCAAGTCCTCTTCCACCGCCAGTGATAATGGCATTTTTACCTTTAAGATTCATAATCTGATATATAAAATTTGAAGGTGCAAATTTACCAAACGCACGTTTAAAAACAGAATAAAGTCTTATGATTTAATACAAGTTTATCATTGAGAGATTCTATAAAAAGTCTTAGAGAACCTCAGACTGACAATGTTTAGACATTTCGACAAGCTCAATGTGACAAGAGTTAGTATTAGATTGGTCACACTGAGGCTCTCGAAGTGTTTTGAATTAAAAATAATCCTTTATTTATCTTTCAACTGGTCGGGAATATTGGTTGTGATGAATTGGATGCCTTGATTTTTGAGTTCTTCATACACTTTGATATCATTCACAGTCCAAGAATTGGTAATCAAACCAAGCGAATTAGCTTCCGAAATCCAGGTCGGATTTTTCTCAAAAACACTGTAATGATAATCCAATCCGTCCAAACCTTCGGCTTTGATTTGCTGTGGCGAAAGATTCCCTTCCAGATACTGGACCTTAGCAGAAGGATTTTGTTTCTTGATTTCCTTACAAATATTAAGACTGAACGAGATATAATGGCTTTGGCCATCAAGTCCGAGTTCTTTTACGGTTTTCAGGACTTTGGTAACCATTTCGTTTTCACGGTCTTTGGATTTGGTTGGTTTGATTTCGATAATTAATTTGACGGAAGCATCTTTCTTGCCTTGTTTTAGATAATCTTTTAAGGTTGGGAGTTTTTCTCCGTTGGATAATTTCAGTTCTCTCAGATCAGAAAAATCCGTTTCCGAGATTTCCATTTTCCCGTGATGTTCATCGTGATTAATCACCAATTTTCCGTCTTTGGTCATATGAATATCGAATTCGGCGCCATAAATCTTCAATTTCTGAGCATTTTCTAATGACTGAATAGAATTTTCTGAAGTTTTGGGCTGTGTATTCCAAAAACCTCTGTGTGCGATAATTTGAGTTTGGGCGTTGATAAACATAGTCGTGACAAGGGTTAAACTACAAAATACTTTCTTCATTTTTCAATTTTTAGGATGACTAATTTAGTCCATTATTATTAAGGCTTCGAGAACCCTAGCCTGACAACTTTGGATTAGCATTTAGAATTAGAATTGTCATCCCGAGGCTCTCGAAGGACAATCATTTAGATTCTCGAAGTGTCTAAATTTATGAATTTCTTGATTGTTGGGTTTGTTGTTTTGGTTATTTTTGCGTTAAATAATTTCCCAATGTCCGAAAACATTCAGCAAAAGATAGAATCTCTGAGAGAAGAACTTCATCAGCATAATTACAATTATTATGTTCTTGATAACAATACAATTTCCGATTTTGAATTCGATGCGAAACTGAAAGAACTTCAGGAATTGGAATCATCACATCCTGAGTTTTTTGATGCTAATTCTCCAACGCTGCGTGTTGGCGGTGGAATCACTAAGAATTTTCCGACGGTCAAGCACCAATACAGAATGTATTCTCTCGACAATTCTTATGATTTTGAGGACCTTGAAGACTGGGAAAAACGTATCATCAAAACGATTGACGAGCCCGTAGAATTTGTCGCTGAACTGAAATATGACGGCGCTTCGATTTCCATTCTTTACGAAAACGGGAAATTATCACAAGCTGTCACGCGTGGTGATGGTTTTCAAGGGGATGAAATCACTAATAACGTCAGAACGATTTCTGATATTCCTTTGACTTTGAAAGGCAATTTCCCTGACCTATTTTTTATCCGAGGCGAAATTTACCTCACGAGAAAAAACTTTGATAAAATCAATAAAACCCGTGAAGAGGAAGGTTTGGATTTGTTTATGAATCCTAGAAATACAGCCAGCGGAAGTTTGAAAATGCAGGATTCCGGAGAAGTCAGAAAACGTGGATTATCGGCAGTTTTGTATCAATATATTTCGGATGAATATCCGGCAGATTCGCATTGGGACATCTTGGCGAAAGCTAAAAATTGGGGTTTCCGAGTTTCGGAAGATCAAGCGAAATTGTGCAAAACATTGGATGAAGTGAAAGAATTCATCACATTTTGGGATACGGAGAGACACAAATTAGCTTTTGAAATTGACGGCATTGTCTTGAAAGTCAACTCCTTGAAACAGCAAAGACAACTAGGTTTCACAGCCAAATCGCCACGTTGGGCAATGGCTTACAAATTCAAGGCGGAAAAGGTAGAAACCGAATTGCAAAGTGTTTCTTACCAAGTCGGGAGGACTGGAGCAATAACGCCTGTGGCCAATCTGAAACCTGTGTTATTGGCAGGAACAACGGTTAAACGCGCATCACTTCACAATGAAGATATTATCAAAAAACTGGATTTGCACGAGCACGATTTTGTTTATGTAGAAAAAGGCGGCGAGATCATCCCAAAAATTGTTGGCGTGAATACGGAGAAACGAACGCTTCTGCAGACACCAATAGAATATATTAAATTCTGTCCGGAATGTGGAACTGAACTGGTGAAAATAGAAGACCAAGCGATTCATTTTTGTCCGAATGATTTGCATTGTCCGCCGCAAGTGGTTGGAAGGATGATTCATTATGTTTCCAGAAAAGCTCTGAATATCGAGAATCTTGGTGGCGAAACAATTGAACAACTTTATAATGCAAAATTGATAGAAAATCCTGCTGATTTTTATACATTAAAAAAAGAACAACTTCTTCCACTGGAAAGAATGGCGGAAAAATCTGCTCAGAATATTTTGGATGGCATCGAGAAATCGAAAGAGGTCGCCTTTGAAAAAGTTTTGTTCGGAATCGGAATCAAACACGTTGGGGAAACGGTTGCGAAGAAATTGGTCAAGAATTTCAATACAATTGATGAACTGAGAAATGCAACTTTGGAAGAACTTTGTCAGGTGGAAGATATTGGGATGAAAATCGCCGTCAGCATCGTTGATTTTTTCCAAAACTCTGAAAACATTTTGATGATTGAACGTTTGAAATCTTACGGCGTGCAATTAGAAAAAGGCGAAAACACGAATGTCGTTTTATCCAATGTTCTGGAAGGAAAAACTTTTCTTTTCACCGGAAAATTATCGCTCTTCACAAGAGAATCTGCTGAGGAAATGGTGGAAAAACATAACGGAAAAAACATTTCTGCTGTTTCAAAAAACCTCAACTATCTGGTGGTTGGCGAAAAAGCCGGAAGCAAATTGAAGAAAGCGCAAGACATCGGAACAATAACGATTCTGGATGAGCAGCAGTTTTTGGATTTGATCGGTTAAATAATCAAGCACAAAATGAAAGAATCAAGACTAATTCAATATAAAAAAACTCTCAGATTTAGCTGTCTGAGAGTTTTTTATATTTAGTTCTGATTATTTTTCAGCCATTCCAATCTTCGCTGGTCCGGCAAATGTTTGACAGAGAAGTTTTCGAAGGTCGCTTTGAAGCCATTGCCATCCGGACTGGCTGCCATAAAACCGACCTGAACTGACGTATTGTCCTGCAGATAGGCATTTCGCATCATCACATATTCTTTATCGTCGAATGAATAGAAAATCTCCACGGCATCCAACCTTCTCACCGCTTTTATCCAGACAAAAGGCGGCGTTTTCTCTAGAACGATGACGCTCCAATCGCTGGTTCTGTGCGTTACAACAGTGCTTAGATTGAATTTCCCGTCCACGAATTCCACGCCTGCTTTGATATAATTTTGTTCATCGATTCTGAGCATCAGTCCCATCTGGTCGAAACGGGCTTTGTAATCGCCCGTGATCTTAACTTTAGTCTCGAACTCCCCACCGTATGTGGAATAATAGAAAGGCGCATCATCCACTGTGAAACCGTAATGGGAGATTCTCCAGTAATCACTTTGTGGTGTCACAGTCATTGTTAATTTTTTGTCTTTGATTTCCCATTGCGAAGGCTCATTGAACCAAGTCATTTTCTCTAAAGATTGCGCATTGATTCCTCCAAAAAATGAGAAGAATAAAGTGGATGTAATGAATATCTTTTTCATAGTTCAACTATATTTCTCTAATGACTTTACAAGGATTTCCGACCGCCAAAACGTTGGCCGGGATATCTTTTACGACCACACTTCCCGCTCCGATCACCGCATTATCGCCAATGGTAACGCCCGGAAGAATACTGCAGCCCGCACCGATCCAAACATTACTTCCGACGGTGATAGGCAGCGCATATTCCAAACCTTTATTTCTGGTTTCTGCGTCCAGCGGATGATTCACGGTGTAGAATCCGCAGTTTGGGGCAATGAAAACATTATCTCCAAAAGTGACTTTGGCGCAATCCAGAATCACGACGTTGACATTGGTATAGAAGTTTTCACCGATTTCTATGTTGTAGCCATAATCGCAGTAGAAGGGCTGTTCTATGAGGAACATCTTCTCTGTTTTGCCAAAGAGTGTCTTGATAATTCCTTTTCGCTCTTTCATTTTGGAGGGCTGGATCAGATTGTACCGGAAACACAGATCCTTACTTCTTTGTCTTTCTTCTACCAAAACATCATCTGCTGCGTCATATAATTCGCCGGAGAGCATTTTCTCTTTTTCGTTCAGATTATTCATTGTATTTTTACATATTAACAAGGCAAATTTAGGTGCTTGACCTTCAATAATCAATACTGATTAATAACCATTCTGATGACCGATCCGCAATCCGACCTCCACAACCAACTCCTCCAACAAAACTTTGTTCCCCCAACCGAGACAGAGCCATTGCAGCTGGAGCAATGTCAGACAATGGCTCAGAACTTTGTGGAGCTTGAGAACGGGATTGCTATTCTCAGCGACCTCAAGAATAACAAAAGCTACATCTACTCTGGCAAAATCGCCGATGAACTGAATATCTTCCAGAACCAAAACCATCTGGAAATAGAAAGTATCTGGGAAGATGAATTGTTCAATGTTCTGAATGCAGATGATGTTATGCAGAAGCACATTCTGGAGCTTCAGTTCTTTCAGTTTATCAAGACGGTTGCATTTGAGCAACGAAAGGATTTTTGTGTCATCAGCAAACTGAGATTATTGGGAAGTCCAAAATCTCTGATTCATAAAATGTTTTACTTTTCAGATGCCCATCATAAAAATGTGGAGCTGGCGCTTTGCCTTTATCATTTTGATTTCCTGCCGTGCTCAGACTATACGGGGATGATCATCAATACCGCAGACGGAACAATTATTCAGCAAACGGAAGTCGAGAATTCTAACTTTCTGTCTGCTCGGGAAAAGGAGATTCTGAAGATGATTCAGCTGGGCAAACGGAGTAAGGAGATTGCGGACGTTCTTTTCATAAGCATCAATACCGTGAATCGCCATCGGCAGAATATTCTCGAGAAGATGCGGGTTTCCAATACAACGGAAGCTTGTACTTTGGCTTCGAAACTCAATTGGATTTAAGAAAGACATTAGCTTCTTAGAAAGAGGAAGCCAGACATCTTTTGAAAACAAGCTTGCTTTTGATTGGAGGGTAGCTTCTCAAGAGGTACTGAGAAGCTACCCTCCACTGGTTAGGAAGCTACCCTCTGAATCAGGAGTAGCTTCTCAACAATAAATTATAAACTAGATGATTTGGATGTGATGGCGTTTAGGATGTCTGCTCTTCACTTTCCATCTCTTTCAGGTTCTTGTCCTTCATCTTGGCTTCTATTTTCTCTACTTTCAGGTTTTGTCGCAGGTAGCTGAACAGGCTCATATACCAATTGGCAACCCACACCAAAGCGAAAAATGCGATGACATAACCGCGCCAGTCATCATATAACAATTGGAATTGTGTGAGAATCAAAAACAGCAAACTGATGTAGTGGCTGAAGCAATATTCGCAGGTGAAGAGGTAGAAGAACTTTCTCCTGGCAATGGATTTTGCACTGCCGCAGACTTTTTGGCAATACTCCCTGGGTTCGCGGAAAATCTCTTCCTGAGTCACCGTCCACGCAATGCAGGCAACGGGAATCGCAATGATGAAAAGGTGCAGAAGCTGGGCAATGATATCCATGGGGGGTCGATTTTATGAGATTGATGAACAGCTTTATGACAATAAAAACCAAGCCAAAAAAAACTCAGAACCATTTCTGATCCTGAGTTTTTACACAAATAACTAAAAATAAATATTAATGCGCTGAGCTAAGGTCGATCTTCTCGCCCTTGCCTTTGCGTTCTCTTACGAATAATACGAACGGGATACAGATGAGGAACATCAATCCCAAATAAAGGAAAACGTCCATATAAGACAGAACTGTAGCCTGTTTCGTGACGCCATAATCCAAAATCTGATACGCTGACTGAAGCGCTTTGTCCGGCGCCATTCCTTTGGCAATAAAACTGGCTTTGAGACCAGCAACTCTCTGCTGAACATCCAGATCGTTGACATCCAAATGGGCAACGAGCGTGCTCCTGTAAAGTTCACTCTTGTTGGCGATGAAAGTGGTGATCGCAGCAATCCCGAATGAGCCTCCGAGTTGGCGCATCATCCCTGTAAACGCTGCTCCCTGACCAATTTCCGGACCTTTCAAAGTGCTAAGTGATAGTGATGTAATTGGAATAAACAATAATCCCAGTCCCATCCCACGCACGATCAGCATCCAGAAGAATGCGTCTTTGCCCGTGTCTGGCGTGATAATTTTATAACCCCAGAAACTATAGACGAAGAATATCAATAGTCCCAGCGCCACCAAGATCTGCTGTTTCACACCTCTTGTAAGCAACTGTCCGATGATCGGCATCATAAAAGCGGTGGTCAATGCGGCAGGAATCATCAAAGCGCCTGATTGCAATGCCGTCCACCCCAAAATACTTTGCGTGTAAAGCGGAACGATGAATGTGGAACCGTACAATCCAAATCCTAAGACGAAGGACATAATGGTTCCGATCCTTAGGTTTCCGTTCTTCAACACTCTCAGCTCCACAATCGGATATTTGAAGGTGAGTTCTCGCCAAATGAAGAGGATAAATCCTACAACTGCCGTGATCGTTAAGAACACAATAGCTTTGCTCTCAAACCAATCGTCCTCGTGGCCTCTTTCCAAAATGTATTGCAATGAACCTACGAAAGCAGCCAAAAGTGCAATTCCGGCCCAATCGACATCGGAAGCAGAGCGTTTCTCAGAATATCGTGGACTCTTCACAAACTGGATCGTCAATAATGTAGCGATGATCCCCAAAGGAATATTAATGTAAAAAATAAATGGCCAGCTGTAATTATCAACAATATAACCTCCCAAAGGCGGACCCAAAGTTGGCCCGATGATCACACCCAGGCCATAGATCGCCTGAGCCATACTTCTCTTCTCGACCGGATAGGATTCTGTAATGATCGTCTGTGAAGTCACCAAAAGTGCTCCACCACCAATTCCCTGCATCAATCGGAAAAATACCAGTTCCCAGATGTTGGTGGCATTACCACAGAGAAAGGAAAAAATCGTGAATATAATGATGGAAGCCGCAAAATAATTTCTTCTACCGAACTGCTGAGACAACCAGCTTGTCATCGGAACGATAATCACGTTACCAATGGCATAAGCGGTGATGACCCAACCCACTTCGGAAAGTGTAGCCCCAAGATTACCTTTCATCTCATTCAGGGCCACATTCACAATCGTGGAATCCACGATCTCCAGAAGGGCACACATAATGGCAGTGATGGTAATAATGGTTCTGCGGAATCCATATTCTACTAATGAATCGTCTTGCATTGTTTTTATTATTTATTAAGAGATTGAGAAATTCAGAAATTGAGAGATTATTATTTCCGCATTGAATTTCTTAATCTCAAATCTCATAATTTCTTAATTATTTCAATGAAACCGTCGTTTGAACATTCATCCCCACGCGTAGTTTCTTCATAATATCTTCATTAAGGTTGTCAAACGTGATCTTCACCGGAAGTCTCTGAACTACTTTTACGAAGTTTCCACTAGCGTTGTCCGGAGGAAGCAATGCGAATGCAGAACCTGTTGCCGGAGAGAATGAACTGATCGTTCCCTGGAATTTCTGGTCAGGATAAGCATCGATCTCGATCTCTACTTTTTGTCCTTCCACCATTTTTTCAACCTGCGTTTCTTTGAAATTGGCAACCACCCATTTCTGATTGCTCAATACAACACTGAACAATTGAGAACCCGCCTGAATAAACTGTCCTGCCTGAACTGGAATTTTGGAAACATAACCACTTTCTTTGGCTGTGATCACGGTGTAAGAAAGGTTCAATTTAGCAGTCTCCACTTCTACTTGTCTTTGTTTCAAAGTAGAGTTTGCAATGCCGATATTCTGATATGTAGCATTGGATTGAGAAGTCACAACGCCAGTCTGGACATTCGCCTGGTTTTTCTGATCCACCAAAACCTGAAGTTGCTTCTGAGCTGTCTGATAAGCTGCAGAGGCCTGCTCGTATTGTTGTTGCGTGATCGTGTGGTCTTTTACCAGTTCAGAATATCTCTTCATATCCTGCTCCGTTCTCCAAACATTCACTTTTGCCGCTTCGATCTGCGCATTGGCCGTTTGGACTGCTGCTCTGGAGTTGTTGATCCCGGAAGCTGCTGCCTCTGAACCTGCGTGCGCGGAAGCAACATTACTTTGAGCTGTTCCCAACGCTGCCTCTGCCTGAGAAACTGCCATGGTCTGATCTCTGTTATCAAGTACAATCAATGTATCTCCTTTTTTAACGAATTGGTTGTCTTTTACTTTAACCTCAGAAATGTAACCTGAGATCTTGGAAATCACAGGACTTACGTCTGCTGCGATCTGTGCATCATCGGTCTCTTCGTGAGCCTGTCCATATTGGTATTGTCTGAAACCGAAGAAAGCCGCTGCCAAAACTGCAACTGTAAGAACGATGTAGAAAACCGGACTTTTTTTCTTTTTCACAGGAACTTCTCCCTGCTCGAATTTTATATTGTCTTGTGCCATTTTACTGATAGTTTGTTATAATTAGTTATTGATAGTTCCTGTAGTTTGTAATAATTTTTTGTGAGCCAAAGCTGCGTCCGCTTTTGAAGTGACAACGTTGACGTTCGCTGTAATCTTTGCTGTGTCAGCATCCAGAAGATTGGTAATGGTTTCCAATCCTGCATTATATTTGTTAAGTGTAATTCTGTAATTTTCCTCTGCCTGCTCCAACGCTCTTTGATAAACATCGATTTTCTTGTGGGCGTAAAGGTCATTCTGATAATCGCGTCTCACTTCAAGAGTCACGTTATCATTTAGCAAGTCATTATTCGCTGCCAACTCCTGTTCTTTCGCTTTGGATTGGATGTAACTTGAATTCTTTTTCCAAATGTTTGAAAGATTGTATTGCAACCCAACGCCAACGTTTACAGCATTATAGATAGTCAATAGTTTCGGAACATCTGCTGCAACATAACCACCTGTGAAAGCTATTGAAGGAAGATTCTCTGCTTTTGCTGACTTGCTTCCAAGCGCAGCCGCCTTTCTTTGGTAATCCAAAGCTTTGAGATCATTTCTGTTTTCTCTGGCCAAGTTCAAATAGTAATCATCCGGTTTTGTAAGGTCATCTTCACCGATGTAACTGGAATCAACCTCGATCGCCGTGTTGTCAGGAAGTCCTAATAAAAGGTCCATATTAATGTTGGCGATGCTGTAATTGTTCTCAGCTTCCATCAATTGCAATTCGACATTCGACGTTTGAAGTTGTGCTTTCAATCGGTCATTTCTTGCGATCACGCCATTGTTTTCCAACTTGATGAAAGACTGATCTCTTTTTTGGGAAGATGTCAGATTTTCCTTCAAAAGTTTTACCACCTCATTCGCTTTGAACAAATTGTTGTAAGCTTGAGAAATATTGTAGGCAATCGCATTCTTATCATTTTCAGCATTCAGCTTGGAAGCTTCTACAAGATATTCTGCAGATTTGATCCCATACTTTATTCTGCCACCAGAATAGATCGGCACTGAAACGTTTGCAGAACCGTAAAGGACATTACTTACTTTTGGTCCGCCGCCAGACATTCCCTGGATCTTGAGATCAACGTGTGGTTCCAATGGCAGATACAAATAACTTCCAGAAACCGTCAGTTCCGGTAATTGCTTGTTCTTTGCTGCCAAAAGGTTGGCTGTGGATTCTTCGATCTGAGCGCGGTCTATCTTTAGATTTTTGCTGTTCTCGATTCCTAATTTAACCGCTTCTTCCAGACTAATGGTTCGTTTTTCCTGAGCAGAAAAGAAACCAAAAGTTCCGACAAGAATAATTGCTGTTAAAAATTGATTCATTGTTTGCATTATTGTTATTATAATTGAGTGTAGTTTAATTTTCCTGATAACCGATCAAAGCTCTGACAACAGTTTTTACGTGAGCAGAAGCCTCTTGAAAGTATTGGCTCTCATATTGTTTCTCATCAAAATCGGCATTGTGCTTTTTGAGATATTCTTTATATATTTTAATGCCGTGCATCGCATTGAAGATTGTTCCTGAAATTGTGCATTGCAAGAAATGGTAAGATGGTCTTTTTGTGAAAACGCCTTTTTCCAATCCTATTTCTACAATCTTTTCATTGATCTCTATATAATTGATCTTCGAAGCTTTCAGAAAATTCTGAATATTCTTGTTTTGACTGATGACCTGTTGCGTGTGAACCAAAAGAAAGAAATCTCTAAGTCTCTGAACGCGATTCACAAAATTATCTATGAACGCATCTATCTTTTCGATCTCGGTAAGGTCATTATTTTCTACGATATTCTTTGCGAAGTTCAAACCCTCCTCCATTCTCCATTTGAAAAGCTCTTCCATCAGGTTTTCTTTGGACCCGAAATAATAAGAGATCATAGAGACATTCACTTTCGCTTTGGCTGCAATATCTCTCACAGAAGTCCCATTATAACCGTTGGCAGCGAATAGTTTTTCCGCAGCCATCATGATATGTTCTTCTTTTGTTGGCATATTCTTGATTTTAGCGATGCAAAGTTAAATCAAAAAAAGCATTCAATCAAACATTTGTTTGATTAATTATTTATTAACAACAACAGAAGTTAGAAACTAGAACTTAGATGTAGATTTGATAAGGATTTAGATAAATTTATTCTAAAAATAAAGTTTTAAAAAGCTGAATTTCTTTTTAAAGAATAAATTTTGTCGATGGCCAGAAACGAGAAAACAACGCCCATAAAAAGTACAAAAGACCGTACCCAATTCATAGCACTCCATTCGGATGAGATTGTTTTGAGTGTTTCGGTATCAAGAATAGGGTCTGAGAGATACATCAGATCATTCCGAGGATGAAAATAAGTAAAAGCGAAAATATCTCCCGAAATATAACAGAGCAAAGCAATTCCCAGAAATATCCTGACGGATTTAGCCGTTTTCCAAAATAAAATAAGTGATAATAAAGTCAGAATTTGCGTTGCCGGTGAAAATATTTTGAAGAAATCACCAGGATTGACAGTCTTGAAATATTCTCTCGCAGCTATCACAGAATTGGGAATATCACTTTTGACAGCTTCAGAAATGACCATCGAATTAAAAATATTCGCGAACAGAACGCCGCTTGACAGCGCAACGGAAGTAAAGAGAATTATTTTTTTCATTTTCTGATTATTAATTTGTTATAAATGTAAGAAATTATCTAACAAACACATAACCAAAATATTATAATTCTTTTAGCTCGAAGCTTTATGAATATATCGTGTCAGTTTGATTCCCATATCCGTCAAAACAATCTTGGAATTGGCGTTTCTGGAAATGTGGTAAGACGCGTCCGCTATCTCTTCAACTATAGAAACAATGTTCGCCCCGTGAATAAATTTTGAGAACGCTGACCAATTGAAATTGCCTTCGCTAAGTTTCTTATAAACCAGATTATCATTACCATAATTCTGGAGCATTGCCAATCGGAAGATCTCAATACAATAATTAAGGAATTTCATTTGCTTTTCACGATTCCATTCAGAAATCTGGCGTGCCCATTTTACGATTTCGCGGAGAACTTCAGGTTTTTTCTTAGCTTGGAAAGCATTCCTAACCCATTGTATAAATAAGGTTTCGAACTCGGAAATACCTTCATTTTTTTCTGAAAAAGATTTCGCCAGATTCCAGTCGCCTTGTGCTTGGTAAGCAATTTCTCTCGCTGTCTCCTTATTGAGAAGATTTTCCAGAATATCTTCGTCATTGATTCTCGGAATATTAACTAATTGACATCTCGACAAAATTGTTGGCAAAATATCATTGGTTGTAGGTGCGCAAAGAATAATGAACGTATTTTTCGGTGGTTCTTCCAGAAATTTCAGAATTTTATTGGCCGCAGCATCGTTCATTTTGTCAGCTCGCCAAACGATAAGAATTTTGCTTCCGCCCTCGAAACTTTTTAGATTAAATCTTTGTCCGATATCTTCGGCTTCGTCTGCAGAAATGAAGAATTGTTTATTTTCAGATTCCAAAAAACTGGTCCAATCATCAAACGACGAATAAGGATTTTCCAAAACCATTTCTCTGAAATTATCAAAAAAACGTTTGCTGAGCGAAACATTCTTCTCAGAAAAAACAGGAAAACTGAAATGGAGATCAAGGTGGTTGAGATTCTCTATCTTATGAACAGATGCAGGATTTTCCTTTTCAAAGATCTCCTGAGCCATCGCCAAAGCCAAAGGTAAAACGCCAAAACCTTCTTCTCCTACAAAAAGTTGCGCATGTCCAACTCTGGAATCTCTAATACTTTCCCGTAAAAGATTTTTAATTGATTTTTGACCAATGATCTGTTCCCATTTCATAACAGCAAAGATAAATATTAGTTTTTAGTTGTTGGTCATGAGTGATGAGTTTTATGAATGAAAGACATGCTCTACAGTTCAACAATCTAACAATATCTGCCATTAATCGATAAACATAGCCCAACTGTCGCAAGTACTTAACAAACTTTAACCGAAATATATTTTTGCAATTCATTATTAATTAAGATATTTGCGAATTGAAATTTTAAAGGATGAAAAGAATTTTTGTTTTATCATCATTGGTAGCAGGATATTTCCTAAACGCTCAGAGTATCGGTAATTCACCATACGGCGCATACGGAATCGGAGATGTGAAATATGATAATACAGTTGATATAAATGCAATGGGAGGTATCTCTACGGCTTACGTTTGGGATTTTAACAACAACTTTAATTTCCGTAACCCAGCTGCGAATACCAATTTGGAACTTACAACCCTGAAGGTAGAGGGAACTAATGAGAATAATTATTACAGATCTGACTTTAATAATATAAAATCAGATAAACATTCTACTTATTTATCAAACATCTCTATTGCTTTTCCTATCTCTAGAAAGGTAAAGTTCGGAATGGGTTTTCAGCCTTATAGCTCCAAAAGCTATAATCTTGTAACATCTAATACCTTACAATCATCTCAGCAGAGTGATGCCATTACAGCCGTTCACAATTTTCGCGGAGAAGGATCTCTAAATACTGTGCAAGCAGCCGTTTCTTATCAAATCAATCCACAATTTGCTTTAGGTCTAAGGTCTAATTTTTATTTTGGAAAGTTATATGATATAGAAGAAATAGCTTTCACGGGAGCAGAATTGATCAGCGGTTATTCCAACAACTATAGAGTTAGTGCCTTCAATTTTACATTAGGAACAACTTACCAGAAAAAACTGGAGAACAACCATAAATTCACTGCCGGTGCAACTTATACCATTGGAAACAGTGGAAATATGAAAACCACTTATACCAATAGCACTTATTATTATCTAATTGGTGAGACAAAAGGTCTAGAAACTATCGTGGATGAACAAGTGAATTATGATAAAAAATTCCTTCCGCAAGAAGCTTCTTTGGGTTTTGGTTATGGAAAAGAGGCCAAATGGTTTCTTAGTACTCAACTAGATTATAAAAAAGGAGAAAACTTTAATTTCCTTGGACAGACTTTAGCTTATCAAGATTCTTACAGATATTCTGTCGGAGGTTGGTATTTACCGAATTATAATGATTTCCGCTCTTATTTCTCAAGAGTGATCTACAGATATGGAGCTTATTACGAAAAAGGCAATCTACAAATCAACGGAACTAATATCAATAAATATGCTGTAACAGCAGGTGTAACACTTCCTTTCCAAAAAAGCCAGATCAATCGTATGAATAGTATAGACATTGGATTAGAAGTTGGGAAAAGAGGAACGTTGGAAAACAACTTGATTCGACAAAATTTCATAAATTTGAGGATTGGAATCAATTTCGCAGACAAGTGGTTCCAGAAGAAACTCTATAATTAATGAACGAGCTTTGATAATCTATGAAAGATTATTATTCAAAAATATTTAATTTAAAAACATCACAACGATTCATTTTGTTGCTGATGTTTTTTCTTATTCAGTCTTGTGAAGAAGATATCGCCAAGGTAAATGATCAAAAAAAGAAGACCAATTTTGCATCAACCGTCATTCACAACGGAACCATCATCCAAAAAGATTCCGGAATTGTAAAAGTGAAATTCAAAGCACCTTTGATAGAACAATATGAATTGATTGATTCTCCTTACATCGAAGCTAAAAAAGGAATCTATCTTGAGTTTTTCGATAAAAAGAATCCAAAGGTTCCTGGTAAAATTTGGGCAAAATATGCCAAAAATGATATCAAAAAAGACTATTATTTTGCCAAAGGCAGAGTGAAGATCATTACTACGGAAGGACAAACCTTTGTAACGGAAACCATCAACTGGGACAAAAAGAAACAGAAAATGTACACCAAAGACACGGTCTACGTTTCTGACAAAGAAGGCAATATTCTCGTTGGCGCCCACGGAATGGTAGCAAAAGATGACTTTTCAGAATATACTTTCTACAATAATTCCGGAAGTTTCAGTTCTGCGAATTTGCCTGCAACTAGCAAATAATTTTTCATTATGTCAACTTTCTATGCAATTGGTTTGATGTCAGGAACGAGTCTGGACGGGCTGGATATTTGTTATGCAAAATTTACCCAAACTAATTCTGTATGGAATTTCGAAATTCTGAATTCTGAAACGCTTCCCTATTCTCCTGAGTGGGAAGAATCTTTGCGAAATGCTGTGGATCTTTCCAGCGAAGAACTTCTGAAGCTAAATTCCGACTACGGATTTTATCTCGGTGAAAAAACATCCGAATTCATTTCAAAACATAGAATTACTGACCTCGATTTGATCGCATCTCATGGTCATACTGTTTTTCATCAACCACAAAATAATTTCACCTTGCAAATTGGAGACGGACGAGCCATCAAAGCAAAAATCAATAAAACCGTGATCTATGATTTCCGAAGTCAGGATGTCATTTTAGGTGGAAATGGCGCACCTTTAGTTCCAATTGGTGATGAATTATTATTCGCCGGCTTTGATGCCTGTCTCAATTTGGGAGGATTTTCCAATATTTCTTTGAAACGGCATGGGAAACGTTTGGCCTTTGATATTTGCCCCGTCAATATTATTTTGAATCAATTTGCCAGCCAATTAGGAAAGAAATATGACGAAAACGGAGATCTGGCAAGAGCAGGAATGGTTGACCTGAAACTTCTGGAAGAATTGAATCAATTAGAGTTCTATTCTACAAAATACCCAAAATCTTTAGGAATAGAATGGATCAATCAAAACATTTCGTCTTTAATAAAAAATCAAAAAACAGAAGATCTTTTAGCAACGTTCACAGAACATTCTGCGATTCAGATTGCTAAAATTTTCAATGAATTTGACATCAAAAATGTATTGATAACAGGTGGAGGAACTTATAATTCTTATCTTATTGAAAAGATAGAAGCAAAGACCAAAACCGAAATCCAAATTCCTGTAAAAGAAATCATTGAACACAAAGAAGCTTTGATTTTTGCTTTTATGGGTGTCTTGAGATCTCAAAATCTCAATAATGTTCTGTCATCTGCAACAGGAAGTTTGTATGACCATTCGTCTGGATTGATTTGTTAAATTTTAAAAAATTCTCGATATCATATCTAAAGTTTGGAACAATAAATTCTGAATACGGAAACCGATTATCAATATGAAAATCAAAACAATATAAATCACAGAATTTTTAGTGAAAATATTCACCGTTCTTTCCTTAAACAAAACCAAAAAGAAAAGAGTCGAAAGAAAAACTAAAAAATTGGAAACAAAAGATATTTCGTAAAGTTTCTCATTCAAAATCTTTTCAGGAACACAAAATTTAATTGTCCCGAAGCTAATTTTCAGAGCATAAACAAAATTATAAACTGTGAATATGAGGAAATTCGAGAATGAATATCTTAAGAACAAATCAAAATTCTTATTTTTCTTAACCAGAGGTGACAGAATTATCAAAACCAATGAGATGATAAAACTGGAAAGGGAATCATAAAGCCAAAAATCGAATGTGTCTGGTAGTAGATTTTCAAGCAAGATATTTAGCAGAAAAGTTATTAGTGCTGTTATACCGCCTAAAATCAAAATCTCTTTAATGGTTTTCACTAATTAAGTTTTATATAAAATTAGTGAAATAATTGGATCATAAATAAACAAAAAACCTTTCAAAATATTATCTCTGAAAGGTTTTATATTTTTTGATCAATCAAAAAATTACAATTGCTCGATCTTATCTGTCAAAGAATTGATAAAATTCTGAAGTGGTTTTTCTACCATCATCTTGATAAATGGATTGAATTTCCCTTCAAACAACAACTGAACTTCAGTTTGATTTTCGTTAATCGGATTCATAGAACCTGTCAAAGCAAAATCCAAACTAGAACTTGCCGATTTCAGAACAACTTCTTTATCAGAAACATTATCGATTTTCAGGGCAATTTCCGGCATTCCTTTCAGTCCGAATTTGAAACCATCCTCTCTCGTTTCAAAACTTTGCAGACCTTCTGGCATCAGATCTTTGTAATCTTGTGGATTTTTCAGCATTCCTGCCAATTCTGATGAAGATTTATTTACAATAATTTTTCGTCCTTCTAAATTCATTTTTATATTTTTGTATTAATATTAAAAGCCTTACAAATGTATAAAGTTTTTATCAACGAGAAAAGTTTAATTTTGAGTTCCGAGCCTCAAAACAGTCCTAAAATGCTGAATTACGATGGCTCGCATAGTTTCGATTTCGCGATTGATCTTTTAGAAAATACAGCTTCGCAAGGGCTTAATATTTATCATACAGATGTGGAAGTACTCTGGAAAGACTTCAAAAATTTCTTCAAAAACATAGAAGCTGCTGGCGGGATTGTTCTTAATACTGAAAGTAAAATCCTCTTCATTCACAGGTTAGGAAAATGGGATTTGCCAAAAGGTAAAATAGAAAAGGGCGAATCCAGAGAAGTCGCTGCCGTAAGAGAAGTGGAAGAAGAATGTGGAATTTTCAACCTAGAGCTGAAGGATTTTATCAATTCTACATATCACATTTATACGGAAAGGGACGGAAAAAAAATACTTAAGACAACTTATTGGTTCGAAATGTTCTACTCAGGAAATGAAACGCCGAAACCTCAGATCGAAGAAGGCATCAATGAAGTGGGTTGGAAGGACGAAAAGGAAATCGAATCTCAAATCTTACCTTCGACTTTTCATAATATTAAGTTAATCTTAAATGATTTCAACAATAAAAAACCTCAATAATTTGAGGTTTTCCTTTTATATGTAATCGATTATTTTTTCGAGTGTAATTCCGCGTGAGGCTTTTAGCAAAACATTTTCATTTTTGATAGGATTGGTCTTCAAGTGTTCTATAAGTTCTGAAGTATTTTCGAAAGCATTTTCAGATTGATTGACCAATTTGAAATTTGGACCCACCGTGACAACCTCATCAAATTCACAAGACTTTGCAAAATCTAAAATGGCCTGATGCTCCTTCAGACTTTCTTCTCCGAGTTCCAACATATCGCCGATGATGATCGTTTTGCTTCCTGCGAACGTTTTGAAGTTTTCTAAAGAAACCAACATGCTGCTCGGGTTGGCGTTATAAGTATCCAAAACCAGAGTCTTTTCTCCTTTTCTTTGGATCTGTGAACGCATATTGGAAGGAATATAATTTTTTATGGCTTTTTTGATTTCAGAAATATCAAGCCCAAAATACAAGCCCAAAGCAACCGCTGCAGAGATGTTATCATAATTATATTTTCCTGTCAGATTGGATAAGATCTCTGTTCCTTGATAATCTAGTCCTACAAAATGTTCTTTGTAAACAGGCAAGAAATAATAATCGGAATCTGATCTTCCAAAAGTAATTTTCGATGAATAATCAGCGGTTTTTACTTGCTGAACCTCATCATTCTGATTAACTATAATTTTTTGTTGGTGATTTTTCAGATAATCATAAAGTTCAGATTTCCCTTTGATAACACCTTCATATCCGCCAAATCCTTCCAGATGGGCTTTCCCAAAATTGGTAATGTAACCGATATTTGGTTTTGCAATCGTACAAAGAAGCTCAATCTCTTTTTGATGATTAGCTCCCATTTCTATAACTGCGATATCATGCTCTTTTCTTATCGAAAGAATTGTCAAAGGAACTCCAATATGATTATTAAGGTTCCCAAATGTATATTGCACATTGAATTTCTCAGCCAGAACATTACTGATCAGTTCTTTGGTTGTAGTTTTACCATTACTTCCCGTCAATCCTATAAATGGAATTTCCAATTGATCCCTGTGAAAAATAGCAAGATGTTGTAGAAAAAGCAGTGTAGAGGGCACATAGAATATATTATTTTGTGGTCCAAAGTATTTTTCATCTTCTACAATAACAGCCAAAGCTCCTTTTTCTATGGCTTCTTTAGCTTTTTCCGCAGCATTATAATGCTCTCCAGAAAAGGCAAAGAAAATACTTCCATTCTCTATCTTTCTACTATCAATTACAACATTCTTGCATTGCAAAAAAATAGGGTAAAACTCACTGATATTCATAATTCAAAAATATTAAAATACATCTATATAAAAACAAAAAACAGCAGAAAAATTTCTGCTGTTTTTATATGATAAAAATTATCTGTTATCTTTTTGTACGTCCCTTTTTGTTGTTTTTAGCATCTTGTGCTACACGGAAACCAACCCATCCGTATCCTTTTGTTTGATTCTTGAATCTTCTTTGTCCCGGATCCAACCAGTAAGCAGAATCTAACCAAGAACCACCTTTCACAACTCTAACATAATCCGTGATTTGTGAAGTAACCTTAGCTTTTTGTTTCTCCAAAACCACGTTCCCATTCTTATTAACAACGAATTTTGGTTTAACAGAATTATACATACTGAATTCTGCACTATCACTTGGAGGTGTTCCTCCTGCATCTAGAGAAGATTGGTAATCTCCATCTCTATAATTACTATTGTCCTCGATTGCTTTTTTCTCAAACTCACCAGGCAATCCTCTGTAAACCAAACGACCATCTGCAAGTGTGTCATACTTTATATTAGTATTATCAATTTTCTTATACGTTCCGTCTTCATTTCTAACAGCCTGCGTTACTACATTTCCTCTGTAGTAATTGAAATCACTGAACTCTTCATCTATCATTGGTCTATAGATATCAGCAACCCATTCTGCAACGTTGCCATACATACCGTAAAGTCCTAAATCATTAGACGGGTATTGTTTTACATCGGCAGTTGTTGGTGAACCATCGTTTTTCCAACCAGCAACACCAGAGTAATCTCCTCTACCTTGCTTGAAGTTTTCTAGATACATACCTCTATTTCTACCTTTTTTACCTTTTAAGTTAGAAATTTCAGTGCCTTTGCCTAAATAATTGTTGTATTCTCTTTTCTTTTGAAGTCCTAAAGCTGCAAACTCCCACTCTACTTCTGTTGGAAGTCTGAATTTTTCTACCACACCAGAAGTTGCACCTCTGTTAGCTGCGATAATTTTTTCATTGGTAGTTTTGATACCCGTTCTCTTCTGAAGTTTTTCCTTATCAATGTAAGAATCCATTTCAGGATCGCTTGATTTGAACTTATCCATGTTGAAAGTAGATCCTGCCGTTGCACCTTTATCACCAGAATAAAGATCTTTGGCAATCACGCCCTGTTTCATCAGGACTCTTTCATTGGCTCTGTCTGTCAACCAATCACAGTATTTTGTAGCCTGCAACCAAGATACACCTACAACTGGGTAATAGTCATATTCAGGGGATCTAAAATAAGTTTCCGCATAATCATTACGAGAAAGTTTATTATTCCAAACCAAAGTATCAGGTAAAGCACCTACTTGGATATTCTTAAAATTGGGGTCTGAGGAAGGAAATACGAACTTTAGCCAAGTTACATATTCTCTATATTCAGAGTTGGTAATTTCTGTATCTCCCAAAAAGAAAGAGCTTACCTGCATTCTTCTTGGTGTATTGTTCCAATCATGCATTACATTGTCTTCTACCAATCCCATGGTAAAAGTTCCACCTTCTACATAAACCATCCCTGGCCAAGCTTTTGGCTTTTGTTGTTTCCCAGAAAAGAAGTATCCGTCCTTTTCATTAGGTTTCCAACCGGTCTTGCTCACAAATCCGCTCCCGCCAGGCTTTGCATTCTTGGAGCCACCTCCGCCTCCTCCGCAACTTACCAGTAAAATAGTGGCGCTTATTGTAACTATCGAAAACAGTTTGATTTTTTTCATAATTGATGTAGAAATTTTCAAAGTACAAAGAAAAAATAAATTCTTTAATTAATCAAATATTGTTTGCCTTTTTTTGATAAAACGCAATTAAATTAATTTTATTATATACCATTTTTTTAAAAAAATCGTTTATTTTGTAATCTCAAATAAAATATCATTGATGAAATTCAAATTCTATATTGTAATTTTCTGTTTTCTTTCTGTATTGGGTCTTGCCCAAAAGATAGTTCTTAACTGGGATGGGGTAAAAGAAATAGACCGGGGTGAATCCGGGAAATCTTCTTATCCTTTCTTTAGCAACTATAGCCATCTTACAGAGAACAACACTGTTTTTGCTTCGCTTAATGTGAAGACAAACAATCAGATTGACATTGATCAGCTGCAATGGCAAGAATTATCATCCAAAGACAAAGGAGATCTTAGTATCAACTATGTTTCAGAATCTCCAAAAATCAATGTTGCCTATTTCTTTAATGCTTCTGAAAATGCTCAAAGTGCAAATATCATTATAGAAACTCTAAAAAAGGAAAACAGCAAGATCTATAAATTGGTATCTTTCAACATTACTCCCACCAATAAAAAACCATCCGATAGAGATAACAAAGGAGACTTGAAATATGGAAGTTCCGAAAACCCTTTGAAATCAGGAACTTTTTATAAGATAAAAGTAGATAAAAGTGGTGTTTTTAAGATAACAAGACAATTTTTACAACAAAACGGAATCAACCCAAACAGCGTAAACCCAAAGAACTTAAGGATCTATGGAAACGGAGGCTTGGCTTTGCCTGAGTATAACAAGGATGGGAGATATAATGCCTTACAAGAAGATGCGATACAAGTGGTAGGTGAAGATGATGGCGTGTGGAATGATGGTGATTATGCGCTATTCTATGCTCAAGGCCCAAATGGCTATAATCTTTACAATACCAATAATGGCAAGGGTTTTAAAAGAAAAGAACATAGAGATGATGCTTCTA
>Ga0302347_1001519_pt1 | contig 27634 bp, 37 predicted proteins | sample PhyWR1_FD_202178 | JGI IMG/M metagenome (GOLD analysis project Ga0302347, IMG submission 202178) | Leaf surface microbial communities from wheat plants in UC Gill Tract Community Farm, Albany, California, United States - DLSL W.R1 (v2)... | ecosystem: Host-associated > Plants > Phyllosphere >...
GGCCGACAACCCCGATCGTCGTCAGCAGGAACGAGACCACTACCGAGCCGAGCGCACGCAGCGCTGATCCTCCATTCAAGGCCACGAAGGCCCGCATGCGGGCCCACAGGTACCATGCCACCGCCAGCGCGCCGATGGCTGGCGCGGTGAACGGGCCGGCCTGCGCCGGGGACGCGGCTGCCGCCTGCGCCAGCGCGAGTGCCTATTGCGGCGTGTCGTCCGGCCAGTTCCGGAAGAACGCTCCCGATCTCGGCCTTGTCCCTAGGAACTTCATGGGCAAGCAGCTCTATGAGAAGAATGAACTCTCTCGGGCTATTCACAACGCTAGCGACTGGACCACGCGTGGGCGTGTTGGCTCCAACACTCCATCTATGGCTCCAAGGTCTGCGCGGGTGGAAGAGGCTCTTGCTCGCCTGAGGCGCTTTGACCAACGAAGAGGAAAGGGCTGATGGATCTGGCCGACAAGCTGATGACACTCGCTCAGGCGGCGGAGCTTTGTGCATGCCACCCTCGAACCCTTCGTAGGCCGATCAACGATGGCCAGCTCACCGCGATGCGTCTGGGGCAGGGCGCGAAATCGGATCGAATTCATGCCGCCGATCTAGAGGCATGGTGGCAGCGGTCGCGGTACGTGCCCCCACCCATGCCGGTCCTCCCGAAAGTCTCTTTCACCAAGCCACCCACATCATCTGCTGAGGAGCGGATTGCAGAACTACTGGCAACGAAGCGAACCAAGTCCGCTGACAGGACGGCGACTGTGCGTCGAAAAAAGAAGTAGTCCGTGAGGCGGAAATGTCCAGGGACCGGACTAGCGCGTCTGCAGGCCTTCGCGGCTAGGGCCAGATCGTCCGACGCCAGAGGTTGTTCTGGCGTCCGATCCGGTGGGAAAGCCGCGCTATACCACTCGCGAGCTATATGTCAGTGGGAGCCCAAGAATGACGAGTCGTGGAACACGGCTTCGATGTTGTTCCCATCCGTGTCTAGCACGAAGGCCGCGTAGTAGCCGGAATAGTACTGTGACCTGTATCCAGGCGGGCCGTTATCGCGAGCGCCGGCTGCCATCGCGGCCGCGTAGAAAGCATCCACCGCTGCTTTGCTCTGCGCCCGGAATGCGAGGTGCACAGCGCCAGCGGCTTTCGGTCCTGCGCTGATCCACAGCATGGGTGCGTCCCTCCCATAAGCGACCGTTGTGAGCTTGTCGGTCTCCGAGGTAAAGAGCTTTGCGTAGCCGAGCGCGTTCAGTGCCTCATCGTAGAAATGCACTGCCGCTCGATAGTCGGACATGGTTACGGAGATATGATCGATCACGTTGTCAGCCTAAAGTGGCGTTGAAGTGGAGTAGTCGCCTAGATCTGGCCGAGTAGCCGAATCGCAGCAATTCATTAGTCGCGCGCATTGGCGGACATGTGCGCCAGTGCGTATGGAGACACCCCATCCCGCACCGCGTTCTGCGTGGCAAACGAGGTGAGAAGCAGCACAAGACCCATCAGGGCAGGCACGGAATCCTTCAACTTTCCCGCGCCTATATGGGCGATTGCTGCGAGCCCCAGGTGGTAGAGGACTCCCGCATAGGCGAGATCGCTGAGCGGAACGCTAAAGCGCCAGAGAATCACCATCGGTGCCGCCACTTTGATGACCACCATGAGCGGGACAAGGTAAGGCGCCGCGTAACCCAGCCGCGCGTGGGCCTCACGCACAAGGACCGGCTTCACCAAGTACAAGGCAGCCGATGAGAAGTAGAGGGCGCTCAGTAGCGCGGTACTAGTCCAATAGATGATTGAGGTTGACATAGGTCACGTCGGATCGCTGGGGTATGCTCAGCATCCGAGACAACATCAGTCATCGCAAGTAGGATGAATTCGTCATGCCTAGTATTAAAAACAATACCAATGCAGATGAAGTGAACATGCACGAGGAAATGCGCCGCGCCTTCGCCCTTCTCTCTGGCAAATGGAAGCTGGAAATAATGTGGCATCTTAATCAGCGCGTGTATCGGTTTGGCGAGCTTAGAAAGGCGATCCCAGGCGTCACGCAGCACATGCTAACCGCTCAGCTTCGGGAGCTGGAAGACGACGGGTTAGTAACCCGCACAGTCTTCGCGGAGATACCGCCCCGTGTGGAATACGCAATGACGGACAAGGCTCGCGGACTAGGTCCAACGATGGAGGCGTTGATGGCATGGTGGGCTGAGTATGGGAAAAGCATCCCCCCAAGGCCGACGGGGAGAGGCCGCAGGCCAAACGGCCAATCTGCCACCTAGCCGCCTCGATATGACGCACATGATCTATTTCTCCGCCGATCAAGATGACGCGACCTCCCTGAAGATCTATCGCGGCATGACCTCTCAACAGTGGAAAACTCGTCAAGGCATTGCGCGAAAAGGCACGGAACGCGAGGCACAGTTCCATGCGGGAGATACGGAAATCTCTGCGGGATCCACTGACGTCTACGTCACAAGCTGCATTCGGAATGCTCTGACCTTCACGGCGATTGACTCCTCCCGCTACAAGCAGAGCTGGTTGAGTTTCACCAGCGACAGGACCGTTGCTACGTTCTTCGCGCTGAATGAGCTAGACGAGTCCGACTCAGACGGCGGAGTGGTTATCGAGACGACCTTGGCAGCGCTTCGTGAACTTGGGATCGCTTACGCTCAGAACGACCTCCGAGTCCTGTGGGAGCAAGAGATCAGTGTCGATCTCTTCGATCATCCATTCTTCCCGGAATCTGCCATTGCCCAAGTGCACCACGTCCCTTACACGGAGCTTTGGCGCGCGGCGGCAGCGCTCCAAAGTCGCTGGGGAGGAACCGGGGCCTACACACGGCACACTTACACCTTCTAAGTGGCCGGGGATGCACTCTTCCGCGTGCATGGGCCGCTCGTCCGACACCGAAGATCGTTCCGGCGCCCTCCAATCAGGTGGAAAATCCGCGCGGTCACACTTGAGAGCCTCGTTGCGGTGCTGTCAGCTGCGCTTTATCCGTCCTTAGCCAAACCTTCATCGGGTCCGTTGCCTTGGGCTTAGTCACCGCCGACGGACGGATTGGCTCCAGCGCTTCCTTGACCCGCTCTAGCTGCTTCGTCCCGGCCTCAGCCATGCGCCGGGCCTGCTGGCTGCTCGGCGGCCCACCACAGTCAAGTGACGGGCCGCCAAGAGGCCAAAGGCGTGGCTTATCGAGCACGGGTTACCAAGCGTACTTCACGCCCAGTTGGCCACCGACGCTCCGAAAGCCGTAGGCACCACGCTGCGTGCTTATTTCACCCCAGCCTGTTAGGCGTGGTGACAGCTGCAGCTGCACGCCGGCCTTGGCCTCGTATACATCGCGCGGTGCTGCCCCTTCCAGGCGAATGTCATCCAGCCAGACGGCGTTGGCGCCACCATGGCTGCGAAGCCAGTTTACCGCTGCGAACGGCTGCACGCGGTTGATGCCTTCCATGGTGGTGTGGCCGAACAGGCGCACGCCCAAGCGGGTGCGCACGCCACCGGCGTTGGCCTCGCGGACATTGGTGCCGTTGGCTTCAACGTGGTGGCCGCCGTCCATGCGGAAGTCGCTCCAGATCACCTGGGCCTGCGGCTCCAGATAAATGGCGCTGGCGCTACCGCGATGGACGTTGAAGGCGTAGCCGGCTTCGACCGAGGCGCTGGTGCTGCGGCTGTCGTAACCCTCGGCCTGCAGCGCATCGCCCTGGGTGGTGTTGCGGAAGCGCGCGATCTGCGCCCAGCTGTCCACGTAGAGGCCGCCGTCGTCTGTGGCATCGCGCAGCCAGCTGCCGTAGACACCGGCGGCGCGGCCCTTTACCCGACCTTCGGCGGTATAACCGGTGACCTCGGAGAGCACGCGCTCGGTGGCTTCGCCGGTCCCCAACATCACGCCGGCCACACCGCGGTCCCCGCGGCCCCAGCGAGTAAGGTCGGCGCCCACCTGCAGCAGGTGCTGGCGGCCCTGATGGGTAAGCTGGTCATCGATGCGGCCACGGGTATGGTCCGAGGTCACGCGGGCCCAGACTCCGCCCATCGTATCCCCGTTCTTCTGGCGCTCGGCCAAGTTCGGCTCGCCCACGCGCTCGTGCATCGTGAGGTCGAACATGCCCACGGCAGCGGCCTGGTTGGCGAGGTAGACGCCGCCTTCCGGGCGCTCGACCGGAGTGGGCACTTCGGGGTCCAGGCAGGCCGGGTTCTGCGGGTTGGCCAAGCACTCGTCGATGGGGGCCACCGGCAGCTGGGAGCGCAGGTACCAGTCGCCATCGGTCGGGTCGGTGCGGCCGCCTTGGTGCAGGAAGTACTCGTAGGCACCGCCCACGGCACGGCCCTGCAACAGGTACTTGCCGGCAGAAGCGCCGTCCACCTGGACCAACTGGATGCCGTCCTTGGTGAGCGCGCCACGGCCACCGATATTGTTGACGGCGATGCGCGCGGTGCCGGATGTGTCGCCGCGCACGTGCAGCCGGTCGGTGGGCGAGGTGTCATCGCCCAGTGCAGTGTTCATCGCCAGCAGGCCGTTGTCGGAGTGGAAGTCGCCGTCGACAGTGACGGTCTTGTACTGGCCGTCAGCGTGGTCGAAGGTGAGGGTGGCATTGGCGATCGAGAGGCTACCGATCTGCGAATCGCCGGTCACGTCCCAGCGGCTGCCGTTGGCCAGCGAGAGATCACCCACGGCATCGGTGGCACCTTTCCAGTAGCTGTCGTGGTCGAGCGAGAGGGTGGAGGTGCGGTCGAGGGAACCGTTGTCGTCGCTGTCGATGGCGGCATCGGAGAAACGGATGTCGCCGAGGGCGACCACGTTGCGGTCGAAGGACACGGTATTGACGCTGTCCGAGGCGAACTCGGCCAGCCGACCGTTGCCGCCTTCGATACGAGTGCCGTCGCTGGCGCGAAGTGCTGCCGCGTCGAGGCCGAGGCCGGCCGAGGCGGCGGCGTGAAGAGCGCCCCCCTGGAGCTCGATCCGAGCACCATTGGTGGCCTGTGCGGCGTAAGCACCGGCGCCTTGGGTGGTCACCTGCGTGCCGGCGGCCTGCACGAGGGCGCCGTCGATTGCGTCAAGCCCGTGCGATGCAATGCCAAGGGTCGTGACCGACGAGTCCAGCACCCGGATGCTGCTGCCTGCACCCTTTACAGCAAGGCCCTGCGCAGCATTGCCGTCGGTCTGCACGCGCACCTGCTGCAGGGAGAGCTGGTTGTTGCCGCCGTAAACCGCTGCACCCTTGGACTGATCGCCACTGGTGTGTACGGTGCCGCCCATCATCTGCATGTCAGAGCCGTCACCCTCCACGTCGAGGCCATCGGCCCAGTAGCCGGTGGTGGACACCTCGGTGTTCAGCAGGGCGGCGTGCGACCCGGACGACGCCACGACGCCGGCGGCGCCAAACATGCTTCCCGCAGCGTCGAGCGTGCGGTTGCCAGCGGTGGAGATGCGCGCGTTGGCGACGTTGACGGTGCTGGCGCCGTACGCCCAGATGCCGCGGCTGCGGTCGCCCATCGAGGCGATGGAGCCGCCATCGAAGTTGACGCTTGCGCTGTCGCTCAGCAGCACGCCATGGGAATCTTCCGCGCTGGTGCGCAGGGTGGATCCATTGACGTTAACGCGCGTCCCCGCGTTGCGCGCTGTGACGCCATTGCCGTTAGCACCCATGGCGGTGAGGCTGGAGTTGATGATGTTCAACTGCGCACCGCCCAATGCGGCAGCGCCATGACCACGGTCGCCAACTGTTACGGTGCTGTTGCTCAGGCTCAACACGGCATCGGTGCCACGCGCGAAAACGCCGATGGAGCCCAAGCCGGAGGTGGTGATGTCCAGGCCGCTCGCGTTGATGGTGCCGGCAGTGGAATAGAGACCGTAGGCTTCCTGCCCCGTGGTGTTGACCTGGCCGCCGGCGATGGTGATGCGGCTGTCGGCGCTGTCGACCATAGCACCGTGGGAATTCAAGCCGGTGGTGTTGATGTTGGTCGAAGCAGCGTCGATGCTGCCCGCAGTGGTGGCATACAGGCCGTAGGACTTTGCGCCGATGGTGCTGATGGAGGTTTCGCGAACATCCGCGTGAGCACCGTTATCGGAGGACACACCATGGCTGTTGAGCCGATCAGGACGCCCTGCACGAATGGTTGTGCTTGCGACCACCGCCTGGCCGCCCAAGGTTGCAACCACGCCAGAGGACAGAGAATTGATGGTGCTCTCGCTGATGTTCAGGCTGGCACCGGCACCACCGGCGAAGGCGGCGGGCCCGTTGCTGTTGACCGTCACGCCGACAGCATTGATGGTGCCGCTGGCATCGGCCGTGCTGCTGCCGGCGAGCAGGCCAACCGAACCGCCCATGTTGGTGATGACGGTGCCCTGGCCGCCGCTATCGCGTCCCAGGTTGATCACGCCATTGTCCATCGCACGCACGCCATCGGCGTACATCGCCGCGGTGGTGATGCTCCCACCCTTGAAGGTCACTTCACTGCCGGCCCCAGTGGCTTGGACGCCACGCCCGTTGTTGCCGGTGGAGCTAAAGGTGACGCCTTCGGCAACAATCTGTCCGCCGCCGACGGCATTGAGGCCGGGCGACACGTAGCCGGAGGTGGAGAGGATACTGTTGCTCAGTTCGATGCGGCTGCCGACACCGTCGGCGATGGCGCCGGAGGCCTGCTCGCCGCTGGTGGACAGGGTCATGTCCGAAGCAGTGATGCTGCCGCCGTTGATTGCGCTCAGGGCATGGCCAAGGTAGCCAGGGTCGCCGACTACGGTCTCGCCGCTTGCATCGACATGGGTTCCGTCAGCAACGATCGGCACCGCAGCTGCGGCGATCAGCGGAACGCTCAATGCCGCCGATACTGAGAGATAAAGCGCACGTCGTGCGCAGGTAAGTGTGTTCCACATGATTTGCCTCGTTTCAGGAATGGGCCAAGGGCCAACGAGGCGAATGCTAGAAACCGCGACCCGGGCTTCCTATTTGAAGATTTGCAAAGTTCTGATGTTGTGGGCGTTTGTTAAGGCGGCCTTAATCTGCATGAACGCACCGTCAGGCTGCCGCGACGACAAGAGTCCCCGCCGAACAGGGCCGAACGAGGCATGCAAGACCAAGCCCGGCGGGGGTACAACATCTGCATCGCCAGTGTGCCAATACCACCCCATCATCCGATATGAGAATGCTCTGATTTTCGTGCGAATGTCCCCCCTGAAGTAGGGAGTCATGACTTGATGGCCTGCGTTCCGTGCGCAATCCGGGCTTACGCGCGCCACTTGGCGAGCGTCTTGATCGCCGAAACCGCGAGAGCTCGAAAGGGGAGGACTGCAGAGCTACTCCCTTCAGGCACGTCCCGAAGCACTACACCCGCAGCCGGCCGTCGGCTATGTACAGCGCAGCGCTCGGTGCAACATCTGGCAAAGACTGGATTGGCGCCACTGCTGGCTTGCCCACTGGGAACTATTATCGCGGCCCAGCGCAGCGGCAGGGACGGAACGCAGATCATGTCTGCTTCCCACAGGGCTAGCAACGGTCGTATGCCACCTCCCTAGCCTCAAAAAGTCATGGAATCTGTTCCTGAGAGTGCCTTTCAGGGTAACTTGTCGCTCGGTGGCGCTGCTGCCGTAAACGCTGTCTGCCAGCCCTAATGGACAATGCCGATGACGCTCTTCCATCTTGGCTCCATTGCATCACCCATGTTGGATCGCACGACGGTCGCGACATCGCGTCATGAAACATTGGTACGTGTGGCAACACTGCTGTTAGGTTGGTTGCCTTTGCTGGGAATTGCTGCACCGGCGCAGCTGACCCCGGCGGAGAGAGACTGGATCAGAGCACACCCTGTGATTCGAGTTACCTCCGATGCGCAGTTGGCTCCTTTGGAGTACATGCGGGACGACCAGTTGGGCGGACTCTCCGCCGAGTACTTGAGACTGATCACAGAGCGCACTGGACTACGCTTCCAGTTTACCCAGGCTAGTGACTGGGATGCAGCACAGACAGCAGTCATCACGCGTCAAGCCGACATGCTGGTGAATGCAATGCCGGAGCGTTTGTTCCCTGCCACCGAGAGTGCGGTCCAGCTGTCGCGCCCTTATCTGACTGCATACAGCGTGGTCTTCAGCAAACAGGACTACCCCAGCGTTTGGACCATGGACGACCTGGCCGGCAAGCGGGTGGCGGCTCGCAGCCAAGGTCAGTATGCCGAAGTCCTGCAACGGAGCTATCCCTCGATCAAGGTCGTGCCAGTGCGCACGCCACTGGATGCATTCCAGATGGTGCTGAACGGGCAAGTGGATGCGGCCATGGGAACCTCGATGACATTTGCGCCGTTCATTACCCGTCGCGATGAGAGTGACTTGTACATCTCACATCCGCGCATCACGATGGCAATGACCGCGCAGTTTGCCACCCGCAAGGATTGGCCGCAGTTGCACTCAATCATTGAAAAGGCGATGTCCTCCATCTCCACAAAGGAGGAGTCGAGGTTGCGCGAGCGTTGGCTTCGAAGTGAGGATTTTGGTGCGCCTACGCTGAAGACGGTCCTGCAGTACAACTGGCCATGGGTAGTCGCCGTCGCCCTGCTGATCCTCACGCTGGCCATCGTTGCCCGCTGGGCGATGCAGGCTAGGCGAACTGCAATTGAGGGTGAGCGCGTCAAAGCTCGCTTCCTGGCAACCATGAGCCATGAGATCCGCACTCCCATCAACGCGGTGTTGGGTGCCATCGAGGTGCTTGCCGAACAAGCAACCCAAGGACGTCAGCGAGAGCTGGTGACAATCGCCGAGCAAGCGGCCGAAGCCTTGACTGGCCTACTGGATAACGTGTTGGATCTGTCCAAGCTGGACGAAGGCAAGATGCAGCTGGAGAAGGTTCCGGTGGAGATCTGCGCGCTGGGCCGAAGCGTGGCTTCGATCTTCGGCGGCGAACTGCAGAAACGCGGCATCGATCTGCACGTCGATCTACCCGAACATACTACCTGGCTGATGCTCGACCCGACCCGCTTGCGCCAAGTGTTGATGAATCTGCTTGGCAACGCCAGCAAGTTTACCGAAAGAGGATGCATCACCCTGGCAATCGCTGTAGTGCCTGAGGAAGCCAGAACTCTACTTCATTGCGTTGTCAGTGACACAGGATGTGGTATTCCCACAGCGTTCCAGTCCGGAATTTTTGATCCGTATAGGCAGGCAGACGGCAGTGTTTCACGGCGCTACGGCGGAACCGGTCTGGGATTGGCTATCAGCAAAGAGTTGGTGGTGCTGATGGGCGGCTCCATCGAGCTCCATAGCGACGAGGGCGAAGGAACAACGGTCAGCTTGCGGATTCCGGTGGCTCGAGCGGACGAGACACCGGTGAAGGCTGCCTCCAGTACCAGCTCCAGCATCGCTCATCTGGGCGTGTTGATCGTAGATGACCACGCTCCAAATAGATTGGTGCTTAGCGAGCAGCTAGCGAGGCTTGGGATTGGCGCTGAAGTAGCCGACAGCGCTCGGGAGGCGCTAGCACGCCTGCATGAAAACCGGCCTCTCCCCGACATAGTACTGATGGACTGCTTCATGCCTGAGATCGATGGCTACGAGGCTTGCCGAATGATCCGTCGATCAGGCATCACCGGTGCAGATAGGTTGCCAGTAATCGCGATATCAGCGGCCACGGGTGCCGCCCATTTGAAGCGCTGCCAGAACAGCGGCATGAATGGCGTGTTGAAGAAGCCAATTCGCTTAACAGAACTGCGAGGCATGCTGGCTCTTTGGAGCATAGGTACTGCTGTGCCAGAGGATGATACGGCGACTGAAGCCCTGCAGCGGCAAGTGGAGATGGAGATGGCTGTCGATCTGAATCAGTTGTTGGCCGACGACGTGTCTCAACTACTGGCTGCTCTGCAGACAGCCAATCGGGAACAAATAGTCTTCTACGCGCATCGCCTGCATGGGGCGGCTGGTTTGGTGGGCAAGCTTGCTCTTTCTACGGCGGTCGCGGAAATTGAGCGCGACCCCATGAGCGATAGAAGTGGAGCCATCGAGAGGCTTTTGGCTTTGCTCAGTGATTTGGAGCAGCCGTCATCCCCATGCGCCTAAATTATCGAGGAACGGCGGCGCCATATAGCCAAGGATCTTGTGCTTGCTTTATCGAGTGAGTGACACGCCGGGTCCTTACAGCGTGAACTCGCCGCTATTGAGAAGAACATGCAACTCTGCATCCGTCGCCAGACCGAGCTTACGCATTGCGCTGATCTTCTGGTGGCTGATGGTGGCCACGCTTCGATTCTGCTGTACGGCGATCTCACTAACCGTGCGATGCGCCGCGATCAGCCGAAGCACTTCAATTTCACGCGGGGATAGCTGTATGACACCTTTGACACGCTTTCCCGCTGGACTAGTGGCCAGTTCGGCCTGCAGCGATTGCCCTACATAGGACTTGCCGTGGAAGGCCGCATTGATAGCCTGCGGCAGTTCATCCATCGCCGCATTTTTGTTTACAACACATTTGACACCAGACGCTATGGCCAATTGCAGCAATCTCGAATTGGTGCTTACAGTCAACAGTACGATGCCGACGTCAGGGTACTTCCTACGTACCGTGGCCAACATTGGAAGGCCATCGGGTTGCTGGCCTGGCATGGTCAGGTCGGTTATCAGGACATCGCATTGCTCGCGAGCCAGCAGCTCCATCATCTCCTCCGGCGTTGCAGCTTCACCGACAACGATGACCGACACGTCGCCACTGATGATGCCGCGCGCTCCTGCGCGGACGATCGGGTGGTCGTCGGCGATGATCACGCGCGTGCTCACTGGATCCACCATAGGCCTCACTTTGACAATTGTTGTATATCACAGAGACCCCGCCGCGCACGTAGATGGGCGAGAGCGACTCGCCCCCCCCCCGAGGCGGTTTGGAGCGTTTGACTCGCTGAGTCATCGCCCCTATCAGCACGACGCTTTAGCGCTCAAGGCCCGTCAAGGTGCAAGGGATGCAGATCGATTGGGACGGCTATGGGCAGCAACTTCAACTCAATCACCGCAGTGGAATTTATGCCAGTTGTCCAAAGGTGATGAGCCAATGGCTCATCACCTTTGGCTCGCGCGCGCGTCCGAACATGCTTCGCGAGTAGCCCTCGGCCAGCATGTCAACTTGATTGGATGAGGTCGAGCGTCAGGGCTAGCCGCCCAAAAAATTCTTTGCCATTGCGCACGCCGATCCATGGTCACGCGGCTAATAATGCAGAACAAGAGGTGCTGAAACGACGACATACTACCTACTCCTGACGATCTTAGGTTCGCCGCATCTCTATGCGAATCGATAAGTTACTGGGAGCAATTTGACCACGCTCTGGGTTTCAAGTCTGTCAGAGGCATGGAGCGCTCCGCCATGAGAATGTTCGCAATTTCGAAGAAGAAGCGCGGCTTGCATCGAAAATCGCGCACTTAGTCGCCCGACGACCCGATCCCGTGCTTCAGATCACCCTCAGCTCTCCATACTCGCCGGCCATCACTTGAGGCCTTAGGCGGACCGCCTCACCTGCGCCGCGATTTGGGATCATCAGTAGGACAAACACAGCCAACTTATATCGTTAGCGTGCCGCGACCTGCTTCTGCAAGGTGCTGAGTTGCAAGTCCATCCCGGAAGCGTTTGGTGCCGTTGGTTCTCCCCGTTGGGAAAAGCTGGTCCAGTCCGCCTTCGCCATTCGAGCAAGGTCCAGCGATTCGACTGGCAGCCATTGCATTGGCCAGAACGGCATCCGTCGACTTCCCACCCGACCCCGCTGCAGTTCCACCAGGCCTGTGTGACTGGTCGCGCTCACAACCCTAGAATAGGCCACCGAAAGTCCATCCTCGGGCCCCTCGAGATGCTGCAGGAAGCGCTCGCGCTGCTCACAGATCAGATCGGGGCGCCCAATCGAGAGCCTTAGTACCTCAACCGAAAGACGACACGGTTCCGGAACAGGTGCTGGAGACCTACAGAACCTAGCCAGAACAGCACCAGCCCTCCGACTAGGCCGACCCACCAAGTCAGGACTGCACCCGCCCAGAGACCGAAGGCGATAGAGCAGACCAGAACCACCGTAGCCACCCAACCAGGGATGCCGTACTCAATGCGAGCCTTGCACCCTCGGCAGACTATCGCGCAGCGTGGCACGCGCCCCATGCACATCGGGCAGGTCATCTCATCGTCCATGTTCTCCGCTCCATTGTTTAGACATCTGGAGCGATATCGGCCTACAGGACGGAAACTTGTGTCCCCCGATCACAGCTACCTGCTGCTGGCCTTCTAGCGACGGTATGGCAGGGCTAAAGACAGTGCGAACGCGTCCGAAATCGATGCGAACGCATCTGAAACACCATGCGAACGCATTGCGAACGCATCGCCCAAGCATGGCGAACGCACTGGATGTCAGTCGAGCGGCTAATCGAGGCGGTAGCTCGATCCATTGGTCGCCTTCCGCTTTCAGCGGCACGAGTGACGTCACCGTTACCTCACTGTCCAGAAGGCTTGCTGACAGTATCGGCTAGCCCTCGCCCTTTCATCGCCTCCTTGGCACTCATTGTCGCCGGGCACACGGTCAGCGCCTACCGGAAGGTAAGGCGAAGCATGTGGGAGTCGAGCAGCTTATTCCTTTTTACGCGCCTTGCGTGCCCGCCCTATTACGGCGTTCACATGCTTGTTCTTAGCGCTCTCGCCGACGGCGTTGTCCTTTACAGCACTTGCAGGTGCCAACGTCGAAATTACGGTCCAAATCTGCCACATTGTGAGCCCGGCAAGGATTGCATAAGACAACCCTCGAGCGCATTCCAAATTGGACTGAACGAGCGGCAGCTGCGCGATCAACGGTGCTAGCAAGCCAATGGCAAGTACAGACGCTAGAACGCCAGTAGAGTGCGCAATCGGCGTCATCAAGACGGGGATTCTTAGCGGGCTCTCTTGCTTAGCTGAAGTGGGCAGCTTTCCTAAAGACACCTTCAGCCTTTCCGGATACGCAATAGCAAGCCAAGCACCAACGACCGCAAAAATAATCGCTGCGGTCGTTCGCAACCCTTCATACAGTGGCCACTGCTTGGAAAACGGGACAAAGCGGCCGTAGAACCCGGCCAACCCAAGAACCGAAGCACCAAGCAGGATGAGTAAAAATCTAGTCCTCGACACTTCCAGCTGCCTCCAATAGTTGTGCCTTTCTCTGAACTAGGCGGTCTAGTAGCTGCGACGGCGAGACCATGCCCTCCCCACCTTCACGCCCCCTTCTTTCATGCCCAAGTTGCAGATCGAGCTCCAACGACGCGATAGCGTTGCTAAGCCAGTGGGTTGTGCTTGGATCACCTTCCATCACAAAACCGTAGTCATTCTTCTGCGCCACTGCGCTTTCCGCATGATCGTTGACAATCTGGACAATCTGGGCCGGTTGAGCAGAAACACCCATTTCATACTTGATTCGGGTCCGCATCGTCTGCTCTGGGCGACTCGTAAATCCGAGCTCGTCCACCAATCCTTGCCAGAGACTTCTGTCCTGAGGCCTGTTGCTCTCCAACGTCCTCACCCTCACGATTTTGCGCACTAGATGAGCATGTTGAATGATGAAATCAGACTGCTCACCGTGCCGCACAAGACGCAACGAAAAGCGCGCCTGAACATCATCGTGCTCGTCACCCAGCTCGTCGGCATATGCAACAATTTTGCTTTCATCATCGGCATCCACTCGCACAGCGGGGGAGGAAGTCGCCAGAAATGATTCTACGTATCCTTGGAACTGATTGAGCCCCATGACGCTGTCGTCAATCCGAATAGACATGACGACACCTTCATCTGGTATCGCAGCGAAGTAGCAGGGGAACCCTGGGATGGTCCCTGGCGCAATAGAATTTGCCATGGTGCTCGCCCGCCCCACCGGAGCGTGGGCTTGAATGGAGGCAACACTGTTATCGGCACCTGACGGCACCTCGATCCATAGCACCACTACATACACGCCGCTCCTAGATTCCACACTCGCCAAGTAGGCCGGCAACGTGTCTTCCTTGTACGGCAGTTTCGTATCAATTAGATCAAGGCCGGTCCCCCAGTCTTTTAACTCATAGAAGGCATATTTGAGCGACCCAAACCTCTTACGCCCACGCGTCGGGTAGAACCCACATGCAGATGGCGAATAGAACCTAACGTTTACCTTCACGACCACCCCCTGTAAATATTCCGTGAAGCTAAGGGTAGCTGGGAAAGAAGTCATGCGGAGAATCACTCACATCAGTGTAGGAAAATCCCTACATCCGATGTTTCAGTGCCAGTGATTGGGCCAGCCACTGTGTCTACATGTTAGTTGCCCACTGTCTCAGCAACTGATATCCAAGATCAGGCCGGGACGCTCCTCCGACGTAGGTCCTTCCGAACGATGCGTTCGCGCTACGCATGCCTGATAGGCTGCCCCTAAATGCTACGGGTCCGGCCATGCCTAGATTTCAGTTCGTAGCCCTACCCGTCCTCGCCCTGCTTGGATCCTGCGGCAAACAGCCAGAGACTTGGACAGCCTTCGTCTACCCCCCCGGGAAGTCCTTGGCCGCTGAAGACGCCTCCAAGGCGATCTACGGCCACTACGAGTCCTTCGAGCAGTGCAAAGCCGCCTCTATTGGCGCTCTGCGGCAATTGGCCTTCCAGCATCAATCCGAGGACTTCGGGAGCTACGAATGTGGCGTCGGCTGCCGGTACGAAAAGGAGTGGGATATGTACGTCTGCAAGGAAACCCGGAAGTAAGCCTAGTTCAGCGAGTGCTGATCTATTACTGAGTGAAACACGTCCACCTCAGCCACCCACCGGCCGTTGCTGAAACAGCTAACCAGGCCACATTGGCAGTGTCCGCCCGTCCAAGCAGGGCAGCGCCCCTCGTGCAGGTCGTAAGCCTTCCAGGGCTCGCCGATAGCGTCCTTGGCCACCTCCGCCCAGCTCTCGAAGTCCTCCGCCAGACACTGCCGCTCAGCGGCATACACCACGTAGGTCACGCCATCCCAAGCCTCTTGGGATCTATCTGTTTCTACGGTAGAAATTGGCATTTGATCATCAGCCACGGTCACCCTCCGGCTCGGAGTCTGGCGTCATAGCCGCCAGTTGCACGGTGACGGCCTGGACGGGCACCGAATCAGCCCCCCACCTACCGACTGGACCGGCTTGCCGTAGCCCCGATGCAGCAGCGCCTCACTAGCCGCCGTTAGCCAGAGCAGGGTTGTCGCCTCGCATGATAGCCACGAGCTTCTCAATGGCCTCCTGGCCGTACTCTCGCGCCAACTGACGCACCTCGAAATCCACTTTGGGCCGGCCGCTCGGGTTGCCCGATTGTCCTGCCTTGAATGCCATAGCTGTCACCTATTTCAGGTGTTGCCAATGTGAGCCCGTGCCTTCGGAAAGCCTTGTCCGCATCATACAAGCCCACCTCCTCGACATGTCGCAGGAGGAAGCTGGCGGCCATCTCGGTAATGTCCAAGTCCCCCCAGGTAGACACGTTGCCCCGCGTTGGCTCGGAGCATCACTGCAGCTATGCCCTTCACGGCTGCGGAAGATAGAGACAACGACATAGCCCCCCCCTACGTTCAGCCACAAGCATGCGCAGCCTGGGCGGCGCTTCGTACAGGATCGGGTTGTTCGTCATCCCTGCGAATGCCGGCTTGACCTCCTCGTCAGTCTGCTGAGGACTCGCAACCGACTACTGCGGCATATGCGCATAGTTGTGGATCCAGCGATCTGCTACTCAAGGTGATGATGTAGCTAGCTGTCGAGCAATAGCTGGTGGTCATGAAGCATCAAGAGAAGCGCTGAAATTCTTTCGGCTATTCTTTCACCGGCACAAAAAAGGCACCTGGGCCGACGCCTAAGTGCCTGATTCTTGGTGGCCCACCAGCAACCGAATTACCATCGCAAGCTGTTGATATAACAGCATATCTTCCAACAAATAGGACCCACTGACTCGCTAACTGACTCGCTTTTGCGACGGCTGTCCCTGAAACCCCGTTGGCCGATTTCTTGGCTTTCGGCACGGCCCGCACTGTGGCAGGGTGCTAGGGGACACGTAGGCGGAGATCTAGATGGACACCCCTGAACCCGACATTTCCCTGCAGGACGAGATCAAGGCTCTCCGCCAGCAGTTGGCGGTCCTTCGTTTCGATATTTCGGGAAAGGAGTGGCTCACCGTTGACGAGGCGGCGCACTATTGCGGCGTAGCTCCCCGCCACTTTAGGCGAAGCGCGCCAAGCCTGGGTTTGGTGCCCAGGAATTTCATGGGCAAGCAGCTCTACGAGAAGAATGAACTTTACCGCGCCATCCACAGCTCCAGCGACTGGATTACGCGCGGTCCAGTAGGTGCCGCTCCGACCTCGGTCCCGACGCCCCCCCAGATGGAGGAAGGTCTTGCCCGACTGAGGCGCTTTGACCAGCGTAGAGGGAGGCGCTGATGAATCTGGCCGACAAGCTGATGACGCTCGCTCAGGCAGCTGAGCTTTGTGCATGCCACCCTCGAACCCTTCGCAGGGCGATCAACGATGGCCAGCTCACCGCGATGCGTCTGGGGCAGGGCGCGAAATCAGATCGAGTTCATGCCGCCGATCTACAGGCATGGTGGCAGCGGTCGCGGTACGTGCCCCCATCCATGCCAGCCCCCCCGAAAGTAGCTTTCACCAAGCCACTCACATCATCTGCTGAGGATCGGATTGCAGAACTACTGGCAACGAAGCGAACCAAGTCCGCTGCCAAGTCTGCGACTGCGCATCGAAGGAAGTAGTCCGTAAGGCGGAGATGTCCGGGAGCCGGACTAGTCCGTCTGCAGATCTTCCGCGCCTATGGCCCGCTCGTCCTGCGCCGCAGATCGTTGCGGCACCCTCTCATCAGCTGAAGAAGCCAAATGGTGCAACTCGCGCGCCTCCTTGGCCATCGTAGTGGCGAAAGTTGTTGAGCTTGAGTCTGCGAGCAGGCACCGGATCCCAGTGCCGTTGTTCGCATCCCGCAACGGCTATGAAGCCTTGATGTTGGCTTTCATCCAGTCGCTGACACTTTCGAGCTTCACCCCAGTCTTCGCATTGAACGTCTGATCCAACTCCCAAGACACGCCTCTGCCCTGCGCAAAGGCGGCCCGGTACTTCCTGATCATATTGGTCGGGTCATCGCCCAGTTCTTGCATCAATTGGGGAACGTCCCACACAGCGAAGTCGAACGGGGTGCCAAAATGCTGTTCCAAGATGGCCGGCAGCGCTTCATACCGAAGCGTGTCACCCGCCAGATAGACGATCTCGTTGCGAATCGCAGGCGTGTGGAAGACGATCTGAGCGGTCATTGCGCCAATGTCATCGGGCGTGGTGAGCGTCACAGCGTTAGTCGGGGAACCCAGGGCATTCACACTTTTACCCTTAAGATCGATGACACCAAATTCCGGCTCGAAGAGATAGCTGGTGAACATCCCGGTGGAAATGACAACCCAGTCCATCGCGGACTGCGAACGCAGATAGTCGCGCACATCGAGCTGGGCATCGAACAGATCCTGCGGACCACCGCGCCCGATTGCGTCGAAGTCCACACCGAATTGCCAAGGGAAGTACCTCGGGATACCCGACTTCACTGCAGCACGCGCAACCTTCATTGGCGTGTCGCGGCCAGCCGCGTAGCCCGTGCAGCCAATCACAGTGTCGTACTTGGAGAACATGACCGCCAACTCGTCCACACCGGCAGCCACCAAGTCGCCAGAAACAATGGCCACACCCAGCGAGCGGATCTCATCAACCACGACGCGCTTCTCAGGCAAGCTCGAATCAATGGAAGCGGATCGGAGCATCACGCTGATGCTTGCGCCATGCTCCTTGCCTAGACGGGCGAGATTCCGAATAACTGGCATTCCGAGCTCACCGGCACCCAGGACCAGGATCGCGCGGGATTGGATCGGGGTAGACATTCAAACCACCATGTGTGTGTACGATGGCGGCGATTCTGGCCCCCTCCTCATCGCGACGTAAGAAGGCACACCGATGATACCGACCGTACCGTTCATGAGTTCTGACGAGCTCCTGCGGCATTCCCAATCGATATGCGACGGCATGAGCGCGGACGACGACGGCCTTCGGCGAGAGGTTCTTGCACACGCTGGCAGCCGCTGGTCGCTTGGCATCATTCATGCCTTGGGCGTGTACGGAACACTGCGTCACGCCGATGTTGCGCGGAGGATGAAGGGAATCACCCAGCGCATGCTGACACGCACCCTCCGCCAGCTGGAAAGGGACGGCTTAATCTACCGACACGATTTCCGAGAAGTTCCCCCTCGCGTTGAGTACAGCATCACCCCGCTGGGCAAAGACCTTCTAGTTCTGATGATCCCCATGTGGACTTGGGTCGTGCAGCACGCCGAGGAGTTCCGACAATGCCGTGAGATCTACGACAGCAACCACGCCTCCGTTGTACCTGACTCGCCTCGAGACAACGAGTCTCAATAGCGAGGAATCACCTGTCCTCGTCCCGCCCTTACCCAAGCCTTCATCGGGTCCTTCGCCCTGCGCTTGGTCGCCGCCGGCGGCTTGCGCGGCGCCAGCGCTTCCTTGACGCGCTCCAGCTCCTTCGCCCCCGCCTCGGCCAAACGCCGGGCCTGCTGCAGCTGTTGGGGTGTCGGCGGCAGGCCGGGCAGCGGCGGTAGAGGTTCCCTCGGGGAGTCATCCACCATCCGTGCCACAGCGGCTCGCAGCCGCATCTCTGGGTAGAGCCTGGCCGCGCACCACCGCTCGGCGTAGCGCTTGCCCTGGTCAACGCTCGCCGCCCATACATCTTTGGTCTGCCACATCTTCCGAGCATCGAGGTGCACACGCACCCCGCGCTCCTTCGCCGGCGAAATCTGGGCGATCTGCCGACCGCCCCACCACAGCACCCAGGCGTCCCTCAACTGGACCCAGCCAGAGGGTGATGGTGCTGAGCGGAAGCCTTGGTAGCCGTGCGAGGGGAGCATGGGCGGAAGGATACGAATGGCGGTCGCAGAGGCTGCGACCGCCGTTCATCCGCTGAGGAACTCGGGATGGGCGCTGGGCGGTACGACTTCTCCTGACGGGAAACGCAAAGCCACGGCCCTTACGGAAGTTGTAGACTCCGCCTTCACAAAAAAACGAACGCTAGGAGTTCGGGCATGGCCGATACGGGTTTGTTCCTCCTCAGCGACGTATTTGGCCAAAAAGACGACAGCGGCCGTCTGCTGCAGGTAACCCACGTTGTGTGCCGTTGCCTGGAATGTTCATGCCACTTCACTGGCCGGCCCGATGAAGGCCTCATCGATATCCCAGGTGGCGCAATCCTTAGTTGCCCCAAATGCTCAAATCGGCAAGCCATCAGCATGGCCAGGTTTGCCGACTTCTTGCAGAAGAACCTTTCGTCCTAGGCGTTCGACGGCCCGCTGCTGTCTGCCAATCAAGCAGCGATTGCGAATGGCTCAACAAGCGCCCACAACAGATCCATGCCAGTCGCGTTTAACGCCTCTGCGTTTCCACGCTGCTTGAAGCCCGTCCAGTCAGCGTGGGCCAGTGCTCGCAGCTGATCCGGCTCTACAGGTAACCATCGCATTGGCCAAAAGGGCAACCGCCGCTGACCAGCCCTGCCCTGCTGCAACTCAACCAGCGCGTTGTGGCTGCTCGCTCCCAGCACACGCGAATAGGCCACAGATAGTCCATCTTCGGGACCTTCCAAGTACTGGAGAAACCTGTGTCCATCGAAGAGCAGGACACCGGTCACTCCTGCTCCCCTGTTGAATCGGCATGCGTTGTCCACGATCTGGTCCAACTTGCCGCTGGCTAAGCCAAGCTTGTCTCCGGCGATATCAGGTCCGGCTTCACTGGCATACACAACCGCCCGAATGGGCATGACGCACCTCCTTGGTGAGCGGCGACCCTACCAGTGGTGGACTCAACCAAGTGTGGAGAAGCGAGCGAGATCTTTAACGCTTCAGGTTCGCGAGTTGCCGAATTCGGACCTTCGTCACAAGATCGAGGCAACCAGCCATGCAACATGCACTGAATTCCCGGTACACGGCTATGCCAGACACAGGTCTCTTCTACGTTCTAGACATCGACCCCATGCGCGACCAGCACGGGAATATCCAAAGCGTCATCGCGATCAGCGTCCGCTGTAACAGCTGCCAGCACGTCACTCACTCGACCGGTCCCAGCCTCGAATCCATGCCGGGAGGGACCCTTCTCGCTTGTGCCAAGTGCGGCGGGCGCCAGGCCGTGAGCAATGCTCGGCTGGTTGAGTGTGATCACGTACTGGGTACTCCCCTCTCCCAACCCCATAGCGCCTGAAGAGCACAGTGGGCAACGAATCCCAGCACTGGCCTAATCATTAGAGTGGCCCGAGGTCCTTCACCACTGCCTGCGCATTCTGCAGATACCCGGCCAGCAACCGACCGCCAGCCACCTCTCGCCCCACCCGACTGTTGAGCCAAGCGGCTTGGATCTTTCCGGCTGCAAGCAAATCGGCTTCGGCAAAGCTATCCGGCCTACCAGCCAGCGGCTCTCCGGGCGAAGCCAAGCCTCTCTCCAGGGGTTGAACCAATGTTTTGCGCGAACTGTCGCTCTTGGCATACGCCGTGGCCACCATCCTGCCGTTCTTCGGCGACCAGCCCCCAAGCACCAACTCGGTCCCGAGCTGTTCGAGCGGAAGACCCGCCTCGACTGCCGCCTTCTCGTAGTTCGGCCACAACTGGTCAACGACTAGACCCATCTCAGCGGTGAGTTGCTCCATCGTGAAGTCCGCTCGGAAGCTGGCCTGCAATGCCAACTCGTAGATGCGGAGGAAGAACTGTGTTGAGCCGCGCGTGGCCAGCACTAAGTTGTGCTGAGGGATCAGCAGCAACTTTGCTCCGGACGAATGCGCCCCCGTTCGCGCATCTTCTGCCAAGGTATCCACTGCGACTACAAGGTGTTCACGACTGAGCAGAACGTTGAGGATGCTCATTGGACAAGTCCATAGGCCCGCGCCGACTATCTCTACTCTTCAGCCGCCTGTCTAGAGACGCCGATGTCAGAAGCAATCGCCGAAATACTGCAGCGCCTTGAAGCCTGCGAGACGTCCTTGGAGGCCCATCGCGGCTATCTGAAGGCGTTCGAGTACGGACTTCGTGCAGCGGTAATCACCCACCCCAAACCGGAAGAGCTTTGCCGCGTGTGGACGCAGTTGCTTCCCGGGATTGCAGAGAAGCACTCCGGGGATGGTGGCGCCATCTACAGTGCGGCCCTGCAGCAGGCGCTCGCACTGCTCACAGATCAGATCGGGGCGCCCAATCGAGAGCCTTAGTACCTCAGCCGGAAGACGACACGGTGCCGGAACAGGTGCTGGAGACCCACCGAACCTAGCCAGAACAGCACCAGGCCCCCAATTAAGCCGATCCACCAAGTCAGGACTGCACCCGACCAGAGACCGAAGGCGATAGAGCAGGCCAGGACCATCGTAGCCGCCCAACCAGGGATGCCGTACTCAATACGGGCCTTACATCCTCGGCAGACTATCGCGCCGCGTGGCACTCGCCCCATGCACATCGGGCAGGTCATCTGATCGTCCATGTTCTCCGCTCCATTGTTTAGACATCTGGAGCGATATCGGCCTACGCGACGAAAACTTGCGTCTCCGATCACAGAGGCCTACTGCTGCCCGCCTAGCGCCCGGCGTGGCAGGGCCAATAGACAGTGCGAACGCATCCGAAAACGATGCGAACGCATTACGAACGCATCGCCCAAGCATGACGAACGCGTTGGATGTCAGTCGAGCGGCTAATCGAGGCGGTAGCTCGATCCATCGGTCGCCTTCCGCTTTCAGCGGCACGAGTGACGTCATCGTTACGTCACTGTTACGTCACGATCCAGAGGGACTTGAGAACCGTTCCCCAATAGTTTCGGCTGCGCAACCTGACTTAAGGCTTGCGACGCCGACGAGCTTGCTGACCGCATCGGTTGGTCTCGCGCCACTTCAGCACCTCCCCGGCTACCCAAGTGGCCGGGCGCATGGTCAGGCGTATCGGGAAGTCTGGGCGACACGCTACGGTCTCTAGAATGGATCGAGGCGTCAGCCCAAGGAGTTCTCCCACGGCGCTCGCATTTATCGCCCTGAGCTCAAATGGCACCGGGCTGTCATTCTCGTTCATGACCGCGACTTTGGATGAGGTGGCGCACCCAAGCTAGCTCAGGATGTTGCCCCTGTCGTCCACCACTATCTAGGACTCGAACACCCTGTGCCGCAACGCATTTGAGATCACGGGCGTAGTGGGAGGCCGAACCGCTTTACAAAAATGTATCTTCAGGGTTTACAAATCCAAAGTTGGTGGGATTCAGAAGGATGGACCCCCTCGGCTTTACCTGAAGATCTCCAGTGCAACGAACCATCCGCTTGTTTTCATGAGCCGAGATGCCGATGTGGTAGTCGCTAGGTCCCAATTCGATGGTCACGGATCTCTCGACCCCTTCAATGAGCGCCTCCAAGGTAACTTTTCCGTTCTCGTCCTGCGTCGGACGTGAAAGGTGCTTCACAAAGCCCTCGACATCTCGATTTCTCAACACGTAATCATCACTGAAATACTCTATGGCGGCCTGAAGCCCAGCGATACGATCTTGATCGAAGGAGAAAGAGTAGCTACGCCGGGGAAAGAGCCCACCCTGAGGGACAGCCAAGGATAAATCGAAGCTACGCGACTTTGATTGCCCACTGAACCCTAGAAGGGAATAACACATATTGATGCTTGCACCAGCCATCACAGCTTGCTCAAGGAGAATGGAATTAGGCGAACCGTCGCCCTTCGAAGCCCCTGTCGCAACATGAAGTGCCTCTACTCCTGCGACTAGATTCTGGAAAAGCACGCTGGCAATTCCTTCATCAGTTCCGACGCCTGAAAGCTCGAACTTCTTAGCTGGTGCAACGATGTTGATGACGTAGCTACCAAACTCGGTCTGACCCAACTGCACGGAATCAACATAGGCACGCATCTCATCGGCCAACTTTCCTTGGAAGTGCCTCTTCTTCGCAGTTAGTGACATCGCTGCCGCAACAAGCAGATCCTTTGCCTTCTGCACGAGGGAGATTCCGTCCTTCAGTGGAATCAAGCCTTCAGATGTGTCGTCCCCCTTAACCCTGACAGTTAACAGACCCGCACCCGCGTTGACGATGTCTCTTCGAATGCTCTCGCGATCGCGCCGTTCATACTCTTGCAGATCAGCCAGCGCATCTAGCATCCGTGCATAGTAGTCACGCAAATTGCGGGCGGGAACACTGATCTCCGAAAGATCATCATCGATCCGATGCCAGATAGAAGCTCGGCCATCCAAAACAGCGTCTTTCGTCCAGCCCTTCTGTGCAAGGTAGACAACCAACTCGTCCGCCCCAAATCCAAGCTTTTCGGCCTGCGAACTAGTCATAGGGATTCGCTCCTGGACGCCGCCCTGATCATCTCCTCCAGCGTAGATGTTCGGAGACGGTTCTTAATTGGCAGGTGCACCGTTACGTTCTTCGTATCCCTCTCGGGATAGCCCTTGAGGGACATCCAGTAGCATTCGTGATAGAGCGTCAGGCAATCTTCGGAATGACTCAACCACTCAGCAGGTTCACGGGGAACCACCAGCAAAACCAAGTAACGTGGGCAGAGCAAGTCATCTGCACGCAAGTCGTTGTAGTTTTTTATGCTAAGCGAATAGGCAAGCGTGTCGCCCTTAATTAGATCTCTGAAGGTGCATTTCAGCTGGAACTCAATCTGTGGGTTGCGGAAGATCCCACCCACAACTCCCTTGGCCTTCAGACGCAGATCAACGCTGTCATCATCCACAGCGTCCTGTCCAGGATTAAGTCCAGCGTGAGCAGCTAGCGCGCCCACGAACGCCCGCTGGAACTGCTCCTTTTGAACCTCTGGATCCATGGCGCTCGCCTGTCATCCCCGACTCCGTCTACGATCATAGCCGGGGCCACAGGCATTCGACTAGCCTGGGGTTGTCTCCCTTAGCCGAGGACGGCAGGCGGCAATTGGCCTCCCAGCATCAATCCGAGGACTTCGGCAGCTATGAGTGTGGCGTCGGCTGCCGGTACGAAAAGGAGTGGGATATGTACGTCTGCAAGGAGACCCGGAAGTAGCTTAGTTCAGCGAATGCTGGTCTATGACCGAGTGAAATACGTCCACCTCAGCCGCCGACCGGCCGTTGCTGAAACAGCTAACCAGGCCACACTGGCAGTGCCCACCCGCCCAGCCCGTAGTGCAGGTCGTAGGCCTTCCAGGGTTCGCCGGTTGCTTCTTTTGCCACCTCTGCCCTTCCCTCGAAGTCCTCCGGCAGGCACTGCCGCTCAGCGGACTAACTAACGGGCTGACTACGGCGCACGCACCGCCCTTGGAACTCTCGGCCTTTCCCCATACGCATGGCCAAGGCGCCGCTCAGGTCCGAAAAGTGCCCAGAGAGCCCCGTGTAAGTGGAAATGGACGTAAGACTGCCGGCAGGGCGAAGCTGGCCAGCGTCATAGAAGTCATTGGGGATCTCCATCCTTACTGTTCCCGCATCCTTGTTCCAAAGCCGAATGATCTGCCCAAACTCGCGTATCTCTGCGTACATGGTTGCTGGCACTACACCACCACCATCAGCGGAGACTGTCCCTTCGCAGACCAGCACGTATTCGTCAGAGCCATACCGAACCAGAAGAAAGCCGGCAAGGCCGAGAGCCGCCGATAAGGCGACAACAGAGCCAACGGACCACGCCAGCGCAGCTAGCAGTGCACGCCACACCGGTCGAAGCGGAGGCTTCCCACCATAGAGCCGGCTGTTCTTCTCGTGCTCGGCCTGGGCGGCTAGCCAATCGGAATCACCCATTCCGTCTCCTTGATGGTTCGATGGCAGCACCGGCCTACGGGGCGGCCGGTGCCAATCATCACTTCATGCCGGGCAGGGAACCAAGCCAGTTGTTGAACTGCTTGCTGTCTCGCCCCGCCATCTCCTGCGCGAAGACCCTTGCAGCCTGAATAGACTGAGCCAGGATCTCCTCGAAAGAAGGTCCCTCCTGCCGGGAAATCGCTTGCGCGGCCGCCGCCGCATAGATGTGGGCGACCAGGCCATGGTCGGGTTGCCTCGCATTGCTCATCACCATCTCCTTGGCTGCCCCGGCCAGTCCAGAGCCTCAAGCCATCCTATCAGGATCAGCCTCGTCCTCCGGCCTTTAGGGCCTGACAAAACTCAGTTGATCGGATCGGTCCGGTAGGCGTAGTGACTGTCCACCATGACCATCGCGGAGGACCCTACGAAGGCCACGACAAGGCCGCAGGTGCACTCCTCACCGACCTCCCCAGGGCACCCGTCCTCATGGAGGAGGTAGTGCAAGTTGATCTTGCCGATCAGGTCCTTGGCCAGACCGGCCCGGGTGATCAGGTCTACGTAGTCCAGCTCCCTCTCTGCGGAAAGGACTTGGGGGGCCTCACAAAGCAACATGGAGCTACTCCTTTTGGGGACTCCAAAAACTGGACGTCGGGCAGACCTAGGCCGTTCCGCTCGCATCTCGTGCGCGTGCGGGTACTGGTCTCGAAACTCGGGGGTGGTGGTGGGGGGCTCGCGCGCGTAGAGGCGTCCAGAAACTCCAGCGCCCTAGCCAAAGAGCTGCTGCCTTAGCCCCTGACTTCCCGGAGGACAGCGGCCAGCTGACGAAGCGCCTTCCGCTCCCCGCCCTTCCAGGCGTTCCTAGCCGCCTTGGCCTTTCCTTCGACGCTGCGCGGGCCGGTCGCCTCCTCCCAAGGTCGCCAGTTCTGGATTGCCTGCGCCTGTTGCCGGCGCCGCTCTGGGGTCCAGCCATTGCGCATCTGAGATCTCCTCCAATAGTTCGTTCGGCCGTCTTTTGGTATCCGCGCGCCCGGCCTCTTCCGGGACCGGCCCGGGAATTTCCGGGGCAAGGTTGTTCACCTGCTGGTGGCCACCGGCAATGTTGGCCTGCTTCACGAACGCCACGGCCCTGGGGTTCTTGATCTCGGCCAAGGTCTCCAGAGTCGTCCGGCACTGGGACTGGGCCTTTAGGGCCAGCCGCATGTAGGTCTCCATGGCGCCCATGTGCTGCCCCATGTTTAGTGCCGCTCGACGGCTCATCTCCAAGAAAACCGCATTCAGGGCAATGGCTTGGCTGGTCAGCAGCCCATCGGCTTGGTCGGTCTCGCCCTTGGCGGCCCGCCCTACTGCCGCCCGGGTCGACTTCACAAGCTCGTTTAGCTCGGTCCCCCCGGCTACCCCAGAGTGCTGCGCAAACAGCAGGCTTACGAAGGCATTGCTGGCAATGCCCTCAGCAATCAGCCTAGCCGACTTCTCCTCTAGGGTCTGGCCGTTCTCCAGCGGCACATCCAGCTGCGCCGCACGCTGGTTGGCGGCGCCTGCTGATTGGTTTTCTTTCCTCATGGGGGATCAATTCCTCTACGCAGGGCTCCCACCCTCAGTGGGTGCTACGATTCAGTCGGCTGATACCGATCAAGGCAGTGCCATGGACTGGAAGACCAACAACTACGCTCCCCAGAAGAGCTGAAGGCTGGCGGTAGATCCATCGCCTTGGCCATCGTTGCCGTCCCCCTAGGCCTCGCCGCAGTCGCTGGGCTGGCGTACTCGGTTCTGACCTTCTTCGGCGGCTAACGGCTTCCGACCGTCTCAGCCTTCAGGCGCTGAGCCAGCTCAACCACCTCGTCGTCGTCCTCTTCCCTGCCGATCTGCAGCAGTGTGTTGATCTGGCCAGCAATGTCGCCGCTATCCCGCTCGGTGTTCCGGGCAAGCCAGCGAACCGCCTTGGGGTTGGTCATCATTCTCGCCAGCAGATTGTTGGCGCCAGCCAGCGCCATGGTTGATGCAACAGCGATCGCTGCGTCTTTGAGATTTCCCTGCATCGCGCTCTGCCCGGCGATAAGTCCGGTGCCACCCAGGGTTACCCCGAGGGCAGTCTGCTTGGCTGTGCCTGGCGGGTTGCCGAACACCTTGCTGCCGCTGCGGATGGAATCAGCCATCCTCGCCAGCTTGTTCACGTTCTGGACGTAGTCCGTCCCGAAGCGCGCATTGCTGAACAGCTGCTTCTTAGCCTCGGGACTGATATCCGCCCAGTTGCTCAAGAACGTCTCCATCGAGAAGGCATCGCCAGCAGCGTTCTGGTTGGCCTTGCTAGCGCGCCCCATCCGCTGCAGGAAGGATGCGCTTACGTCAGCACGTACTTGGGCAGGAAGCGAGTCCATTACGCGCCTCAGAGGAGTGGCGCCATTGCGAGCTCCAGTGAACATGGCTTGGTAGGCGGCCTCCGGGCCTCCTTCCTTCTGAACAATCTTGGCGATGCTGTCCAAACGTTGTTCTCGGAGCCTGTAGTAGTTGTTCGCTCGGGCAAACGCCTTCTTGGCCTCCGGGGTTGTAGCAGCAGCCTCCATATCGCGAGACAAGGCCGAGTACAGCTTCTTCCACTCAGCATGGGCGGCATCCCGGGTAAGGAGCGTGGCGCCCACCTGCTTACCGACTTTTGAACGCAGCTCCTTGAGCGCCTGATAAGGCAGCGTTCCATCCGCCATGTTTCCCAAGGTGCTGCTCAGGTTCTGCTCGATGTCGGCCCGACTCGGCACGGGTTCCATCACGGTCATTCCCAGCGACTGTCTGCGGGCATTCCTCTCTGCCGCTTCCTGAGCTTGCCGTTCCAAGTACTGCCTGTAGGCGGCTGCATTCTCACGCATCCCAGGACGACTGAGGA
>Ga0302347_1001520_pt1 | contig 27622 bp, 27 predicted proteins | sample PhyWR1_FD_202178 | JGI IMG/M metagenome (GOLD analysis project Ga0302347, IMG submission 202178) | Leaf surface microbial communities from wheat plants in UC Gill Tract Community Farm, Albany, California, United States - DLSL W.R1 (v2)... | ecosystem: Host-associated > Plants > Phyllosphere >...
TTGATGCAATGAGCGAAATGGGTGACGATCTTAAGATCAATGTTTTTGAAGAAGCTTTAAACAATCAGCAAAAAGTTATTTTGTTCTGGTATCCAAAAGATTTCACTTTTGTTTGCCCTACAGAATTGCACGCATTCCAGGAAGCTTTACCAGAATTTCAAAAAAGAAATACAGTTGTAATTGGTGCTTCTTGCGACACGAATGAAGTTCATTTCGCTTGGTTGAATACACCAAAAGACAATGGAGGAATAGAAGGTGTAACTTATCCTATCCTTGCAGATACACACAGACAATTGGCAAACATCCTTGGGATCGTAGATCAAGACCTTGATTACGATGAAGAAGGAAACGAGGTTTACACTGGGTCTAACGTAACTTACAGAGCAACTTATTTGATTGACGAAACTGGAAAAGTGTTCCACGAGTCTGTAAACGATATGCCACTTGGAAGAAACGTAAAAGAATATCTTCGTCTGATCGATGCTTATGCTCACGTTCAAAAACATGGTGAAGTTTGTCCTGCAAACTGGGAAGAAGGTAAAGAAGCAATGAATGCCAACAGAACTGGCGTTGCAGAATACTTCAGCAAGAATTAATACAACAATGTAAAAATGTAACAGTTTAACAATGAACTGAATAATTGGTAAATTGTTAAACCGTTACATTGCTAAATTTAAAAATTATGTACATAGAACTTACAGAAGACAACTTACAACAAATCGTAAGTGAGAATGACAAGGTGATGGTTCAATATGGTGCAACGTGGTGTGGAAACTGCAGAATTATGAAACCAAAATTCAAAAAACTGGCTTCAGAAAATGACGAGATTCCTTTCTATTACGTAGATGCAGAGAAATTGCCAGAAAGCAGAAAGCTTGCAACGGTTGACAATTTGCCAACATTTGCAGCCTTTGAAGGTGGAACTTTGAAAAGCCAAGTTCAAACCAATAAGGCTGATAGCTTGACGACTTTATTTTCAGAAATTAAGAATTAAAATTAATAATATCTCGCAGATCTTAATAGATATAGCAGATTACTTTTTGATTACAAATCCGCAAAATATGCTTGATTAGCGAGAAAATTTTACCATTAGAATTAATAATATTTTAATTCTTTAATCATTTAATTTTTTAATTTATACAAAATGAAATTACCCATCATAAGACAGTTTTATCAAAACCAAACGCCAGAGAATCTGGAAGCAACTTTGGAAGTTTTGGAAAGTTTTTCAGAGTTCCGTAATGTTTCCGAAGAAGACCTGAACGTTGCAGGAGAATTGATAACCAACATTTGCGGTGCACTTGAAGTTCACGCAAACGTAAACAACGGAATGAGCGAAAAAGATGCGCTTAACTCATTTGCTCAAAAGGTAATGGGATCCATTGACAAATAAAAGTTAACTTTTATATTATATTAAGGCTTTAGAATCATTTTCTAAAGCCTTTTTTATTAAATTTGAATAAATCAAAAACTATGAAAGATTTCATCTCCGCTTTGCCAAAGGCAGAATTACATTTACATATCGAGGGAAGTTTTGAACCCGAACTAATGTTCGAAATTGCCCAAAGAAACCAGATCGAGATTCCATACAAAACCATCGATGAAGTTAAAAAAGCTTATCAATTCTCTTGTCTTCAGGATTTTCTGGATATTTATTATGCAGGAGCCGGCGTTCTGATTCACGAGAGAGATTTCTATGATCTCGCAATGGCTTATTATCAAAAATGTTATGAAAACAATGTAATTCATACAGAGATCATGTTCGACCCACAAACACATACAGAACGTGGAATTGCCTTCGAAACCGTGATCAATGGTTTGCAAAAAGCAAGATCGGATGCTAAGGAAAAATGGGGGATCAACTCTTTATTCATCATGAGTTATTTGAGACATTTGTCCGAGGAATCGGCGTTTGAAACTTTGAGACAATCGCTTCATTACAAAGACCTGATCACGGCTGTTGGTTTGGATTCTTCTGAAATGGGAAATCCGCCAGTTAAATTTAAAAATGCGTTTGAAACGTCTGTGAAAGAAGGTTACATTCCCGTCGCTCACGCTGGCGAAGAAGGTCCGACTGAATATATTTGGGAAGCCATTGATGTTTTAAAGGTTGCCAGGATCGATCACGGGAACAGATGCTTGGAAGACGAAAACTTGGTTCAAGAAATAGTGAAAAGAGATTTAGCTTTAACAGTTTGCCCACTTTCCAACCTTGAATTGAGAAACACCGATGTGATGACCAATCATCCTTTGAAAAAGCTCTTGGACAAAGGAATCAAAGCAACCGTTAATTCTGATGACCCTGCTTATTTTGGCGGTTACATGAATGCGAATTTCATCGCAGTTCAGGAGGCTTTAAATCTTTCAAGAGAAGATATTATAACATTGGTGAAAAACTCTTTCAATTACTCTTTTGCCACGGATGAACAAAAGAAAATTTATTTAGAGAAAGTGGATGGAGTTGTTAATGAATTGAATGGTTAAGAATGGAAATTAAAAATATAATCTTCGATTTTGGAGGCGTGGTCATGGATTGGGATCCCAGGTATTTTTTCAAAACCTATTTCAATGATGATGAGAAAATGGAGTTTTTCCTAAAAAATATTGCCGTTGATGAATGGAATGTAGAGCAAGACAGAGGAAGAACATTGCAAGAAGGAACAGAAATTCTTGTCAAGCAACATCCGGATTGGGAAAAAGAAATCCGTGCGTACTACGACAATTGGACCACAATGTTGAGAAGTGATATTCCTGAAAATGTAGAAGTTTTGAAACAATTGGAAGGCAAATATCATCTTTATGGATTGACCAATTGGTCAGAAGAAACATTTCCGTTCGCTTTGGAAAATTATGATTTTTTCAAAGTATTCGAGGGGAAAATTGTGGTTTCAGGAACAGAAAAATTGATTAAACCAGACAAAGAGATTTTCGAGGTTTTATTAAACCGTTACGACTTGAAGGCGGAAGAATCTGTTTTCATAGATGACAACGCAAAGAATATTGCAACCGCTAAAAGTTTAGGTTTTATAACAATTCATATCAAGCCGGAAACGAATCTTGGAGAAGAACTGAAAAATTCAGGAATTAATTTTTAAGAATCATCAAGCTTCTTTTATGATTTTGGAAACCATAATGTGCATAGAGTTTTTTCGCTTTGTCATTGTGGTTTTCTATTTCTAGCAGCACCACTTTGAAGTTATTTTCAACCGAATAATCCTTCACAAATTCAAGCGCTTTTTTCCCTAACGATTTTCCTTGAAATTCAGGCTTCACAAATAATTCATCCAGAAACAAAATCTCACCTCCAAATTCGAAGCTAAAATATTTAACAAGAATGATATAGCCTGCTATTTCGTTTTCAAAAACGATTTTAAAACAAGTTCCATAATTTTCATTCAGAATGAATTTTTCAAAATTTCCAATGGTCATTTCTTCATCAAAAGGATAAAAATCAATAGCGTAAAAATCCTTCATCATTCCACAGATATGTGGAATATCAGAGAGGTTTGCTCTTAAAATTTCTTGATTCATTTTTTCTTTTTGTTTTCTCTCCAAAGCCAAGGTGCAATCGGAGTGTTATCTTTCCAAAGTCCTACTCTATTTTTTCGAGCTTCAATTTCCAATTTTGCGTAATCAGAATTTTTGGAATATTTTTTATAATGCCAAGCCATTCCTTGCTTCAGCATTTCCTGATTGACATTTTGATTGTTATCATTGATGACAACAGCAATCAATCTCTTGTATCGGTCATAATTTTCGGCTTTTACTGTAACAGTCCTTCCAAAACAAAGATTTGCCAAAGCCGTTTTCGCTTGATTGCCAAAAGGCTGAGTCCCTCTTTTCTCTGGCGTATCGATATGGGCTAAACGAATTTTAATTGGATTTTTCTTGTAAAGAATTTCCATTGTATCCCCATCAGAGATTCCGATGACTTTTGCAGAAAATATTTTATGACTGAGGTTTCCCTTTATTTGACTTTGTGCAAAACTAAAAATCGAAATAAAGATCAATGCTAAAAATCTAGTCAAAACCTTAAATCTCAAATTTTTTCTTAGCCAATTCTTTTCTTACTCTGCTTAGACTTTCCGGGGTTATCCCAAGATAAGAAGCAACCATCCATTGAGGCACTCTCAGCATTAGATTGGGATATTTTTTCAAGAAACCCATATAGCGTTCTTCCGCTGTTGTACTGATCAAAGAATTCACTCTGTTTTGAAGATTTTTGATGTGATTGATCATCAATCGCTGATTTTTTTCAGCAACTTCTGGATAGATCTTGGAAAGACTTTCGAAAAAGCCATCTCTCATTACTATTACAATGCTTTCTTCAATCGCTTCTATGTAAAATCTAGATTTTTCATTCAACAGCTGACTGGTCGTATCGGACAGGATCCAATTTTCTGGTGCAAACTGTATGACGTGTTCTTTACCTGCTTTATCGATAGAATACATTCTTAAAAGTCCTTTTTCAACAAAAAAAGTAGAATCAGAAACCTCACCTTCTCTCAGGATAATCTCATTTTTTTTCACTTCTTTTATTTCGTAATGGTTAGAGCAGACTTCCAGACTGTCAATGGGAACGCCTAATATTTGAGAAAGGTGATTGCGGAAATTCTGATATTCCATTTAATTGTGTTTAATGAGAAATAGTTTTAATTAAATCTGATCCAAATCAATACTTTGGTGAGAAGCATTATAAAAAGCTTTTCCATTTTCCAAAGCAATGAGCTGCGGACTTTGATGTGTGATATCGAAACGGCTTTCGATTTCGTTGGAAATATCGCGATGAGCAATAAGATCCAGAAAATAATAAGATTGATCTTTGTCAGAATTTTCCATCTGTTTTTCAAAAGATCTCAAAACTGTTTTGCTAATGAAACATCGTGTAGAATGTTTGAAAATCAGTACTTTTTGCTGAAATGATCTTTCAACGGCCAGATCAAGGTCTTTCTGGGTTTCAATTTTTTTCCAAAGACTTTTGGTCTGATCTTGCTCTTCTTTCTTTCCGAATATTTGGTTTAAAAATCCCATCGAATTAATTTAAAGTAAATGTAATATTTTCCGTTTAATTTAGAAAACTTTTTTAGTGATGATGAAACAAGTGTCCACCCAAAGCCAAGAGGACGCCGCAAATCACAAGGACGATTTTCTGCCAATCCATCTTGTGATTTTTATTGCTTTCAAAGATAATAACAGACGAAATATGAAGGAAAATCCCGCCAACTACAGCCAAGAAATAGACTTTCAAATTCTCATCAAAATATTTCCCAAGCAACATTCCCAAAGGTGATGCCAAAGCAAAAACCAAAACAATCAGCCAGAATTTGGTAGAGAAATTTTTGCTGTGTGCGAGGAAACTTCCCAAAACAAAAGAAATCGGAATATTATGAAACAAAATCCCCAATAAGTAAGGCGAAAATGTTTCTTTCTCGTGTGACAAAGGAATGCCTTCTATAAAAGCGTGAACAAAAAGTCCAATAATCAACGCAACCGGAATGATAGAATGTTCATCCGAATGATGATGAAGATGTCCGTGTTCAAAGCCTTTCGTCAAACTTTCCAGCAACATCTGAATCAAAACACCGAGAATTACGAAAATCCCAATATTATGGTCTTCGGCATGATAAACTTCGGGGAAGACTTCATTCAGGCAAATTGTTATCAGGAAACCAGCGCTTAGAATGAGTAGATTTTTGGCAAATTGTTGCTTACTCCCGAAATATTTCCCGAGAAAAACACCAATCAAAACACTTAAAATTAATAGAATAATTATCATTTTTAAATAAAGGGTACTAATAAACAAATTATAACAATAATTAGATTTATGATTAAAAATAAGAGATGAATTTTGTAACTCAATTTATTTTTAAAAAGTCTATTTTTCAAGAAAATAAAAAGCGCACCCAAAATCAATGATAAACTTGAAATTACAAATTGTGGTGGCGGTGTGTGACTATCAAAATATCCAAATCTGATTCCCGAAATGACAGAGAATAAAGTCAGAATCAAAAATAGAATATTTGAAATCACCTACAAATTTATTTCTTTTTAAAAAGATTAATACAACGTTGCGAACTCTTTTCATCAAAATCATTAAGCTGATAATCGCCCCAACGTTTGATTAATTCAAAACCAAATTCATCAGCAAATTTCAGAATTTTCTCCGGAGAAGTCAGTTTTACTCTTTCGAAAAAGTGATGCTTTTTATCATCTGCTTCAAAATCGATCTCCTTTATAATATATTCTCCTTCAATATGTTTTTTGATATTGAAAACAATACTTTCCCTTTCAATAGAAGTATTCGGGGTTATTATTTTTTTCACATATTCTGCATTCAGAAAATCCAAAACGAAATAGCCATCTTCCTTCAAAACATCGGAAACAGACTGGAAGACGCTTCTGTCTTCTTGCTCAGTTTCAAAATATCCGAAACTCGTAAACAGATTGAAAACCGCATCCACAGAATCACTTTCTATTTTATTTCGCATATCATGAACCTGAAACGTCAACGTTTCTGTCTCGAATTGCTTATCAAAAAGAATACTTTGCTCAGACAGATCTAAACCTAAAACATCGTAACCCAATTGATTGAGGTAAACAGAATGTCTGCCTTTTCCGCAAGCCAGATCGATTATTTTTGAGTTTTTCTCAAGTTTCACATAATCCGTTAAAAGATTCAGAAAATCTTCTGCTTCTTTGTAATCGTGATTTTTGTAGAGAATATGATAATATGGTGTATCAAACCATTCTTCGAACCATTGCATCTTGCAAAAATAGTGAAAATAGATGGGAGACAAATAGAATATAGATGATAGATTTTTTCTTTAATTCTTAAAATATCAAAGTCTATCATCTTTTATCTCTCAGTCTATGCTCTATTTCCTTATTTTTGCAAAATGGATATAGAAAATCTACAGATACAGGTCAAAACTTTTTTTGGTCTGGAACAAATCTTGGCAGAAGAAATCAGAAAATTGGGAGGTAAAAATGTGGAAATCAAAAACCGCGCAGTCACTTGTGATGGTGACCTTGGTTTCCTTTATAAACTTAATTATTCTTGCAGAACAGCCGTTAAAATCTTGGTTCCGATAATGGAATTTAAAGCTTACAACGAGACCAAATATTACGATAAACTATTCAAATTTGAATGGGACCAATTTTTGGAACCGAACCAAACTTTCGCCATTGATGCGACGGTAAACTCAGAGAGATTCAGTCATTCGCAGTTTATGACCTTGAAAATGAAAGACGCTATTGTGGATTATTTTCAGGATAAATACAAAATCAGACCGAGCGTCAATAAAGATATTCCGGACATCAAATTCCACCTTCATATTGACAGAGAATTGGTTTCGATCTCTCTTGACAGCTCTGGCGACGCACTTTTCAAACGTGGTTATAGAAAAGAGCAAACTGTTGCGCCAATTAATGAAGTTTTGGCAAGCGGAATGTTGCAACTCGCAGGCTGGGACGGAAAAGGCAATTTCCTGGACCCAATGTGTGGTTCAGGAACGTTATTGATAGAAGCGGCGATGATTGCAATGGATTTGCCGGCGCAGACTTTCAGAAGAAGTTTCGCTTTCCAAAATTGGAAAAATTATGATTCGGAATTATTCAAAACAATCAAAGAAGTTCGATTAAACCGTGTGAAAGAATTCACTGGAAAAATCGTTGGTTACGATATCGATTCTGAAGCTTTGGACATTGCGCACAGAAATGTAGAATCAGCTGAAATGGAAGATGTTATCACAATCAGACATAAGAACTTCTTCGATTCTGAGAAAGATATGTTTCCGTTATTAATGGTTTTCAATCCACCTTATGATGAGAGAATTTCTATTAATGATGATGATTTCTACAAGAAAATCGGAGATACTTTCAAACAACATTATCCTAATACTTTGGCTTGGTTGATTTCTGCAGACTTGGATGCGCCTAAGAAAATTGGACTCAGACCTTCAAGAAAAATCAAATTATTCAACGGAAAATTGGAAACGAGATTCTTGCAATATGAAATGTATGATGGTTCTAAGAAAGGGAAATATATGAATAAGGAGGAATGATTTGGGATTTGATTGAATTATTTTTTGATTTTTTTAAGTCTCTTTTCTTCTGACGGAATTGGGAAAAAGAATAATGACAAAGAAGCTAGAGAACATTTCAAAAGTTTAAAATGACAACAATCTCCATCATCATCGCCATCTTCAACAGAAAAGACGAATTATTCGAGCTTCTGAATTCTCTTTCTCATCAGACAGATAAAAATTTTGAAGTCATCATTGTGGATGATGGTTCCAAAATCACACTTCTTCCAACGGTGAAATTATTTGAAGAACAATTGGATATTCAGTTTTTCCGAAAAGAGAATTCTGGTCCTGGATTGAGCCGAAATTACGGCGCAAAACGAGCCAAAAATGACTGGCTGGTTTTTGTAGATTCGGATGTGATCGTAGAAACAGATTATATCGAGAATATCAAGAAAAACATTACCGAAAATCCTTGCGATGCTTTTGGTGGTGCGGATAAAGCGCACCGGGGTTTCAATCTGATGCAAAAAGCGATTTCTTATTCTATGACCTCGGTTTTCACCACTGGCGGAATCCGTGGAAGTAAAAAGGCAGTGACCAAATTTCAGCCGAGAAGTTTTAATATGGGCGTCAACAAAGCAAAATTCTTGCAAGTTGGCGGATTTTCTGAAATGAGAATTGGCGAAGACCCAGATCTCTCGATGACGTTTTGGGAAAATGGCTACACGACTTTGTTTTTTGACAATATTGGCGTCTATCACAAACGTAGAACGGATTTTGGAAAATTCTCAAAACAGGTTTATCAGTTCGGTTGCGCAAGACCCATTCTGAACCAAAGACATCCTAACTATGTGAAACCTACATTTTGGTTCCCAAGCATCTTCTTGTTAGGTTATTTGGTAGGCGTCATTCATTATTTTGTTTGGGGAAATGGGTTGATTCTCGCATTGTATGGACTTTACACTTTTTTGGTTTTCTTCCACGCTTTGATGGTTACGAAAAACATCAGCATTGCCGGGATGGCGATTATCTCCACTTACATCCAAATGTTTTCTTACGGTTATGGCTTTCTGAAATCCTGGTTTCTTCTCAATATTCTGAAACAAACGCCGAAAGAAGCATTCCCGAAACATTTTCATTAGATAAAATTTCTCATAGAGGTTCAAATTAGCTCAAGATTGCAATAATTAAATGATATCAAAGTTAAAATTGAAGTGTAAATCAATTGTCAGGAAACTCGACTTTGAACCCAATGCCGCGAACCGAATCGAATTTGATTCTCTCATCTTTCTGGAAATATTTGCGCAATCGTGTCATAAAAACATCCAGACTGCGTCCCAAGAAATAATCATTTTCTCCCCAAAGTGTTTCCAAAATCTCTTTTCTATTGATGATTTTGTGATTGTTTTTGGAAAGCAGAAGCAGCAATTCGGATTCTTTCTCAGTCAACTGAATCGTCTCATCTTGAAAAAGCAACTGAAATTGTGACGGAATGAAAGAATAGTTGCCGAGTTTAATTATTGCTTTTGTAGAATTGTGTGATCTTTTGAGAATATTTTTGATTCGTAAAATCAATTCTTCCGGTTCGCAGGGTTTTGTGATGTAATCGTCTGCGCCAAGCTTTAATCCTAAAATCCTATCAATGCTTTGACCTTTGGCTGTGAGAAACAGAAAAGGAATATCAGATGTTTTTCGGATTTCTTTGGACAATTCAAAACCGTCGATTACTGGTAACATCACATCAAGGATTGCTAATTGATGTTGGTCAATTTGCTTTTTGTTTTTCAGGATTTCTTCAGGATTTGGAATCCAATTGACTTCAAAATCAGAGAATTCTAAATATTGCTTAAGAACCATTCCTAAATCTGAATCGTCTTCAACTAATAAAATTTTAGGCTTCATTTGGAATCGTTATTTTAAATGAAACTCCTTTCTTTTTTGGATTAACATCGATATCGCCTTTGTATTTATCAACGATCTTCTTAACCAAAAAAAGTCCGACTCCAAGACCGTTAACGTGCAGATTTTCAACTCTTGAGATCCGGTAATATTTATCAAAAATATTTTCTTTTTCTTCTTTCGGGATTCCGATTCCGTTGTCGGAAACTTCGATTTCAATCAACTTGTTCATTTTAATCACAACCTCAATTTCTTTCGCTCCGTATTTTGAAGAATTATCGATGAGATTATCCATAATTTGCCTGAAATCATTTTGAAACAGCGACTTATTCACAGTAAAATCAATTTTAATTTTAAAATCGATTTTATCAAAGGATTTTTTAACCTCAGAAAAATAGTTCCCCATCTCTTTTTCATCAATCAAAATACCATCAGAATCGTTGTTATGAATGGACGATACGATATTTTCCAAACGTTTGATTTGTCGTTCCAGAAAAGCTTTGGTTTCAGAATCAGAAGTTTGGGCGACAGAAAATTTCAAAGTTGTAATTGGTGTATTCAGTTCGTGAGCAATGGAATCGATGGTTGTGTGAAGCTGTGAGATTTTCTTTTCCTGACGATTGAGGTTTTTGATGCTATTTCTGAACAAATAAACAATCAGAATCACAATCAATAAACTAATGATAATCAACGGAATGATTTTCTTTAAAACTAAAATTTTGACATTCAAAAGCTGAAAAGTCGATTTTGACTTTACCAAATAATAGTTTTTCTCATCCAGCTTCAAATCTGTATTTTGTCGGGATTGGCGACTGGACCATTTACCTTCATTAATTGTCAAAGGTTTTGACATCTTTTTCACAGTTTGATACAAAACAAGAGAACGATTGGTGGGCAAAAGTTCTTTTTTCTGAACCTCGTCTAATATCGAATAGATTTCGCTTTTCATACCAATCTCAAAACCCGAATCTCCAATATTTTTTTTAAGAATTTTTTCTAATTTTTCATTGTAGATTTTCTCCGAACTATAAATCCTTTCCGGTTGTGTGATTTTTTCTTTTTGAATGGTAATGCCAGTTTTCAGCCTTTGAAAATCGCCAACCAATTTTTCTTCATTGGTTTCCGTTTCATATTTTTCCATTGTGTCAAGGGTTTTGTCTGCAATGGCTCTTGCCTGTCTGATGAGTTCTTTTTCCTCGAGACGATAAGAATTATAGATGTAATAGCCTTGCAGAACAACCAAAATCACAAGGCTGAACGTGAACAAAATAACCGTGATGTTTCTCTTCCGATTCATATTTCAAAAATACAATCAAATTTCTTTTGAAATAGACATTAACCTTCCATTAACCGTTCATTAACAAAACTTTCCTGCGTTTCGTCTCAATTTTGTCAAAATTATTGAAATGAAAACTTACATCAGCATTTTATTATTATTTCCAGTTTTTATCTGGAGTCAAAATATTAAAGGTCACATCGAGAATGAAGATCAGGAACCGATTTCTGAATCCAGTATTGAAATCAATGAAAGCAAATCGATATTCTATTCTGATAAAGAAGGAAATTTCAGTTTGGAAGGAATTTCAAAGTTTCCAGTATCGATTGTCGTCAAAAAACGAGATTATCAGGATTATGAAATTACTCTGGAAGAAAATGAATTTCTGAATATCATCCTTAAAAAAGATACTGTAAAATCAATTGAGAGCGTCACTATAAAAGCCAACAAACCTTTACTGAAAAGGAAAATTGACCGATTGGAATTTAATATCGATAAAACACCGCTTCAAAATCTGAACGCCTGGGATATCTTAAAAAGTACACCGAACATTTTAGTAAAAAATGAGGAACTAAGTGTTCGTGGAAATACTCAAATCATTGTAACAATCAATGATAAGAAAACATTGATGACTCAGGAACAATTGAAACAACTTCTTGAAAATACCGACGGAAATAATGTTTCGTCTGTGGAAGTTATCACCAATCCGCCTGCGAAATATGAAGCTCAAGGAGGTGCTGTTATCAATATCAAAATGAAGCAAAATATTTTATCTGGATATAAGGGAAGAATCTCGACAAGATATACGCAAGCGACTTATGCCAAAGGATTGATTGGAACTTCCCAATCTTATAACACAGACAAATGGCAATTGACGGGGAATTACAATTTCGTGACCGGAGATTATGTGCGAAAAAACTTTGATGTCGTGATTTTTGATAAAGACAAAACCCGCTGGGAAAGTGATATGGTAAGAAAAACACACGCTCACGAACAGCACGTTTACAACTTCTCAGGACAATATACTTTGGATAGTTTGTCAACGGTTCAATTTGGTTTTGACGGTTATAATGCGCCCAACAACAATGGTCATTATAATGTTCCAACCAATATCTATAACACGGAAAATAATCAATTACAATCCAATTATTTGACATCCAACAAGAAAAGACAATATAATAACAGTTTTAATTCTTATTTGGTTTTTGATAAAAAATTCGGGAACAATAATCTAACTTGGACGAATAACTCGAGTACAAAAAGATTCAGGGAAAATCAGGATGTTGCCACTTTATTGAATTTTGACGGACAACCTGCAAGCAATAATAGATTTGCGAATAACAGTATTCAGGATATTTCGCTTCTTGCAACACAGTTGGATCATCGATTTTCGAATGACAAATTCACGCTGGAAAGTGGTCTGAAATACAGCTTTGTAAACAATAAAAATGACCTCGATTTCTTTGACGGCACTAGCGGAACTTTGATCCCAGATTTATCGAAAAGTAATTTATTTAATTATAAAGAGAATATTTTTGCAGCGTATATTTCCTCAGAATACAAATGGAACAAATGGGAAATGAAAGCGGGTTTACGCTCGGAAACGACATTGATCAAAACCAATTCTGACAATCCTGTCGTGGAAAACAAGACCACCAGAACCGGACTCTTCCCTACTTTTTATCTGATGTATAATCTGAAAGAAGACCAGCAATTAGGATTCTCATACGGAAAACGAATCGACCGACCGAATTATGATTTCCTGAATCCTTCGAAATCTTATTACAACCTTTATTCCTATTTTCAAGGCGATGCAAATCTGAGATCAACAATCATTCATAACCTAAGTTTAACTTACACTGTAAAAGATTGGAATTTTGAAGCTTATTACAGCTATATCAAAGACCCTTCTATGGAAATCTCTGTTCAGAATCCGCAGACTTTTGAAACGGTTTATAACTACACCAATATCGACCACGGACAAAATCTGGGAGCTAATTTCTCAAAAAGCATTTCTATAAAGTCTTTCTGGAAGCTGAATCTTTTTGCAATGGGAGAATATCAGGAGAATTATTTTATGGGAACGGATAAAATTCTGTACAAAAATGATGTGTTCTTTTACAATGCGAATGTTTCGACACAAATCACTTTGGACAAAGCAAAAACCTGGGATCTGAATGTGTCTTATGTTTACAATTCGAAGACGATTCAGGGTTCTTTTGACATCAGCTCTTCTCAGAGAACCAATGTGATCATCAATAAAAAAATGTTTGATAAAAAACTGGAAGCTGGTTTGGTTTTCAATGATATTTTCCGAACCGATAAGAATACGATCTCCACCCGATATGCAGACCAGAATCAATATTTCAAAGATTATCGCGACACGCAGTATTTTATGATCAATCTGAAATATAACTTCGGAAACCAGAAAGTGAAAGATGCGAAGGCTGGACGTAAGACTGATGAACAGAATAGACTTTAATATCAATGATAATCGATGAATGATAATTGATCTAAACAAAATTTAATACTTTTAATTATAAAAAAACGGTTGTTTCAAATATGAACAACCGTTTTGATTTACATTAATGTCAATGTTTATTTATTTCTTTCCTGCAGCTTGCATTGGATTGACTTTTCCGTTGGAAGCACCTCTTGCTGCATCTTTCTGTTTCTGTTTGAAAACCTGGAATTTGCTTGACGTTTCAGATGAAGACGAAGCAGCCCAGAAATTATTAGAAGTATCAATATCCGCTGTTTCTTTCATTGGGTCAAGTTGAACGGATTTCAATTTCTTATCAAAATAATAAGTCTTGGAAGCTTTCTGCTCGTTATGTCTCCAAATTTGAACACTGATTTTATCATTCAGTTTTGAACCATCTTCAAATGTAAATTCCAAAATAATTGGCATCACCAATCCACCTTTATTTGAAAAATCGATTTGATAAGCTGTGACATTATTGGTTTTGGTAATGTCTTTTTTATCTAATTTTTCAAGATTGCCCGTTGTAAGAGAATATTCTTTGGAAGTGTCCGCTTTCTCCTGCCCACGGTCATATCTGTAATAGAAATCCTGAACATCTTTGTCTGATTCTACATAGAATTTGATATTTTTGTCTTCTTTGTTTCTGATTTTGGAAACATCTTCGAATTCATTCTGAAGAGGTTTTTCAACATTATATTTAACTGTTTCAGATTGAGGAGTTGCATCAAAATCCGGCGCTGCGACTGTCACTTTATCAAGCGAAATATCTACAGCATCTGTTCCGTAGAACCAACCTCTCCAAAACCAATCCAAGTCTTCTCCACTCGCATCTTCCATTGTTCTGAAAAAATCCGCCGGTTCAGGATGACGGAACGCCCATCTTTTCGCATAAGTTTTGAAAGCTTTGTCAAACAACTCTCTTCCCATAATGGTTTCACGAAGAATATTGAGTCCGGTCGCCGGTTTGGAATAGGCATTCGGACCAAATTTCGCGATGTTTTCGGAATTGGACATGATCGGCTCCAGATCATCTTTCGGAAGCTTCATATAATCTACGATTGTCCAAGCCGGGCCACGCTTTGAAGGGAATTTGTTGTCCCATTTTTCCTCGGTCAGATATTCAACAAAAGTATTGAGACCTTCATCCATCCAGCTCCATTGTCTTTCATCAGAATTGATGATCATTGGGAAAAAGTTGTGTCCCACTTCGTGGATAATTACGCCTAACATTCCGTTTTTAATCGCTTCAGAATAAGTTCCGTCTTTCTCAGTTCTTCCGTAGTTGAAGCAAATCATCGGATATTCCATTCCGTTTGAAGCTTCTACAGATTGTGCTACCGGATATGGATAAGGAATGGTGAATTCTGAATAAGTTTTAATCGTGTGAGCAACCGCTTTTGTAGAGAATTTTCTGTAAAGTCCGTAAGCTTCTTTTCCATAAAAGCTCATTGCCATTACTTTGTTATTGTTTTCAGGAATTGTAACACGCATCCCGTCCCAAATAAATTTTCTTGAAGAAGTCCACGCAAAATCACGAACATCATTCGCTTCGAAAATCCATGTTTTTCTTTGTTTTGAATGATTTTTTTCGGCTTTTTTAGCTTCGTCAAGTGTCACAATTTCTACAGGTTCGTTAGAATTTTCTGCTTTTCTGTATCTTGCCAATTGTTCAGAAGTTAAAACCTGCTCGTAGTTCTTACATTCTCCTGTTCCGCCAATAATATGGTCAGCAGGAACGTTCATTTTTACTTTATAATTTCCGAAAACCAAAGCAAATTCGCCGCGTCCTGTGAACTGATGATTCTGCCAGCCGTGGAAATCGCTGTAAACACACATCCTTGGGAACCATTGTGTGATGGTGTAAAGGTCATTTCCGTCTTCAGGGAAATTTTCATATCCGCCTCTTCCTCCTTTTTCGATACGATTCGGGATGTTGTAATTCCAGTTGATTTTGAAAACTAGTTTTTCTCCTTTTTTCAAAGCTTTTGGAAGGTCAATACGCATCATTGTCTTGTTGACCACATATTTCAACGGGTTGCCGGAAGCGTCGGTTACTTTTTCAAGATCAACACCATAACCATTGTCTGAAACCGGAAGTTCCGTTGCTTTTAGTTTATCAATCGTTGTTGTTTTAGGTAATGTTGAAGAAAAAGAATAATCGGCATTTTTAACAGATGATTGTTCATTTTCATCCAGTTGAAGCCAGAGATAATCCAGATCGTCCGGAGAATTGTTGTAATAAGTGATGGTTTCCGAGCCTTTCAGATTTCTTTTGTCTTCATCCAGATAAGCCTCGATGTCATAATCTGCACGTTGTTGCCAATAAGCATGTCCAGCTGCTCCGGAAGCTGTTCTGTAAACATTGGGTGTCGGAAGAATGGTTCCGAGTTGTTCGAATTTGTTTCCGTGGTTGCTTCCTGGATTATTTTGGATATTCTGTGCTGAAGCCACAGCAGAACAGAATAAAAGTCCTAAAACTTTTAACTTCATTTTTTCAAAAACAATTAGATTATAATTCCTTACAAGTAATCAAAGTTAGGAAATTGTTACGAATAAGATAGAAATTCGTGTTTTATTATTCAAAATAGATCAATTTCAGGTAAACACAGTATGAAAAAATAGAATCGCACGCAGCCCAACATGAGTGGAAATCCTTTTTTGCTTGCTGCCAATTTCTATTTATCTGGAAACCTTCTGTGAAAAAAGATTGACTTCGTCCAGCCACTCTATTAGGTTTGCGAGCGGAAGGCGGAAATAGCTGCCGAATATTTTTTCCTTAAAAAGGTAATCTTTCCAAAGCCATTTTCAATGACAATGCAAAAACGCCCGACGACACGAATAAAGTCCAGTCTTTTTTGTTGACTTTGAAAAGATTTAAAAGAATAAAAAGTAATATCAAAATACCAAAAACAATCGCAATTTGTCCGGCTTCCAATCCTACATTGAAGCCTAACAGCGGCAACGCAATACTCTGGCTTTTAGCAATCATAACTCTTGCTGTATTGGCGAATCCCATCCCGTGAATCAAGCCAAAAATTAAGGCTAAATAATAATTCGTATTGTTCTGCGACTGTTTTTTGTTTTTAGTCAAAATATTTCCAAGCGCCGTCAAAACAATTGTCAAAGGAATCAGAAATTCTACCCAAGCTGATGGAACTCTTACAACATCTAAAATACTCAACGCCAGAGTAACCGAATGTCCAATGGTAAAAGCGGTTACCAAAACCAGAATTTTCTTCCAATCTGAGTAAGAATAAATCGCAATCAAAGCCAATAAAAAAAGTTGATGGTCTAGTGCGTCTAGTGAAATAATGTGTTTCCAGCCGAGATTGAAATAAAATAAAAAATCCTGCATTATGTTATTTTTGAAAAGGGTTTACGAAAATAATGATTAATTTCGATTTAAATTTTGGGTCTGATGAAGAACTTTTTTTCCACGATTGTTATTTCCTCTTTGCTTTTAGCACTTTTCTCTTTCAAAGTTCATCCTTATCACGTTGGTTCTATGGAATTTAATTATAATCAAAAGTCAAAAACTTTCGAGATTTCCGGACGTTTTTTTATGGATGATCTGGAAAATGCCATCAACAAAAAATATGGAAAGAATCTACATTTCCTCAATCCAAAATCTGAAAAGGAAATGCAGGAAGCTCTTAAAAATTATACTTCTGAATATCTTAAACTAAAAGTGAATAATCAATTCATAAAGGTCAATTTCGTTGGTTATGAGGAAGATAAAGAAAGTGTAGATATTTATTTGGAATCAGAAATTGTAACCAATCCTAAAAAAGTGGAAACCGCCGTCAGTTTTATTTATAATCTTTATGATGACCAGATGAACATCATCCATATCATCGTCAATGGTCAAAGAAAAAGCGAAAAACTGAATTATCCTGACCGTTATTTGTTTCAGGAATTTTAAAGTCATATTATCTACATCATTCACCGACTCATTTTACCCATTCAACGAAAAAAATCTCAAACTACCACTTTTCCGACCGAACTTTACAAAAAAAATTAGGGAACGGAAGGCTGATAAAGCTGCCCAAAACCTAAAAAAGTGGTTCGACGTAGTCAAATAAAAATTTTATCTAAATAGACGATTTTAACCTAGGTTAAGATGGATTGAATTTTGCAAACCTACATTTGCTAAAGAATTAGGACAACAAAATATTAAAATAAATTAATCACAAACACTAAAAAGTCAATTATGAGCACACTAAAATTAAAAGACGGAACAGAGATTTTTTACAAAGACCAAGGCGAAGGACCAGTTTTGATGTTTCACCACGGATGGCCATTATCATCAGACGATTGGGATGCACAGGTTATTTTCTTCCTTCAAAAAGGTTACAGAGTGGTGACGCACGACAGAAGAGGTCACGGCCGTTCCAGCCAGGATATTTACAATCACACAATCGAGCAATACGCTTCTGATGCCGCTGAATTGGTAGAATTTCTTGATTTGAAAGATGTAGTTCACATCGGTCACTCTACAGGTGGTGGTGAAGTCATCCGTTATGTGAATAAGTATGCGAACGGAAGAGCGAAAAAAGCGGTTTTAATCAGTGCAGTTCCGCCAATTATGGTAGCGAGCGACAGTAATCCTGATGGTGTTCCAATGTCCGTTTTTGATGATATCAGAGATCAGACCTTGAACAACAGACAACAGTTTTATATTGATTTGACCTTCCCTTTCTACGGCTACAACAGAGAAGGCGCAGACGTGAAAGAAGGCGTACAGAGAAACTGGTGGAGACAAGGAATGATGGGCGGAATCGTGGCTCATTACGATGGTATCAAAGCGTTTTCTGAGACTGATTTCAGAGATGATTTGAAAAATGTTGATATTCCGGTTTTGGTGCTTCACGGTGAGGATGACCAGATCGTACCTTACCAAAATGCGGCTTTGAAATCAATCAAATTATTGAAAAACGGAACGATAAAAACGTATCCAGGTTTCCCTCACGGAATGCCGACCACGGAAGCTGCGACGATCAACAAAGACCTTTTGGAGTTTATTGAGGCTTAAATTTTTAAAAACAATAAACGGGTGAAGCAGAAAGGTTCACTCGTTTGTTTTTTTAGTATCTAGTCCTGAGATGATTATACATCGAAAGAATCATTATAAATCAATCTGGAATTATTTAGAAAATATGATTATTGAGGGCTGACTTTTTATACACATAAGCTAAAAAAGCACACTTTTTTCAAAGTATGCTTTGGGAAAATAATAATAAAAATAGTGTTCTATGAAAAAATGTTATCAATTAAAAATCAATATTGGCAATCTCGATTCCGATTTGGATTCCGTTTTTGTTTGGTAAATTGGCTTTGTCATTGAAAATTGGTGTGAAATCTTTCTTGATGAACAAAGTAACGCCTCCATAACCCAGACTGAATTTCCCTCCGAATAAGAAAGCATTCACGCCATCATCCAAAGTGTAATCGTACTTTTTGAAGTTGTCATTTTCGTTGTGATATTTCACTTTTACAATGCTTCTTGTGTTAATTCCCGCATAAGCTCCTAACCCAATCTTCCACATATTCTTTTTCATATCCAAATATTGTTTACCGTCATATTCCGTATATTTAGGATTTAGATATAACTGAAATTCAATTGGTAAAGTCAGGTAAACATTTCTAAGTTTTGAGCGTTTCAATCGTCCTTCTTCAAAATCCTCAAGAAACAATTGCGAATTTTCCTGGACAAAAACCTGCGGACGCTTCGGCATATATGTGTCTGTTCGGTAAGCCAAACCGTATCTCAAAATCCACGGACTGGTAAAACTTCCCAGCTGACGGTCTTTTCTAAATTGGACCTCAATGCTATGAGAATTTCCGATTCTCATTTCAGAATCATTTTCAAACGGATTGAAACTGCCTTTGTCTTTGGTCAAATTTGCGAAAGCATAACTTACACTCACTGCACTTGTATTGATGTACTGGGTTGGAGATTTGTCTTTCTTTATAATTGAGAGAGAAAGCCCATTTCCACCAAGAGACAACTCAGCTTGCGAAGCTTTTTTTCCATTAAAAGGTTTTTCAAAAATCGATTCTTTGACAGTTTCTTTAGTAATTTCATCCAAATGAATTCGTTCGTTTTCAATTTTTTCATTGATGAGCGTTTCATATTTTTTAGAAACCGCTTCTTTCTGAGCAATCTGTTCAGCTTTTGTGATTTTTCCAGTGGTAAAAGCTTCGTCAATTTTGTCGGTTTCAGATTTCATATTCGCTTTTTCTGTCGATACGATTAAATTGACTTTCTCCGTGTAAGATTTCATTTGGCTGTCAAGCATAGTTTGGGCTGTAGCAAAGCTTGAAAGCATTGCCAAAAGTAGAATTTTGACTTTCATAGTTTAATTATTTAGTTGTTATAGAATCTTTGTCGTAAAGCGTAATTCCGAAAAGTTTGATACGTTTTGGATTGGGAAAATCGGAATCAATTTTTGGTTTTGAAACATTGATTCCCATTGCTGATTTTGGTGTTTCAGATTTCGCTTTGTCTATTTCCACGCCGAAAAGTAAATCTGATGATGACACATATTTTACTTTCGGTTTCGGAGTTTCGTTTTGAGCCAGTTTTTCCTCAGGCTTAGGAATTGGGATTTCTTCTTTTTTGATTAAATTTTCCTTTTGGGAAACTGCATCTGTATTTTGATTCTCATTTTTATCTGATTCTGAATTTGCTAAAACTTTTACATTCTTAGCTGTCAATCTTTGATTATCAACTTCAGAATTGGTAATGGAAACCGATTTTTGAATTTCGTTAGTATTTTCAGATTGTTGACGTACGCTGGAAATCTGGTCAGTTCGGAACTCAAATTCTGGGCTTTCCTTTACTTTATTTTTGAGATCGGTCATCCAGGAAATCGTACCAAAATTCAGAATCAGAATGATTACAGCAACCAATCTCCACCAAATCATTTTTGATTGTTTCTTTTTCGCAGGAACTTGGTCGAGTTTCTCTTCCAATCTGTCCCAAAGACCATCGGAAACGCTCATTTCCTTTTGTTCGTATTTAGATTTCAGATTCTGCATTTTGTATGGTATTTTGTTGATTAAAATAATCCGTTAGCCATTTTTTCGCTTTGCTCAGCTGACTTTTGCTGGTTCCTTCCGTGATGTTCAGGATTTCCGCGATCTCCTGATGTTTCTTTTCCTCAAAAACAGAAAGATTGAAAACCAATTTATATCCAATCGGCATTTCCCTGAAAATCACGTCCAAATCGATATCCTGAGCTAACTCATCAATATCTTCCGTCTGTTCCGCAATTGCATCTGTAAACTCAGTTTCAGCATAAAGAATATGCTTGTTTTTTCTAATAAAACTAATTGCATCATTCACCACAATTTTCCTCAGCCAAAATGGAAACGATTCAAAGTTTTTACAATCTTCCAGCTTCGTAAACGCCTTGTAGAAAGCATTCATCAAAACATCTTCCGCATCATCCCGATTATTGATGTAAGAATTGGCGACCGACAACATTTTCCCGGAAAACATCTCGAACAAACTCTTCTGAGCCAGTCGGTCATTTTTCTTTGCTTTGGAAAAGATATGTTGTGAATCTTTTTTCATCTGTTATTTTACAATTTTCTTCCGTCAGATGGAACGCTCATTAATTTTCTAAATCAAAATTAAGATTGATTGTAAGCGTTTCATTTTCTCTTTCTGACTATAAGACGGCAAATCTTAGAAATGGTTGCCTGAAATTTATAATTAATTCAATTAAATATTTAAATACCTGAAAATCAATAATTAAAATTTTAATTAATTTTCATTTTATCAATAGAAAGTTTCGAAATAAGAAGACAACTTAGGAAAATTGGAATATATAGTCTTACCTCATACAAAGCACCCGTGTAAAAACACATAAAAATGTATGGAAGCGAAAAAAGATGGAAAATCAATATATTCTTGGTTGTCTGTCTATTATTTGAAATCAACAAACTGAATACAAAAAATACGATCCAAAATAAAACTCCGAATTTGTTTCTGGTCTGTATCATATTTTCGAGGAAAAAATTTTCATTTCTAATTTCGAAACTAGCAGCGGCTAATCTTACCCAAATATAAATGGCCAAAAAACCAATAACTAAATATAATAATGGTAGCAAACTTTCTTTCTTTAATCCATATTTATAGTACAAAAATACTGCTGCGAAAGATATTGACAAAGCTGAAGATTCTCTGTTAAGTGTAGAAATCATTAAAATGAAAATTAAAACAAGAAGCAAAATCAATTTCTTATTTTCTAAATATTTCAGAAATACAAAGACAAAAGCAAATAAAAAGAAATAACTGCTGCAATCATAAGGAACCAATACAAACTGTGAAAGTCCGATGGATAATGTGGAAAGTGTGATGACAAATATTTTTTCAGATTGATTTGCAAAGAAATATTTAGTTTCGGTAATCAACAATAAAATGATATTCGATAGTATCAAAAAAAATGTATTGAGAAAAGCATAAGCGAAAAACATATTAGGCTGTGCATTTTTATCCCAAAAATCCATCTTAAGCCTTATTCTAAATGGTAGACTTTCAAGAAAATTATAAATATAAATCAACAGAGAAGTACTTAGCCATCGGTATTGATAAACGCCACTTTCGTATTGTTCCTTAAAAGAATCTATATTAAACAAAGGAGCCGTATAAACACTTCCAAAAGCAAAATAAATAAAGATATTCACCACAATTGCAAACAGAGTCACAAATATGATTTTAAAGAATAGATTAGCTTTCAAAGATTCCATAGTTTTCAAATAAGTCGTAAATATCGTGAATTTTGAAATTCCTGAAATTCCTATTTGACATAAAAGCAATTAAATAAGTATAAAAACCGTAAATTTGCTATCCAAAAATCAATACAAAGGTGGTAAACACAGACCAAATAAAAGATATCCAATCCAGAATAGAAGACCTGCACAAGTTCCTCCAAATCGAAAAGAAAAAAATCGAAATTTCCAACGACGACGAGAAAACCGCAGCACCAGAATTCTGGAACAACTCCAAAGAAGCCGAAGTTTTCCTGAAACAACTCCGTTCCAAGAAAAAATGGGTGGAAGGTTATGACGATATCAAAACAGAATTTGAAGACCTTCAGGTTCTGTTGGAATTTGCAAAAGAAGATCCGGATTCTGAAAAAGAATTAGACGAGACCTTTCCAAAATTAGTTGAAAAAGTTGAAAATCTGGAATTCAAAAATATGCTTTCCAACGAAGGCGATGAGTTGTCAGCCGTTCTTCAAATCACAGCCGGAGCGGGCGGGACGGAATCTTGCGACTGGGCAAGTATGCTGATGCGGATGTACACAATGTGGGCAGACAAGCAAGGCTACAAACTTCGTGAACTCAACTTCCAGGAAGGCGATGTTGCAGGAATAAAAACCGTGACTTTGGAAATTGATGGCGAGTTTGCTTTCGGATATTTGAAGGGTGAAAATGGCGTTCACAGATTGGTGAGAATTTCGCCTTTTGACAGCAATGCAAAACGACACACAAGTTTCGTTTCCGTTTATGTTTATCCTTTGGTGGATGATACGATTGAAATTAATATCAATCCAGCCGACATCAGTTTCGAAACGATGCGAAGTTCCGGGGCTGGTGGACAGAACGTAAACAAGGTGGAAACCGCTGTTCGTCTTCGTCACGCGCCGACAGGAATTATCATTGAAAACTCAGAATCGCGTTCTCAGCTTCAGAATAAGGAAAAGGCAATGCAACTCCTGAAATCCCGACTTTACCAAATCGAACTTGATGAACGTCTGAAGGCCAGAAATGAAATCGAAGCCGGAAAAATGAAAATAGAATGGGGTTCTCAAATCCGGAATTATGTAATGCAACCTTATAAATTGGTAAAAGACGTCCGCTCCGGACACGAAACTTCCGACGTAGATAGTGTAATGAACGGTAATATCACGCCTTTCCTAAAAGCTTATCTGATGAATGAAGGGCAAGCTGGAAGTGGGGAGATGGATGAGTTGTAATTTCTATTAAATATCCCAAATATTTTATACAATAAAAAAGCCTCAGAAAATTCTGAGGCTTTGATTTTATATTTCTGTATTGAGGTCCCAATTTTCCAGATAATCGTTGACGTGTTTTAGGAACATTCCACCCAAACTTCCGTCCACTACTCTATGGTCATAAGAATGCGACATAAACATCTTCTGACGAATCGCAATCACATCTCCAAACTCAGTTTCGATAACAGCAGGTTTTTTCACAATGGCACCAACTGCCAAAATCGCAACTTGAGGTTGAGGAATAATCGGTGTTCCCATTAGGTTTCCGAAAGTTCCGACGTTGGAAATGGTGTAAGTTGCACCTTGTGTATCAGCAGGCGTTAGTTTTTTATTTCTTGCTCTGTAAGCCAAATCATTGATCGCTTTTGCCAATCCTGACAAACTCAATTGGTCCGCATTTTTGATTACTGGAACAATTAGATTTCCGTCCGGAAGAGCTGTTGCCATTCCGATGTTGATATTCTTTTTCTTGATGATCTTATAAAAGTTAGTTTCTCGCCATCTCTTTTTTGGTAAGAATTTTTATTGGCATTTCTCCAAGTCACAACATTCGTCACATCAGTCTCTATAAAAGAAGTAACGTGTGGCGAAGTATGTTTGCTATTAACCATTGCTTCTGCGATGATTTTACGAACCCGGTCCATTTGGATGATTTCGTCGCCGTTGTTCAGTTGTAGGGTTTGAGGGTTTGAAGGTTTTGGAGTTTGATTGTTCGAAGATATATTTTCTTCTTTTTTAGGAGTTTCAAACTCTCTGACATTAGAACTCTCTGACACAACACCTCTGTTTTTCACAAAAGAAAGAATATCTTCTTTGGTAATTCTACCTTCCTGGCCGCTTCCTTTTATAGTTTTAAGTTCAGACTCAGAAATTTTCTCTTCCTGAACAATAGATTTCACCAATGGAGAAAGATACATATCCGAATTTTGAGTATTGAAAGAATTCTCAGAATAATTGCTCAATGGTTGCTCCAAGGCACTGACAATTTCGGGCTCAGGCTGATGAATCTGGTCTTTTACTTCTTCGTATGATTTTGGTTCAGGAGTTTCAGAATCCTGAGAAATGCCTTCTGTTTCCAAAATCGCAATGGCTTCCCCTATTTTTGCAACTTCATCTTTTTGTTTAAGGATTTTGATAATTTTCCCCGAAACTGGTGTCGGAACATCAGAATCTACTTTATCTGTTGCAATTTCCACCACAGATTCATCCTCTTTTATAAAATCACCTTCATTAAACATCCAGCTGATAATTGTTGCTTCCATAACTCCTTCGCCCATACTCGGGAGCAATAGTTTGTATTCTGCCATTTTACGCTTTTTTGAATTTGTTCAAAAGTACATTTTTTTTTATTAATTATATAATTCTAAATTTTAAAATTTTGCGACCTTGATTTTTTATACATTTGATAATCAAAAATTTTACAATTACACAATGAATATTTATCTCAGCGCAATCATCCAAATCAAAGAAAACTCGATAATGGACGCCCTCGAAATATTGAAAAAACTTGTAATAGAAACCCGCAAAGAAAAAGGTTGCATCCAATATGACCTCTTTGAAGACAACAGAAACAAAGGTGTCTTTTTTATCCACGAAATTTGGGAAACCAACGATGATTTGCAAAGTCATCAGGTATCTGACCATATGATGAAGTTTCGGGAAAACGTTACACCTTTCCTGGAAAAGTCCAACACTGTTTATATTGGGAACAAACTTTTTTAATTTAATTATCAGCAATAATAGAGTTAAATTTTTAGCAAAACACTAATTATTTGAATTTTGTTTACATTTAATTTACTAAAAACGAAAATTTTTAATATTTTTGCTAATCTTAAATAAATAATAAATTTTAATATGAAAATAAATCAACTCACTAAATCTGCAGGGATAGGCGTTTTCTTTTTATTTGCCAATGTAAACGCACAATCCAGCAAGCAATTAATCACCAATTTTATCAAGGACGACGTTAGTTTTCGTAATGTAGCGACGCCTGAGTTTAAAATACTGAATGAGGATAATTCTACAAGTTTAAAATCTAACATTGTAAATATCCAGCAATACCACGGAACAACTCCAATTTACCAGTCTTTGGCTAAAGCCGTAATAAGAGACAACAAAGTCATTTCTTTCAATAATAATTTTCAAAAATCAACTCTTACAGTTGTTGAAGATAAGATAGACAAGTCGGAAGCACTTTCAACAGCACTTAGAGCCTTGGATATCAAAGATGGAAATTTTGAACTACTAGATGAAACCAAAGGAGATATGACCAACTTGCCAGACGACAAAGTTGCAAGTATTCGTTTCTTCCATACCAAAAATAACACTTTGATTCCAGCTCAGTTATTCCTAATCAATAGTGCCAAAGACAATAAGCATTATTCTGTTTTGGTAAGTTTGGTAAACGGAGAGATTCTTGAAAAAAACAATATGATCATCGAATGTGATTTTGGTGATGCAGATCACTTTAATGAGTCAGAAGACAATTCTTCTCATTTATTGGGTCACTTAAATAACAATCTTAATTCTAGATCAAATCAATCCAAAGCTGCAACGGACGCAAGCTATAATGTATTTGCTTTTCCTGTAGAAGCTCCTACTTTTGGATCCAGATCTATTGTAACCAATCCTTGGGATTTGACCGCATCACCTGAAGGATGGCATTCTAACGGAACCGTAAATTACACGAACACTTATGGCAATAATGTTTTTGCCTATGTAGACAATAATGCTAGTAACACAGCTGGTTTTTCTCCTACAAGTAGCACAACAGGAAGTCTTACTTTCGATTTTCCTTTTGCAGAATCTACCACATTGAGCCAATACGAAAACAGAGCCTCCACGGTGACCAACTTATTCTATGCCAATAACATGGTTCATGATATTATGTATAAATTTGGTTTTACAGAAGCCTCTAGAAATTTCCAATCCAACAATTTTGGTAAAGGTGGCGCAGGAAATGATGCGGTAAGAGCAGAAGCACTCGATGGAAGTGGTTACAACAATGCCAATTTTGCTTCTGGTTATGAAATACTGAACAGCAACGGCTCATACACCACACAAGCTCCACGAATGCAAATGTATCTTTGGAATAGTGGTGTAGCGCTTAAACAAAGATTATTCTATACAGATCCAGTACTAGCGACCCGAACAGCAGTAAATACAGGTGCTGCTAATTTTGGCAGACAATTAATGGAAACAGGGATTACTGGTGATGTAGTTATCCCAACTGTAGCTACGGGCTGTACAGCTCTTACCGCTGGTAGCCTTACTGGTAAAATAGCCATGGTAAATACAACTAGCTGTGCATATAATGTAAAAGCAAAGACTGTACAAGATGCAGGGGCAATTGGAATGATCGTACACAGAACAGCTTCCAATACGGTTACAGACATCAACATTTCCAATGTAACCAATGTATCTATTCCTTCAATCATGATACCTAAGGACGAAGGTGATTTTATAACAGCAGAACTCACTGCGGGCAGAACAGTAAATGTCAATCTAAAAGATTTGGCTGTTGGTTATAAAAACTCCAGTTTTGACAATGGTGTAATTGTTCATGAATATGGACATGGAATCTCTAACAGATTAACATCTCAAGGCTACAGCTGTTTAACAAATCTGGAGCAAATGGGAGAAGGATGGTCGGATTTCTTTGCTTTGATGCTAACCAACACGCCAAGTTATACATCTACTACAGGTAGAGGAATTGCAACATATTCTTCAAATACAGCACCAACCGCACTTGGTATCAGAAGCTACAGATACACAACAGACATGAATGCCAACCCGTTTACCTATGCCTATACAAATAGCACAGGTGGTCAGCCGCATGCAGTTGGTCAAATCTGGGCAACCATGCTTTGGGACCTTCATTGGAAAATGGCTGAAAAATATGGATACA
>Ga0302347_1001522_pt1 | contig 27585 bp, 21 predicted proteins | sample PhyWR1_FD_202178 | JGI IMG/M metagenome (GOLD analysis project Ga0302347, IMG submission 202178) | Leaf surface microbial communities from wheat plants in UC Gill Tract Community Farm, Albany, California, United States - DLSL W.R1 (v2)... | ecosystem: Host-associated > Plants > Phyllosphere >...
AGGGCCAGCGTCGGCCCCCAGAGCACGAAGGCCGGCGTCTGGCAGTGCAGCATCAGGCCGACGATGGTTTTGAGCGCGGCCGGCCAGGAAGCGGGACTGCCCAGCTGCGAGCCTGACCAGTCATGCGCCCGCATCAAGGCGCCTGCCTGGCCACCGCCTTTCAGAAAGGCAAGTGATGCTTTTAATTTATCAACCAAAATTTGATTTCTTCAAATAATTCGACAACGTTACACAGTTTGGCGCCCACAGCCGAATGCTAATCCAATCGGCAGCCCAAAGGGCGGTTTTTGCTGGCGCAAGCCTGTCAACCGGCCTCCTACATCGAACGGCCCACCGTCTGACATGGCGCAGGCGCAGGCCGGGCTATCGTGGCGCATGCGTTTTTTCCGTTCAAGGTCCACCGGCAGGCGCAAGCCTTCAGGGATGGGCGGCCTTCTACCCTTATCCTTATGACGCCCAAACTACCGCAAATCCTCTGGGTCGTGCGCCATGGCCAGAGCGCCGGCAACGTGGCGCGCGACGCGGCCGAGGCCGGCGGCCTGCACGTGATCGACATTGCCACGCGCGACATCGACGTCCCGCTGTCCGACCTGGGCCGGCGCCAGTCGCAAAGCCTGGGCCACTGGTTCGGCACGCTGGCGCCGCACGAGCGGCCGCAGGTGGTGCTGTGCTCGCCCTACGTGCGCGCCATGGAGACGGCCCGGCTGCTGCTGGAGGGCGCCGGCATCCGGCATGCGGTCACGCTGCGCATGGACGAGCGGCTGCGCGAGAAGGAGTTCGGCATCCTGGACCGGCTGACCAAGCTGGGCATCATCGACAAGTACCCCGAGCTGAGCGAGCAGCGCGCCCACGTGGGCAAGTTCTACTTCCGCCCGCCCGGCGGCGAGAGCTGGTGCGACGTCATCCTGCGCCTGCGCAGCCTGCTGGAGATGACCACGCGCGAATACGCCGGCCAGCGCGTGCTGGTGGTGGCGCACCAGGTGATCGTCAACTGCATGCGTTACCTGGTCGAGCAGATGGACGAGGCCACCATCCTGGGCATCGACCAGCTGGGCGACATTCCCAACTGCGGCATCACCTCGTACCGCGCCGTGGGCGAGGACGACGGCAACGACGAGCCACGCTTTCGGCTGGATCTGGTGAACTTCCTGGCGCCGCTGCGCGAAGAAGGCACGCCCGTCACCGCCGAGCCCGACGCACCGGTGGCGCCCAATGCGTGAGCCGACCGGGCTCGCCGGACGCGAAACCGGCCAGGGCGATGCCGCCGGTGACGGCCACGGCGATGGCGGGGCCGGCCCCATCGCCCTGCTCGACCGGCGCGTGCTGCGCGGCTGGCCGCTGCCCGAGGCCGGCCACGACTCCGACAAGGAAGAGCGCGGCCAGGTGCTGGTCGTGGCCGGCAGCCGCGAGATCGTCGGGGCGGCGCTGCTGTCGGCCATCGCCGCGCTGCGCGCCGGCGCGGGCAAGCTGACGATTGCCACGGCCGCCAGCGTGGCGCCGGGGCTGGCGCTTCTGATTCCCGAGGCGCGCGTCGTGGCCCTGCCCGAGACGCCGGCCGGCGGCCTCAGGCGCGAGGGCGCCGAACTGCTGGCCGAATGCGCGGCGCGCAGCGGCGGCGTGCTGATCGGCCCGGGCCTGCTCGACAGCGAAGGCAGCTGCGAATTCGTCCTGGACATGCTTGCCCGGCTCAGGAACGTGCCGGTGATCCTGGACGCGCTGGCCATGGACGCGGTGCTGCAGGCGCCGGCCTTCGCGCAGCCGGTGCTGCTCACGCCGCATGCCGGCGAGATGGCGCACCTGAGCGGCCAGCCCAAGGAGGACGTGCAGGCCGACGCGCCCGCGCTGGCGCGGACCATGGCGCGCAGGCACAACGCCGTCATCGCCCTGAAGGGCGCAACCACCTTCATCGTCCCGCCCGAAGGCGCCGCCTGGCGCCACGTGTCGGGCAATGCCGGCCTGGGCACCTCCGGCTCGGGCGACGTGCTGGCCGGCATCATGGTCGGCCTGGCCGCGCGCGGCGCATCGCTGGCGCAGGCGGCGGCCTGGGGCGTGGTGGTGCATGCGCTGGCCGGCAAGCGGCTGTCTGACCGCCACGGCCGCGTGGGTTTCCTGGCGCGCGAGCTGCTGGCGCAGATTCCGTCGGTGCTGCACAGCCTCTGAGCGGCGCGGCGGCGCTGCCCCGGCGCAGCCGGTCGCACCTGCCGCCGCCAGCGCCCGCCCCCAGGGCCGGCAGGGCCGCTGCCGGGGCTGCCCGCCCAAGCGCATGATCGCGCACAATTCCGCCCATGACCACCCCGCCGCTTCGCGCCGCCTTTCCCGCGCTGGCCGCCGCGCTGCTCTTTGGTGCCAGCACGCCGCTGGCCAAGCTGCTGACCGCCGGCATGCCGCCGGTGCTGCTGGCCGGCCTGCTCTACCTGGGCAGCGGCCTGGGGCTGGGGCTGCTCCTGGTGCTGCGTCGCCTGCGCGAGCGGCGCCGCCGCCAGCCGCCCACCGCGCTGGCCATTGCCCGGGCCGACCGTCCCTGGCTGCTGGCGGCCATCGTGGCCGGCGGCATGCTCGGGCCGGCGCTGCTCATGCTGGGGCTGGGGCGCATCGGCGCCGCGCCGGCCTCGCTGCTGCTCAACCTGGAGGGCATGCTGACCGCGCTCATCGCCTGGCTGGCATTCCGCGAAAACGCCGACCGTCGCGTGGTCGCGGGCATGCTCTTCATCCTGCTGGGCGGCGTGCTGCTGGCCTGGGAGCCGGGCGCCGCGCGCCTGTCGGGCGGCGCGCTGCTGATCGCCGGCGCCTGCCTGTGCTGGGCGCTGGACAACAACCTCACGCGCCAGGTCTCGGCGAACGACGCCCTGCTGCTGGCCTGCCTGAAGGGCCTGCTGGCCGGCATTGGCAACACCGCTATCGCGCTGGCCCTGGGCGGCGCGGCGCTGCCCGCGTGGCCGGCCCTGGCCCTGGCCGGCGCGGTGGGATTCCTGGGCTACGGGCTGAGCCTGGTGCTGTTCGTCGTGGCCCTGCGCACGCTGGGCACGGCGCGCACCGGCGCGTATTTTTCAGTCGCGCCGCTCTTTGGCGTGCTGCTGTCCCTGGCGATCTGGCCGGTGCTGCCAAGCCCGGCGTTCTGGGCGGCCGCGGCGCTGATAGGCGCGGGCGTGTGGCTGCACCTGCAGGAGCGCCATGCGCACGCGCACACGCACGAGCCGCTCTGGCACAGCCACCCGCACCGCCACGATGCGCACCATGACCATGCCCACGACGGCCTGGCGCCGCCGCCCGACGGCCAGGGCGGGCACACGCATCCGCACTGGCACGCGCCGCTCACGCACAGCCACGCGCACTACCCGGACATCCACCACCGCCACACGCACCCCGGCTGAGTCCGGCGGCTGCCCCGGCCTTGAAAGTTCAGGCCGTGCCTATCGGGCGCCATGGCGCGCCTGCCACTGCCGCATGAAGGCGATTTCCTTGTCCTGCGCCTTGACGATGCTGGCGGCCAGCCTGCGCAGCGCCGGATCCTTGCCGTGTTGCAGCTCGATCCGCGCCATGGCCACAGCGCCCTGGTGGTGCGGAATCATGTGCGCCACGAAATCCTTGTCCGCGTCGCCCGTGTAGGGCTGCTGCATGTCCTTCATCATCTGCTGCTCGCCGGCCTGGAAGGCGGCGGTCGATGCGCTGGCGCCCGCGCCGGCCGCTGCATGCGGCATGTGCGCGGGCTGGGCCTGGGCGGCCAGCGCGGCGCACAGCGCCAGGGCGGCGCAGGCGCCGCGTGAAAAACTCGAATGGGTCATGTCGCAAGCCTCCACGAGAAATTAAAAAAAGCTTAGGATGGCCTGTCCGATGGCAGGCGCCCTGCAGGCTAAGGCTTCCCACGGGGACAAGGTCAAGGCCCCGCGCGCCGCCGCTTTTTAGGCCCCTAACTTTGCAACGCTGGAACACCATGCCCCCTGAACACACCGCGCACCCGCAGGAAATCGAGCTCAAGCTGGCCCTGCCCACGCTGGATCCGGCCGGGCTGCAAAAGCGCCTGGCGCGCCTGCCGCTGCTGGCGCGGCGCAAGGCCACGCGGCGCCAGCTGCACAACATCTACCACGACACGCCGGCGCGCCAGCTCCATGCCCAGCGCATCGCCCTGCGCCTGCGGCGCGTGGGCAGCCCGGAGCAGCCCGAGTGGCTGCAGACGCTGAAGATGGGCGGGGCCAGCGACTCGGCGCTGAGCCAGCGCGGCGAGTGGGAGGTGCCCGTTCCCGGTGCTGCGCTCGATGCGCAGGTGCTGCAGGCCACGCCCTGGGCCGGGCTGGACAAGGGTGGCCAATGGTTCAGTGCGCTGGTGCCGTGCTTCGTGACGCAGTTCGAGCGCTGCAGCTGGCAGGTGCGCAAGCCGGGCGGCAGCGTGGTCGAGGTGGCGCTGGACATCGGCCAGATCAGCGCCGGCGAGCGGCAGGCGCCGATCTGCGAGCTGGAGCTCGAACTGCTGGCGGGCAAGCCCGAGGCGCTGTTCGACGTGGCGCGCGAGATCGCCGCCGCCCTGCCGGTGCTGCCGCTGGGCCAGAGCAAGGCCGAGCGCGGCTATGCCCTGCTGGACGATGCCCTGAACCAGCCGCTGCGCGCCCAGCCGCCCGCGCTGGAGGCCGCCATGGCCCTGCCCGAGGCGGCGCAGTGCGTGCTGCGCGAGATGTTCGGCCAGTTCAGCGCCAACCTGAACCGGCTGCGCCACAGCGACGATCCCGAACTGGTGCACCAGGCGCGGGTCGGCTGGCGGCGCTTTCGCAGCGCCTGGCGGCTGTTCAGGCCGGCGCTGGCGGGCTGCGCCGCGCCCTCCTGGGAGGCGCTCAGGCCGCTCCTGACGTTTGTCGGCGAGCTGCGCGACCTGGACGTGGCGCGCCTGGAGACCCTGCCGGCCCTGGCCGACGCCTACGCGGGCGGCGATGCGCCGCGTCAGGCGCGCTGGCAGGCCATGCTGCAGTCGCTGACGGACGCCGCCCAGCTGCAGCGCAAGTCGGTGCGCTATGCCCTGGAAGTGCCCGCCGTGGGCCAGGCGCTGCTGGCCATCACGGAGTGGCTCGAAGCCCTGCCGGGGCTGCGCGCCCGGCCAGAGGCGGATGCCAAGGAGTCCGAAGGCCCGCCGCTGCGCCCCTGGGCGCGCCAGCGCACCCGGCGCCTGCAGCGCAAGCTCAAGCGCGCCCTGGACGCGGCCACCGATGCGGCCAGCGAGCACCGCGCCCGCATCGCCGCCAAGCGCCTGCGCTACGCCATCGAAGCCCTGCGCCCGCTGCTGCCCCGCCGGCGCGCCCGGCGTTGGCATGCCCGGGCCAGCGGGCTGCAGACGCAGATCGGCGCCGCGCGCGACTTGGCGCAGGCCAGCGCGCTGGTCTCGCACGCGCACGCCGATGCCGCGCTGGCCGAATTCGTGCGCGGTTTTGCCGCCGCGCAGGCCGGCCAGCGCTGAAAGCGGTCCGCCAGTTGCCGGACGGCAGGCGTTTCAAGCCTTTTCGCCCTGCAGCCCAATCGCTGCCTGCGCATGCAGCTATCGAAACGATAGCAGGCGGTGCGCCGCGCGGGTGCCTTGCCAGCGCCCAGGGGCGCGGCCGCTTCAGCCGCCCTGGCTGGCGGTCGGCTGCGCCTGCGGCTCGGGCAGCCAGTAGCGCGAGCTGACCATCAGGTGGATGAAATGCAGCTTGCCGACCACCTCGCGCGGCAGCTCGAACGGGTAGAAGTCGGCCAGGCCCATGCTGCGCGACATTTCATTGAGCATGGTGGTCAGCCGCGTCCAGTGGTTCAGAAAGTCCAGGAACTGTCCGGCGCGCGGCTCGCCCGGCTGATACAACTGCTCCAGCGTGAAGGGCGTGACCTCCAGCTCGTAGCGCTCCAGGCCCAGGCCGAAGCTCAGCGCCGTGTCCATGCCGTCGCGCATGTGCAGGTAGTGCGCCCAGCACTCGGCCCAGTCCTCCCACGGGTGCGCGCTGGCGTAGGCGCTGACGTGGTGCAGCGGCCAGTCGGGCGCCGGGCCTTCGTCGTAGTAGCGCTTCAGGCTGGCGCCGTAGTTGGCCGACTCGTCGCCAAAGAGCTGGTGAAAGCCCTCCATCCAGGTCGTTCCGGCCAGCAGCCGGCCCCAGTAGTAGTGGCCCATCTCGTGGCGAAAATGCCCGAGCAGCGTGCGGTAGGGCTCGCGCATGGCAGTGCGCACCGCCTCGCGCTTGGCGTCGTCGGCCTCGTCCACGTTCAGCGTGATCAGGCCGGCGTCGTGGCCGGTCACGACGTGCGGCCCGTTGACCGGCGAGCGCAGGAAGTCGAACATCAGCCCGCGCCCGGTGTCCTCGCTGATGCGCGAGGCCACCGGCAGCTCCAGCAGGATCAGCGAGGACACCAAACGGCGCTTGGCCTGCTCGACCAGCCCCCACAGGTAGCCGTTGTCCGGCTGGTCCGGGTTCTTCAGGTCGGGAATCGTGCGGTTGAGCCGGCAGGCGCGGCACATGTCCAGCGGGCTGTCCAGCGGCACCAGCCAGTTGCAGCGCGCCGGCGTCTGCGCATTGGCGCAGCTCTTGTACAGCGGCGGCGCCTGCGCGCCCGACGGGCAGGCGACGCTGCCCTCCCAGGCCTGCCAGGTGCCGGCCTGCGGCCCGGCCCTCAGCGGCAGCAGCGTGCCGCATTCCGGGTCGTAACCCAGCGGCGTGCTGCAGGCCAGGCATTTGCTGTTGCGAAAAAAGATCGGCTGGCCGCACTGGCAGCGGTAATTGCGCCCGGCCAGCATGTGCAGCTCCGACAGTGGTGCGACGGGTGTGGAAGCGTTTTTCGTGGGCAAGGGCGGGTGGACGGTGTAGGGAGGATGAAGGAGCACCTGGACCGATCCGCCGGCAGCCCGCAGCAGCCTAAAAACCGGCTGCCAGGTGGCGCGGATCGTCCAGCCTGCAGTCTTGCACAAGCGCCAGCCGGCGCAACAGCAGCCCGGCTGATGCGTCTGTCAGCCGAAGCCGATAAAACCCCGGCCATGCGCCGGCCAGCGCGGGGCCGCCCTGGGCGGCAAACAGGATTTCAGCATGAAAAAGGCGTCTTGCGCAGGCGGCGCCTGCGCATTCAGCTATCAATTCAGTAGCAAAGTTCGCCAGGCTTGCGCCAGGCCCCGCTTTCCCGGCAGAGGGTGCCGCGCTACAGCCGGGCGAGCAGTTCGGTTTTCTTGGCGGTGAACTCCTGCGGGGTGAGCAGGCCTCGGCCCTGCAGGTCGGCCAGCTTCTCGATCATCGCGAAGATGTCGGCGCCGCCAGCCGCACCGATGGCGCCGCCGCTGGCGGGCTGCGCTGCGGGCAGGGATGGCGCGGCCGGCATGGGCGGCGGCGCGACGAACGGCGCGCCGGCGGGCGTGAAGCCCGTTCCGGGCGCGGACGCGACGCCATCGACCGAGACGACCGGCAGGCTGGCCACGTCGACCAGGCCGTGCTGGCTGCTCAGGCACACCGAGCCGCCCTGCGACTGCTGCTGCGAAAAGCCGCCGATGCGGTGGTCCAGCGTGTCATGAATCGTGATCCGGCCGTTCAGCTCGATCGCCAGGCGCCGGGCTTGCGAAAAATACGCATAGCGCATGCCGCCCTGCGCGCCCGTGCTGTCGGGCCAGCGCAGGCTGGGGCCCCACCAGTCGGCGCCGGCGCCCGGCGCCGGCGGCACGAACAGGTCGCTTCGGCTCTCCAGCAGCCGCGCCAGTTCCTCGCACAGGCTGGCCACGCGGTTTTTCATCTGCTGGTTGAACATGTCCGAGACCATGGTCATGCCGCCGCGCATCCACTGGCCGGCGCCGGAGAATTCGCGGTGGTTGAACTGCGCCATGGCGCCATGGCCGTTCAGCACCGATTCGAGCATGCTCAGCGCGGCTTCCGGGCTGAAGCCGTGGCGCCGGGCGATGTCCTCGATGGCCTGCTGGCCGCTGGGGGTGAGTTGCTGCATGGGGGTTGTCCGGTGGTTCGAATTCAAATCGCGGGGCCGGCCGTCAGGCCAGCGCCACGCCCGAAGGCAGGGCCAGCGGGCTGACCGTCACATTGACCTGCAGCTTGTGGCTGCCCCCGCCGAGCACGACGCCGCGCAACGGCGTGACGTCGCTGAAGTCGCGCCCCCAGCCCAGCGTGATGTGCTCCTGCTGCACCAGGCAGCGGTTGGTCGGGTCGAAGTCCACCCAGCCCACGCTGGGACAGAACACCGAGACCCAGGCGTGCGAGGCGTCGGCGCCGACCATGCGCGGCTGGCCCTCGGGCGGGTGCGTCAGGATGTAGCCGCTGACGTAGCGCGCCGGCAGGCCGATGCTGCGCAGGCAGCCGATCATCAGCTGCGAGAAATCCTGGCAGACGCCGCGCCGCTCGCGCAGCACCTCGCTCAGCGGGGTGGAGATTTCCGTCGCGTCCGCATCGAACTCGAAGTCATCAAAAATGCGCTGCGTCAGCTCCAGCGCCGCGTCCAGCTGCGGGCGCCCCGGCGTGTAGCTGGTGCGGGCATAGCTTTGCAGCTCGGCGCTCAGCTCGACATGCGGCGAGGCGTACAGGTAGCGGCAGGCGTCGCGGGTGTGCGGGTTGCCGCTTTGCTGCAGGCTGTCGCGCAGCAACTCCCACGGCAGCGTGCCGCGGATCTGCGCCAGTCCCGGGCGCGGCTTGAGCGTGACGGTCGATTCGGCATGCACCAGCAGCATCTTGTGCGGCGTGGTGAAGGTCACGTGCCGGGTGCTGTTGCCGAAATAGTCCACGCCGCTGGCGCAGTCGCCGCTTTGCGGCGTGTTCCAGATCTGGTGCGCCTCGACCTCCTGGTAGGCGAAGGCGCGCGGCGACAGGTGCAGGTACTGCTGCGACAGCGACACCAGGCTCTGGTAGGTGTAGCGCGTCTGGTGGATCACCAGGTAGCGCACGCTGGCGGGTGCTTGGGTGGCGGGGGCGTTCATGCGGGCTGGGCCTTGGGCTGGTTGCCGGTGTAGCTGAAGAACTGCACGGTGATCTGCTCCGAAATCGTCTCGCTGACGGCCTTGATGCGCTGGATCAGGTCGATCAGGCGGGCATTGCCGCCATAAAAATCGGTCTCCGGCGCCAGGGCGCCCAGTTCGCCGCGCAGTGGCCGCAGGCGCTCCTCGCCGCACGGGCCGTAGGTCAGGGCCAGCTTTTTCAGCCCCTCCAGGATGCCATCGACCTGAAACACCAGCGAGCGCGGGTTGCTGTCGTCCAGCAGCAGCAGGTCCAGCACCGGCAGCCATTCGGCCTGGGTGCGGTAGCGCGTGCGGTAGGTGATGATGCTGTCCGAGAGTTCGAGCAGCCAGTCCAGGCTGCCGCCGTCTTGCATGCCCAGGGCTTTTTGCAGGGCGACGCACTGGAACTGCAGCCGCTCGATGCGCCGGCCCAGCGACATGAAGCGCCAGCCCAGGTCGCGGCTCATGCCGTCCATCGCAAAGCCCGAGAGCAGCATCAGGGAGGCGGCCGTGTCGTCCAGGATGTTCATGGCATCGGCCTGCGACAGCGCATGGTGCGGCTTGGCCACCGGCTGGACCATGCGGTTCAGGGCGCGCCAGTTGTCCAGCGACAGCCGCTCGCTCAGCTGGCTGGCCACCTGGTGGAGCTGCTGCTGCTGGCGCGCCGGGCCGGCCACGTCGGGCGAGACGACCGCCTTCATCAGGGCCGCCTCGATCTTCTCGTCGCGAAAGATGGCCGCCAGGCGCCGCGCCTTGTCCGCGTCGGGCCGCGCGCCCTGCGCCTGCGCCTGGTTCTGGTCCTGCCGGCCCTGGCTCTGGCTCTGGCTGGAGGATGGCGCCCTGGCCTCCTTGATCTCCTTGACGTCGATCAGGGAAAACCAGGCGCACAGCGACTCGACCACGCGCCATTCGGGGCCGCGGTTTTCCGGCCGCACGTTGAACAGGAAATTGAGCGCCACCCGCATCAGGCGCACGATGTGGTCGCAACGCGCCACGTTGCGGCCGAACCAGAACAGGTTCTCGGCCACGCGGCTGGACAGGTGGGTGTCGTCGCGGATCAGGTCGCGGCTGGTGATGGCACGCCTGAGCAGTCCCGGCGCGGCCACCTCTGTGCGCGTCTGCACCCAGGTGTCCTTGCTGCCGCCGCCGCGCTGCATGGTGATGACGCGCGCATCCCGGCCGGTGGCCACGCGCGTGAGGCCGCCGGGCATGACCACGTAGCCGGCGGGCGTGGCGCAGGCATACACGCGCAGGCCGATGGCGCTGGCGTTCAGCCCGCCGGGCGGGCCGGGCTTCCAGACCGGCGCCTGCGACAGCCGCACCAGCTCCTGGGCGATGTAGTTGCGCGGACTGGCGCGCATCCTGGCGATGAAGTCGTCGCGCGCGCCGTCCTTCAGATCCTGGCCGAACACCGGAAACTCGCGCAGCTGCGGAAAGCTTGGCTTGATGACCAGCTTGTCCATCCGGGCGACGACCTGCTCCAGCGCGGCCGGCTGGCCGCACCACCAAGTGGCCACCGAGGGCATCTTCAGCGGCTCGCCCAGCAGCCGCTCGCACAGCCCCGGCAAAAAGCCCAGCAGCGCGCCCGACTCCAGCAGGCTCGAACCCAGGCTGTTGGCGATCAGCACGTTGCCGCGCCGGGCGGCGTCGGTCAGGCCGGCCACGCCCAGCGCCGAGTCCGGGCGCAGTTCCAGCGGGTCGCAGTAGTCGTCATCGACCCGGCGCAGGATCACATGCACGCGCTGCATGCCCGAGAGCGTCTTGTGCCAGACGATGCCGCCGCGCACCGTCAGGTCGCTGCCCTCGACCAGCGGCAGCCCCAGGTAGCGCGCCAGGTAGGCATGCTCGTAGTAGGTTTCGTTGTAGGGGCCGGGCGTGAGCAGCACGCTCAGCGGCGGCTCGCTGCCACGCAGTGGCACGCCGCCCCGGGCCGCGCACTGGCGCCCCCAGTGCGCCAGGCTGTCGCGCAGGGTGTTGAAAAAGCCCGTCAGGTGCTGCACGTTCATCTCGCGCAGCAGGTCGGGAAAGGTGCGGGCGATGACCGAGCGGTTTTCCAGCGCGTAGCCCGCGCCCGAGGGCGCCTGCGTGCGGTCGGCCACCACCCACCAGCGGCCGTTGGGCGCGCGCGCCAGGTCGATGGCGTAGAAATGCAGCGCCACGCCGTCGCTGTGCGGCATGCCGTGGCAGGGGCGCAGAAAGCCGGCATGGTCGTGGATCAGGGCCGAGGGCAGCAGCCCTTCCTCCAGGATCTTTTGCTCGCCGTAGACATCGATCAGGATGCGGTTGAGCAAGGTGGCGCGCTGGATCACGGCCGCCTCGATGCCGGCCCATTCGTCGTGCGGCAGGATCAAGGGCAGCACGTTCAGGTCCCAGGGGCGCTTGATGCCCTTGGCGTCGGTGTAGACGTTGTAGGTCACGCCGTTCTCGCGCACCTCGCGCTGCACCATCTCCAGGCGCTGGCGCATCACCTGCGGCGACTCCCGGGCCAGGCTTTCGAGCAGCGAGCGCCAGTGCGGGCGCGGCTGGACGGCGGCGTCCAGCATTTCGTCGTAACTGCCTGCGGCAACCGAATAATCGGCAAGTAGTTGGCTTAACATTTTTCGGCTTGACTCTTTTTTCAAATGACGCTTCAAGGCAGAGTATCGCCCTGCGCTTTGCCGGCAGGCATTGCGGCCTGCGCCCCGACCGGCCGCAGGCCCTGAAAAAACGACGGCAGAGTGCGCGCGGACCCCGGCGCCCAACCCTTGTGCGCCGACGGCGCCCGCCCGCGTCCGCCGCGGCTCACGCCCTCAAAACGGCTGCCAGCGCAGGTCCAGCGTCATCGGAAAGGCTGGATTGAGGTCTTCCTTGTACACGTTCATCGGCCCGGGCGTGTGGCCGTGCGCCCAGAACCGGGCAAAGCGCCGGGCTTCCGCCGCGTTGGCATTGACCGGCGAATGCTCCTCGCTGCGCCCGCCCGGGTGCACCACATGGTAGGTGCAGCCGCCCACGGCGCGCCCGCTCCAGGTGTCCACCAGGTCGAACGTCAGCGGCGCCTGCACGCCAATCGTCGGGTGCAGCGCCGACCACGGGCTCCAGGCGCGAAAGCGCACCCCGGCCACGTACTCGCCCGGCACGCCGGTCGGGTGCAGCGGCAGCATGCGGCCGTTGCAGGCGATCACGTGGCGCCCCGTGGTCAGGCCGCGCACCAGCAGCTGCATGCGCTCGACCGACGAATCGACGTAGCGCGCCGTGCCGCCGCCGGTCATCTCCTCGCCCAGCACGTTCCACGGCTCGATGGCCTGGCGCAGTTCCATCTCGACGCCCTCATAGACGACGGTGCCAAAGCGCGGGAAGCGGAACTCGATGAACGGGTCGAACCAGTGCTCCTCGAACGCATAGCCCGAGGCGCGCAGGTCGCGCACCACGTCGCGGATGTCCTGCGCCACGAAATGCGGCAGCATCCAGCGGTCGTGCAGCGCCGTGCCCCAGGGCACGAGCTTGGCCTGGTAGGGCTGGCGCCAGAAGCGCGCCACCAGCGCGCGCAGCAGCAGCATTTGCAAGAGGCTCATGCGCTCGTGCGGCGGCATTTCAAAGGCGCGGAACTCGACCAGCCCGAGCCGCCCGGTCGGGCCGTCGGGCGAATACAGCTTGTCGATGGAAAACTCCGAGCGGTGCGTGTTGCCGGTCAGATCGACCAGCAGGTTGCGCAGCAGCCGGTCCACCATCCAGGGCTTGTCGCCGGGGTGCATCGTGGGCAATATCTTGTCCATCTGCTGGAAGGCAATCGCCAGCTCGTACAGGTTGTCGTCGCGCGCCTCGTCCACACGTGGCGCCTGGCTGGTCGGGCCGATGAAGGTGCCCGAGAACAGGTACGACAGCGCCGGATGGTTCTGCCAGTAGGTGATCAGGCTTTTCAGCAGATCGGGGCGGCGCAGCATCGGGCTGTCTTCGGCGGTGGCGCCGCCCAGCGTGGCGTGGTTGCCCCCGCCGGTGCCGGTGTGCCGGCCATCGACCATGAATTTTTCGGTGCCCAGGCGCGTCAGGCGCGCTTCCTGGTAGAGCGTGGTCATGTTGTAGACCAGCTCGCCCCAAGTGGCCGCCGGGTGGATGTTCACTTCGATCACGCCCGGGTCGGGCGTGACGCTGAGCAGCTTGATGCGCGGGTCGCGCGGCGGCGGGTAGCCTTCGATCCAGAGTTTGAGCGCCAGCTTGGCGGCGGTGTTTTCCACCGTCGAGACCAGCGCCAGGTAGTCCTCGATGCGCTTGAGCGGCGGCATGAACACATGCAGCCGCCCGCCGCGCACCTCGACGCACAGCGCGGTGTGGATCACCTCGTGCGGCTCCACGTTGGCCGCCTTGCGCCCGCGCCCCAACCGCTGGTTCACGGCCTCGGCCGCCAGGTTATCGCGTGGCGCGAACGGATCGACGTCGAATTCTTCTTCCTTGTCCTCGGGCTGCACCCAGGGCAGCGTGTCCAGCGGCAGGCGCAGGCCCAGCGGCGAGTCGCCCTCGACCAGGTACAGGTGCTCGCGCTTGAGCGGCCAGGGCGAGGTGGACCAGACCGTGCCCAGCGCCACGCTCGGGTCGAACTCCCGGGCCTTGAGCGGCAGCACGTAGCCGGCGATGCCGCCCAGGTCGTGCGCCAGCAGGCGCGCCAGGCGCCGGCGCTGCTCGGGCGCCTTCAGGTCGGACTTGAGCGGGTCCAGGTTGGCCGGCAGGCGCTGCTCGACCTGCGCCTGGCGCATCACGTCCTCGTAGGCCGGAATCTGGCTGCTGGCCGGCAGGCCCAGCGCCTTGACCAGCTCGGCGGCAAAGCGCTTGGCCTCGTCGCGGCCATAGCCTTCGGGCTTGCCGTCCTCGGAAAACAGCGCCGGGTCGCGCCACATCGGCTGGCCGTCGATGCGCCAGTAGATGTTCAGCGCCCAGCGCGGCAGCGGCTCGCCCGGGTACCACTTGCCCTGGCCGTAGTGCAGCATGCCGCCGGGGGCGAAATGGTTTTTCAGCCGCTGCATGAGCTCGCCGGCCAGCGCGCGCTTTTGCTCGCCATGGGCCAGCGTGTTCCACTCGGGCGCGTCCATGTTGTCGATGGAGACGAAGGTCGGCTCGCCGCCCTGGGTCAGGCGCACGTCGTTGAACTTCAGGTCGGCATCGACCTGCTGGCCGAGCTGGTCAATCTTTTGCCAGTCGGCTTCGCTGTAGGGCTTGGTCACGCGCGGGTCTTCGTGAATGCGCGTGATCGTCATCTCGTGCTGGAACGTGACCTCGGCCTTGTCGGTGAAGCCGCTGACCGGCGCGGCCGACGAGGGCATGGCGGTGCAGGCCAGCGGAATGTGGCCTTCGCTGGCGAGCATGCCCGAGGTCGGGTCCAGCCCGATCCAGCCGGCGCCGGGAATATAGACCTCGGTCCAGGCGTGCAGGTCGGTGAAATCGACCTGCGTGCCGCTGGGGCCGTCGAGCGACTGCTGGTCGGCCTTGAGCTGGATCAGGTAGCCCGAGACGAAGCGCGCGGCCAGGCCGAACTCGCGCAGGATCTGCACCAGCAGCCAGCCGCTGTCGCGGCACGAGCCCGAGCGTTTTTCCAGCGTTTCCTCGGGCGTCTGCACGCCCGGCTCCATGCGCAGCAGGTAGGCGATGTCGCCCTGCAGGCGCTGGTTGATGGCCACCAGGAAGTCGTTGGTGACCATTTCCTGGGGCAGGATGTCGCGCCGCGCCGCCGCGACCCATTCGGTCAGCAGCGGCCCCGGTGCCTCGGACTTCATGTAGGCGGCCAGCTCGGCGCCAAGCTGGGCCGGGTAGCTGAAGGGGAAATGCTGGGCGTATTTTTCGACGAAGAAATCGAACGGGTTGATCACCGTCATGTCGGCAACCAGATCGACCGTGAACTCCAGCAGCTGGGTTTTCTCGGGAAAGACGAAGCGGCCGATGTAGTTGCCGTAGGGGTCTTGCTGCCAGTTGATGAAATGCTGCTCGGGCTGCACCGTGAGCGAGTACGACAGGATGGGCGTGCGCGCGTGCGGCGCCGGGCGCAGCCGCACCTCGTGCGGCGACAGGGCCACGAGCCGGTCGTACTGGTAGCTGGTTTTGTGGTGAAGGGCGACACGAATGGCCATGGAACATTGACTTTCAAGAAGCCGGTGCGGAACCGGCGGTTGGACCTTGTCCGGTGGCGGACGGCGGGCAGGAGGCGAGGCGAAGGCAGGGTGAAACGGGACCGGGCCGCTTGCGCGCCGACAGGCTGCTGGCGGGCATGCGGCGCGTCAGGCGCTGGCGCGCAGCAAGGCGGACGAGGGGGCGGAGAACCGGAGGCCAGGCCGCGCCGGGCGACAGGCGCGAAGGCAGGGATGGAAACGGGCGGCAACACAGTCGTTCGTTGGATGGATCATGGACGCTCTGGGTCGATGGGGGAATGGCCATGATAGCCACTCCCCTTGTCAGCTGAAGGCGAATTCACGCAAGCCAAGCGCCATGCAATTTCCATGCCCTGGACCGCCGCGCCGGCCCGGCTGCGGCTTGGGCGGCCGGCCGGGTTCAGGCATGGTTCAAGCATGGTTCAAGCATGGTTCAGGCCCTGGACGCAGGTGGCGCCTGCGCCGGGTGCTATCAAAATAATAGCTTTTCAGTTGTCTGGCAAGATCGGCTGAACACTGGCGCCTGGCCCTGCCCGGCAACCCCGGCGCTCCTGCCCGACCCCGACCTGCCCATGGCCCCTCCTCCCATGCCCCTGCGATTCCTGGCGCTTGGCGCCATCACCTTCTACCAGCGCCACCTGTCGCCGCGCAAGGGCTTTGCCTGCGCCTACCGGCTGCATGCCGGCCGCCAGAGCTGTTCGGCGCTGGGCTACCGGGCCATTCGGCGCCGTGGTTTGTGGCGCGGGCTGGGGCTGTTGCGGGCGCGGCTGGCGCGCTGTCGCGCTGCGCACCAGCAACACCAGCAACGGCACAGAGGCCGCCCCTGGCCGCCGCGCGGCCAGGCCGGTTTTTGCGATGTGCCCTGCGACCTGGATGCGCCGGCCTGCGGTGATTGCGTCCTGAACTTTCCGTGCGGGTGCGCCGACTGGGGCCGCGGCGCAAAGGGCGAACGCCAGGACGCGGGACGGCGCCGGTAGCGGCGCCCGCGCAGTGACTCCTGCGCCGCAAGCGGGATGCGAAAGTGCCATGGGCACGGGCAAGGCCCAAGGCCCGTCGCGAAGGGGCGCGCAGGCGTGGCCGCCGTGTTTTGGATGCCCTTATATTTCCTCCTTTTCCATTTTCTGTTCAACCCATCGGACGCCCCATGCCCATCTGGAAACAACCCATCTCCGTCGAATCCCTCAACGCCCTGTCGGCCGGCACCGCCATCGGCCACCTCGGCATCGAATTCCTGGAAGTCGGCGACGACTTCCTGTGCGCCAGGGTGCCGGTGGATGCGCGCACCGTGCAGCCCTACGGACTGCTGCACGGCGGCGTGTCGGTGGTGCTGGCCGAAACGCTGGGCTCGTGCGGCGCCGTCCACTGCATACCGCCGGGCCACCGCACCGTCGGCCTGGACATCAATGCCAACCACCTCAAGGGCGCCAGCAGCGGCTGGGTCATCGGCCTGGCCCGGCCGGTGCACCTGGGCCGCAGCACCCACGTCTGGGGCATCGAGCTGCGCAACGAGGCCGGCGAGCTGACCTGCGTCTCGCGCCTCACCATGGCCGTGCTCCGGCCGAAGTGAGCCAGGCCGCGCGGGTCGAAAAGACAAGGGTAAACCCTGATATTCCTCTCTGGGACTGCTAAGATCGCGTCTTTTGCCGCGCTGGCGCAGCCAGCGCACAACCTCCCGGAGCCGCTCTGATGTCCCTTGCCGATCGTGTGCAACACCCTGTCCTGCAAACCAGGATCATGTCGGCCGATGCGGCCGCCGCCTTGATTCCCGCCGGCGCGCATGTCGGCATGAGCGGCTTCACCGGCGCCGGCTACCCCAAGGCCGTGCCGCAGGCGCTGGCCCGTCGCATCGGGGCGCTGCACGCGGCCGGCGAGGATTTCCGCATCGGCCTCTGGACCGGCGCCTCGACCGCGCCCGAGCTCGATGGCGCGCTGGCCAAGGTCAACGGCGTGGCCATGCGCCTGCCCTACCAGTCCGACCCGACCTGCCGCAAGCAGATCAACGCCGGCCAGATGCAGTACACCGACATGCACCTGTCCAACGTCGGGCAGTTCGTCTGGTTCGGCTTTCTGGGCAAGCTCGACGTGGCGGTCGTCGAGGTCGTCGGCATCCTGCCCGACGGGCGCTTGATTCCCTCGTCGTCGGTGGGCAACAACAAGACCTGGCTGGACCAGGCCGACCAGATCATCCTGGAAGTCAACACGCTGCAAAACCCGGGCTTGGAGGGCATGCACGACATCTACTACGGCACGCGCGTGCCGCCCTACCGCCAGCCGATCCCGCTGACCGGCCCGGCCGACCGCATCGGCGAGCCCTACCTGACGTGCGATTTGTCCAAGGTCGTCGCCGTGGTCGAGACCCGCCAACCCGACCGCAACTCGGCCTTTGCCGCGCCCGACGAAACCTCGCAGCGCATCGCCGGCCACATCATCGACTTCCTGCAAAAGGAAGTCGCCCAGGGCCACCTGCCGGCCGAGCTGCTGCCGCTGCAGTCGGGCGTGGGCAACATCGCCAACGCCGTGCTCGCCGGCCTGAACGACGGCCCGTTCAAGAACCTCACCGCCTACACCGAGGTGCTGCAGGACGGCATGCTGGACATGCTGCGCTCGGGCACGCTGGCCTCGGCCTCGGCCACGGCGCTGTCGTTCAGCCCCGACGCGCTGGCCGATTTCAACGCCAACATCGACTTCTACCGCGAGCGCATCGTGCTGCGCCCGCAGGAGATCAGCAACCACCCCGAGGTGGTGCGCCGCCTGGGGGTCATTGCCATGAACGCGATGATCGAGGCCGACATCTACGGCAACGTGAATTCGACGCACGTCATGGGGTCGAGCATCATGAACGGCATCGGCGGCTCGGGCGATTTCGCGCGCAACGCCTACCTGTCGTTCTTCATGACCCCTTCCACGGCCAAGGGCGGCACCATTTCCTGCCTCGTGCCCATGGTCTCGCACGTGGACCACACCGAGCACGACGTGGAGATCCTCGTCACCGAGCAGGGTCTGGCCGACCTGCGCGGCCTCTCGCCCACGCAGCGCGCGCGCGTCATCATCGAGCAGTGCGCGCACCCGGACTTCCGCCCGGCGCTGCGCGACTATTTCGAGCGCTCGCTGAAAACCGCCGCCGGCAAGCACACGCCGCACCTGCTCGAAGAGGCGCTGTCCTGGCACACGCGCTACCTCCAGACCGGCGACATGCTGCCGGCGCCGGCCTGCGCGCCGCAGGAGGCGATGCATCTGGTCTGAGGCGCCGTTTTCAAGCAAAAACGGGCGCTTGCCCAATGACTGCCTGCGCCGGCAGCTATTGAATTGATAGCAATTTGCCGCACCTTCAGACCGGGCGCGTCCACAGCTGAGCCGGCCGGGGCGGCGGCGCCAGGCCGTGCGCGGCCACGGCCACGGCCGCGCCGCGCGCCAGGAACCACAGCTTGTTCATGCGGCTGGTGGCAATGCGCGTGTCCCAAGCGTGCGCGCCGTGCGCCTTGACCTTGCGGCCGATGTCGCGGTACACGCCGCGCGCCGTGGCGATCGACCAGGCCGAGCGCAGCGGCAGCTCGCCGATGCCGGCCACCGCCGAGCGGTAGTAGGGGTCGGCCGCGTCCACCAGCCGCGCCGCCACGCGCCCGAGCGCCGGGCGGTGGGCCGGGTCCATCACCTGGGCGCCGGTCTCGATGCCCTCGGCGCGCAGCCAGTCGGCCGGCAGGTAGATGCGGCCAATCGCCGCGTCCTCGACCACGTCGCGGGCGATGTTGGTGAGCTGAAAGGCCAGCCCCAAGTCGCAGGCGCGGTCCAGCGTGGCCGGGTTGCGGTTGCCCATGACCAGCGCCATCATCACGCCGACCACGCCGGCCACGCGCCAGCAGTAGGCCAGCGTGTCGTCCAGGGTGGCGTAGTGCTGGCTTTGCACGTCCATGCGAAAGCCTGCCAGGTGCTCCAGCAGGTAGCGCTCGGCAATGGCGTGGCGCCGCACGACCTCGGCCAGGCCGGCGAACACCGGATCGCCCGTGGGCGCGCCCGCGCAGGCGGCCAGCGTCGCCTGCTCCAGCGCCGCCAGCCGGGCCAGGCCGTCGCTGCGGTCGCCCTGCTGCTGGCCGTGGCCGAGCTGCTGGCCGTCGATCACGTCGTCGCAGTAGCGGCACCAGGCGTAGAGCATGACCGCGCTCTGGCGCGTGCCCTCGTCGAACAGCCGGGCGGCCGTGGCGAAGCTCTTGGAGCCTGCCTGGATGGTCCGGGTGGCCTGCTGGAGCACGGCGTCATTGACCATCACACGCCCTCCAGCATCAGGCCGGCCGTGGCCTTGGCCGAACCGACCACGCCGGGCACGCCGGCGCCCGGGTGCGTGCCGGCGCCCACGATGAACAGGTTGGGAATCGCGTCGTCGCGGTTGTGGCTGCGAAACCAGGCGCTTTGCGTGAGCAGCGGTTCCAGCGAAAACGCCGAGCCCAGGTGCGCCGACAGCTCGCTCTTGAAGTCCTGCGGCGTGAAGATGCGGCTGGTCACCAGGTCGCGCCGCAGGTTCGGGATGTAGCGCTGCTCCAGGTAGGCCAGGATGCGGTCCCGCAGGCGCGGGCCTTCGGCCTGCCAGTCCAGCGGCGCGTTGCCCAGGTGCGGCACCGGCGCCAGCACGTAGTGGCTGGAGCACCCGGGTGGCGCCATCGACGGGTCGGTGGCGCAGGGCGCGTGCAGGTAGAGCGAAAAGTCCTCGGCCAGCCCCGGCCCCTTGAAGATCTCGTCGATCAGCGCCCGGTAGCGCGGCCCGAAGCACACCGTGTGGTGCCGCAGCTGCGGCTGCGGCGTCTTGAGGCCGAAATGCACCACGAACAGCGACATGCTGAAGCGCCGGGACTTCAGCCGCCTGGCCTCGGCCGCGCCGCGCGGCGTGTGGCCCAGCAGCTGCGCGTAGGTGTGCACCACGTCGGCGTTCGACGCCACCTGGCCGAAGGGCAGCGCCTGCCCGTGCACCACCACGGCGCTGGCGCGGCCGTCCTGGAGCTCGATGCGGCTGACCGGCGCGTTCAGCCGCAGCGTGCCGCCCAGGTCCTCGAAGTAGCGCAGCAGCCCGCGCACCAGCGCGCCCGTGCCGCCGCGGGCAAACCACACGCCCCAGCGCCGCTCCAGCGCGTGGATCAGCGCGTAGATCGACGAGGTGGCGAACGGGTTGCCGCCCACCAGCAGCGAGTGAAACGAAAACACCTGGCGCAGCTGCTCATCGGCGATGAACTTGGACACCATGCCGTACACGCTGCGCCAGGCCTGCAGCTTGGCCAGTGCCGGCCCGGCCTGCACCATGGCGCGAAAGTTCAGGAACGGCACCGTGCCCAGCTTGACGTAGCCCTCCTCGAACACCGCCTGCGAGTACGCCAGGAAGCGCCGGTAGCCGGCCACGTCGGCCGGGTTGCGCGCATGGATCTGCGCGTCCAGCGCGTCCTGGTCGTTGGCATAGTCGAAGTGCGAGCCGTCCTCCCAGCACAGGCGGTAAAACGGCGCCACCGGCAGCAGCTCGACGTAGTCGGCCATGCGCCGCCCGCCCAGGGCAAAGAGTTCCTCCAGCGCGCTCGGGTCGGTGATGACCGTCGGGCCGGCATCGAAGGTGAAGCCCTGGTCCTCGTAGACGTAGGCGCGCCCGCCGGGCTTGTCGCGCGCCTCGAACAGCGTGGTCTGCGTGCCGGCCGCCTGCAGCCGGATCGCCAGGGCGATGCCGCCAAAGCCCGATCCGATGACCGCCGCGGTTCTGGGGGAAGGGTTCATGGGCTGCTTTCGTGTTGCGCCGGGTGGGGTTGCGGGCGGTGCTGCGCGCCCGACCAGGCCGCGCGCCAGGCCGCGCCCACGGGCACCGGCGGCTTGCCGGACAGGATACGCGCCTTGTCCAGCAGGCCCAGGCGCGCGGCGTAGAAGCGCCCGATCAGCGGCGCCGGCAGGCCGTAAAAGCGCTGCATGACGCGCCAGCGCGCCTCGGGCGCGGCGGCGCGAAACAGCATGCGGTTGAGCAGGCGGAAAAACCCCTGCGCCCGCCACTCGGCCAGCGCATGCGCGCGGATGGCCTCGAAAAGCGCCGCGCTCGACAGCTCGGGCAGCGCCGCGACCGCATCGGCCAGCCGCACCGCGCTCGGGAGCGAGTAGCCGGTGGTGGGATGAAACAGCCCCGCCGCCAGGCCCGAGCGCGCCTGCCCCTGCGCCTCGCCCCAGAACGCTGGGGCATCGCCCGCCAGCGTGATCGGCAGCACGCCGCGCTCCTCGCGCAGCAGCGCGGCCACGTCCCAGCCATGGGCGCGCGCATAGCCGGCGATGTTGACCCGCAGCCGCGCGGCATCGACCTGTGCGTCGTCGGCGTAGCAGGTGTCTTCCACCAGCAGCGTGTCCTCGCTCAGCGGCAGCACATAGACAAAGCGAAAGCCGCCGTGCTGGCCGACCGTGGCATCCATCAGCACGGGCCGGCGCAGCCCGTGCGGCTGGTGCAGCCGCAGCTCCTGGCCGAGGAATTTCTGGAACCCCAGCGTGAGGTGGCCGCTGGATCGCAGGCCGCGCCCGTCGATGACCGCGCCGGCGCGCAGCAGCTCGCCGTCGGCCAGCGTGACGCTGCGCGGCGTCAGCGACACCACTGGCGCGGCCAGCCGCAGCTGGCGCGCGGGCAGCGCCGCCCGCAGCAGCGCATCGAAGCGGCTGGAAGTGATGGAGCCATAGCCGCCCGCAAAGCTGCGGCGCAGGCCGGGAAACGCCACGCTGTAGCCGTCCCAGCGGTGCGCCACCAGCGGCGCCAGCCAGGCCTGCTGGGCCGGCGTGAGGTCGGCGTGGTGGAACGACCAGGTGTGGTTGCCGCCCAGCGCGCTGCCGCTTTCCAGAACCAGCAGGCGCAGCGCCGGGCGCAGCTGGCGCAGCCGCCAGGCCAGCAGGCCATTGGCCAGCCCGCCGCCCACCAGGATCAGGTCGTGGCCCTGGGGATGGCCAGCGCCGTCATCGGGACCGTGGCCGGGATTGGGGCTGTGGTCCTGATGCGGGCCTTGGCCGTGGCTGGAACTGGAACTGGAACTGGAACTGGAACTGGAACTGGAACTGGAACTGGAACTGGAACTGGAACTGGAACTGGAACTGGAACTGGAGCCTGGACCCAGGCCGCATCCGGGTCCGGTGTCGCAAGGAATGGCGGCACGCATCGCTTCAGGCCGCATGCCAGTCGGCGGCCAGGGCGGGCTCGGCGGCGGGGGCGGGGCCTGGCGCTTGGCGGGCGGGCACCGGGCGCTGCCGCAGGGCAGCCTCGATCAGGCGGACGGCCTGCGCCACCCCGCCCGAGCGCCTGACGTCCGCGCCCAGCGCCTCGGCGCGCTGCGCGAAGGACGGCTCGTCCAGCAAACGCTGCAGCGCTTTTTCCAGCGCCGCCGCGCGGGCCAGCGCCGGCGTCAGCCGCAGGCCTGCGCCGCCCCGCACCAGGCGCGCGGCCACGCCGGGCTGGTCAAAGGCGATCGGCAGGGCCAGCACCGGCGTGCCGGCGGCCAGCGCGTCGAGCGCGGTGTTCAGCCCGGCGTGGCTGACCACCGCATCGGCGCGCGCCAGCGCCGCGCGCTGCGGCGCAAAGCCGGTCACCCAGGTGGCGCCGGCACGCGCCAGCGCCTGCGCCTGGGCCGCGTTCAGCCGGTCGCAATGCGCCAGCAGCAACTGCACGTCCAGCGCCCGGCAGGCCCGGGCGATGCGCCGAAAGAGGCCAAAGCGCCCGCCCTGCAGCGTGCCCAGCGAGGCAAAGACGAACGGCCGGCCCGCGTCAATCGGCCAATCGAGCGCCGGCTCGTCCTGCGGCGGCGGGCGCAGCGGGCCGACGTGGTGAAAGCACGCGGGCAACTCGCGCCGGGCAAAGTCGAACGAGGCGGTGGTCTGGCTGAGCTGGAGCAGCGGCCAGAGGCAGTCGGCCAGCGTAGCATGCGGCCCCAGGCCGAAGGCGCGGGCATGGGCTGCGATGACGCGGGCATGCGGCTGCATCAGCCAGTCGTACACGCGCGCGCTGCCGGCGTTGAGCTGCTCGCCGCGTTCATCGCTGGCATAACCCCAGGGCATGACCGGCAGCGGCACGCGCGGCTCGCGGTTGACCGGCAGCGCGCAGGCCACGGAAATGCAGGGCAACCCCAGGCCCTGCGCCAGCAGGCCGCCGGCGGCCTCCATCTGGTCGGCAATCACCGCCTCGGTGCCCAGCGCGCGCAGCAGCGCCGGACCCTGGCGGCACAGCATGTCGGTGGCTGCGGCCACGTCGGCAATCACCCGGCGCAGCCCGAGCGGGCCGCCGGGGCTGGCCGCCCGCGCCACGACCCGCGCCAGCGCGCCCGGCGGATGCGTGGCCGCGCCCAGCGCGTGGAACTCGATGCGCGGCTCGGTCAGCAGCGCGGCGACATCGGCCTGGTGAATCCAGCTCACCCGATGGCCCTTGTCCAGCAAGCCGCCGGCCAGCGCCTGCAGCGCTCGGACATGGCTGGTGAAAGGCGGGGCAATGATGGTGAAGTGGTGCGGCATTCACGGGGCAGGGCAGTTTCAGGGACAAGGGTTACGCACCCATGCCATGCCCGCTGTAGGACGCCACCGCAATCTTTGCCGCGGCTGAATTATTTTTCCGATAGCGCCCTATAAACGCATAAGCGCCGCGTTTCGGCGCATGCCCATCCTTGCCATGCATCCTTATTTCGTGTCCTCGGCGCCTTTCACGCCCGCAGCGGCTGCCGCGCCTGCTTCTGTCGCTGCCTTGCCGGCTGATTTCGCCAGGCTGCTCGACCGCCTGCGCGAGCAGGTCAATGCGCGCCTGGCCGAGCTGGTGCCGTGTGCGGCCAGTGACCTGATGGGCGCAGCCCTGCACGAGGGCGTGCTGGCGCCGGGCAAGCGCATCCGGGCGCTTTTGATGCTGCTGGTCGGCCGCAGCCTGGGCCAGCCTTCGCCCGCGCTGCTGGAGCTGGCCTGCGCGGTGGAACTGGTGCATGCGGCTTCGCTGTTCCTGGACGACCTGCCATGCATGGACAACGCCCGACTGCGCCGGGGCCGCCCCGCGCTGCATGCGCGCTACGGCGAGGACGTGGCCGTGCTGGGCGCGGTGGCGCTGCTGGCGCAGGCCTGCGGCATCGCCGCCAGCGCCCAGGGCCTGCCCGGCGAGCGGCGGGCGCAGCTGGTAACGGTGCTGTGCGACGCCGTCGGCCTGCAAGGGCTGGTGCGCGGCCAGTACCGTGACCTGCGCGAAGGCACGGCGGCGCGCCGTGCGCAAGACGTGGCGAGCACGAACGCGCAAAAGACCGGCTCGCTGTTTTCGGCAGCCCTGGAGATGGCGGCGCTGGACGCCGGCGCCAGCGACGCCGTGCGCGCCGCGCTGCGCGCCGCCGCCCTGGAGCTGGGCCATGCCTTTCAGCTGCGCGACGACCTGCACGACGGCGCGAAAACGCCTGCCAGCCTGGGCAAGGACTGCCAGCAGGACACGGGAAAATCGACCCTGGTGGCGCTGCTGGGCCAGCAGGCGGTCGAGCAGCGCCTGGCCGAGCACCTGGACAGCGCCCAGGCGCATCTGCGCCGCGCCCTGCCCGGCGACGACAGCGTGCTGCTGCTGGTGCGCGCGGCCTTCGCCTGGCAGCCGTGCCTGTCGGCGCTGGCCCAGCCGCTGGCGGTGGCGAAGGACGAAAAAAAGGCGGCCTGAAGGCCGCCGCAGATAGAACGCAAAGGCGCCGCGAAGGCGCCGCGTCCTCATGTCCGCTTACTTGTCGTTCTTGTGGCTCTGCCGTCCGGCCTCGGCATGCTGCTCGGGTGTGCCGCCGCGCGTGCCGCCTGAATTGCTGGCTGAGCCGCCGCCACTGCTGCCGCCTTGCTGGCCGCCGCCGCTCTTGTCGTCGTTCTTGTGGCTCTGCCGCCCGGCCTCGGCATGCTGCTGGGGCGTGCCGCCGCGCGTGCCGCCCGAGCCGCTGCCCTGGCTGGCGCTGCCGCCCTGGTTGCCGCTTTGCTGGTCGTCATTCTTGTGGCTTTGACGGCCGGCCTCGGCATGCTGCTGGGGCGTGCCGCCACGGGTGCTGCCCTGGTTGCCGCCTTGATTGCCACCTTGGTTGCTGGATGCCATTTGGGTTACCTCATCAAAAGTAAAAAGAACTGGCGGCGCCAAAGCGCATTGCCAGGATTTACGGTGAATCCGTGTTCGCCGTGGTCCGATTGAGGCACTTTGCCGCAAGCCCGTGGGTAGGCCGGCCGTCGAAATCCATGTAGGAAATGTCCAGGTGGCCGGCTCCCGGCCCGTGCGCGCCGGGTCGCCGTTCTTGAAGAAAAACCGCCTCATGCGCAGGCACCGCCTGCGCTTTCAGCTATTAATTCGATAGCGCTTCATCGAGCTGCTCGACCCAGTGGCGCACCGGCGTGGCGGTGCCGCTTTGCAGGTGGCAGATGCAGCCCACGTTGGCCGAAACGATCACGTCGGCCCCCACCGCGTCCAGGTTGGCCAGCTTGCGGTCGCGCAACTGGTAGGCCATCTCCGGGTTGAGCACCGAGTAGGTGCCGGCCGAGCCGCAGCACAGGTGCGCCTCGTTGGGCGAGACCTGGATGTCAAAGCCCAGGTCGCCCAGGAACTTTTCAACGCCGCCGCGCAGCTGCTGGCCGTGCTGCAGCGTGCAGGGCGGGTGAAAGGCCAGCCGGGGCGCCTTTTGGGCAATCGCCGCGACCAGATCGGGCCGCGCCGACCGCAGCGTCTGGGCAATCTCGGGCAGCAGCTCGCTCAGGTCGCGCGTCAGCGCGCTGATGCGGGCGGCCTTGTCGGCATAGGCGGGGTCGTCCTGCAGGATGTGGCCGTACTCCTTGACCGTGACGCCGCAGCCCGAGGCGTTCATCACCAGCGCCTCGACGCTGCCGTCCTGCACATACGGCCACCAGGCGTCGATGTTGCGGCGCATCTCGGCCTTGCCGCCGTCCTGGTCGTTCAGGTGGAACTTCACCGCGCCGCAGCAGCCGGCCTTGGCCGCCGTCACGGTCTGGATGCCGGCGGCGTCCAGCACCCGGGCCGTGGCCGCGTTGATGTTGGGCTTCATCGACGGCTGCACGCAGCCTTCGAGCATGAGCATCTTGCGCGCGTGGCTGCGCGCGGGCCGCTGGCCGGCGTCCTGCTTGGGCGGCACCTTGGCCTTGAGTGCTTCAGGCAGCAGGCCGCGCACCATCTGGCCGGCCTTCATGGCCGGCGCGAACAGCGCCGAAGGCACGCCCTCTTTCAGCGCCCAGCGCAGCGCGCGCTCGCCGGCCGGGCGCGGCACGCGCTCATCGACCAGCTTGCGGCCGATATCGACCAGGTGGCCGTACTGCACGCCGCTCGGGCAGGTCGATTCGCAGTTGCGGCAGGTGAGGCAGCGGTCCAGGTGCAGCTGGGTCTTGCGCGTGGGCGCGGTGCCTTCGAGCACCTGCTTGATCAGGTAGATGCGCCCGCGCGGGCCGTCGAGCTCGTCGCCCAGCAGCTGGTAGGTCGGGCAGGTGGCGGTGCAGAAACCGCAGTGCACGCATTTGCGCAGGATGGCCTCGGCCTGCAGGCCGTCGGGCGTGTTCTGGAATTCGGGGGCGAGTTGGGTTTGCATAGGGGTCTCAAGGGTTTTGCCGGATGGCCTTGCGCTGCGCAAGGCGCAGCAGGTCGGTGTGAAGCGGCGGCAGGCACAGGGCCAGCAGCAAGAGGGCCAGGGGAACGACCCAGATGAAGCCGATGTACTTGAAGCCGGCCGCGCCGACCAGGCCGCCGCCGATGAACGCGCCGAGCAAGGTCGCCAGCAGGCGCAGCTTGATGCGGTTGGCGCGCACATGCGACTCGGGCGGCAGGCGCATCCGGTTCCAGTAGAGCAGCTTGCCCAGCTCGATGCCGATGTCGGTGACGATGCCGGTCATGTGGGTGGTGCGGATCTGCGAGGAGGAAATCTTGCTGACCAGCGCGTTCTGCAGCCCCATGGTGAAGGACAGCAGCAGCACCGTCAGCGGCACGGCAAACGGCGTCTGGCGGTTCAGCGTCGCGCCCATCAGGCCAAAGACCAGCAGCAGCACGGCCTCGACCAGCAGGGTCAGCGCGTATTCGCTGCGCAGGCCGTGCTGGCGTGCCCAGTTCACCTGGATGGCGGTGAAGGCCGCGCCGCAGGTGAAGGCCAGCAGCGCGCCCACGGCGCCCAGCACCAGGCGCATGTTGCCCAGCACCAGGTTGTCGGCCAGCAGCGAGGCAAAGCCGGTCATGTGCGAGGTGTACATGTGCACCACCAGGAAGCCGCCCGCGTTGACGGCGCCGGCATTGAAGGCCAGCATGCCGCCGAGCAGGCGGTTGGTGGAGTCCGTCCGGTGCTGGCCGGCCAGGTGACGAATGCGCCGCACGCCGCGCCCTACCAGTCGGCGGATATCCGCATCGGGTTGAACACGCCGGCCGGGTCGAACTGCCGCTTGAGTTCGCGCTGGATGCGGCCCTGCACCGCGGGCAGCGGCGTGAACACCGCCAGCGGCGCCGGCGCGGCGCCGGCGCGCCTGAACAGCGTGGCATGGCCGCCGGCCTGCGCGGCCGCCTGGCGCAGCTGCGCGGCGGCCGAGGCCGGCGCCCAGAGCCAG
>Ga0302347_1001523_pt1 | contig 27574 bp, 27 predicted proteins | sample PhyWR1_FD_202178 | JGI IMG/M metagenome (GOLD analysis project Ga0302347, IMG submission 202178) | Leaf surface microbial communities from wheat plants in UC Gill Tract Community Farm, Albany, California, United States - DLSL W.R1 (v2)... | ecosystem: Host-associated > Plants > Phyllosphere >...
CCTAATCCGCAGTGAGGAATAGCATGAAGCGCATCTGGCGTATGGCAGGTGTAGGTTTGCTGATGGTCACCGTTGGCGCCCAGGCAGTGGCCGAGGAGCGTGACAACGGGCCGCGCGGTGACGGCGGTGGACAGCACGAAAGAGGGCCGGAGGGCGGACGGCCAGGGGGAAATGAACAGCCGCGGCCGCAGAATAACCCCTCGCGTCCACAGAACAACCAGCCTCGGCCGGAAAACAATCAGCCACGCCCGCAGAATCAGCATTTTGATCGAGGTGGCCAGAACAGTGGCGGCCAATGGCAGGGGCACCCCCAAGGTAACGAGCAGGGGCGGCCGCAGCCACAACCACAACCCTCGAATAACCTGCCGATCCAGAGTCGCCCCGACACCGTGCGCCAGACCCAGGAACCGCGCCAGGGCTACTACCGCGACATCCCTCGACGCAATGACGGCAACCCGCACTGGGAAGCCGGCGGCCCGGGCTCGCGTCCTGGCGACAACCGCTGGCCCGGTCGTCCCGACGGCCATGGCAACGGCTGGGGCCCAGGCCCGCAACATCGCCCCGGCTACGTGATCGACCGCTTCCCCGACCGCAATTACCGCGTGCCTTACCGTGGCCAGGATTACTTCTACTCCGGCGGCTATTGGTACCGTCCACAAGGCCCGCGCTATGTGGTGGTGACGCCGCCTTACGGCATCCGCGTGCATTACCTGCCGGACTACGCCCGTGAAGTGTGGGTGGGCGGCGCGCTGTTCTTCCTCGCCGCCGGCGCCTATTACACCTACGAAAGCAGCTCCCAGCAGTATGTGGTGGTGCAACCGCCAGCCGCCGTGCCTGCACCGCCGCCCGCGCCGCAAGGCAATGGCTATGACGTGGTGGCGTATCCGGCCAACGGCCAGTCACCGGCGCAGGTACAACAGGACGGTTATGACTGTTATCGCTGGGCCGTTCAGCAGAGCGGCTTCGACCCGCAGCAAGTCACCTACGCCCCCGACCCGGCGGTGGTACAAACCTACCGCCAGGCGCAGGGCAACTGCCTGAGCAGCCGGGGTTATCAGGTGCAGTACTAGGTTTTATTGCCCGTGACCACTTCCCGCGGGTCGGCGTGCACCAGTACTTCGGCACGCGGGTAAGCCTTGTGAATGGCATCGGCGGCCTGGTCGCTGATGCCATGGGCCACTGACAGCGTCAATTCCCCCGGCAATTCCAGGTGCAGCTGCACAAACCAATGGCTGCCGGAAATCCGCGTGCGCAAATCATGCGCACCCAATACGCCCGGTACGCCACGGGCCAGTTCCAGCATGTGCTGGCTGACGTCCGGCGGCAGTTCCTCATCCATCAACACCGCGAAGCTTTCCCGGGCGATCTGGATCGCGCTCCACAAGATGTAGGCGGCAATCCCCAGGCCGAACCAGGCGTCCACCTGATGGTAGCCAAAACCTGCCACCACCAGCGCCACCAGGATGCTGCCGTTGAGCATCAGGTCCGAGCGGTAGTGCAGTGAGTCCGCGCGCACGGCGTTGGAGCCGGTTTCACGGATCACCCGGTGCTGCAGCATCAATAAGGCTACTGTCAGCACCAGGGAAAACACGATCACACCAATGCTCAACCACGGCGCGCCCACAGGTTCCGGGTGTTGCAAGCGCTCGTAGGCCTGGAGCGCGATCAACACCGCACTGCCGCCGATAAACAGCGCCTGTGCCATGCCTGCCAGCGATTCGGCCTTGCCATGCCCATAACGGTGATCGTCATCGGCCGGGCGCAGCGCGTAATGCACCGCGAGCAGGTTCAGCAGTGAGGTCACGCCGTCCAGCAGCGAGTCGGTCAACCCGGCGAGCATGCTCACCGAGCCGCTGAACCACCAGGCGATGGACTTGGTGATAATCAACGCACAGGCCACACCCACCGAAGCGCGAGTGGCCAGGCGCAAGAGCCTGGCGTGTTCGGGACTGCTGGTCATAGGCGGGTCGAATCCTTAGGCAGCGGGTTGCAGGCCCAGGCTGGCGAGCTGTTGTACGCTGCCCTTGAACTGGATCATTCGCGGGTCGTCCAGCGGCAGGCTGCGGCCGGTTTCTTTCTGGATGATGCTTTGCAGCTTGGCGTTGTCGACCTTGCCGTCGGCGCCAATGGCTTCGTGGAGTTTTTGCGGATCGACCTGGGCGGTCTTGCCCGGTTCGAAGTAGATAGCGCCAGTGGCGAAGTCCACGCCGAACGCGATCAGGCCGGGGATCACATAGAACAGCAGGCCCACCGCATCGAGCACGGCAATGGTCGGGTCGATCTTGCCGTCGATCTGGCCACGGCGGTCCGGGTAGAAGATCGAACCGCAGGCCGTCAATTGGCTCAGCAGGGTGACGGCGAGGACACCGCCAATGACACGGGAAGCGATACGCATAACATTCTCCTGAACACGATTGATACGGGACTATATGACAATACTGCCGAGCAACACCGCTCTAATGTGGGGGCTGGCTTGCCTGCGATGGCACCCCCTCGGCTTATTTGAAAGACCGAGTTGTCAGTATCGCAGGCAAGCCAGCTCCCACCTTTGACCGCGTAGCCAGGCGCAGCTGGTGGTGTTTTTCAGACCAGCGTCGGCATCCGGCAGTTCGCCGTTATACTCGCCGCTCTGCTTTGGAGCCAGTATGAATTCGTTGCCGATTGATGAAGTTTTACCCGCACTGCGTGACGCCTTGGCGAATCGCCATGAAGCCGTGCTGGAAGCGCCCCCCGGCGCCGGTAAAACCACCCGCGTGCCCTTGGCCTTGTTGAACGAGCCCTGGCTGGCCGGGCAGACCATCCTGATGCTCGAACCCCGTCGTCTCGCAGCCCGCGCGGCGGCCGAGCGTCTGGCCAGCGAGTTGGGTGAAAAAGTCGGTGAAACCGTCGGCTATCGCATTCGTCTGGACAGCAAGGTCGGCCCCAATACGCGCATCGAAGTGGTCACCGAAGGCATCCTCACCCGCCGCCTGCAGGACGATCCGGCGCTGGACGGCGTGGGCCTGCTGATCTTCGATGAGTTTCACGAGCGCAGCCTCGACGCCGACCTGGCGCTGGCCTTGAGCCTGAACGGCCGCGAACTCTTTCGCGATGATCAACCGCTGAAAATCCTGTTGATGTCTGCCACCCTCGAAGGCGAACGCCTGGCCGGGCTGCTGGACAACGCGCCAATCCTGCGCAGCGAAGGGCGCATGTTCCCGGTGCAGATGCGCTGGGGCCGCCCCTACCAACCCGGTGAATTCATCGAACCGCGTGTGGTGCAGACTGTCCTCGACGCCCTGCAAGACGAAACCGGCAGCGTGCTGGTGTTCCTGCCGGGGCAGGCGGAGATTCGCCGGGTCAACCAGCAACTGGCTGACGCCCTCGGCGAGCGCGCGGATGTGGTGTTGTGCCCGCTGCATGGCGAACTGGACCTCAACGCTCAACGCGCCGCCATCGACCCGGCGCCCGTCGGCAAACGCAAGGTCGTGCTGGCGACCAACATTGCCGAGACCAGCCTCACCATCAACGGCGTGCGCGTCGTGATCGACGCCGGGTTGGCGCGGGTGCCGCGTTTCGACCCCGGAAGCGGCATGACCCGCCTCGACACCCAGCGCATTTCCCGCGCCAGCGCCACCCAGCGCGCCGGTCGAGCAGGGCGCCTGGAGCCGGGCGTGTGTTATCGCCTGTGGTCCGAAGACCAACACGAAGGCCTGGCCGCCTACGGCAGTGCGGAAATCCTCGCCGCCGACCTGGCCGGCCTGGCTTTGCAACTGGCGCGCTGGGGCGTCACGCCCACTCAGTTGGTCTGGCTGGATGTGCCGCCGACGGCGGCGTATGCCCAGGCCCAGGATCTGCTGGGGCGCCTCGGTGCGTTGGATGAAGAAAAACTCACCGCTCACGGGCAGAAGATGGCCGAGTTGCCGGCCCATCCGCGTATCGCCCATCTGCTGCTGCGCGGGCAGGCTCTTGGGTTGGCGGCGACGGCATGCGATGTGGCGGCCCTGCTGGGAGAGCGCGACATCTTGCGCGGTGGCGGTGCGGATTTGCACAGTCGATTGGCGCTGTTGTCCGGCGAAGAGCGTGCACGCGGCACTCAAGGCGGTGTACAGCGGGCCAAGCAACTGGCGCGACAATACCGAGGCTACCTAAGAGGCCAGGCCACACAACCCGTTGCCGACCCCGATCACCCGCGCTGGCTCGGTGCCTTGCTGGCACTGGCCTACCCGGATCGCGTCGCCCAGCAGCGTCGCCCCGGCGGTGCCGAGTACCGCCTGGCCAACGGCCGCGCCGCGCTGTTCGCGGAGGCTGACAGCCTGATGAAACAGGCTTGGCTGGTGATCGCCGACCTGGGTAGCCGCCAGGGCCAGCGTGAGGAACGTATCTACTTGGCGGCGGATTTCGACCCGGCGCTGTTCGACACGGTGCTGGCCGAGCAAGTGCGCAACGTCGACCAACTCGATTGGGACGAACGCGAAGGCGTACTGCGCGCCGAACGCCAACGCAAAGTCGGCGAACTGGTGCTCAGCCGCGAACCGCTGACTGGCCTCGACGAATCCGCCCGCAGCCAGGCGCTGGTCAACCTGGTACGCCGCAAAGGCCTGGAACTGCTGCCGTGGACGCCAGAACTGCGGCAATGGCAGGCTCGGGTCATGTTGTTGCGCCAGCTCGACGCCGGCAAAACCAGCGAATGGCCCGACCTCAGTGACAAGGCGTTGCTCGCCAGCCTTGAACACTGGCTGATGCCCTACCTGGGCAAAGTCTCGCGTCTGAGCCATTTCGCCAACCTGGATATCTCCAGCTTCCTGCACAACCTGCTGCCCTGGCCACTGCCCCAACGTTTGGACGAACTGGCGCCACAGCATGTGAAAGTGCCGTCGGGCTCATCGGTGCGTTTGGACTACAGCGAACAGCCGCCGATCCTGGCGGTGCGCTTGCAGGAATTGTTCGGGCTGGCCGACACCCCGCGCATTGCCAGCGGGCGCGTGGCCGTGAAGTTGCACCTGTTGTCCCCGGCGCGGCGGCCGGTGCAGGTCACGCAGGACCTGGCGAACTTCTGGCGCAGTACCTATGCCGAGGTGAAGAAGGATTTGAAAGGGCGCTACCCCAAGCACTACTGGCCGGATGACCCGTTGGTGGCCGAAGCGACGGCCCGAATCAAACCCAGAAAGCCTTGAATGTAAGTAACTCCCCCAGTCGTTTTGATGACTGGGGGGTTAGCTGAACGCGTTGAATCAGAGCACGGAGGTTGTCTTGAAGGGCTTAAAGCGCTTCAAGCGCACTGTCAAATTGCTTATGCGCGTTTGGCAACGATGTGCTCGATTGGGCGCGGATGCCGCAGGTGTACTCGATGAACGAATGCCCGGCGGTTTCAGACTGGGCAATATTGTAGTTCTGAAAGGGCAGCATGGCCCTGCGCACCGGGGATTGATCCAGGATGTTCTTGAATGTGGTGCTCGCGTCATCAGCGATCCACAGCCTTCCTACTTTTCTCTGTTGGTTGCCATCGATGAATTTATGCCGGGCATGCAGGACCCGCAGGTTATCCATCACCAGAATGTCCCCTGGCTCAAGGCTGACAGGGGCAATGTAACGCTCGTTGGTGGAGTAGTGGGTCTGGATGTATTTAAACGCCGCGTTGGCCCATTCAGGAATAAACGCAGTGCTGTCATACCGGTAGCGAATTCTCAACTTTTCGCCAAGCAGGGCAACCCCTGTGTTGTACACCCCGAACAGGAGGTTTGAGACTCCCGCTGCACTACCCAACGTCCTTTCGTTCATGGCAACCATCCCTATGAATTTGACGCCAGCCTGCTCGCCGATCACCTGGCTCAATACAACCTGCCGTTGATTCAGTTCGCAGCGCCGGCAGGTGTTACCAAAGGCATCGCTGCCTTGCAGGGCAAGGAGCAGGAATTTCGCGATGGGCTGCGCGAGGCGGCCCGCTATGCGAAGGCGCTGAACTGCTCGGATGTGCACATCATGTCTGGCGTGACCACACCCCAGGATGAGAGCGCGCCTGCCTACGTAAGTAACCTGGAATACGCGGTCAAGTACCTCGAAGATCAGGGTTTGCGCGCGCTTATTGAAGTGATCTGCCCGCAGGCGATGCCAGGCTATTACATGTCTGACTTCAGCAAGGCGCAACAGGTGCTGGAAACCTTTACGAGTGTCGGGCTGATTCTGGATCTTTACCATGCCCAGCTTTTGACCGGCGACGCAGCCGGGGTGTTGGCGCAGTTTTACGACAGGACCGTCCATGTACAAATCGCCGATAACCCGGGGCGTCATGAGCCGGGCACCGGAACCATGGACTTTGCCGCGTTGTTCGCGGCGCTTGAGCAGCGTGGCTACCGAGGATGGATCGGCTGTGAATACCGCCCATCCGGCACCACGGTTGAAAGCCTTGAGTGGCTTAAGCCGCTGCGGGCCTAGGTGTTGAAACCCTAGGGGCTATTGTGCGGCAGGCAGCAGGAAGCGGGCGATCACCGGCAGGTGGTTGGAAATACGTAACGTATCCTCCTGGCGCACCTTGGCCTCCACCCGTTTGATCCGCGGGCTGTAGAACAGGTAATCCAGCGTACGGTCCGGCCCGTCCACGCTCGGGTCGTTGGGGAAGTTCGTCAGCCATTTCTCACGATCGATCCCGCTGGATTGGCTATTGCTCGGGATCATCGGGTATTTGTCCCACAGCAGATGCAGCTCGCTGTCCGGCGAATATTGCCCGCGTTTGGTGGCGTCCAGGCGCAGGAATTGGCCCAGTGGCAGCAGGTTGAAGTCCCCACCGATCAGCCAGGGCGTGCCACGGCCTTCAAATTTATCCAGCAATTTGACCGTGGTCTGGACCTGCTCCATCACCGCGCTGCGGCCAGGGGCGTCACCGTCCATGCGAGTGTTGAGCACCGCGAGTTGTCCGCCGTCGCTCAGGGGCAGGTAGGTCAACAGCAAGGCAGGCTTGGGTTGAAACTGGCGACTCAGGATGTTGGCCTCGGGCGCCGGCAGCTGCAGGCGTTCGGCGTGTTCGATCTGGTAACGGCTGAGGGTCGCCAGTTTGCGGCCCACGCTGCCGAAGATGTGCAGGTTTGGCACGAAGTCGGCTTTCCAGTCGAAGGCCTGGGCGCTGCACGGGTAGAGATCGACCAGGCGCTCTTGCAGCAGGGCCAGTTGGTCCTGGTAGTGGGACGGCTTGGCGTTTTCGTCGAGCTCCTGCAGCAGCAGGATGTCGGGCTGTTCGTCGCGGATGACCCGCGCCACTTCGTCGAGGCTGGCGGCCATGTCTTCTACGGTGGGGCGGTCGTCGGGGCCGCTGCCGTCGAAGGTGTCGTACCAGAACACATAATTTTTGCCGGCCAGGTATTGCACGTTCCAGGTCATGACCTTGAGCGCTTGCCCCGGCAACAGCGTGGGCGCACGCGGCGCGACGCAGCTCACCGGCAGGGTTTCCTTCGCCTCGGGGCGCCAGGTCAGGCTGTAGATCAGGGCGGTCAGCAGGCCTGCGATGATCAGCAGGCCCAGCAAGGTGATGCGCAATAAACGGGTCATTGGCTCGGCTTATAGCGTTTCAGAGGTGGCACGGAGCATATCACCGCGCGTCGGCATCGCCACCGATCAACATGAATAAACGGAACAGCACCACGCTGGTAAACAGCTGCAGAAAGCTGTGGGCGCTGTCCAGTAGCAGCCCCAGCAGCGGCGCAGGCGTTGGATAGGCCGCAACGCTGGCGCCTTTGAGCAACCACAGTGGCGTCATCACGCACAGCAGGCACACCAGGATCAGCCAGAAATGCCCACGGCTCAGACGGAAACTTTCCTTCATCGCCTCCAACGCCGGCATGCCACGCAGCACCAGCAGGTATTCGGCAAATGCCAGCACCACCATCAGCCACAGCCCCGGCAGGAAATACAGCGACAGCCCCAGCAGAATCAGCAGCGTGCTCATCGCGGTCAGCAGGGCAAAGCGCGGCCACAGAGTAAGGGCCATGGCCCAGACATCTTTAGTGCCCGGCGACTCGCCACGGGTGCGAGCATCCAGAAACAGGATCAATGCGCCGGTGTACAGCGGGTACACCAGCAACCCCAACACCACGCTGTAGCCGGGAAACGCATCCGGGCCGACGACATGGTTGAGCACCTGTTGCAGCAGGGCTTCGAAAATCACCAATGGCAGACACAGCTGGACGATGGCGCCCAGGTTGCGTTGGGTGAAACGGAAGGAGTCGCGCAGCACGTCTAACGGATTCATCAAGTTCATCGCAGGCCTGAAAGCAAGGGCAACACTTTAACCGATCATTACCGGAGGTAAGCAAACGTAAACCTTGAGTAAAGACCATTGAAACAACTCGTAACATCCCCATAACTAGGTCGGCGCCTGAATAAAGGCGAGACCACGATTTTTACCGGCAATCTAACGAGGTCGCCATGAACAGCGAAGAGCAAACCCTGATCGATGGACTGTTTTCACGGTTGCAACAAGCCGAAACGGACTCAGCCCCCCGCGACGCCCAGGCCGAAGCGCGGATCAAGGAACACATGACGCGCCAACCGGCGGCCGGGTACTACATGACCCAGTCGATCCTGGTGCAGGAACATGCGCTCAAGAGCCTCGACGCGCAGAATAAGCAGCAAGCGCAACAGATCCAGCAATTGCAGGACGAGCTGCAACGGGCCAAGTCCGCGCAGCCAGCCCCGGCGAGCAGCGGCGGATTCCTGTCGAGCATCTTTGGTGGTGGCGGTTCCCGTGAGCCGCAACCGGCCCAAAGCGCGCCGGCGTCTTCCGGTGGCGGCTGGCGCGAACCGGCGCGGCCAGGGTTCAGCCAGCCTGCGCCGCAGCAGAACTATCAACAACCTGCTCCAGCCGCTCCGGTGGGCAGCGGTTTTCTTGGCGGCGCGATGAAGACCGCCGCCGGCGTGGCCGGTGGTGTGTTGCTGGCCGAAGGCATCAGCAGCCTGTTCCATCACAACCAGCAACCGCAGGTGGTGGAGGAAATCATCGAGCAACCGGCACCGGCCAGTGATCAAGGCGGCTGGGGCAATGACGACCAGAAGTACGCCGGCAATGACAGCTGGGGTGGCAACAATTCGGACAGCTTTGCCGACAGCGATTATTCCGACGACTCTTCCTCCTTTGGCGACGATGATTCCTTCGTCTGACCCACCTTGGCCCGGGGCGAGCGTCGCCCCGGTCTGATTTTTCCCGGAAACCTTCTCGCGGCTGGCATACTGGCACCCTTTCCGGGCCCTGGCGCCTGGCTGTCATGAGGAAGTACGGTGAAAAAAATTGCAGTGTTCGCCGATGTGCAAAACCTCTATTACACCGTCCGCCAGGCCTATGGTTGTCACTTCAACTACGCCGCGCTGTGGGCTGACATCAGCTCGCGCGGGCAGATCGTCGAGGCATACGCTTATGCCATCGACCGTGGTGACAGCAAACAGCAACAGTTCCAGCAGATCCTGCGCAACCTGGGTTTCACGGTGAAACTCAAACCCTACATCCAGCGCAGCGACGGCTCGGCCAAGGGCGACTGGGACGTGGGCATCACCCTCGACATCATGGACGCCGCCGACCACGTCGACGAAATCGTCCTGGCCTCCGGTGACGGTGATTTCGACATGCTGCTTGACCGGGTTATCCACAAGCATGGCGTCGAAGCCGTGGCCTACGGCGTGCCGGGGCTGACGGCCAACTCATTGATCCGCGCCGCCAGCCGTTATGTGCCGATCGAAGGCGCGTTGCTGCTTAAATAGATTCTTTCACAGAGTTGGAACAGGTTTGGAACGTATAGCGGTCATCGACTTTGAAACCACCGGCATCACCCCGAGCAGCCACTGCCGGGCCACGGAAATCGCGGTGGTCATCCTTGAGCGTGGCCAGATCGTGGACCGCTATCAGAGCCTGATGAAAACCGGCGTGCATGTGCCCGCTTTCATCGAACAACTCACCGGCATCAGCAACGCCATGCTGCGCAGCGCGCCGCCGGCCGAGCGGGTAATGAACGAGGTCAACGAGTTCGTCGGCACCACGCCGCTGATGGCGCACAACGCCGCGTTCGACCAGAAGTTCTGGGACTACGAGCTGGGCCTGATCCGCCGCACCCGCCTGCAGAAATTCGCCTGCTCCCTGCTGCTTGCCCGCCGCCTCATGCCGGCTGCGCCCAACCACAAGCTCGGCACCCTCAACGCCTACGCCCAACTGCCCCACACCGGCCAGGCTCACCGAGCGCTGGCGGATGCGGAAATGGCGGCCAACCTCACGGCCCACCTGGCCCAGGAACTGCGGCGTACCCACGGCTTGCGTGAACTGTCCCACGACCTGCTGTGCACCTTGCAGAAAGTGCCAGCGGCGAAGATCAATGAGCATCTGAAGAAACATCGCGGGTTCTAAACCCGCCGCAATCCCAAAACAACCGAAGATCCAATGGTGGGAGCGGGCTTGCTCGCGAAAGCGGAGTGTCAGTCAGCACCTGTATTGACTGATCCACCGCTTTCGCGAGCAAGCCCGCTCCCACATTAGCTAGGCGGCGGTCATCGAGGGGCAGTCTTTGCGCAGATCAGCGAAAAGGTCATTCAGCTATTCGTCGACATCATCGGCTTCATCGACCGCAGCCAAGTGACAGAGCAAACGGATTTCATCCATGACTTCAAGATCATTGATGACGATTTGACCTGCTTCGTCATGCAGATCAAGTGGCAGTTCAAGCTGCAAGCCACTCAGGCAGATTGGGATGACATCACCACGATCAGGCAGATTATCGATTGGATTGTTGAACGCTCAAATGTGCATTGATGCAACTTACGTCATCGCAGGCAAGCCTGCTCCCACAGTTGGAATGCATTTCAAAGGTGGGAGCCGGGCTTGCCCGCGATGGCGGTGGGTCAGCCACCACTCTTCCCGATCCCCTCCAACTGCCCCAACGGCACCCGCCGCTCTATCGCGCTCGACAAAATGATCGAGGTCTTGCTAAAGCCGAATTTCGCTACGCGATTGATCAAGTTCTCCAACTCCGGCATAGACCCCACTGCCGCCTGCATGATCACGCACGGATCACCCGTCACCCGATGGCACTCGGTCAACTCGGGGATCTGCGCCAGGGCGTCGTAGGTCTTTTGGCTGCCATGGTTAGTCAGCCGCAGTTCCATCACGCATTGAATCGGCAAACCGACTTTGGACAGGTCCACCTTGGCCTGATACCCGGTGATCACGCCACTGGCCTCCAGCTTCGCCACGCGTTCGGCCACGGCAGGGGCAGAGAGGTTCACCGTGCGGGCCAATTGCGCGTAGGAAGCGCGGCCGTCTTCGAGCAGGGCGCTGAGGAGCAGGCGGTCGTATTTGTCCATGATAAGGCTCCGGTTGCGCGTGACTTTCGAAAGCACGGTTTATAGCCTTCACAACCATGCTTTGAAAAGTGTATTGGCGTTTTAAACAGGTTTTGTAACTTATGTTTAGCGACCTGCCTTTTTAGAATAAGCCTCCCATCTCCTGCCATAGAGCCGCCCAATGCCTGGCCCACGTCGCTTTCCCTTACCGTTGATCGCCGCCTTTTTTGCGTTGTATGTGATTTGGGGGTCTACCTACCTGGTGATTCGCATCGGTGTGGAGTACTGGCCGCCGTTGTTGCTGGCGGGGATTCGGTTCTGCACGGCGGGGGCATTGATGTACGGCTTCCTGCGCTGGCGCGGGGTGCCGGCACCGACTTGGCCGCAGTGGAAGGCGGCCGGGATGATCGGTCTTTTGTTGCTCACCGTGGGCAATGGTGGGGTCAGTGTGGCGGAACACATGGGTGTGTCGTCCGGCGTGGCGGCGTTGGCCGTGGCGACCGTGCCGTTGTTCACCTTGCTATGTGGGTATTTCTGGGGCGCGCGTAACACCCGTCTGGAATGGGCTGGGGTGATCCTGGGGATCATCGGCATTGCCATGCTCAACATGGGCAGTACGTTGCAATCGAGCCCGATGGGGGCTGTGTTGCTGTTGGTGGCGGCGGCATCCTGGGCGTTTGGTTCGGTGTGGAGCCGACAGTTGCCGTTGCCCCAAGGCGCCATGGCCAGTGCTGCGGAAATGCTGGTCGCCGGTGTGGCGTTGCTGATGGTCAGCGCGCTGTCCGGTGAACGCCTGCAGGCTGTGCCACCGCTGGAAGGCTGGCTGGCCCTGGCGTATCTGACCGTGTTCGGCTCGATCATTGCCTTCAATGCCTACATGTACCTGCTCAAGCATGTCCGCCCGGCGGCCGCGACCAGCTATGCCTATGTGAACCCGGCGGTGGCGGTGTTGCTGGGGATTGTGTTCGTGGGCGAGACCATTGGTCTGGAAGAAGCCCTGGCCATGTTGGTGATTATCAGCGCCGTGCTGTTGATCAGCCTGCCCCAGTGGCGCAAGCCGAAGCCGGAAATAAGGTAAACTGCCGCGCATTACGCCCTTGCGCTGAATTTTTCCTACGGTATCTACATGACTTTCGCCACCCTTGGCCTGATCGAACCCTTGCTGCGCGCCCTTGAGACGCTTGGCTACCAGACCCCGACGCCGGTGCAGGCGCAAGCCATTCCGGCGGTGCTGGCCGGTCGCGACCTGATGGCCGCGGCCCAGACCGGCACCGGCAAGACCGCCGGTTTCGCCGTGCCGTTGTTGCAACTGTTGACGATGGAAGGGCCGAAAGTCGCCGCCAACTCGGCCCGTGCGCTGATCCTGTGCCCGACCCGCGAGCTCGCCGAACAGGTGCACGCCAGCGTCGCCGAGTACGCGCAAAACCTGCCGCTGACCACTTACGCGGTGTACGGCGGCGTGAGCATCAACCCGCAGATGATGAAGTTGCGCAAAGGTGTCGACATCCTGGTCGCCACCCCTGGCCGCCTGATTGACCTGTTCCGCCAAAACGCGCTGAAACTCAACCAGCTGCAAACCCTGGTGCTGGACGAAGCCGACCGCATGCTCGACCTGGGCTTCTCCGAAGAGCTTGCCAACATTTATCGCATGTTGCCGAAAAAGCGCCAGACGCTGCTGTTCTCCGCGACCTTCTCCGATGACATCCGCCTGCTGGCCGGGCAGATGCTCAACGATCCGCTGAGCATCGAAGTCAGCCCGCGCAACGTCGCTGCCAACACGGTCAAGCAGTGGGTCGTGCCGGTGGACAAGAAGCGCAAGCCGGAGCTGTTTGTGCACCTGATGCGCAAAGGTCGCTGGAAGCAGGTGCTGGTGTTCGCCAAGACCCGTAACGGTGTGGATGCGCTGGTGGATAAGTTGCAGGGCCTGGGCATCAATGCCGACGGCATCCATGGCGACAAGCCTCAGGCTACCCGCCAACGCGCACTGGACCGCTTCAAGTCCAGTGAAGTGCAGATCCTGGTAGCCACCGATGTGGCGGCCCGTGGCCTGGATATCGAAGACCTGCCGCTGGTGGTCAACTTCGACCTGCCGATCGTGGCCGAGGACTACATCCACCGTATCGGCCGTACCGGCCGTGCGGGCAACACCGGTGAGGCGATTTCCCTGGTGTGTGCCGATGAAGTGAACATGCTGTCGGCCATCGAGATGCTGACCCGTCAGACCCTGACCCGTCACATGGAACAGGATTTCGAACCGGAGCACCGCGTGCCGGACACCGATGCCAGCGGGCAGGTGGTGAAGAAGCCGAAAAAACCGAAGAAACCTAAAAGCTCTGGTGGCGGCGGTAAGCGCAACCTGGGCAAGTGGGTGGACAGCGGGGAAGTGGCGCCGGCAGAGCCGTCGATCAAACCGGTGCGCAAGGTGCCTGTTTTTAACACTGGGCCGCGCAAGAAGAAGTGATTTTTCGGCGTTGCTGATGGCCCCATCGCGAGCAAGCCCGCTCCCACATTTTGAATGTATTCACAGATCAAAAATGTGGGAGCGGGCTTGCTTGCGAAAGCGACTTTGAATTCGCCACAAGTCTCAGCGCTTAAGCCACTCCAACATGCCGCGCCCAGCCGCCCGTCCGCTGGCAAAGCATCCTGTGAGTAGATAGCCCCCCGTCGGCGCTTCCCAGTCGAGCATCTCCCCTGCACAAAACACCCCCGGCAACGGCTTGAGCATCAACCGCTCATCCAACGCCTCAAACGGCACGCCGCCGGCTGTGCTGATCGCCTCATCCATTGGCCGGGTCTTCACCAGGGTCAACGGCAGCGCCTTGATATCCACCGCCAATTGCGCCGGATCGTTGAAGTGGTCAGCCGGTGCCAACTCGCGCAGCAGTGCCGCTTTCACCCCGTCCAGCCCCAACTGACTGTGCAAATGCTTGCTCATCGAGCGTGAGCCACGTGGTTTGGCCAGCGCGGCCTGAACCTTGTCCAGCGGCTTGCTCGGCAACAGGTCGATATGCACGGTGGCCGAGCCGTCGCGGTTGATCACTTCCCGGATCGGTGCCGACAACGCGTAGATCAAGCTGCCTTCGATACCCATTGCCGTGACCACACATTCGCCCAGGCGAGGCTTGTCATCTCCCAGCCCGATGGCGACGTTTTTCAACGGCGCGCCCGCGAATTTACTGACCATCAGTTCGCTCCAGGCCGACACCTCGAAACCGCAATTGCTGGGTTGCAGCGGGGCGTAGGGTACGCCTTTGTCCTCCAGCAACTTGAGCCAGGCACCGTCAGAGCCCAGCCGCGACCAGCTGCCGCCGCCAAGGGCCAGCAGCACGGCGTCGCTGTGGACAGTTTTTTCGCCGTCAGGGCTGTGGATAAGTAAGTCGCCCTCGGCATTCCAGCCCACCCAGCGATGGCGGGTGTGGATAACCACGCCCTGGTCGCGCAGGCGCTTGAGCCAGGCACGCAGCAGCGGTGCAGCTTTCATGTCGGTAGGAAACACCCGGCCCGAGGTGCCGACAAAGGTCTCGATCCCCAAGCCGTGGATCCATTCGCACAACGCCTCGGCCCCAAATGCGCGCAGCAAGGGCGCCATGTGTGGCGCACGTTCGGCGTAGCGCGACAGAAACGCCGGGTACGCCTCGGAATGCGTGATGTTCATGCCGCCCACGCCGGCCAGCAGGAACTTGCGCCCCACGGACGGCATGCCGTCGTACAGGTCCACCCGCACGCCCGCCTGGCTCAGGACTTCGGCGGCCATCAGCCCGGCAGGGCCGCCGCCGATAATGGCAACATGAGGAGGAGGGGTCTGAGGCATGGGTCGGGCTACGGTCGCTGAATAGGCCGAGCATTCTACCCGAGGACGGCACAACTGCCTGATCAAAAAATGTACAACTTCCTACAGGCCAGACTGCCTCTGGCTTTCAGGTGCTTACGCTCAAGTTATCCACAGGTGGTTCCACAGGCATTGTGGGTAACGCCCACGGTTCAATGACAACCTGATGACGTCCACACCCGTTGCGCACTGTGGTGCAGGATGCCGTGGCGGCGGGCGAGGGCCGGGCGGTCCTTGCTGTAGCCGCCACCGATCACGCCCATGACCGGAATGTCGCGGCCCAGGCAGTGGCGCATCACGCTTTCATCGCGGGCGGCGACGCCTTCGTCTGTCAGCTTGAGGTAACCGAGGGCGTCGTCCTTGTGTACATCAACGCCGGCGTCGTATAGCACCAGATCGGGTTGGTAGAGCGGCAGCAGGTAGTTGAGGGCGTCATCCACCACCTTGAGGTAGTCGGCGTCGCCCATGCCCATGGGCAGTGGAATGTCCCAGTCACTCTGGGCTTTGCGCGCCGGGAAGTTCTTTTCACAGTGCAGCGACACGGTGATGGCGTCCGGCGTGTCGTGGAGGATGCGCGCGGTGCCGTCGCCCTGGTGCACGTCGCAATCGAAGATCAGCACACGATTGACCCGGCCGCTGGCCAGCAGGTAATGGCTGATCACCGCCAGGTCATTGAAGATGCAGAAACCTGCCGGGTAATCGTAGTGGGCGTGGTGGGTGCCGCCGGCCAGGTGGCAGGCCAGGCCGTGGTCAAGGGCTTGCTCCGCCGCGAGAATCGAGCCGCCGACTGCACGTACGGTACGGCGGGCGAGGGCTTCGTTCCAAGGCAAGCCGAGGCGGCGCTGGTCTTCGCGTGACAGCTCGCCGCCCATGTAGCGTTCGATATACCCAGCGTCATGGGCCAGGGCCAGAATCTCCGGTGGGCACAACTGCGGGCGCAGCAGTTGGCTGTCCTCGGTCAGGCCGCTGTCCACCAGGTGGTCGCGCAGCAGGCGGAACTTGTCCATGGGGAACCGGTGGTCCGCCGGGAACTCGGGACTGTAGTCATCGTGGTAGATCAATGGCAAAGGCATGGGATTTTCTGACGGGAACCTGCGACGGATCTTAACAGCGCTGTACACTCACGCACATGGCAAGGGAGGGGACCCATGGAGCCGATACTGGAATTGGAAAGTGCACGCCTGGTGCTGCGCCAATGGCGCGACGCTGACTTGCCGGAGTTTGCGCGCATGTGCGCCGACCCGCAGGTGATGCGTTATTTCCCGGCCACACTGAGCCACCTGGAAAGCGCCGCGTTGATCGGCCGCATTCGTGGGCACTTCGCCGAATACGGCTTTGGCCTGTGGGCGTTGCAGCGCAAGGACACCGGTGAGTTCATCGGCCTCACCGGGTTGCTGAATGTCAGCTTTGAGGCGGACTTTGCCCCGGCGGTGGAGATCGGCTGGCGCCTGGCTCGCGAACACTGGGGCCTGGGGTACGCCAGCGAGGCTGCGTGGACCGCGTTGCGCTGTGGATTTGATCGCTTGAGCCTGGACGAGATTGTCGCCTTCACCACGCAAGCCAATCTGCCATCACAAAAAGTCATGCAGGCCATCGGTATGCATTACGATCCGCAGGCAGATTTTGAACACCCCAAGGTCGCAGCCGATGACCCGCTGCGCCATCATGTTTTGGATCTGGTGGACTTGCTGACCCTGGAACCGATCGAGGAAAACCTCTTTCGCGGCCGCAGCCAGGACCTGGGTTTTCGCCAACTGTTCGGCGGCCAGGTGCTCGGCCAGTCGCTGTCGGCCGCCAGCCAGACCGTAGAAGAAGCGCGGCACGTGCATTCCCTGCATGGTTATTTCCTGCGTCCCGGCGATGCAGCGTTGCCGGTGGTGTATTCGGTGGACCGTGTGCGTGATGGCGGCAGTTTCAGCACGCGCCGCGTGACCGCGATCCAGAAGGGCCACCCGATCTTCACCTGCACCACCTCGTTCCAGTACGACGAACAAGGCTTCGATCACCAGACCACCATGCCAGTGGTGGTGGGGCCGGAAAACCTGCCGTCGGAGCTGGAACTGACCCAGCAACGTGCGCACCTGATCCCCGAGCACATGCGCGACAAGCTGCTGTGCCCCAAGCCTATTGAAGTGCGCCCGGTCACGGAAAAAGACCCGTTCAACCCGCAGCCGTCCGACCCGGTCAAATACGTGTGGTTCCGCGCCGACGGCGCCCTGGCTGATGCGCCGGCGCTGCACAAATACCTGCTGGCCTATGCCTCGGACTTTGGCCTGCTGACCACCTCCTTGCTGCCCCATGGCAAGACGGTGTGGCAGAAAGATATGCAGGTCGCCAGCCTCGACCACGCGCTGTGGTTCCACGCCGACCTGCGCGCCGACGACTGGTTGCTGTACGCCATGGACAGCCCATGGGCCGGCAATTCCCGTGGGTTCTCCCGTGGCAGCGTGTACAACCGCGCAGGGCAACTGGTGGCCTCGGTGACCCAGGAAGGCCTGATCCGCCATCGCAAGGATTGGGCATGAGCCTGTCGGACGTAAAGCACTGGGTGTTCGATATGGACGGCACCCTCACGGTGGCCGTGCATGACTTTGCGGCCATTCGCGTGGCCCTGGAGATCCCACCCGAGGACGACATCCTCACACACTTGGCGGCATTGCCCGCGGATGTCGCGGCGGCCAAGCATGCCTGGTTGCTGGCGCATGAGCGTGAGTTGGCATTGGGTTCAGTCGCGGCCGAAGGCGCGGTTGAGTTGGTGCGCGAGCTGGCTGGACGCGGTTACCGTTTGGGCATCCTGACCCGTAATGCGCGGGAGTTGGCGCATGTCACGCTGGAGGCGATTGGCCTGGCGGACTGCTTTGCCATTGAGGACGTGCTGGGGCGTGACGATGCGCAACCGAAGCCCGATCCGGATGGCTTGCTGAAACTGGCAGCTGCTTGGGAGGTGGCGCCGAGCAAAATGGTGATGGTCGGTGATTACCGCTTCGACCTGGATTGTGGCCGGGCGGCGGGAACGCGGACGGTGTTGGTTAACCTGCCGGAAAACCCCTGGCCGGAGTTGGCGGATTGGCATGCCGAGGATTGCGCGGTGCTGCGCCGGATGATCTAGCCCAGACAATAGCGCTCCCACATGTTGATTGGGTTTCTTCAGGGGGGGTTATTGGAAGAGTACTTTCTGGCCCTCTGGTGACGTAAACATCCCATCGCCGTTATGCCCCACCCCCGGCACTTCCACCAACGTGTGGCTCAACTGCGGATGCCGTTGCTTGAGGTAGTCAAAATAGTTGTGCCCACGAATCAGGCGATACGCGCCCTGGGTTTCAGCGGCGCAGCTTTTGTCCAGTGCCGGGTGGTTCGGGTCGGTGTCTTGCTGGCCCAGCAGGTAGGTGATGTTGCGTGACACATAGGCGTGCTCAAGCTGCTCGGCGCTCTGGCCCTTGGCGTAGGCCGGCAGGTGTTGCAGGCCATATTTCCAGTCGTTGAAACCTGGGCAACTGGCCGTGTCGAACTGCACCGGGCGCTGCGCGGTGAAGTAGGCGTAGGACGACGGGTTGGCCACCACATAACGCAGGCGGATGCCTTCGGTTCGCAAGGTTGGGTGATCGTGGCCGGTGAGGGCGAAACGCTGCACCACCTGGCCGCCGCCGGAGTGACCGGCCACCACGATTTCCTTGAGCGCCGGGAATAGCGTGCGGTTGCCCAGGTGCTTGATGATCTGATCGAGGGCACCGTAGGCGCTGATTTGCCCTGGCGCGGTGGAGGGGGCGCCGGCCATCCAGTCATTGCCCTTCCAACGCAGCACCTGGTTGTCCAGGTGGTTGCGCTTTACGTCGGACGCATTGAGAAACTGCGGCGCAATCACCAGTGTGTTGGCGGCTTGGCCCGCATGCGCAGCGGCGTCTTCAGCGCTTTGAAGGTAAGTCTGCGCATTGCGCAGGCGGCCATGCACGATGACCAAGGCGCGGGTGACCTGGGGCAGCGGTTTGCGCCAGTCCTGGCTTAATCCGAGACTGAGGTCGCCGGCCTCCAGGTGAAAACGATCGGGACTGACTTCTTTTACGCCATGTTCGGCGGCCAAGGCGGAACAGGTGACTAACAAACCCAGCAGCAACCCCAATCGTTTATTCATCTAGAGACTCTTGGCGGTAAACGTGTCGCATTGAGTGATCTGGCCCTGGGCGAAGCCGGTCTTGAACCAGCGAACCCGCTGTGCCGAGGTGCCATGGGTAAACGAGTCCGGCACGACGCGCCCTTGACCCTGTTGCTGCAAACGGTCATCGCCGATGGCGTTGGCTGCATTCAGTGCTTCTTCAATATCGCCAGGCTCCAGCCAGTTCAGGCGCTTTTGCGCACGGTTGGCCCACACGCCGGCGAAGCAATCGGCTTGCAGTTCCTGGCGGACCAGCAACCCGCCGTCGCCCTGCATCTGCCGGCCCTGCTGGCGCGCCGCCTGGATCTTCGATGAGATACCCAGCAGCGTCTGCACGTGGTGCCCGACTTCGTGGGCGATCACGTAGGCTTGGGCAAAGTCGCCGGCGGCCTGGAAGCGCTGCGACATTTCCCGGAAGAAATCCAGGTCCAGGTACACCTGCTGGTCAGCCGGGCAATAAAACGGACCGCTGGCCGAGGTGGCGCCACCGCAGGCGGAATTCACCCGGCCGCGGAACAGAATCAGTTTCGGGTTCTTATAGGCCAACCCGTTTTCCTTGAACACCTGGCCCCAGGTGTCTTCGGTATCGCCCAGTACCGCACGGACAAAATCCGCTTGCTCATCGTTGGCCGGCGGCGCCTGGCGTGACTGCGTGCTTACCGACGGCGCCTGTTCCATCTGGCCAGTCAGTTGGCCGAGGATCTGCAACGGGTCCTGGCCGGTCATCCAGCCGATGCCGACGATCAGCACAATGGCCGTGAGGCTCAGGCCTTTGCCGCCACCAAAGCGCATGCCACCACCACCGCCGCCACTGTCATCGCGGGCATCCACCACGTTGTCACTGCGTCGGCCTTTTTTCCATAGCATTGGGGCAATCCTCTCGATGAACCCTGTGTAGGCGCGAGCAAGCTCGCGCCTACAGTAATAGTGATAGTGACTGAGTATGGACCTTAATTTCGGCAGTAACCTTCGCCGGTATCCACCACCAGGCAATCCTTTTTATCCGCCAGCCATTTCATCCCGGTGGCAGCACCGTCGCCGGCGCGCAGCAGTTGCGGGCCATCCGGACGGGTGAAGGCGATGCCGCCTTCGGCCGCTTCCCCCTTGAACGTGCCCGAGTCATCGGCGTCGAGGCCGTATTGCATGGTCAGGATGTAATGACCGCGACCGATACTCTCGTCCTTGGCGATGGTCAGGTGGAGGCCTTCGACGCCGATCCATTTGCCGACCCATTTATCGGTGGGTGGGGTTTGCGGTACCAGGGTGGCTTGCACGGAAGCGGGCGCAGGTTTGGGCGCTTCCTGGGTTTCCTGCTTGCAGGCGGTGAGCAGGGCAAGGGCGGAAAGAGCAAAGAGGAATTTCTTCATAGCAGCAAGGCCTTGGTTAAAAAATGTGCAACTGGAAGGACGATGTGCAGCGTTGGACTCGAAACCCGTGATTTAGTGCGCTGTTCGCACGGTGTTTGGTTATGCTCTTGGGGCAGGCTCCAGCCCGGCTGCTAGATTACTGGGTTGAGCCCGATCGCGCGCCACACAAGAGAATCCGATGACCGTCAGTACCCCTTTATCCGGCGTCAACCATCCCTTCAAGGGCATTTTGCTGATCGTCCTGGCGACGTTTCTGTTTTCCAGCCACGACGCCCTGTCCAAATACCTGGCCGGGTTCTACCCGATCGTGATGGTGGTGTGGGCGCGTTACCTGGTGCACACCTTGTTGATGGCCGGGATTTTCCTGCCGCAATCGGGCTTGCGCGTGCTGCGCAGCAAGCGTCCGGGGATGCAGGTAGTACGGGCGCTCTGCCTGTTGGGCACCAGCCTGTTTTTCACGACGGCGCTGCACTACATCCCACTGGCGGAAGCCACGGCGGTGAACTTTCTCGCGCCGATCCTGGTGACGGCGCTCTCGGTGCCGTTGCTTGGTGAACACGTGACCCGAGGGCAATGGCTGGCGGTGATCTGTGGGTTTGTCGGCGTGCTGATCATCATCCACCCCGGCGGTGAATTGTTCACCCCCGCGGTGTTGCTGCCGCTGTGTTCGGCGCTGTTCTTCTGCTTCTACCAACTGCTCACGCGCATCCTCAGCCAGTACGACACACCCACCACCAGCAACTTCTTTGCCGGCCTGTGCAATACCCTGGTGATGAGTGCAATGGTGCCGTTTTTCTGGCAGGTTCCGACGCTGTGGCATGGCGCGTTGATGCTGGCGCTGGGCACTTGCGGCATGACCGCGCACTTGATGCTGACCCAGGCGTTCCGCTTTGCGGCGCCGGCCTTGCTGGCGCCGTTCGGCTATTGCCAGATCGTGTTCGCGGGGTTGTTGGGCTGGCTGGTGTTCAACCATACCCCCGATGTGACCACAGTGGTCGGCATCGGGGTGATCTGCATGAGCGGGCTGGCCGCTGCCTGGCAGCAGCGGCGCCGATAGCTCAGACGTTAGCTCAGACGTCGACGGTAGGAATCTTGCGCGGCGCCATGAAGTACATCCAGGTCAGCGCAATGAAGTACATCGCCGGGATCAACGTGAACAACACCGTGTAGTTGTTGTTGGTCACGGTGAGGATATGGCCGACGATCTGGGTCATGAACATGCCGCCGATGGCCGCGCACATGCCGCCGAAGCCGAACACCGTGCTCATCATGTGCTTGGGCGTGTAGTCCATCACCAGGCTCCAGATGTTCGCGGTCCAGGCCTGATGCGCGCCGATCGCCAGGGAGATGGCAAACACCGCGACCCACAGTTGGCTGGAACCGGCCGCCATGATCACGCCGACGATGCAGCACGCAAACAGCAGCATCGACAGCAGCCGCGCCTTGATCGAGTTCATGCCGCGACCGATCAGGAACGATGACAGAATCCCTCCGCCCACGCTGCCGAAATCCGCAGTCAGGTAGATGATGATCAGCGGGATACCCATCTGGGTCACGTTGATGCCCAGGTTGTATTGCTGATTCAGGAACGGCGGCAGCCAGTACAGGTAGAACCAGAACACGGGGGCGGTCATCGAGTAGGCGAGGGCGAAGGCCCAGGTGCCGCGCATGCGCAGGATGCGGGTGAACGGCACGCGCGGTTGTTCCGGTTCGGCTTCCTGCAGCACGTAGTCCAATTCGGATTGTTTGACGCTGGGATGGTCTTCCGGGTTGAAGTACTTCAGGCCCCAGAACACCAACCAGATCCCGCCGAGTGCCGACATGCACAGGAACGCAGCCTGCCAGCCCCATACATGCAGGATCAACGGCAGCAGCATTGGCGTCATCATCGCGCCGACGTTGGTGCCGGCGTTGAAGATACCGGTAGCCACCGCACGCTCACCGGCCGGGAACCACAAGCGCGTGGTCTTGACGCACGCCGGGTAGTTGGCGGCCTCGGTCAACCCGAGGATAAAGCGGCACACCATGAAGCCAACGGCTGAAGTGGCCAGGCCGTGGGCGCCGGTGGCCAGGCTCCACAACAGTACGGCGCAGAAGAACACACGTTTGACGCCCACCCGGTCGATCAGGCGGCCCTGCAGCACAAAACCGATGGCGTAGCCGACCTGGAACCAGAAGTTGATGTTGGCGTAATCCATCGCCGTCCAGCTCATCTCTTTGGCGAGGATCGGCTGCATGACGCCCAGCGCGGCGCGGTCGATGTAGTTGAGGGTGGTGGCGAAAAACACCAGGGCCAACATGCCCCAGCGCGTTTTACCCACGGCCAGGGCGCCGCGGATCTTGTCGCCGATGCCGGCGTGCGGGGTGCCGTGGCGCGCGGCCAGGGCGGAGTTTTGCAGAGGCATGAGGTCGTACCCGTTTTTTTGAAATTTTTATGGTGTGTTCTGGGTCTTGTTACTGAATCGATGGTGCGCAGCGGCTAAAAAATCGTCAATTCGCCAAAGGGGCATAGTGTTCGATAATCGCACCAAAAACTAACCGGTTCGTACATTTTAATTGCTGTGAACAGTTTAGCGGCCAATAATTTGCCGTAAATAAGACCAGCCTCAAACGCCGGGAGTCGCCCATGCAACGCTCTATTGCCACCGTTTCCTTGAGCGGAACCCTGCCGGAAAAACTCGAAGCCATCGCGGCCGCCGGGTTCGACGGTGTAGAAATCTTCGAAAACGATCTGTTGTATTACGACGGCAGCCCCCGCGAAGTTAGGCAGATGTGCGCCGATCTGGGCATCGCCATCACCTTGTTCCAGCCGTTCCGCGACTTTGAAGGCTGCCGCCGTGACCGCCTGGCACGCAACCTGGAACGCGCCGAACGCAAATTCGACTTGATGCAGGAACTGGGCACCGACCTGGTGCTGGTGTGCAGCAATGCCTCGGCCGACTGCGTGGGGGACGAGCGTATCTTGCTCGATGACCTGAGCCTGCTCGCCGAACACGCTGGCCGTCGTGGCCTGCGCATTGGCTATGAAGCGTTGGCCTGGGGCAAGCATGTGAATACCTGGCAACAGGTGTGGAACCTGGTGCGTCAGGTTGATCACCCTAACCTCGGCGTATTGCTCGACAGCTTCCACACCCTCTCCCTCAAAGGCGACCCAAGTGCTATCGCCGAGATTCCCGGCGACAAGATTTTCTTCGTGCAAATGGCCGACGCGCCGATCCTGGCCATGGACGTGCTGGAGTGGAGCCGACATTTTCGCTGCTTCCCCGGCCAAGGTGAGTTCGACCTGGCAGGGTTCCTCGCGCCGATCATCAAGAGCGGTTACACCGGGCCGCTGTCCCTGGAAATTTTCAACGACGGCTTCCGCGCTGCGCCGACCCGTGCGAATGCGGCGGATGGCTTGCGCTCTTTGCTGTACCTGGAAGAGAAAACCCGCGAGCGCCTGCAGCAGGAGGCTCCTGCACAACCGCTCGATATCCTGTTCGACACCCCGGCGGCCAGTGAATACGACGGCATCGAGTTCCTCGAATTTGCCGTGGACGAAAGCCTCGGCGCCAAGCTCACCTACTGGCTGGAACGCCTGGGTTTCGTCAAGGCCGGGCAGCATCGCTCCAAGAGCGTGAGCCTGTTGCGCCAGGGCGATATCAACCTGATCCTCAACTGCGAGCCCTATTCGTTTGCCCACAACTTTTTTGAGGCCCACGGGCCGTCGTTGTGCGCCACCGCGATTCGGGTCAAGGACAGCGCCAAGGCCCTGGAGCGCGCGATGGCTTACAAAGGCCAGCCGTATCGCGGCCTGGTCGGGCCTAACGAGCTGGAACTGGCGGCGGTGCGCGCGCCGGATGGCAGCCTGATTTATCTGGTGGATCCGAGCGAAGGCGGGTTGTACGACACCGACTTCAACCTGCAGCCCGCCGCATCATCCAGCGGCGGCTTGCTGCGCATCGACCACATGGCCATGGCTTTGCCGGCCGACAGCCTCGACAGTTGGGTGCTGTTCTACAAGAGCCTGCTGGACTTTGAAGCCGACGACGAAGTGGTGCTGCCCGACCCGTATGGTTTGGTGAAAAGCCGTGCGCTGCGTAGCCGTTGCAGCTCGATCCGCCTGCCGCTGAACATCTCCGAAAACCGCAACACTGCGATTTCCCATGCGCTGTCGAGCTATCGCGGCTCGGGCGTGCACCACATTGCCTTCGACTGCGCGGATATTTTCGCCGAAGTGCGCCGCGCCAAAGAGGCGGGTGTGCCGCTGCTGGATATCCCGCTCAACTACTATGACGACCTGGCGGCGCGTTTCGATTTCGACGACGAGTTCCTCAGCGAGTTGGCGTACTACAACGTGTTGTACGACCGCGACGCTCAGGGGGGCGAGTTGTTTCATGTGTACACCGAACCCTTTGAAGGGCGGTTTTTCTTCGAGATCATCCAGCGCAAGAACGGCTATGCCGGCTATGGCGCGGCCAATGTGGCGGTGCGCCTGGCCGCGATGGCCAAATCCCGCAGCGGCGCGGTACGCCAGGCGCGTTTATAACGCTGGGTCAGGTGCTTTCTTTCAGGCAGCATCGCGGCCCATAATCACGGCCTGCATAACACTGGCCGTGAGCGCACCATGACCACCGAGGCACCCCGCAAGAGTCGTAAGAACAATCCGGAAAAGACCCGCGAAAACATACTCCAGGAAGCCATCGTCGAGTTTGTCCAGCAGGGCCTTTCCGGCGCTCGGGTGGACGCGATCGCCGAGCGCATCCACACCTCCAAGCGCATGATCTATTACTACTTCGGCAGCAAGGAGCAGCTGTACGTCGAGGTGCTGGAGAAGCTCTACGGCGACATTCGCACGACCGAAACCCGCATGAACCTCACCGCGCTGGAACCCCGTGAGGCGATCCGGCGGCTGGTGGAATTCACGTTTGATCACCACGACCAGAACGTGGATTTCGTGCGCATTGTCAGCATCGAAAATATCCACAATGCCGAGTACGTGAAGCGTTCGGATTCGATCAAGGCGATGAACAGCAACATCCTGGAAGCGCTGGGTGCGACGTTGCGCCGTGGGGCTGAGCTGGGGTTGTTTCGCGAGGGACTGGAGCCGCTGGACGTGCACCTGCTGATCAACTCGTTCAGCTTTTACCGCGTGTCCAACCGCCATACGTTCAGTGAGATCTTTCAGATCGAGCTGTCGGATGAGGCGGTTAAACAGCGGCATCGGGACATGATTTGTGATTCAGTGATGCGTTACTTGCAGGCCTGAGTACGCAGGGCGCAGCGCAGTCCCTGTGGGAGCGGGCTTGCTCGCGAATGCGGTGGGTCAGTCAACTGAATCGTGACTGAAACACCGCATTCGCGAGCAAGCCCGCTCCCACATTTGGGTTTGGTTTCTTCTGTCAGGTATTCATGCTTTGGAAGTGCGCCAGCATCCGCTGCGCATCCGGCACTTCCCCACTGAATAACTCAAACGCCTTCACCGCCTGAAACACCGCCATGTTGCCGCCATCCAGCGTACGGCAACCCAAGGCACGGGCATCACGCAGCAGTTCGGTTTCCAATGGGAAATACACGATTTCCGCCACCCACAATTCTGTGCGTAGCAAGGTGGCCGGAACCGGTGTGCCCGGCAACTTGGCCATGCCCATCGGTGTGGTGTTCACCAGGCCATCGGCCTCGGCCATGGCATTTTCCAGTTGGCTGCCCACTTGAGCGCGACCCGTGCCGAAACGCTGCGCGAGGTTATCCACAAGGTCGCGGGCGCGGCTGATGTCCACGTCGAAAATACTCAACTGCTGCACACCTTCGGCCAGCAGCGCATGCGCCACCGCCGCGCCCGCACCGCCGGCGCCCATCTGCACCACGCGCTGGCGTGCCACATCCTTCAAGTTGCGCCGAAAGCCTTCGGCAAACCCCAGGCAGTCGGTGTTGTGACCGATGCGCTTGCCGTCCTTGAACACCACGGTGTTGACCGCGCCAATGCCGCGAGCCTCGTCAGACAGTTCATCGAGCAACGGCAGGATGGCCTGCTTGCACGGGTAGGTAATGTTCAGGCCGGTGAAGTGCATCAACTCGGCCGCGTCCAGCAGGTGGGGCAGGGCGTTGGTGTCCAGGTGCAGCGGCTCAAGGTCTATCAGGCGATACAGGTAGCGCAGGCCCCGGGCATCACCTTCCTGTTCGTGCAGGGCGGGTGTGCGGGAGGCCTGGATGCCGGCGCCGATCAGGCCGGCGAGAATGCGCGGTTTCATCGGGCCGACCCTTTTAACAGCTGGCTGAAGTGTTCAAGTGCCAGGTGGTAGCCATGGCTACCGAAGCCTGCGAGGACGGCCTTGGCGATGGGCGACACAAACGAGTGATGCCGGAACGCTTCGCGGGCATGCACGTTGGACAGATGCACTTCGATCACCGGCACTTCGCTGGCGACCAGCGCGTCACGAATCGCCACCGAGGTGTGGGTCCAGGCGGCCGGGTTGATCACGATACCGGCGCAGCGGGCGCGGGCGCCGTGGATCCAGTCGAGCAGTTCGCCTTCGTGGTTGGTCTGGCGAAATTCGATTTTCAGCCCGAGCTGTTCGGCACTGCGGCCACACAGCGCGGCGACATCGGCCAGGGTTTCATGGCCGTAGGTGGCGGGCTCGCGGGTACCGAGCAGGTTGAGGTTGGGGCCGTTGAGCACCAGCACGATAGGCGGCATTAGGGGGTCTCCACAGTTATTGTTCGTTGTGGAGGTAAAATGTACCGGATGGTTAATTTGGTCAATCGGTGGCGGTGGATGTGTTCGATTATCGAACTGTTAATCAGGCCTTTCATACGGGCGGATCAGATTAGATATCAATTGAAAATCATTCTCGACAACGCTTAAGATGCCCGCCTGTTTCCTTAACATTCCAGGGAGTCGGTTTGTCGGACGTGGATCTCAAAGGCCTGTTTCTCAAGCATGCCGATACCCTGCGC
>Ga0302347_1001524_pt1 | contig 27565 bp, 21 predicted proteins | sample PhyWR1_FD_202178 | JGI IMG/M metagenome (GOLD analysis project Ga0302347, IMG submission 202178) | Leaf surface microbial communities from wheat plants in UC Gill Tract Community Farm, Albany, California, United States - DLSL W.R1 (v2)... | ecosystem: Host-associated > Plants > Phyllosphere >...
TGCCACAAGGACGGCGCCAGTCTCAGGCCATGAGCTGTACCTGTGGGAGCTGGCTTGCCGGCGATGAGGCCAAGGCATGCAGCCTAGCTGCCACAGGGACGGCGCCAGTCTCAGGCTATGAGCTGTACCTGTGGGAGCTGGCTTGCCGGCGATGAGGCCAGGGCAGGCAACCTGGCTGCCACAAGGACGGCGCCAGTCTCAGGCCATGAGCTGTACCTGTGGGAGCTGGCTTGCCGGCGATGAGGCCAAGGCAGGCAGCCTAGCTGCCACAGGGACGGCGCCAGTCTCAGGCCATGAGCGGTACCTGTGGGAGCTGGCTTGCCGGCGATGAGGCCAGGGCAGGCAACCTAGCTTTTGTTGGCCTCCGCAGGTTCTGCAACCTGTGGCTTGCTTTCTGACTCACCCTTCTCTTCTGCCTCGGTATCCTCCGCCGCCACCGGCGCCTGCATCACGTCCTGCACGGTCTGCTCATCCACCCGTGGGTCCAGCGCTGCCGACAACGGCGAACCGGCTGCGGGCATTGCCACGTGGCCCAGCGGCGCATCCTGCACCTGGTGCAGCCCGGTAACCGCTTTCGGCCGGATGCGCCACACCAGCACCAGCGCGAAGAACACGAAAAAGGCATACAGCATCTGCGGGCCCAGCACCTTCATCAGCACGCCCGCCGCCAGTGGCCCGATGCATGCGCCCACGCCATAGGTCACCAGTAGCATTGCCGTCAGCGACACCCGTCGCTCGCTTTCCACATGGTCGTTGGAGAATGCCACCGCCAACGGGTACAGGCAAAACTGCAGCAACGAAATCAGAAAGCCCATGCCGAACAGCAGCTCCAGCGGCACGCTGGGCAGTATCGCCAGCGGCGCAGCGGCAAGCGCCAGGCCAACCGCCACACTGCGGATCAGCACCGCTCGGTCGTAGCGGTCCGACAGCCAGCCTAACGGCCACTGCACCAGCAGGCCGGCAAAGATACAGCTACCCATGAACAGACCGATCTGCTCGGTGCTCATACCCTGACTGGAGGCATACAAAGGCGCCAGGCCGTAGAACGAGCCGACGATCAGCCCGGAGCCGAGCACCGTGCTGAGCGACTGCGGCACGCGCTTGATGAAGAACTTCGGCTCCATCGGCGCCGGGCGCAGCGGAGCCGGGTGAATGCGCCGGGTCATCGCCACCGGCACCAGGCACAGGGCAAAGCACATGGCCACCAGCATCAGCAGCTCGGGGCCGAGTTGCGGATGCACCACCAGGATCAGCTGGCCGAGCACCAACCCCAGGTAAGAGGCGATCATGTAGCCGCTGAACACCGCCCCGCGGTGCTTGACGTCGGCCTGCTCGTTGAGCCAGCTCTCGATGACCATGTACTGGCACATCATCCCCAGGCCGACGATCATTCGCAGCCCCACCCACGCTGGCAACCAGCTGGTGAGGCCATGGCCCAGCACCGCCGCGCCGACGATACCGGCGCAGGTGGCGTACGCACGGATATGCCCTACCCGGCCAATCAACCGGTGGCCGACCTTGCCGCCCAGGGCCAGGCCGAAGTAGTTGGCAGCCATCAGCGCACCAATCCACAGGCTGTCGACATTATCGGCAGCCAGGCGCAGGGCCAGGTAGGTACTGAGCAGGCCCGAGCCGATCAACATCATCAGCGCGGCGAAATACAACGACTGAAACGGCTTCCAGATATTTCGCATACGTCCCGTGAAGCTCCCTGGTCAGGTGGCGGTTGGGTGCTAGCAGCATAAAGGCAAAAACCGCCTGGCGCAGGCCCCCCATAAGCGATTTGCCGGTGCAGAGGCGTGTCCGGTGCAGGTCGTGTCGCGATCAGGCCTGTGCCGCCAGCACCCGGCGTTCCCATGGCGTGATTTCGTCGAAGAAGTCGGTCAGCTCCAGGGTCTTGCTGGCGATGTAGCCTTCGATGAACTCGCTGCCGAACAGTTCCCGCGCCAGCGTGCTGCCCTTGAGCCGCTGCAGCGCAGCATGCAGGGTGCATGGCAGGCCCAGGTGCTCCGGCACCTCGAACTCGCCCTGAATGGCCGGCGACGGCTGCAGGCGCTGCTCGATGCCATGCAGGCCGGCAGCCAGGCTGGCGGCAATGGCCAGGTACGGGTTGGCGTCGGCGCCAGGCAGGCGGTTTTCCACCCGCCGCGCCACCGGTGCACTGGCCGGGATGCGCAGGCCGGCGGCGCGGTTGTCCTCGGACCAGCAGGCGTTGTTCGGCGAGGCATAGGGGTGGCACAGCCGCTGGTAGGAGTTGACGTTGGGCGCGAACAGCGCAGTAAAGTCGGCCATGCACGCCTGCAGGCCGCCGATGAAGTGGTGGAAGGTGTCGGTCGGCAGGCCCTGCGCATCACTGAATATGTTACGCCCGCTGCTGGCTTCGACCAGGCTCTGGTGAATATGCATCGAGCTGCCCGGGGTGCGCGCCAGCGGCTTGGCCATGCACACCACGGTCAGGCCGTGCTTGAGCGCCACCTCCTTGAGCAGGTGTTTGAACAGAAAGGTCTGGTCGGCCAGCAACAGCGGGTCGCCGTGCAGCAGGTTGATTTCGAACTGGCTGACGCCCATTTCGTGCATGAAGGTGTCGCGCGGCAGGCCCAACGCGGCCATGCACTGGTAGACATCGCTGAAGAACGGGCGCAGGCCGTTGTTGGAACTGACGCTGAATGCCGAATGGCCCGACTCCCGGCGGCCATCGGTACCCAACGGTGGCTGGAACGGCTGCAGCGGGTCGCTGTTGGGCGCAAACACGAAGAACTCCAGCTCGGTCGCCACCACTGGCGCAAGGCCCAGCGCTGCGTAGCGGGCGATCACCGCCTTGAGCTGGCCACGGGTGGACAGCGCCGAAGGCCGGCCATCCAGTTCGATGGCATCGCAGATGGCCAGGGCACGGCCGTCACTGCTCCAGGGCAGACGATGCAGCTGGCCGGGCTCGGCTACCAGCGCCAGGTCACCGTCATCGCCACCATAGAACTTCGCCCGCGGGTAGCCGCCCATGATGCATTGCAGCAGCACACCGCGGGCCATCTGAAGGCGGCGGCCTTCGAGAAAGCCTTCGGCGGTCATCACCTTGCCGCGTGGCACGCCGTTAAGGTCGGGGGTGACGCATTCGACTTCATCGATACCTTGGAGCTGAGCAGTGCTCATGACACTTGTCCTTGTTGTTGTATGCCGACAACAACATAGGCCGGGGGTGTTTAAAATATCAAGCAGCAAGCTCACTAGAGGTTACCCGCTGCCCCCGACTTGGCAGCAAGGCTTTCCATCTCCCCCCTGCGCCCGCCTGAAGATTACCTTGGGCTCACCCCATGCTGGGGTGATTGAAACCGGAGGGCTGTATGTTGAAAGCTGATTTTACCGCAGAGTTGCACCGCGAAGGCGGAGGCCAAGTGGTCGTTGCAAGCCCGAGTCTGTTTAGCAAGAAAGGGAAAATGTTTAACCCGGAAGGGTTAGTGGATGACGAGGGCTGGTTGTGCATTGATGCCGAGCGCGACGAGTATAAGTTCACCCGCGGGGAGTACAGACCTATTGTATTTAAATTCAATTACATCAAAGAGGAAGGGAAAGGCGTCGGGAAACGCACGCTTTACTCCATCTCATGCAAAAGCGGGTGGGAATACGACGGCGCCAGGCTGGAAAGAAATGCCAGGGGCTGGCTGGGTCTATATGGTACGGGTGTGATCGGCAGAATCACGGACGCCGTGACAAACTATCCCTTGCACCTGGCAGGACTGGGTGACTACTGGAAAATCGAGACACTGCAGGATTGGGATGGTGACTTGCGTAGTGCCGAAGACGTTCCATTCTACCTGCGCGACAAACACGGCCATCGTGTTGCGCTGGCAACGCCAGATGACGCCGCCGTCGACCTGTCCACCAGACATGACAGATATTTGAACGCCGGCGAAACACCCGGCGACATACTCAAGTTCAACCTACGCAATATCAACCTGATCGAGTAGCGGTGAGTTAACGCAGTGCCGGACAGTGCGGACGCTGGCCCTATGTCTGGTTTCAAGAGGCATGCTTGAAGGGAGCTGGCCTATTGCGCATCAACGCTTTCCAACTCTCTTTTCTCAAGCATGAGCATTACCGTTACTCACCCCATGCTGGGATTATCTAAGACCGGAGACTACATGATCAAAGCTGATTTCACCGCCGAGTTGCATTGTGAAGGCGCAGGCCAAGTGGTAGTTGCAGACGCAAGTTGGTATGAGCCTACCATGAGACTGGATGACCAAGGCTGGTTATGCGCCGAAAACGACCGCGAAGACCACCAACTCACCAGCGGCCAATTCCTGCGTATCAAATTTGACTTCGAGTATCTGAGAATGGAGCGGGGCTCTGCCGGGGAGCGCGCGATCTACAACATAAAATGCAATAACCGATGGAACTATGCAGGCGCGAGGCTGGAAAGAAATGCCAGAGGCTGGCTGGGCCTGTATGGCACGGGATGGACGGGCAGGGTCACTGATGCAGTGACGAACCTCCCCCTGCACCTGGCTGGATTTGGCGACTATTGGAAAATTGACACGCTTCGGGACTGGAACGGTAACGTGGAGAGCGCCGACAGCATTCCGTTCTACCTGCGCGACAAACACGGCCACCGTGTAGCACGGGCAAAGTCCAAAGACGCATCGGTAGACCTGTCTCTGAATCGGGCCAGGTTTCTGAATTCAGGCGAAACGCCTGGAGAAATAGTCACGTTCTATCTTAAAAACATCCAACTCGCCTCATAACCACATTGGGCCTCGGCATGGGCTACAGGACCCAACCTGTAGCCATGCCAGCCAAGGGCATTGCCCAATATGATCAGCGGCTCAAACGACGTCTATTCGCGCAAGGTCATGCCATTGGCCGGCAACGGCAAGGCCGTCTTGTAGCGCACCTGCTTCAACGCAAAGCTCGAGCGTATATTCGCCACCCCCGGCAACCGCGTCAGGTAATCGAGAAACCGCTCCAGCGCCTGGATGCTCGGCAGCAAGACCCGCAGCAGGTAATCCGGGTCCCCCGTCATCAGGTAGCACTCCATCACCTCGGGCCGCTCGGCGATTTCTTCCTCGAAGCGGTGCAGCGACTGCTCCACCTGCTTCTCCAGGCTGACATGGATGAACACATTTACATCAAGCCCCAGCGCCTCGGGTGATAACAAGGTCACCTGCTGGCGGATCACCCCCAGTTCTTCCATGGCCCGCACCCGGTTGAAACAGGGCGTCGGCGACAGGTTGACCGAGCGTGCCAGCTCGGCATTGGTGATGCGGGCATTTTCTTGCAGGCTGTTGAGAATGCCGATATCGGTACGATCGAGTTTGCGCATGAGACAAAATCACCGGTTTTTTGTGTTTATGCGGAATGTTTATCTGGCCCGATCGGCAAAGGCAATCAACTTGAGAGAAAAATTCTCCTGCCGGGCCACTAAGATGTAGATGACGCTGACCTACCAGTCACAAGCCGGTATTCAGCGGCGGCCGCTTCAGAGCTCACAAAAACAAATATCCGAGCGAGCGTAAACAGCATGAACGAGTACGCCCCCCTGCGTTTGCATGTGCCCGAGCCTACCGGCCGGCCAGGCTGCCAGACCGATTTTTCCTACCTGCGCCTGAACGATGCAGGTAAAGCCCGTAAACCCCCTGTCGATGTCGATGCTGCCGACACCGCCGACCTGTCCTACAGCCTGGTCCGCGTGCTCGATGAGCAGGGCAACGCCCAAGGCCCGTGGGCCGAGGACATCGACCCGCAAGTGCTGCGTCAAGGCATGCGTGCCATGCTCAAGACGCGGATCTTCGACAGCCGTATGGTGGTCGCCCAGCGCCAGAAGAAGATGTCCTTCTACATGCAGAGCCTGGGTGAAGAAGCCATCGGCAGCGGCCAGGCCCTGGCGCTTAACCGCACCGACATGTGCTTCCCCACCTACCGCCAGCAAAGCATCCTGATGGCCCGCGACGTGTCGCTGGTGGAGATGATCTGCCAGCTGCTGTCCAACGAGCGCGACCCGCTGAAGGGTCGCCAGCTGCCGATCATGTATTCGGTGCGCGAGGCCGGCTTCTTTACCATCAGCGGCAACCTGGCGACCCAGTTCGTGCAGGCGGTCGGCTGGGCCATGGCTTCGGCAATCAAGGGTGATACCAAGATCGCTTCGGCCTGGATCGGCGACGGCGCCACCGCCGAGTCGGACTTCCACACCGCCCTCACCTTCGCCCACGTGTACCGTGCGCCGGTGATCCTCAACGTGGTCAACAACCAGTGGGCCATCTCCACCTTCCAGGCTATCGCCGGTGGCGAGTCGACCACCTTTGCCGGCCGTGGCGTGGGTTGCGGCATCGCCTCGCTGCGGGTTGACGGCAACGACTTCGTCGCCGTGTACGCCGCTTCGCGCTGGGCCGCCGAGCGCGCCCGTCGGGGCCTGGGCCCGAGCCTGATCGAGTGGGTCACCTACCGTGCCGGGCCACACTCGACGTCTGACGACCCGTCCAAGTACCGCCCCGCCGATGACTGGAGCCACTTCCCGCTGGGTGACCCGATCGCCCGCCTGAAGCAGCACCTGATCAAGATCGGCCACTGGTCCGAGGAAGAGCACCAAGCCACCACGGCCGAGTTCGAAGCCACCGTGATTGCGGCGCAGAAGGAAGCCGAGCAGTACGGCACCATGGCCAACGGTCACATTCCGAGCGCCGCCTCGATGTTCGAGGACGTGTACAAGGACATGCCCGACCACCTGCGCCGTCAACGCCAGGAACTGGGGGTTTGAGATGAACGACCACAACAACAGCATCAACCCGGAAACCGCCATGGCCACCACTACCATGACCATGATCCAGGCCCTGCGCTCGGCCATGGATATCATGCTTGAGCGCGACGACAATGTGGTCGTGTACGGCCAGGACGTCGGCTACTTCGGTGGCGTATTCCGCTGTACCGAAGGCCTGCAGACCAAGTACGGCAAATCCCGCGTGTTCGACGCGCCGATCTCCGAGAGCGGCATTGTCGGCACCGCCGTAGGCATGGGCGCCTACGGCCTGCGCCCGGTGGTGGAAATCCAGTTCGCCGATTACTTCTACCCGGCCTCGGACCAGATCGTTTCCGAGATGGCGCGCCTGCGCTACCGTTCAGCCGGCGAATTCATCGCCCCGCTGACCCTGCGCATGCCATGCGGCGGCGGCATCTATGGCGGCCAGACCCACAGCCAGAGCCCGGAAGCGATGTTCACCCAGGTCTGCGGGCTGCGCACGGTGATGCCGTCGAACCCGTATGACGCCAAAGGCCTGCTGATTGCCTCGATCGAATGCGACGACCCGGTGATCTTCCTCGAGCCCAAGCGCCTGTACAACGGCCCGTTCGACGGCCACCACGACCGCCCGGTAACGCCGTGGTCCAAGCACCCGCACAGCGCCGTGCCCGATGGTTACTACAACGTGCCGCTGGACAAGGCCGCCATTGCCCGCCCTGGCAATGACGTCACCGTGCTGACCTACGGCACCACCGTGTACGTGGCCCAGGTGGCCGCTGAAGAAAGCGGCGTGGATGCCGAAGTGATCGACCTGCGCAGCCTGTGGCCGCTGGACCTGGACACCATCGTCGAGTCGGTGAAGAAGACCGGCCGCTGCGTTGTCGTGCATGAAGCCACGCGTACCTGCGGCTTTGGCGCCGAACTGGTGTCGCTGGTGCAGGAGCACTGCTTCCATCACCTGGAGGCGCCCATCGAGCGCGTCACCGGCTGGGACACCCCCTACCCTCACGCACAGGAATGGGCTTACTTCCCAGGCCCTTCGCGGGTAGGTGCGGCACTGAAAAAGGTCATGGAGGTCTGAATGGGCACGCACGTCATCAAGATGCCGGACATTGGCGAAGGCATCGCGCAGGTCGAGTTGGTTGAATGGTTCGTCAAGGTCGGCGACATGATCGCCGAGGACCAGGTAGTGGCCGACGTCATGACCGACAAGGCCACCGTGGAAATCCCTTCGCCGGTCAGCGGCAAGGTGCTGGCCCTGGGTGGCCAGCCCGGTGAAGTGATGGCGGTCGGCAGCGAGCTGATCCGCATCGAAGTGGAAGGCAGCGGCAACCATGTGGATACGCCAATGCCGAAACCCGCCGAAACCGCTGCGGCCCCGGTGGCGACCAAGCCGGAGCCACAGCAGCCAGTAAAACCCGCTGCCTACCAGCAGCAGGCGCCGGTCAACCACGAGGCCGCCCCCATCGTGCCGCGCCAGCCGGGCGACAAGCCATTGGCGTCGCCGGCAGTGCGCAAGCGCGCGCTGGATGCCGGTATCGAACTGCGTTACGTGCATGGCAGCGGCCCGGCCGGGCGCATCCTGCATGAAGACCTCGACGCCTTCATGAGCAAGCCGCAGAGTGCCGCCGGGCAGGCGCCAACTGGCTATGCCAGGCGCACCGACAGCGAGCAGGTGCAGGTGATCGGTCTGCGCCGCAAGATCGCCCAGCGCATGCAGGATGCCAAACGTCGGGTCGCGCACTTCAGCTATGTGGAAGAAATCGACGTCACCGCCCTGGAAGCGCTGCGCCAGCAGCTCAACAGCAAGCATGGCGACAGCCGCGGCAAGTTGACTCTGCTGCCGTTCCTGGTGCGCGCGCTGGTGGTGGCGCTGCGTGACTTCCCGCAGATCAATGCCACCTACGACGACGAAGCCCAGATCATCACCCGCCATGGCGCGGTGCATGTGGGTATCGCCACCCAGGGTGACAACGGCCTGATGGTGCCGGTACTGCGTCACGCCGAAGCGGGCAGCCTGTGGGCCAACGCCAGCGAGATTTCGCGCCTGGCCACTGCCGCGCGCAACAACAAGGCCAACCGCGATGAGCTGTCTGGTTCGACCATCACCCTGACCAGCCTGGGCGCCTTGGGCGGCATCGTCAGCACGCCGGTGGTCAATACCCCGGAAGTGGCGATCGTCGGCGTCAACCGCATGGTCGAGCGGCCAGTGGTGATCGACGGCCAGATCGTCGTGCGCAAGATGATGAACCTGTCCAGCTCGTTCGACCACCGTGTGGTCGATGGCATGGATGCCGCGCTGTTCATTCAGGCCGTGCGTGGCCTGCTCGAACAACCCGCCTGCCTGTTCGTGGAGTGAGCATGCAACAGACTATCCAAACTACCTTGCTGATCATCGGCGGCGGCCCTGGCGGCTATGTGGCGGCCATCCGCGCCGGGCAACTGGGCATCCCTACGGTGCTGGTGGAAGGCCAGGCGCTGGGCGGTACCTGCCTGAACATCGGCTGCATCCCGTCCAAGGCGCTGATCCACGTGGCCGAGCAGTTCCACCAGACCTCACGGTTTGCCGGGCCATCGGAGCTGGGTATCAGCGTCTCCTCGCCGCAGCTGGACATCGGCAAGAGCGTGGCCTGGAAAGACGGCATCGTCGACCGCCTGACCACCGGCGTTGGCGCCCTGCTGAAAAAGCACGGGGTCAAGGTGGTGCAGGGCTGGGCCAAGGTGCTTGATGGCAAGCAGGTCGAAGTCGATGGCCAGCGCATCCAGTGCGAACACCTGTTGCTGGCCACCGGCTCCAGCAGTGTCGAATTGCCAATGCTGCCGCTGGGTGGCGCGGTCATTTCCTCGACCGAAGCCCTGGCCCCGAAAGCCCTGCCGCAACACCTGGTGGTGGTGGGCGGTGGCTATATCGGCCTGGAACTGGGCATCGCCTATCGCAAGCTGGGCGCGCAGGTCAGTGTGGTGGAGGCGCGCGAGCGCATTCTGCCGACCTATGACAGCGAGCTCACCGCCCCGGTGGCCGAGTCGCTGAAGAAGCTGGGCATCGCCCTGCACCTGGGCCACAGCGTCGAAGGTTACGAAAATGGCTGCCTGCTGGCCGCCGATGGCCAGGGCGGGCAACTGCGGCTGGAGGCCGACCAGGTACTGGTGGCCGTGGGCCGTCGCCCGCGCACCCAAGGTTTCAACCTGGAATGCCTGGACCTGAAAATGAACGGCGCCGCAATCGCCATCGACGAGCGCTGCCAGACCAGCATGCATAACGTCTGGGCCATTGGCGACGTCGCGGGCGAGCCAATGCTGGCGCACCGGGCCATGGCCCAGGGCGAGATGGTAGCCGAGATCATCGCCGGCAAGGCGCGCCGCTTCGAGCCGACGGCGATTGCCGCAGTCTGCTTCACCGACCCGGAAGTGGTCGTGGTCGGCAAGACCCCGGAGCAGGCAAGCCAGCAAGGCCTGGACTGCATCGTCGCGCAGTTCCCGTTCGCCGCCAACGGCCGGGCCATGAGCCTGGAAGCGAAAAGCGGTTTCGTGCGCGTGGTGGCGCGCCGCGACAACCACCTGATCCTGGGTTGGCAGGCGGTGGGCGTGGCGGTTTCCGAGCTGTCCACGGCATTTGCCCAGTCGCTGGAAATGGGCGCATGCCTGGAAGACGTGGCCGGCACCATCCATGCGCACCCGACGCTGGGTGAAGCGGTACAGGAAGCGGCGCTGCGCGCGCTGGGCCACGCCCTGCATATCTGACACTGAAGCGGCCCAGGCCGATTTTACCCGCTGCGCCGTGAGGCGTTGCGGGTGTTTTTTTGTCTGGGGTAGGGGTGATGGCGGGAGGCCACATGGATCGTCTGGGCTGATAGGTGCTTGCCACAGGCGCTGCACCTCTTGCGGCAAGCACCTGTCAGCCCTGATGCGATATCCTAAAACCATAAACCAACTCACTGACCTATGGCGTTCTTCCCGGCCCCCTTGGCCCGGTAAAGCGCTTGGTCGGCACGCGCCAGCAGCGCCTGCTGGTCCTCCCCTTCCTGCCACTGCACCACGCCATAACTCATGGTCAACCGACAATCCCCCACCGGCTCCACCTGCTCCATTACCCGGCGCAAGCGCACTGCCACATCCAATGCCTCCCCCAGCGTGGTCTGCGGCAGCACAATGACGAACTCGTCACCGCCCCAGCGGGCCAACAGGTCCATATCGCGCAGGCATGTGCGCAGGTTCTCGGCCACCCGTACCAGCGCCGCGTCGCCGCGAGCGTGGCCGTAACAATCGTTGATCGGCTTGAAATCATCCAGATCCATGGCGATCAGCGACAATGGCTGGCGAAAGCGCTGGGCTCGCTCGCATTCCCGCTGCAAAGCCTTTTCCAGCCGATAACGGTTGGCAATGCGGGTCAGTGCATCGCGCTCGGCCAGTTCGCGGTTTTCGTCCAGTTGCCGCTGCAGCTGCTGGTTCACCCAGGACAACTCACGGGTGCGTTCGGCCACCTGGCACTCCAGCGACTTATTCTTCTGCTCCAGCTGCGCCACCAGGCGCTTGCCGGCATCGATGTTGCGGTGGGCACCCAGCATGCGCGCGACCGAGCCGTCCTCGTTGCGGGCGATGATGTAGCCGCTGTCTTCGATCCACAGGTAGCTGCCATCGCGGCACCGGCAGCGGTACTCGACCAGGTAATGTTCGTTGCGCTGCTGGATATACGCTTCGAAATGCGCCATTACCCGCGGGTAGTCCTCTGGGTGAATGACGTTTTCCCAGGTGAGGACCGAGTTGTCCATGGAATGGCTGGGGTACCCGAGCATGGCGTACCAGCCTGGGTTGCGGTAGACATAGCCGGTGTTGGCATTCCAGTCCCAGATGCCATCACTGATCAATTCGAACAAGGTGTGCAGCTGCTGTTCACTGAAGCCGGCAGGTGCCGGCCTGGTTTCCTGATTCATGGACGCTCTCCCTGATGCCCAGCAACTGCGCCCCGTTTCATAGGGGCTGCCGACGATGATGGCAATTGCCGCAGACGGCAACATCATGCCTTTGACGGGCAAGCATATGCCCGACGTGCCGCCACCGGAATAGCCCCAACGCGCTATTTGCCTACGGTTTTCCCCGGCAACGGCTCAAGCCAGTTGCAGCAACGCCTCTTCCACAGCGGCAACCTTCTGGTTGCCCTCGGCGCCGGGCAAACGCCATGCGGCGATGCCTACCCTACCAAGCCGGCACGGCCATCACCATGTGCTTCGGCTGGAACCTGTCCGTGCTGGTGGCCATGTACCTGGGTGCTGGCATTCCTGAAGACTGGGCGCGGCCCTGGCCGGTGGCGTGGGCATGGGTGTCCTTTGGGCTTTGAAACACTGGGCGCTGCAGGGCACTTCCACCGCCGCCAAAGGCTCTGCGCCGCAGCATGGAGCACAACAACCCTCAGGAAAAATCGGCAGGACGTTGTGCACAGAATTCGTTTGAGCTCCTTGGTCTTGTTGTCCATGGTGGCAGGCTGGTAGCCATTGCCTGTAAAAGGCAGCCGCGCGTCGACGCAGGCGCATGACGACGCCTGCGTCGGGGGATGTTTTCGTATCCCCCCATAATAAGAGAGGACAAGGAAATGCAATCCAACAGTTTGAAGCAAAGCCTGAAGCAGCGGCATATCACCATGATTGCGCTAGGCGGGGTGATCGGTGCAGGGTTGTTCATGGGTTCGGGGGCGCTGATCGCATCGGCGGGGCCTGCAGCCATCCTGTCGTACTTCATCGGCGGCCTGGTGGTCACGCTGGTCATGTTCATGCTCGGGGAAATGGCCTGCCGCACCCCGGATGCCGGGTCGTTTTCGACCTACGCCAACATGTACCTGGGCGACTGGGCGGGGTTTGCCGTCGGCTGGCTGTACTGGTTCAAGTCGATGATGACCATCACCCTCGAAGCCGTATTGCTGGGCGCCATCCTGCATGACTTTCTGCCTTGGCTGCCGATCTGGGCAGGCGCCTTCCTGATGCTGGTGACGCTGATGGCCAGCAATGCCTACTCGGTGCGTTCGTTTGCCGAAGTGGAATACTGGCTGGCTGCGATGAAGGTAGCCACCATCCTCATCTTCATGCTGCTGGGCCTGTCCATCCTGCTCGGCCTGCACAGCGATATCCCCTCCCCCGGCCTGGTCAACCTCACCGCCCATGACGGCTTCATGCCCAACGGCCTGTCGCCGGTGATGGCCGGCGTGATCGTGGTGATCTTCTCGCTGGGGGGCAGCGAAATCGCCGCCGTCGCGGCGGGTGAATCGGAGAACCCGCGGCAGAACGTGATCCGCGCGATCAAGAGCGTGATCCTGCGGGTGATGCTGTTCTATGTCGGCTCGGTGTCGATCCTGATCCTGTGCCTGCCGTGGACCGACAAGGCCAACCTGGCCTCGCCCTACGTCTCGCTGTTCAGCCTGGCCGGTTTCGGCGGCGCGGCAGTGGCCATGAAGCTGGTGCTGTTCGTCTCGTTCATGTCGGTGATGAACTCGTTCATGTTCTCCAACTCGCGCATGCTGTTCTCGCTGAGCCAGCGTGGGCACGCGCCCAAGCTGTTCTCGCGTACCAGCGCCAAGGGCGTGCCGATCAATGCGCTGCTGCTGAGCCTGTCGATTTGCGTGATGATCCTGACCGTGCATTTTCTCAGCGGCGGCGACTTGTTCATGACCTTGGCCAAGAGCACCGGCAGCCTGGTGATGATCGTGTGGATCTTCATCATCATCGCCCACGTGGCCATGCGCTGGAAAACCCGCCACGAACCCGTCGACCCGAACGCATTCCGTGCCTGGTTCTTCCCGTATGCCAATCTGGTCGCACTGTTCGCCTTGCTGACGGTGATCGGCACCCAGGCGTTCGACCCGGCGTCGCGCTTCCAGTTCTGGTTTACGGTGCTGGCAGTGGGGCTGGTCTTGACGGGGTATCTGGTGATGCGTCAGCGCCTGGCAGGCAAGCTTGTGGCCAGCTGACGGAGTGTTGCCCTGCGGGCACGGGAGAGGCAAGAAATGGCGTCCCAGGGCAGGTTCGAACTGCCAACCTTCCCCTTAGGAGGGGGATGCTCTATCCAATTGAGCTACTGAGACGCAAGCACCGGCAGCGGGCGCTGCGCAGCGGGTCGGCCAGCATGTTAACCAGCATGCTGGCGTTTGTCATGTACTCGCCGGGGATTTTGCGTAATCCTTTTCTGGTATTGCTACAACCGGGGGAGCACACCCTCATCGCCAAGCAAAAGGAACAGCCCCGCCACAGCTGTTTCCAGGGCGCCAGAGTTGTCCAGCACATGCACCGACGGGTCGGCCGATGTCTGCATCCGGGCGTTGCGGGCCAGGCGCTGCTCGATTTCCTCTGCCGTTTCCCGGCCGCGTGCCAGCAAGCGCTGGCGCAGCACCTCGGGCCTGACCTCGATCAGCACGGCCAACAGGTCCGGGTAGCGCTGGCGGGCCTCGGCCAGATAGGCCCGCGAGCCATTCACCAGCACCGCCCTGCCCGCCGCCAGCCAATCGTCGATCTGACGCGGGATGCCGTAGCCCAGGCCGTTGGCTCGCCAATGCATGGCAAAGGCGCCCTGTGCACACAAGGTTTCGAACTGTTCCGCCGTCACGCCTTGGGCGGCTTCGCCCTTCGCTTCAGCGGAACGGGTGATGACGCGCCGGGCGACTTCCACACCTGCGGCCGCCAGCCGCTCACGTGACGCGTCGATCAGGGAATCTTTCCCCGAACCCGACGGCCCTAACATAAATATCAACCGGCCTGTCCCTGATCGGCGGTCGCTTGCGTCATGTTGCATAGCCACTATGCTCTATGTAGGGGAACCGGCGCATTTTAGGGGGGTTCCTGATCTTTTGCTGTGTTTTACCCGTTTTTGACGGCAAAAGTCTGACGGTTAGCCAAGTCGGAGTATGTAAAACTTTTCAAACCAGTGCTCATTTCTGATAATTGGTACTGGCAGAAAGCCTTTACCCGGCTCACTATTTGTCACAGAATTGACGCCAAGGAAACGGCGACTATGAGGCAAGATGAACACCCATTTTTCACCGACGGTTGAACATTTTGTCGTCGCCACGGTCGTACTTCCATCCCGTGCGGCCAATTTGAGAACCGCTTCCCCCTGAACCAAAATCTGGTCAATTTATATGCGCCCATTGAAACAGGCTATTTATTCGAGCCGCACCGCTGACAAGTTCGTCGTCCGCCTGCCAGACGGGATGCGTGAGCGCATTGCCGAGGTAGCGCGCAACCATCACCGCAGCATGAACTCCGAAATCATCGCCCGCCTGGAACAGAGCCTGATCCAGGAAGGTGCGCTGGGTGAAGAGCTGAGCATGCGCCTGGACAGCCCGGAGCTGTCCCTGCATGAGCGCGAGTTGCTGCAACGCTTCCGCCAGCTGTCCCACCGACAGCAGAACGCCCTGGTGGCGCTCATCGCTCATGATGTGGAAATGGCTGCCGACGCCTCCTGAGGTTTGCAGCGAACATGAAAAAGCCAGCGTAAGCTGGCTTTTTTGTGGGCGGCCCCCAGGGACCTGTGGGAGCGGACGCACCCGCTCCCACACTGTACGCGGAGCGCCCAGCATCAGTTCTGTGCGCAAAAGCGCAGCCCAATGGGCTGGGCAATCTCTCCTGCAGCCGGGTCAGAGCAAGAACACCGTAGCCAGGCCGAGGAAGATGAAGAAACCGCCGCTGTCGGTCACAGCAGTGATCATCACACTCGCGCCCATCGCCGGGTCGCGCCCAAGGCGGGCCAGGGTCATCGGAATAAGCACGCCCATCAGCGCCGCCAGCAACAAGTTCAAGGTCATCGCCGCGGTCATGACCACGCCAAGTGACCAGCTGCCATACAGCCAGAAGGCCACCGCACCAATCACCCCGCCCCAGACCAGGCCGTTGATGAGCGACACCGCCAGCTCTTTGCGCATCAGGCGGCTGGTATTGCCCGGCGACACCTGGTCCAGCGCCATGGCACGGACGATCATGGTGATGGTCTGGTTACCGGAGTTGCCACCAATACCCGCTACGATCGGCATCAACGCGGCCAACGCCACCAGCTTCTCGATCGAGCCTTCGAACAGACCAATCACTCGCGAAGCGACAAAGGCGGTAATCAGGTTTATCGCCAGCCATGCCCAACGGTTGCGCAACGAGCGCCAGACCGAGGCAAAGATATCTTCCTCTTCACGCAGACCGGCCATGTTGAGGACTTCGCTTTCGCTTTCCTCACGGATCAGGTCGACCATCTCGTCAATGGTCAGACGGCCAATCAGGCGGTCGTTCTTGTCGACTACCGGTGCCGATACCAAGTCGTAACGCTCGAACGCCAGTGCAGCGTCGTAGGCATCTTCCTCGGGCTTGAAGGATACCGGGTCGGTCGCCATGACCTCCGCCACCTTCTTCTCCGGGTCGTTGACCAGCAGGCGCTTGATAGGCAGTACACCCTTGAGGATGCCTTCGTAGTCGACCACGAACAGTTTGTCGGTATGGTTGGGCAGCTCTTTCAGGCGGCGCAGGTAGCGCAACACCACTTCCAGGCTGACGTCTTCGCGGATGGTGACCATCTCGAAGTCCATCAGCGCGCCGACCTGCTCCTCGTCGTAGCTCAGCGCCGAACGCACGCGCTCGCGTTGCTGGGCATCGAGGGTTTCCATCAGCTCGTGGACAACGTCGCGCGGCAGCTCGGGCGCAAGGTCGGCCAGCTCGTCGGCGTCCATTTCCTTGGCAGCAGCGAGCAGTTCGTGATCGTCCATGTCGGCGATCAGCGATTGACGAACCGAGTCGGATACTTCCAGCAGGATGTCGCCATCGCGGTCCGAGCGCACCAGCTGCCAGACCGTCAGGCGGTCTTCCAGGGGCAAGGCTTCGAGGATGTAGGCGATGTCGGCAGGGTGCAGGTCATCGAGCTTGCGCTGCAGCTCGACGAGGTTCTGGCGGTGTACCAGGTTTTCCACCAGGTCGTTGTGCGCACCTTCCTGGCGGTGGGTCAGGTCTTCGACCACGCGCTGGCGCTGCAGCAATTCGACCACCTGGGCCAGGCGGTCCTGCAGGCTGTCTTGCGCTTTTTTTACTTCTACTTCAGTCATAGGCGAACTCCACTCCCAGCAGTGGAGCACGCCGGGAGAATCAATCGGTCAGATCGTTCTGTATAAAACTTGTTAAGGGGTAACTACTGGGTAAGTCCATGGTGGTTTTCCACAAGCCCCGGCGGGGCTGACGGGCGCAATCATACACTGCTCAAGCTGTCAGATCGCTTAAATTTTCGGCCAGAACAATCGTTTGCGTGATAAAGCTAGGACAACGGTCGAAGCCATCAGTGCGACGGTTGCGGAAGATGGGAAAGCACATTGCGCTCACAGAAGAGCTTAGATCGACATCACCAACAATTTCAGTGGCGATAAAAACAAGAAGCCCGCTCAATTGAGCGGGCTTCTTGATGGGGTATGGCGGACTCAGCAGGATTCGAACCTGCGACCGCTCGGTTCGTAGCCGAGTACTCTATCCAGCTGAGCTATGAGTCCGTGGTGGTAGTTTTAGACCAGGTTACCACTGGTTGACTGAAGCAGCTTTGCAAGCAGAGCCACTTCAAGAAAGTGGCGGACTCAGCAGGATTCGAACCTGCGACCGCTCGGTTCGTAGCCGAGTACTCTATCCAGCTGAGCTATGAGTCCGCAATTGGTAGTTTTAGACCAGATTACCACTGGTTGTTTGAAGTAGCCTTGTAATCAAAGCCACTTCAAAAGTGGCGGACTCAACAGGATTCGAACCTGTGACCGCTCGGTTCGTAGCCGAGTACTCTATCCAGCTGAGCTATGAGTCCGTGTCTTGCCGCGCATTATAGGTCGCTGAAACATTTTTGCAAGAACTTTTTCGTTTAAAATCAACTACTTAGCGTTCTTACTGTTTACAGCGCCCTAAGCGAATAATGGCGGTGAAGGGGGGATTCGAACCCCCGATACCCTTATGAGGTATACTCCCTTAGCAGGGGAGCGCCTTCGGCCACTCGGCCACCTCACCGCAACACGAGGCGAATATTAAAGAACCTCTTTCACCTTTGCAACCCTTTTTTTGAAAAAAACTTCAAAAGAATTAAAGGCTTGGCTCTTCATCCTTCTCTTTCTTGATCCGCAGGTAGATTTCCTCACGGTGAACAGCCACTTCCTTGGGGGCGCTGACGCCAATACGCACCTGGTTGCCTTTCACGCCGAGCACCGTCACGGTGATCTCGCCGTCTCCAATGATCAGGCTCTCGGCGCACCGACGAGTCAGAATCAACATAGCTTTCTCCTTACGCAAACATTCAGGGGTAACAGTCTTGGGTATCTGGGCCTGGCCGTGGACGACGACCTGGCCCGGTTACTCGCCACACAGGGCAGGACAGGGCCTGCGCGGCAAGCAGAAACGCGAAGGGCGCGGCAAGCCGCGCCCTTCCAGGCAGCGCCTTACTCGCCCTGTCGGGCGGGGGCGTCAAGCTCGAACGCGGTGTGCAGCGCACGTACCGCCAGCTCCAGGTACTTCTCTTCGATCACCACCGAGACCTTGATCTCGGACGTGGAGATCATCTGGATGTTGATGCTCTCCTTCGCCAGGGCTTCGAACATGCGGCTGGCGACACCGGCGTGCGAACGCATGCCGACGCCAACGATCGATACCTTGGCGATCTTGGTGTCGCCGATCACTTCACGCGCACCGATTTCACGGGCGGTGTTCTCCAGCACGTTCTGCGCCTTCTCGTACTCGTTGCGGTGCACGGTGAAGGTGAAGTCGGTGGTGTTATCGTGAGCGACGTTCTGCACGATCATGTCGACTTCGATGTTCGAAGCGCTGATCGGGCCGAGGATCTTGAAGGCCACGCCCGGGGTGTCCGGCACGCCGCGAATGGTCAGCTTGGCTTCATCACGGTTGAAGGCGATACCGGAAATGATCGGCTGTTCCATGGATTCCTCTTCATCAATGGTAATGAGGGTCCCCGGACCCTCCTTGAAGCTGTGCAGCACGCGCAGCGGAACGTTGTACTTGCCGGCGAACTCCACCGACCGGATCTGCAGCACCTTGGAGCCGAGGCTGGCCATTTCCAGCATCTCTTCGAAGGTGATCTTCTCCAGGCGACGGGCCTGCGGCACAACGCGCGGGTCGGTGGTGTAGACACCGTCGACGTCGGTGTAGATCTGGCACTCGTCAGCCTTCAGCGCCGCCGCCAGGGCCACGCCGGTAGTATCGGAGCCGCCACGGCCCAGGGTGGTGATGCTGCCGTGCTCGTCGACGCCCTGGAAGCCCGCTACAACCACCACACGGCCTTCCTTGAGGTCGGCACGAATCTTCTGGTCGTCGATTTGCAGGATGCGCGCCTTGTTATGCGAGCTGTCGGTAAGAATGCGCACCTGATTGCCGGTGTAGGACACCGCTGGCACACCACGCTTGATCAAGGCCATGGTCAGCAGGGCGATAGTGACCTGCTCACCGGTCGACACGATCACATCCAGCTCACGCGGCACCGGCTGATCGGTGATCTGCCTGGCCAGATCGATCAGGCGATTGGTTTCACCGCTCATGGCCGACAGCACGACCACCAGGTCGTCGCCCGCTTCACGGTGTTTCTTGACCTTTTCGGCTACCTGCTCGATCCGCTCGATGGAACCGACAGAGGTGCCGCCAAATTTCTGTACGATCAACGCCATTTCAATGGTGCCTCAGCCCATACAGGGCCCCAAAAAACAATCCAACATGAAGGGGCCGGCGACTAGACCGCCGGCCCCCTCATCTCAAAGTCCCTGCTCTGCGAACGGCACGGCCAGCGCCAGGGCCTGGTCCAGTGCAGCGACGTCGACGCCGCCACCCTGGGCCATGTCCGGACGGCCACCGCCCTTGCCACCCACTGCCGCAGCGGCTTGCTTCATCAGATCGCCAGCCTTGAGTTGGCTGGAGAGGTCTTTGGTCACGCCGGCCACCAGCACGACCTTGCCCTCATGCTCGCTGCCCAGCAGGATCACTGCGTGGCCGAGCTTGTTCTTCAGCTGATCGACCAGGGCCAGCAGGGCCTTGCCGTCCTGCCCATCCAGGCGGGCTGCAAGTACCTTGGCACCCTTGACCTCAACGGCCGCGTTGGAGAGATCATCCCCGGCGGCGCTGGCGGCCTTGGCCTGCAGCTGTTCAAGCTGCTTCTCCAGCTGGCGGTTGCGCTCGAGCACAGCCGACAGCTTGTCGATCAGGTTGTCGCGGTTACCCTTGACCAGCTGCGCGGCTTCCTTGACCTGCTCTTCGGCAGCGTTCAGGTAGGCCAGCGCCGCAGCCCCGGTAACTGCTTCGATACGGCGCACGCCAGAGGCCACGCCGCCTTCGCTGATGATCTTGAACAGGCTGATGTCACCGGTTCGCTTGGCGTGAATACCGCCGCACAGCTCCACCGAGAAATCGCCGCCCATGCTCAGTACACGCACGGTATCGCCGTACTTCTCGCCGAACAGCGCCATGGCACCTTTGGCCTTGGCGGTCTCGATGTCGGTCAGCTCGGTTTCAACCGGGGTGTTCTTGCGCACTTCGCGGTTGACGATGTCTTCCAGAAGCTTGATCTGCTCTGGCTTCAGTGCCTCGAAGTGGCTGAAGTCGAAACGCAGGCGCTGGCTGTCGACCAGCGAGCCCTTCTGCTGCACGTGCTCGCCCAGCACCTGGCGCAGCGCTTCGTGCAGCAGGTGGGTGGCGGAGTGGTTCAGCGAGGTGGCGTGCTGCACCTCGGCATCGACCTTGGCCTCGACCGGCGAACCGATCAGCAGCGCACCGCTGGCGACCACGCCATGGTGCAGGAAGGCACCACCGGTCTTGGTGGTGTCGCGCACGTCAAACCGTGCAGCGCCGGCCTGCAGGAAGCCCGAGTCGCCAACCTGGCCACCGGATTCGGCGTAGAACGGCGTGCGGTCAAGCACCACCACGCCCTGCTCGCCCTCACCCAGCTGGTCGACCGCCTGGCCGTCCTTGTACAGGGCGATGATCTTGCCCTGGCCTTCGGTGGCGTCATAGCCGAGGAACTCGGTGGCGCTGTCGACCTTGACCACACTGTTGTAGTCCATGCCGAAGGCGCTGGCAGAACGGGCACGCTCACGCTGGGCGTCCATTTCGCGCTCGAAGCCGGCTTCGTCGATGGTCAGCTCACGCTCACGGGCGATGTCGGCGGTCAGGTCCATCGGGAAACCGTAGGTGTCATAGAGCTTGAACACCACGTCGCCCGGGACCACGTCGCCTTGCAGCTGGGCCAGGTCCTGCTCGAGGATGCGCAGGCCCTGCTCCAGGGTCTTGGCAAACTGCTCTTCTTCCGCCTTGAGCACGCGCTCGATGTGCGCCTGCTGGCTCTTCAGCTCAGGGAAGGCATCGCCCATCTCGGCAGCCAGTGCGGCCACGATCTGGTAGAAGAAGCTGCCCTTGGCGCCCAGCTTGTTACCGTGACGGCAAGCGCGACGGATGATGCGGCGCAGCACGTAGCCACGGCCTTCGTTGGATGGCAGCACGCCGTCGGCGATAAGGAAGCCGCACGAACGGATGTGGTCGGCGACCACTTTGAGCGAGGCCTGGCCCTCGTTGCTGCAACCGATGGCCTTGGCCGCGGCAGCCAGCAGGTTCTGGAACAGGTCGATCTCGTAGTTCGAGTGCACGTGCTGCAGCACGGCGCTGACGCGCTCCAGGCCCATGCCGGTGTCCACCGACGGCGCTGGCAGCGGGTGCAGCACGCCGTCGGCAGTGCGGTTGAACTGCATGAAGACGTTGTTCCAGATCTCGATGTAGCGGTCACCGTCTTCTTCCGGCGAGCCGGGCGGGCCGCCCCAGATGTCGGCGCCGTGGTCGTAGAAAATCTCGGTGCACGGGCCGCACGGGCCGGTGTCGCCCATGGTCCAGAAGTTGTCGGAGGCGTACGGGGCGCCCTTGTTGTCGCCGATGCGCACCATGCGCTCGGCCGGCACGCCAACTTCCTTGGTCCAGATGTCGTAGGCTTCGTCGTCAGTGGCGTAGACGGTGACCCAGAGTTTTTCCTTGGGCAGGTTCAGCCACTGTTCCGAGGTCAGGAAGGTCCAGGCGAAGGTGATGGCGTCGCGCTTGAAATAGTCGCCGAAGCTGAAGTTGCCCAGCATTTCGAAGAAGGTGTGGTGACGCGCGGTATAACCGACGTTTTCCAGATCGTTGTGCTTGCCACCGGCGCGCACGCACTTCTGGCTGCTGACGGCCCGGGTGTAGGCACGCTTCTCCGCACCGAGGAAGCAGTCCTTGAACTGGTTCATGCCTGCGTTGGTGAACAGCAGGGTCGGGTCGTTGTTCGGAATCAGCGAACTGGAGGCGACTCGGGTATGTCCCTGCTCTTCGAAGAAGCGAAGGAAGGCTTCACGGATTTCTGCGCTTTTCATAGGTTCTTCCACGGAAACGGCGGCCCAGTCGGGCAAACACGTCGACGAAACGACGGCAAAGGGCCGCATTATATCGGTCCTGCAATCTCGGTGCAGTGTGTTTATGCGATAGAAAGTGTCGATTGGACGGCTTTGATGGCCATGCAAACGAAAATGGCATGAATGGATGCTAAATCCAGCCTTTCGCCACTGGCAAGCCAATTACCGCCCAAGGGAAGGGAAAATGGAACAGGCGGTGAATTAAAAGGTGTTCATCCGTAATGGGATCCGAAATAGCAGGGCTGAGATGGGCGCCTCACCCCAGCTGCTGGCCCGAATCCGGCACGATCAGGATGCCCGCCCGCAGGCCATTTCTGACCTTGGGGTTGGGAAAGATGATGCGCGCGCCCTCCTCTTCCACCACCCAGCGCGTTTCGGCCAGGTCTTCGGCCAGCAGGTAACCCTTGCTGAGCTCGGAGAAGTTCTCGATGTCTGCAGGCAGGTGCAGGTGAAAGCTGTCGCTGTGCTTGATGATCTCGCGGGAGACGCTGAACAGCTGCAGACCATCCAGAGAGCTTTCACCCTCTGGCTCGGTGCCTTCGATGATCTGGATCAGCCGCTCCTCCAGCCTGTCGAGGTTGACCTGCTCGTTCTGCCCGAACGGTCTCGCCTTGCCGAGCTCCAGGGTGAATGCTTCGGCATCCAGTTGCTCGTAGGTGAAGGCACTGAAGGTGATGGAGGACTTGCTCTGCAGCAGCACGGCCTCCATGCCTGCTGCGGCCAGGCGCGCCAGCTCGCGGCGGGAATGGGTGCGGCCCTCTTTATAAGGATAAAGGGCAAACTGCTCGATCTTCGAACCGCGAATGGCGGTATGCAGGTCGTAATGCAGGCGGCTGCGCAGCGGCTTGCTGAAGAACACCCGGGCGAATTGTTCCAGCTCGGCGGCACGCAGGGCCTCGAAGCCGCTGGACAGCTCGTGGCGGCCATTGAAAAGGCGGTTGATGTCCTGCTCGATGAAGCGCTCGCCCTTGCGGATCGCTGCGGGGTTGCCAAACAGGAACAGCACCCGCGCTTTCGGTTTGATCTTGCCGTTGGCGACGCCGTGGAGCAGCCGCTCGAGCAGCTCTATCGGCGCCGTCTCGTTACCGTGAATACCGGCGGAGAGCAGCAGGTCCAGCCCGCAATCCTCGGCTTCGGGGGGACGCACTTCGAGCGCGCCCTCCCCCAGCCAGCGCAAACGCGCGCCCTTGGGTGTCACTTGGGTCTTCTCGGCCGGTTCGTGATCGGTGAGGGTCAGCTCAAGCAATTTGCCAAGGGCGAGCATAGGGGCTTCCTTAGTGGTGGTGGCCGCAGTCGGGACCATGGACGTGATCGTCGCCTTCGGCGACTTCAGCCGGTTCCATTTCCAGCTGCAGGCTGACCAGGTTGGTGGCCATCGGACGCAGCAGCAGGTTGGCGTATTCGCTATCGTCCTCATCGACATCCACACCGATCAGCAGCTGGCCACGGCCATCCTGCTGAATCCACACTTCCTTGCCTTGCCAGACCACGGCAAAGCGGGTGCAGGAGGTTTCCAGCTGGGTGCCGTCTTCATCTTCAAGGATCAGGCGCAGGGCGTCGGTCATAACAAAGTCTCTCTTCAAGGTTGGCGTTGGAACGGATACACCGAGCCCAACTTCAGGATCTGGGTCAATTCGTCCAGGGCCGTACGGCACTCCAGCAGTAGCTGTGGGTCGGCCAGGTCCGCCTCTACAAGGCGATCACGGTAATGCTTGTCGACCCATTGCAGCAGGGTGTCGTACAGCGGGGCGGTCATGATAACGCCTTGGTTGACCGCCGCCAGTTCGGTTTCTTTCAATGCCACGCGCAAACGCAGGCAAGCCGGGCCACCGCCGTTCTGCATGCTTTGCTTGAGGTCGAACACCTTGACCTCCTTCACCGGGCCGCCTTGGTGCGTCAGCTGGCCCAGGTAGGCCCACACGCGCTCGTTGCTGCGGCATTCTTCCGGCACCACCAGCAGCATGGAGCCGTCATCACGGCTGAGCAGCTGGCTGTTGAACAGGTAGGAACGCACCGCGTCCTCTACCCCCACCGCCGCCCGCGGCACGCAGATGGCCTGGAAGTTGCCACCCTTGCTGGCCAGTTTAGCTCGCAGTTGGCCAAGTACCGCGTCGGTGTCGAGGAACGCGTCCTCGTGGTAGAACAGCACCTCGCCGTTACCCACCGCAATCACATCGTTGTGAAATACGCCCTGGTCGATCACTGCCGGGTTCTGTTGAGCGTAGACCACCCCGTCATCGCTCAGCCCATGCAGCCGGGCCACTGCCTGCGAAGCTTCGAGGGTTTGCCGCGCCGGATACTTCTGCGGCGCCGGATAACGGCTGTCGAAGGCACTGCGACCGTAGACGAAAAACTCGACGCCAGCCTCACCATAGCCACGGCAGAACCGCGTATGGTTGGCCGCCCCCTCGTCACCGAACTGTGCCACGGCAGGCAGCGCCGGGTGGTGGGCAAAGTGTTTCTCGTTGTTGAACATGGCCCCCAGCACGCGGCTGGTGGTCGGGTGCTCGATGCTGCGGTGGTACTTGCAGTTGAGGTTGGCGGCGGTGAAGTGCACACGGCCATCGGCGGTGTCGGCACTGGGGCTGACCGTGGCGGCGTTGGCCACCCACATGCTCGACGCCGAACAGCTGGCCACCAGCAGCGGCATGGCATCGATGGCGGCGCGCTGGATCACCTCGGCATCGCTGCCGCTGAAGCCCAGGCGGCGCAGCGCGGCCACGTCGGGGCGCTCCTGCGGCGCCAGCACACCCTGCTTGAAGCCCATGTCGGCCAGGGCTTTCATTTTTGCCAGGCCCTGGCGCGCCGCTTCACGCGGGCTGGAACCCTGCTGGCTGTTGCTTTGCGAAGCCACGTTGCCGTAGGACAGGCCGCCATAGTTGTGGGTAGGCCCCACCAGGCCATCAAAATTCACTTCATAGGATTTCATCGGCTAGGCTCCGTGACCTGTTGTTATAGGGTGATGCCCGGCGTGAGGGTCGCCGGCAAGGCAAGGCTGGCGGTCTCCAGCGAAGCCACGGGGTAAGCGCAGTAGTCGGCCGCGTAATAGGCACTGGCACGGTGGTTGCCGCTGGCACCCACGCCACCGAAAGGCGCGCTGCTGGCGGCACCGGTCAGTTGCTTGTTCCAGTTGACGATACCGGCGCGGCTACGCAGCCAGAAGTACTGATAGCGCGCACGGGAGTCGGACAGCAACCCGGCGGCCAGGCCGTACTGAGTGTTGTTGGCTTCATCGATGGCAGCGTCGAAATCGACATAGCGCACCACTTGCAGCAGCGGGCCGAAGAACTCTTCGTCCGGGCGCCCAGCCACGGCGGTGACATCGACAATGCCGGGGGTCAGCAGCGCAGCATTCGCCTGCGGCTGGGTCATTTCCAGGAGTTTTACGGCGCCCTTGGCGACCAGTTCGGCCTGGGCTGCGATCAGCGCCCGCGCCGCCTGCAGCGAAATCACCGAGCCCATGAACGGTGCTGGCTGCTGATCGAAGGCGCCGACCGTGATGGTTCTGCACACCTCGACCAGGCGGGTGATCAGCGCATCACCCCAGGCGCCTTGCGGAACCAGCAGGCGGCGGGCACAGGTGCAGCGCTGGCCAGCGGAAATGAATGCCGACTGGATGATGGTGTATACCGCAGCATCGAGGTCGTTGACCTCATCCACCACCAGTGGGTTGTTGCCGCCCATTTCCAGGGCCAGGATCTTGTCCGGGCGCCCTGCGAACTGCTGGTGCAGCAGGTTGCCGGTACGGCTGGAGCCGGTGAAGAACAGCCCATCGATACCTGCGTTGGCGGCCAGCGCCACGCCGGTCTCGCGCGCGCCCTGCACCAGGTTGAGCACACCCGCCGGCAAGCCCGCAGCGATCCAGCAGTTGACGGTCAGTTCGGCGACCTTGGGAGTCAGCTCGCTGGGCTTGAACACCACGCAATTGCCCGCCAGCAGCGCCGGCACGATATGACCATTGGGCAGGTGGCCGGGAAAATTGTAGGGGCCGAATACCGCCACCACACCGTGCGGCTTGTGCCGCAGCACCGCCGTGGCATCGGCCAGCGGGCCGCTTTTTTCCCCCGTCCGCTCGCGATAGCTTTGCACCGAAATCGCCACCTTGTTGATCATGCTGGTGACTTCGGTCGCCGATTCCCACAGCGGCTTGCCGGTTTCTTCGCCAATGCACTGGGCCAGCGCTTCGGCATGGGTTTTCAACTGCTCGGCGAATTTTTCCAGTACATCGATGCGCGCTTCCAGGCTCAGTTGCGCCCAGGCCGGGAAGGTCTGGCGTGCAGCTTTGATGGCAGCGTCAACCTGACTGGCGTCAGCGCCCTGCCCTTGCCAGACCACAGCTTGCGTCACCGGGTTCAGCGACTGCAGGGGTTCGCCCTGGCCGGACTGCCAATTGCCTGCGATGTAATGCGTGGTCATTTACTGGGCCTCCCGGCTTGCAGACAGCGGCACGGCGCGCACATTGTCGCCTGCGCCCATGCGCAGGCGCTTGGCGGTCGCCGGGTCGACCACCAGGGTACCGGCAGCCAGCCGCGCAGGTGCGGCAGTGATGCGGCAGTCGTCGCGTTTGCGGTTGTGGATGATGAATGGAGTGGCGTCATCGCCCGGCGTGCCTACCGCCAGCACCAGGGTCTGGCTTTCGCGCACCGCGCGGATCCTGGCGGTCTCGCATTCGATGGCCGGGCCGGCATCGAAGATGTCGACGTAGCCCTGGTAGTTGAAACCTTCCTGCTTGAGCATGGCCAGCGCCGGTTCGGTGTCGGTGTGCACCCGGCCGATCACGCTACGCGCCGCCTCGGACAGGAAGCAGGTGTACAACGGGAACTTGGGCATCAGTTCGGCGATGAACGACTTGTTGCCCACGCCGGTGAGGTAGTCGGCCTGGCTGAACTCCATCTTGAAGAAGTGCCGACCCAGGCTTTCCCAGAATGGCGAGCGGCCTTGCTCGTCGGACATGCCACGCATTTCGGCAATGATCTTCTTGCCGAACAGCTCGGGGAACTCGGCAATGAACAGCATGCGAGCACGCGACAGCAGGCGACCGTTGAGGCCGGAGCGATGGTCGCTGCGCAGGAACAGCGAGCACAGCTCGGAGTTGCCGGTCAGGTCGTTGGCCAGGAACAGGGTAGGGATTTCGCGGTAGATCTTCAGCTCCTGCGAGGCGCTGACGGTCAGGCCGACCCGGTAGTTGTACCAGGGCTCGCGCAAACCGACGGCACCGGCGATGGCACTGATGCCCACCACCAGGCCTTCGTCGTTTTCCAGCACGAACAGGTAGTCGGTGTCGCCACGCTCGGCTTCGCCGCGAAAGCTTTTTTCCGCCCAGCCAACGCGATGCCCCAGGCGTTCTTCGTTGGCCGGCAGCGTGGTCAGCCCGGTGGTACCGGTGCTGCGTGCCAATTCGATCAACGCAGGCAAATCGCTGCTGCGTACAGGACGAA
>Ga0302347_1001525_pt1 | contig 27558 bp, 22 predicted proteins | sample PhyWR1_FD_202178 | JGI IMG/M metagenome (GOLD analysis project Ga0302347, IMG submission 202178) | Leaf surface microbial communities from wheat plants in UC Gill Tract Community Farm, Albany, California, United States - DLSL W.R1 (v2)... | ecosystem: Host-associated > Plants > Phyllosphere >...
GCTGGCGACAACGCGCCTATGGCGTACGTCGAGTTGGTTGATCGTCCAGTTGGCGGTGAAGCTGTATCCGCTGAGTAAGACGTCAGTCTCTACAAAGAACCGGGCCTAGTGCCCGGTTTTTTGTGCCTGTGTGATTATGCTTTTCTATTGATTCTGATCATTTAATGCATTTGCCCATGCACAGAACATGGTCAATACTCCTCGTCAGCCGATTAGCCGGCAGTACAAAGACTGACTGAGGAAGCAAACCCATGAGCCAGACCAAAACGCTTACAACCGCCAGCGGCGCTCCAGTTGCTGATAACCAGAATTCTCGTTCTGCCGGCCCTCGTGGCCCTTTGCTTCTCGACGATTTTCATCTGATCGAAAAGCTCGCGCATTTCAACCGTGAAAACATCCCTGAGCGTCGTGTACATGCCAAAGGTTCTGGCGCCCACGGTACCTTCACCGTCACCCGCGACATGGCCCAGTACAGCAGCGCCAAGCTGTTTGACACCATCGGCAAGCAAACCCCGACCTTTCTGCGCTTCTCCACCGTAGGCGGCGAGCGTGGCTCGGCTGATACCGAACGCGACCCGCGTGGTTTTGCCCTCAAGTTTTATACCGAAGAAGGCAACTGGGATATCGTGGGCAACAACACCCCCGTGTTCTTTATTCGTGACCCGCTGAAGTTTCCTGACTTTATCCACACGCAAAAACGTTTACCGCAAAGCAACCTTAAAAGCGCGCAGATGATGTGGGACTTCTGGTCGCTCTCGCCTGAGTCGCTGCACCAGGTCACCATCCTGTTTTCCGATCGCGGTATTCCTGATGGATACCGTCACATGCATGGCTTTGGTAGCCACACCTACAGCCTGATCAATGCGGCCGGTGAGCGTCACTGGGTCAAATGGCACTACAAGACCAAGCAAGGCATCAAGAACCTGCCACCTGCTGAAGCAGCACGTCTTGCCGGTACCGATCCGGACTACGCCCAGCGCGACTTGTTTGGAGCCATTGAGCGCGGTGATTTCCCGAAATGGCGCGTGTGCATGCAGGTCATGACCGAAGCGCAAGCTGCAGCCCATTATGAGAACCCGTTTGACGTGACCAAGACCTGGTCGCAGAAAGAATTCCCGCTTATTGAAATCGGAGAGCTGGAGTTGAACCGCAACCCGCTGAACTACTTTGCGGAAGTGGAGCAGGCAGCTTTTGGCCCGAGCAATATGGTCCCGGGTGTCGGTCTGTCGCCTGACCGCATGCTGCAAGGCCGTGTGTTCGCCTATGCCGATGCCCATCGCTACCGTGTAGGCACCAACCACCAGCACTTGCCTATCAACTCGCCACGAGTGCCTGTGCATAACTATCAGCGTGATGGTTCCATGGCCTTTGGCAACAATGGTGGTGCTGCCCCGAACTATGAGCCAAACAGTTATGGCGACGCACCGAAACAAGCGCCTCAATACGCTGAGCCACCCTTGGCCCTGAGTGGTGCTGCTGATCGTTATGATCATCGCGTAGACAGCGATTACTACAGCCACGCCGGTGCCCTGTTCCGTCTGATGAATGACGAGCAGAAAGCTCTGCTGATCAACAACATTGCAGGCGCTATGGCCGGTGTAACGAGTGATGTCGTCGAGCGTCAGCTCCAGCATTTCTACAATGCTGATCAGGCTTACGGTGACGGGGTTGCAAAGGCGCTGGGTGTACAGCGTAACTAACTCTAAGTGAGAAGCAGAACCGCCCTCAATTGGGCGGTTTTTGCGTTTTTTAACCCCGTTTTCTCTTCAAAACAGGGTTTTTATTGCGATTTGGCCGTGACCTCTCAGTCAGCTTGGTTCAAACTACAGTCTTTCAAGCAGGGAGATGTAAGGCGATGCAAGGCCACCCGGATGTAATCGATTATCTCAACACGTTGCTGACCGGCGAGTTGGCTGCGCGTGACCAATATTTTGTCCATTCCCGTATGTACGAGGACTGGGGCTTTACCAAGCTTTACGAGCGCATCAACCATGAAATGGAAGAAGAGGCACAACACGCTGATGCGTTGATGCGCCGGATTCTGATGCTCGAAGGTACTCCGCGCATGCGCCCGGATGACCTGGATGTGGGCACCACGGTGCCTGAGATGTTCGCTGCCGACCTGCGCCTTGAATACAAGGTACGTGCTGCCCTGTGTAAAGGCATCGCCCTGTGCGAGCTGCACAAGGACTATGTAAGCCGCGACATGTTGCGCATTCAGTTGGCGGATACCGAGGAAGATCATACCTACTGGCTGGAAAAACAGCTGGGCCTGATCAAGTCGATCGGTCTGCAGAACTACCTGCAATCGCAGTTCTGATTTAGATGAGGCTGGTGTGTTTTTGCCTTAGGTGCGAGCGTGGCTTGCCCGCGATGGCATCACCGCGCTGATCCAGCCATACCGCAACGTCTGCATCGCGAGCAAGCCCGCTCCCACAAGAGCTTGATTGTCGATTAATAAAAAGCCCCTGCCATCTCACGATGGCAGGGGCTTTTTTTGTACCGCGATTTAAGCCTTGTCGCGAATCAACAGTGGCTTCAGATAGAAGCCAGTATGTGATTGCTTCATCTCGGCCACATCTTCTGGTGTACCAGTCGCAATAATCTGCCCACCCTTGGAGCCGCCTTCCGGCCCAAGATCCACCAGCCAGTCAGCCGTCTTGATCACGTCCAGGTTGTGCTCGATCACGACCACGGTATTGCCGTGATCGCGAAGGCGATGCAGCACATCCAGCAATTGCTGGATGTCGGCAAAGTGCAAACCGGTTGTAGGCTCATCGAGGATATACAGGGTCTTGCCGGTATCACGCTTGGACAGCTCGCGGGATAGCTTCACCCGTTGCGCCTCACCGCCTGACAGCGTAGTGGCCGATTGTCCGAGCTTGATATAGGACAAGCCTACATCCATCAGCGTTTGCAGCTTACGCGCCAGGGCAGGGACGGCATCAAAGAATACTCGCGCCTCTTCGATGGTCATCTCCAGCACTTCGTGAATGCTCTTGCCCTTGTATTTGATCTCAAGGGTTTCACGGTTGTAGCGCTTGCTCTTGCACACATCGCACGGCACGTAGATGTCCGGGAGAAAGTGCATTTCTACCTTGATCAGGCCATCACCCTGACAGGCTTCACAGCGTCCGCCCTTCACGTTGAAGGAGAAACGCCCCGGACCATAACCGCGAGAGCGAGACTCAGGCACACCCGAGAACAATTCACGGATCGGGGTAAACAGCCCGGTGTAAGTCGCAGGGTTGGAGCGCGGCGTACGGCCAATCGGGCTTTGGTCGATGTCGACGACCTTGTCCAGGTGCTCAAGCCCCTTGATGCTGTCGTGCGCGGCTGCTTCCAGTGTGGTGGCGCCATTGAGTGCGGTGGCGCTGAGTGGGTAGAGCGTGTTGTTGATCAGGGTCGATTTACCTGAGCCGGAAACCCCGGTTACACAGGTCAGCAGGCCGATCGGAATTTCCAGATCCACATTGCGCAAGTTGTTGCCGCGAGCGCCCTTGAGTGACAGCGTCAGCTTCTTATTGCGTGGCGTGCGCTGGGCAGGCACGGCAATTTTCACCCGGCCCGACAGGTACTTGCCGGTCAGCGAGTCAGGGTGTGCCATGACTTCGGCCGGTGTACCTTCAGCGACGATATGGCCGCCATGCACGCCTGCGCCCGGGCCGATATCAACCACATAGTCGGCCAGGCGAATGGCGTCCTCGTCGTGCTCCACCACGATCACCGTGTTGCCGATATCGCGCAGGTGCTTGAGGGTGCCCAGCAAACGGTCGTTATCACGCTGGTGCAGGCCGATGGAGGGTTCGTCGAGGATATACAGCACCCCAACCAGCCCCGCACCGATCTGGCTGGCTAGACGAATACGCTGGGCTTCACCGCCCGACAAGGTATCGGCGCTGCGATCCAGTGACAGATAGTCGAGCCCCACATTCACCAGGAATTGCAGGCGTTCGCGAATTTCCTTGAGGATCTTGTCGGCAATTTCCCCACGGCGCCCGGTCAGGCTCAGGGTACTGAAGTACTCGGTCGCATCACCAATCGGCATATTGGTGACAGCCGGCAAAGTTTTTTCGCCAACCCACACATGACGCGCCTCACGACGCAGACGGGTGCCACGGCAGTCCGGGCAGGACTGGGTGCTGAGGAACTTGGCCAGCTCTTCACGCACGGTCGCCGATTCGGTTTCGCGATAGCGACGCTCAAGGTTCGGCACGATGCCTTCAAATGGATGAGCACGTTTGACGATGTCACCACGATCATTCAGGTAGCGGAAATCAACGTTTTGCGTGCCACTGCCGTACAAGATGACTTTTTGCTTGTCGGCCGGCAGCTCGCTGAACGGCACCTCAAGGCTGAAGTCGTAATGCTTGGCCAGGGCCCCGAGCATCTGGAAGTAATAAACGTTGCGCCTGTCCCAGCCGCGTATGGCACCCTCGGCCAGCGTCAGTTCGCCATTGACCAGGCGCTTGATATCGAAGAACTGCTTGACCCCCAGGCCGTCACAGGTCGGACATGCACCGGCGGGGTTGTTGAAGGAAAACAGCTTGGGTTCCAGCTCGCTGATCGCGTGGCCGCAGATCGGGCAGGCGAAGCGCGCGGAGAAGATCATCTCTTCGCCCGGCTCATCGTCCATCGGCGCAACCAAGGCAATGCCGTCGGCCAGCTTCAACGCTGTTTCGAATGACTCGGCCAGGCGCTGTTGCAGATCGGCACGCACTTTAAAGCGGTCGACCACAACATCAATGGTGTGCTTTTTCTGCTTGTCGAGTTTGGGCAACTCGTCCAGTTCGCAGAGCTTGCCGTTGACCCTGGCCCGGACAAAGCCCTGGGCGCGCAGTTCTTCAAACACCGAAAGATGCTCACCCTTGCGCTCGCGAATTACCGGCGCCAGCAACATCAGCTTACTGCCTTCAGGCTGCGCCAGTACCAGGTCGACCATCTGGCTCACGGTCTGGGCTTCCAGAGGAATATCGTGATCAGGGCAGCGCGGGATACCTACGCGGGCATACAGCAGACGCAGGTAATCGTAGATTTCGGTGATGGTGCCGACCGTGGAACGCGGGTTATGCGAGGTCGATTTCTGCTCGATGGAAATCGCCGGTGACAGACCTTCGATGGTATCGACGTCAGGTTTTTCCATCATCGACAGGAACTGACGCGCATAGGCTGACAGCGACTCGACATAACGCCGCTGCCCTTCGGCATACAACGTGTCAAACGCCAGGGATGATTTGCCGGAGCCAGACAGTCCGGTGATGACGATCAGTTTGTCCCTTGGCAGGGTCAGGTCGATGTTCTTCAAGTTGTGGGTTCGTGCCCCACGTATCAGGATCTTGTCCACTGCGGCCTCGCTTGGCGGGCATAACGTAAACGAATGAGTATACGGATCTGTGCGAAAGCTGTGCAGGCCTTGATGGCACGATGTCATTCAAGCAGCCTTTATAACTTTTGCGTGACAAAGCGTCGCGCCGCTCTCGTGTATGTGCTGTTACACGATGGGACTGATAGAATCGCCGCCGGTTCACATGAGGTTTTTCCATGCACGATCCCCACAGCGAACGCATGAGTAGCGGCGAGACCCGAGCAGCAAGCGGTCTGGCCCTTGTGTTCGCCTTCCGTATGCTTGGCATGTTTATGGTGTTGCCGGTTCTGGCGACCTATGGGATGGACCTTGCTGGCGCGACGCCTGCCTTGATCGGCCTGGCAATTGGCGCTTATGGCCTGACCCAGGCTATTTTTCAGATCCCCTTTGGAGTGATTTCTGATCGTATCGGTCGGCGTCCGGTTATTTACCTGGGGTTGATCGTCTTCGCCCTGGGCAGTGTGCTGGCGGCCAATTCCGATTCGATTTGGGGCGTTATTGCGGGACGCATCCTGCAAGGCGCAGGGGCTATTTCTGCAGCGGTCATGGCATTGCTGTCAGATCTGACCCGTGAGCAGCATCGCACCAAGGCCATGGCCATGATCGGCATGACCATCGGTTTGTCCTTTGCCGTCGCCATGGTCGTGGGGCCGCTGCTGACCCGTGCCTTCGGGTTGTCCGGGCTGTTTCTGGCGACCGGGGCAATGGCGCTGTGCGGGATTGTGATTGTGATGTTTATGGTGCCGCGCTCTACCGGAACCTTGCAGCATCGTGAGTCCGGTGTGGCGAAGCAGGCCTTGCTGCCAACCCTGCGTCACCCTGACCTGTTGCGTCTGGATCTTGGCATTTTTGTGTTACACGCCATGTTGATGTCGAGCTTTATCGCCTTGCCGCTGGCGCTGGTCGAAAAGGCCGGTTTGCCCAAGGAACAGCACTGGTGGGTGTACCTGACGGCCTTGCTGATTTCTTTTTTCGCCATGATTCCGTTCATTATCTACGGCGAAAAGAAACGCAAAATGAAACGAGTTTTACTCGGCGCCGTCGTGACCTTGATGCTCACTGAGCTATTCTTCTGGAAGTTCGGCGACAGCTTGCGGGCGTTGGTGATTGGCACTGTGGTGTTCTTCACGGCCTTCAACCTGCTTGAGGCGTCACTGCCTTCGCTGATCAGCAAGGTTTCACCGGCAGGCGGCAAGGGCACGGCAATGGGGGTTTACTCCACCAGCCAGTTCCTTGGTTCGGCACTGGGCGGCATACTCGGCGGCTGGATGTTCCAGCATGGCGGTTTGTCGGTTGTGTTCCTTGGATGCGCAGGTCTGGCTGCACTCTGGCTGGCCTTTGCTGTTACCATGCGTGAACCACCCTATGTAACAAGCCTGCGCTTGCCGTTATCACCTGAGGCGCTGCGCGAAGCAGGTCTGGCTGAGCGTTTAAAGGCTGTTACTGGCGTTACAGATGCAGTGATCGTGGCTGAAGAGTCGGCGATTTATATCAAATTGGACACCGAACTATTGGATCGCGCGACACTCGAGCAGTTGGTTAACCCAGCGCCGACGTGCGAAGCCTAGGAGAACGTTATGGCCCGTGGGGTTAACAAAGTTATATTGGTCGGCACATGCGGCCAGGATCCCGAAGTTCGCTACTTGCCTAACGGTAATGCCGTGACCAACCTGAGTCTGGCAACCAGCGAACAATGGACTGACAAGCAAACCGGCCAGAAAGTCGAAAAGACTGAATGGCACCGTGTATCGATGTTCGGCAAAGTTGCCGAAATCGCCGGCGAATACCTGCGCAAGGGTTCGCAGGTGTACATCGAAGGCAAGCTGCAGACCCGCGAATGGGAAAAAGACGGTATCAAGCGTTACACCACCGAAATCGTGGTCGACATGCAAGGCACCATGCAGCTGCTGGGTGGCCGTCCACAGGGCGACCAGCAAAACCAGGGCGGCGGTAACAACTACCAGCAGCCACAGCAGTCCGCTCCGCGTCAGCAGGCTCAACGCCCTGCACCGCAGCAGCAACAGCAGCAGTCGCGCCCTGCACCGCAACAGCAGGCACCGCAGCCAGCTCCGGATTTCGACAGCTTTGATGACGATATCCCGTTCTAGAAAATACCTGAGACCTAGATGTAAAGATCCAGCTTAAAAGCCCCGGTTTAGGGGCTTTTTTTATGATTTTTTGTTGTAAAGTTTTTTGACCTAAATTGGTCAATTTCAAACTTATGCACTACCTTGAAAAATGTAAAGTTTTCATGGGGTGCGATCCTGATGAGCTTATTGGCGGTCAGACACATTCAGTTTCGCCAAGGTGAGCGACACAAGCTGTTGGTGGATGCGCAGACCGGTATTCCCCTGTACTACCCCTCTCTTTTTATCACTACCCAGGTCCGTGCCGGCGGAGCGTCGGTTTCGACCGTACAGGCGTCGCTGACAGCACTCAAAGTGCTATATGCCTGGCAGACGGATCAAGGCATAAACCTTGAAGTGTTGTTCGCGTCAGGAAAAGTTCTTCGACTTGAGGAAATAACTTCTCTAGTTGGTTTCAGTGCGCGACTGTTAAGGGAGAAGCGTCCGCAGAAGGACTACAAGGTAGTCAGAATGAGGCTGAAAGCGGGGAGAGCGGTTGCATGTAACATTTCAAATGTTGCTGCCCAGACGCAGTTTTCACGGCTCAGCACGATTGGCAAGTACTTGGGCTTCTTGGCTGAGACCTTGCGTGTTGGGCGGCCCAGCTGTCTTGCTAACACGCCTGTTAGTGAGATGGTTGAGCGGATTAACGCGTACAGGCCGAAAACCACCCAACTGACGGCAGTAGACCGGGATGAGAAGGGTTTGGGCCTTAAGGTCGTAGATGACGTGCTGGAATGCCTGCGCCCCGGCCATCCGCAAAATCCCTTTGCTGATCAAACCGTTCAACAGCGTAATCATCTGATCGTGATATTACTCCGCTACCTAGGCATCAGGCGAGGTGAGCTGCTTAATTTGCGAGTGGAGGATGTGGACTTTAGTAAATCTACGATTAGCATCGTCCGACGTGCAGATAGTCCACTCGACAGCCGTCGATATCAGCCGCTGGTCAAGACCAAGCCACGGCGAATTCCGATCAATGACGCGCTGCAAAAAGCATTGAGCGACTATATTTTGCGTTGCCGAGGGTGTTGTCGTCGGTCGAAAAAACATCCTTATTTACTGGTGACTCACAAAGCCGGTCCAACTCAGGGTAGTCCGATGTCCAATAGCAGCTTTGGCAAGCTGATCGCCATCGTGCAAAGCATGACAAGCGAATTTTCAGCCGTTCATGCCCATGCGTTCAGGCATACATGGAACTATGACTTTTCATGTGTTATGGACGCCGCAGGCAATATTACTCCTGAACAGGAGCAGAAGATGCGGGCTTATTTGATGGGGTGGTCTGAAACCTCCAATACTGCTGTCACTTATAATAGGCGCCATACCAAAGAACTAGCTGCACAGGCAGCATTGAAGTTTCAAGAGGCTCTTAAATTCAAAAAGGAGTAGTCTCGTGATCAACTATAATAAAAAGCCAGATGCGTGTCATAAGTTTCAGTCTCGCTTCGGGTGGGAGGTCGATAAGTATGCTCTTACTTGGAAACTTGATAAAAATAATTCCGTATATTTGGGCTGGATAGATATTTTTGATGATGAAATAAGAAAATCATTTTTGAGTACGCTCCAGTACTATGCTGTGAACTTCTCGGCGGCACATGCTTGTAATTTGTGTCAAAGAGCTAAATGGTTTTTTGAGTTCACGGGAGGGGAGCTAAATACAAATTTGCTTGTGGCTTATAGATCAAGTTTGGATTCGTCGAAAGAGCACTACCTGGGAGGTTTGAGGGGTTTTTTTGTTACTTGGTATAAGCAAGGACATCCAGGGGTAAGCGAGGAGTTTTTAAAGACGCTACAGGGGTGGGTGTTGAAGGGGAATGAGAGAGGCCGCGCGGTATTGCAGATGGACAGTCTGAAAGGCCCCTTGACTGATATTGAGATGCAGGGTGTGCTCGAAGGCCTCATAACTTGTTATTCAAAGAAAAACTTGGAGCTGGAAGATTTTGTACTAATACTTATTTTACTTCATACAGGACGGCGATCGATCCAAATTGTCGGTCTAAAAATCAAAGATCTGCGGCTTGTTGATAGAAAAGGAGTTGCTGGTTATTCGATTAATTTCCCTCGTGCTAAACAAAGAAACGTGCCATGGCGTTCGACATTTAATACCTGTGCCATCGATGAGGACTTATGGATTGTATTGCAGTTGCAGATGGCGGAGACAGTAAAAAAGCTGCAATCCCTTGTTGCGTTTTCTCTTTCCGACGCTCTTATTCAGGAGCTTCCGCTTTTCCCCGATTTTGCAGATATCTCGCTTCGGACAACTGAAAGTGACTTGTTGAATCTCTTGAAATCCGACTATGTCCACGCACCGGTAAAGATATGTCGTGCCGCTTTGATTCGATTTTCGGATACGCAGCACATGTTTTCCGAGAGGACGGGTGAGTCCCTAAACCTTACTACACGGCGCTTCAGGTCCACATTAGGGACTAATGTGGCTCGCCAAGGCTACGGCATTGCCATCGTAGCAGAGGTACTGGACCACTCAGACTTGCAGAGCGCGGGTTATTACATAAAAAGTCTGTCGGATATTGTTGAGCGCATTGATAAAGCGGTTGCACAGCAGCTGGCGCCTTTTGCTCAGGCTTTCCAGGGGGTTCTGGTTAAATCGGAGCAAGAGGCAATTCGGGGGGCAGACCCGAGCAGTCGAATTTCCAATGGTCAGGTCAACGTTGGAACCTGTGGCAGCTTTGGTTTTTGTGGTGCATTGGCTCCAGTTGCCTGTTACACGTGCACGCATTTCCAGCCTTGGGTGGATGGGCCACATGAGCAGGTTCTGAATGAGCTTCTTGCTAGCAGTGATCGCGTATGGGGAGTCACGCAGGACTTCAAAGTGGCTTCGGCCAATGATCGACTGATTCTTGCCGTCACTGAAGTGGTCAGGCGTTGTGAGGTTGCCAAGAAGGAAATCGCACATGGCTAAAATATTCAAATTTTCCCCCAGCGAAAGCCTCGGTGCCAAAGCCAATGTGCAAGCGTTTACCATTCGCTGCCGTCAAGACCTAGACGTATTAGCGCCGGAGATTGATTGGGACAGTCATTATTGGAAGGGCGAGGTTGGCTTCACCAAAGCAGGGATCAATGCGAGAAAAATTGAACCTGGTAACCTTCTTAATCAGGAAATCATTCCTTTTGCGAAGGCTTACGTGACTTATCGAAAAGCCCATCATCCATGCGCGCGGGCCACTTCCCGTAGCATTATGGCAATTCGCTGTGTCGAACCAGCCTTGTTGCGGGTGAAAGGATGTGCCGATATCTCTCTTGTGGATCCTGTCGTATTAGATCAAGCGGTGGCAGTGGCACGTGAGTGTTATCCATTCTGTGGTAATCAGGCCAGTTCAGAGTTGAATCGGCTAGTCAGTTTTCTGCTTGAGCATAAAATGGTGGACAGAGCTTTTCAGTGGAAGTGCTCTATTTCAGGCCCTAAAGGAAGAGGGAGAACAGATCAGGAGGGTAAAAAAGCAAGCCAAGATAAAATGCCTCCTGAGCATGTATTGCATTATATGGCGGAGCTATTTGCAAATAATCCACAAAATTCAGCCGATAAATACGTGGTGTCTACTTTTGCGCTGTTAATGTGTGCCCCCTCACGAATTTCAGAAGTCCACGACCTACCTGTAGATTGTTTATGTATTGAAGTTGATTCGAGTCGTTCACGAACGGTGGCTTTACGCTTTGATTCAGGCAAAGGCTTTGGGCCCAACTTGAAATGGGTTCCCACAGTGTTTAATGACGTCGCGATAAAAGCTGTGGAGCGACTTAAAGAACTAACTGATGAAGGACGGCGCATAGCAAAATGGTATGAAGACCATCCTGATGAATTTTACCGACATGCTGCATGTCCAGATGTAGGTGAAAATACTCACCTTACGCCCACGCAGGCTTGTGATGCGTTAGGATTTGACTATGGAGGGCTTCCCGGTACTGCTAGGAAAATCCTTAAAAATATCAACAATCCAGTCAGGGAGTTTCTTGAGAAAAACAGCATAGGTGTTGATGAAATCACACTGTCAGTTCTCAATAAATATGCGCGATCGAAGCTGCCTAAAGATTTTCCGTGGAAAAATAGACGGCTTAAGCTGAAATGGTCGGAAAGTATGTTCTGCATGAGAAGTAATGAGCTACATCTTCAAAGAGGCGTGTCACCGATTATTGTCTGGGGGCCGGGTGCCAGTAGTATTAGCAGTGCGCTATCCATCACCAGCGGCACAAGGGATATGCAAACAGTATGGGATCGGAATGGGTACAAAAATCCAGATGGCAGTCGAGTAAGTTTGACGACCCATCAAGTACGCCATTTTTTGAATACCACTGCGCAGCGCGGTGATCTGGGGCAGTTTGATATAGCACGTTGGTCAGGTCGAGCTAATGTGTCTCAGAACAACACTTACAACCACATGACCGACGATGAATATCAGAACAAAATCAGCAGTGTTCCGGCTCTTAAGGCATTGGCCGGTCCTTTAGAAAAAATCACCGCCAATGCGCCAGTGACACTGGCTGATTTAGGGGCCATCGGCGACGTCATGGCACATGTCACTGAGTTTGGTTTTTGCGTGCACGATTACTCGATGCTGCCCTGTCAAAAGCACAGAGATTGTTTGAATTGTGGCGAGCAGTCCTTAAAGTGTGCCTAAAGCAGCTTGGAGACGCTGGGTATGAAACTTTGCCACTAGAGAAACTCACCGCGCGTACTTTTAAAAAGCTGCGAGACTCAGGAGTCGTAGATGGGGATGCCCTTAAATCCCTATCAGGGCTTGGAACCATCATCCATGGAATAGGCACGACTAGAAACGCTCGCCCCCTGTGCAATCCGGTCAGGAGAGAATTCTACTTCTGATGCGTACTTTTTTCAGGGAGATTACCCTTCTACCACCGTATTCTCGGAAGCTGGCTGGCTCAGCGCGACCATAAATTCTGGCAATTCTTCAGGACTGAGGGCTGCCATGTTCTGCTTTTTCGATTTCTTAAAAACGGCCAGAATGTCAGTGAGAGTAGGGGCTATTGTTTTGAGTCCAACTGTTTGCAAATGTGTATCTAGGGCCCGTCTTCATACCGCCCGCGTCGGTTCTGCTCAAGCCCCATCAGCGCCTGCTCCAAGGTGCCGATAGCGGCTTCGACCTGCTCGACCAGTTGTTTGAGTTGCTCCACTGGCACCTGCGGGTCCAGGCACGCCGCCTCCAGCCGTCTGCAGCACTGAACCAGTTGCTCGCCCTTGACCACACGCGCAGCGCCTTTGATGCGATGGGCTAGCTCTACCAGTTTGTCGATCTCGCCGTCTTGCAACAGCGTAGACATCAGTTGGCAGTCCTTGCGGTTGCTCTTAATCAACTCATCAAGGATCTCGCGGATCTTTAGCGGCTCGCTGCTGATCAGCAATTGCAGCGGACCAAGATCCGCCACTGGCAACATGTCAGGCACCACCAGTTGCTCGGTTGCGGGCTGTTCGAAATCGTCGACCTGCTGATGTTCCATCAAGCGGGCATCCAGTTCATCAACACTGATCGGCTTGATCAGGCACTCGTTCATGCCCGCAAGAATGCACAGTTGAATCTCTTCCGGCTGGGCATCGGCGGTAAGGCCGATGATCACCGTAGGTTCCAGTGCGTTTTCCCGCTCCTCACGACGGATGGCACGGGTCAGATCGGCTCCGTTCATTACCGGCATATGGCAATCGGTGATAATCACGTCGAAAGGCTGCTTGCTCCAGCACTCATAGGCCTGCTGGCCGTTTTCCGCTTCGCTGACATAGTGGCCTAGATACTTCAACTGCTGATACAACACCTGGCGATTAACCTGATGGTCATCCACCACCAGCACTTGCAGGCTATAACGCTGCCTGGCCTGGGGCGGTGCCAACAGCGGCGTGACGCTAATGCGCTCAAGCACCTGCACACGCAATTCAATATTGACCTGCGTGCCCCGGCCCAGCGCGCTGCTCATGCTTAACTGGCCGCCCATCATTTCGCACAGCGAGCGACAGATCACCAGGCCCAGCCCAGTCCCTTCGGTGTGCTGCACATTGCGCTGCACCTGGGCAAAGGGCCGAAACAGGCGCTGCTGGTCGGTTGAACTGATGCCGACGCCGGTGTCTTCGACACTGAGGCTCACGTTAAGCAGGCTGTTATCGAGCAAGGTCCCTGCGATGCTGACCTTGACCGTACCTTCCTCGGTAAATTTAATCGCATTGCTGACCAGATTGGACAGGATCTGCTTGAAGCGCAGGGCATCGACCAGCACATCGCAATTGATGCTTGAGTCGATCTCCAGTACCAGACGCAGGCGTTTTTGCCGGGCCAGTCCTTCAAACACTCTGGCCACCGACTCAACCAGCTCGCGCAGGTTGGCGCGGTTAGGCGACAGGCTCAGGCGCCCGGACTCGATACGTGCGATATCGAGAATATCGCCGATCAACTCCAGCAGGCTTTTGGCCGAAGAATGGGCAATTTCAATACTGGCGCGGTCGATGGGCTCGTCAGTGGCGCGCTTGAGTGCCAGTTCCAGAATGCCGATAACGGCGTTCATGGGTGTGCGGATTTCATGGCTCATAGTCGCCAGGAAACTGCTCTTGGCCTTGCTGGCGCTGTCTGCCTGGCTTTTGGCTTCCTGCAGTTGCTGCACCAGTTGGCGGTGTTCGCTGATATCCAGCCAACCGCAGATAACGCCCTTGATGCTGCCCTGGCAGTCGTGGAAGGGTTGTACCCAATGGCTGACAGAAACTGGCTTGCCTTGCAGCTCGATAATCTGCAACGACTCGATGGTCTGACCATCGATCAGGGCCTGCTGGTAGTTTTGCTCAAGCTCGGGCGGGCTCTTCAAGTGCTCGGCGGGCAGCTCATGCACGGCCTTGCTCAGTACCTGATCCTTGTTCAAACCAACGCTTTTAAGGAAGCTGCGGTTGCACGACAGGATCACGCCATTGACATCACACACATACAGCGGTGGCGGCATGCAGTCGGTCAGGGCTTCGACAAACTGCAACTGATCGTTGAGCCTGCGCTCGGCGGTGAGCCGGGCCTTGATCTGGCGGCGCAGGTAGATCACCCACGCCAACACCAGTAACAATAAGAGCGCGGCACCGATGACAATTTGACGGATCAGCCGTTCGTAATCCATCCAGGTTTGCCCGCTCATGCCCGGTGGCGCACGCCAGCGGTTGGAAATTGCGCTGAGTTCGTCCGGTGCAACGTTCTGCAAGACCTTGTCGATAATGGATTGCAGTTCCGCATCACTGCGGCGCAAGGCGAAGCTGGCGGTGCCGGGGCCCAGGTCGAGCATGTTGTTGATCACCAGCTTGTCGCGAAATAAGCGTTCGCTGTAATAGCGCGCCGCAGGCAGTGCTATGACCGCGGCATCGGCCTTGTCTTCATAAATCAGGTTCATTGAGTCCAGTGTGTCACCGGCTTCGATCAGGGTTGCCTTGGGGTAGTTTCTGCGCAGTTGCTGTATGGCCACATGCCCGCTGGGAATGGCCACCCGCTTGCCGATCAGGCTGTCCAGCTTGCCTTTTTGCGCGATGGTGCTGAGTAGTACAAAGGGGCCGTTGATCACCGGTCGGGTAAAACGCAGGTATTCCTCACGTTCGGGGCTGGCCGTCATCAGTGCCATGTCGGCGTCGCCCTTGAGCAGGGTCTCGATGATTTGCGGGTAGCCGCCGCTGCGCGAGATCACCTGAAAATGCAGCCCGGTACTGAGGGTGATCACTTCAAGCAGATCGGCCACTTCACCGGAAAAAGTCCCGTTGGAGTCAAAATAGGCGCCGGGGGCCAGGTCGTCATTGATTACCAGTCGAGCTACCGGATTGCGCTTTATCCAGCGCAACTGCTGCGGCGTAAGTTCGATGGGTTCTTCGTCGGGGATAAAACTGTTGCCAATCCAGCGCTTGGCCAGGTGTGTAAGTCGATCGTCGCCAATGCTCCCAAGTGCGATGTTGATCAGCCGCTGCAATGGTTTGTTGTCTGCGCGCAAGGTATAGCCGTAGCCGTCAATGGCCAGATCACTGAAGCGCTCAAAGCGCACATAGCCGTAGAACGCATGGTTGATCTGGTAATAGGCACTGTACAGGTCATCGACATACACATCCGCTTGCCCGAAGGCGGCGGCCGCAATGGCCTTGTCATGGTCGGCATAGACCTGCAGATCTGCCCGGGGGTAACGCCGCCGCAGGTCGTCCATATGCTCGTCGGTGACCGCCACGCGCAAACCGGCCAGATCGCTGGGTGAATTGCGAGGTTCGGCGCTGCGCTTGAACACAGCCAAGCGGTCCCGGGCATAAGGCTTGCTGAAAATCAGCTGCGTGCCCGGCTCCTGGCTACCGTGGCTGCTGAGCACATCAATGCTGCCCTCCTGCAGCGCCTGGGCTGCATCCTTGGCGTTGGCAAATGGCACGATCTTGACCTTCAGCACCAGCAATTGGGCAACAAGGGCTGTTACATCGGCACTGATACCCTCGTACTGGTTGCTCTGAGCATTGATCGAGAAGGGTGGCGACTCGTCAGGCGATACGCCGACCCTGAGTTCGCCCTTGTGGCGCAGCCATTGCCAATCTTTCTGGGTAATACCCAGGTCCTGACGGTCGATACGCAATTGACTGGAGAGAATTTGGGGGGCCGAAGGCGGTGCAGCAGCCTCCACTTGAGAGCTGATCAGCAGCGAGCATAAGGCCAGCCAGAGCAAAGGTAAGTACATCGAAAAGAGACCCTGGGAGTCTGAGGGGACGCAACGAAATACAGCATGCCCATCGTGGCTGGCGAGATTATAGTTCAAAGCCATCGCCTTTATTGCTCGGTGACTGTCCCGTGCTGGCGAGCAGCCTGATCCTGCAGTAGTCGATAAAGTGGCTTTGCGGCATGGGCCGGGCAAACAGATAGCCCTGGGCAATGGTGCAACCCAGTTCGACTAGGCGGGTTTGTTGTGCGGCGGTTTCCACCCCCTCGATCACCAGCGAAATATCAAGCGCCCGTGCCAGAGCCACCGAGCAACTGATAATCGCGGCACACCTGGGGTTGCTTTGCATCTTGTGGACAAACGCCCGGTCCAGTTTGATCTCGTTGAAGGGCAACTCGCTAAGACGATCCAGCGATGAGTAACCCGCGCCAAAATCATCCATGGCCAGGCCACAACCGAGCATGCGCAGGCGCACCAGATTCTCAAGGCTGCTGGCTGGTGCACTGAGCAGGCCCGATTCGGTGATCTCGAAGATCACGCAGGCTGCTGGCACCTGTGCACGTTTGAGCATTATCGGAATGCGTTCGGTGAGCATGCTGCAGGCCAACTGGGCCGGATGCAGGTTGAACGCCAGGTTTATCGCCATGCCCTGAGCCGCCAGGTGCTGGTGCAGGGCCAGGCCCTGTTCGAACAGATGCCAGAACATCCTGTCGATCAGATTGTGTTGTTCCATCACTGGTAAAAAATGCGCGGGGGCCAATACCCCCCATTGCGGATGCACCCAGCGCGCGAGTACTTCTGCGCCCACCAGGTCCTGACCCGCAAGGGTGACTTTGGGTTGGTAATAGGCCTCGAATGCGCCATTGTCCAGACCTTGCAGCACGTCGTTCAGGGTGGGCAGCTCAGCTGGCAGCAACGGCCTGGGCTCGGCGTTACAGTGCGCCTTGTAACGTTTGGCCAACTGGCTGAACCCCTCGATATTGAACGGCTTGCCCAAATCACCGAGAAAGGTCAGGCCAAGACAGTGAATCATCAGCACCGTGGCCTGGCGCAAAATTGGGTCCAGCCCGCTGCACAGCACCACCGCCCGCACCTTGCCGCTGCTGGTGGCATGGCGCAGAAAGGCCAGGCCATCCATGCCGGCCATTTTCAGGTCGCACAGCAAAATATCCACATGGCTGCAGCTCGCCAGGGCAGCAATTGCCTCATTGCCGTCGGCGGCCTGCAACACCAAGCCCGGCAGTAGTTTTTCCAGCGCGGTCACAGTGACCAGTCGCTGGAAGGGTTCATCCTCCAGCACCAAAACCGTCAAGTCTTGCATCGCGCACATCTACACAAATAGGAGGGAGATCAGTGTGCTAGCGTGCTTGAAACGGTCAAATCGGAAATTTCCCATGCTTTCTAGGAAATTTCCTAAGCTAAACTTCCACAAGGCCTATAGCCAGGCCCTGCCTAGCTAAGCGTGTTAGCCTTTACTACTGTTCAGTAACAAGCGCGTTCAAGAGGTTATAGGCACTATGCATAGCGTTCTCATAGTTGATGATCACCCGGTTATTCTGCTCGCGGTCAGGGTTTTGCTGGAAAAGCACGGCATGCGCGTGGTGGGTGAGGCAGACAACGGGCTCGATGCAGTGCAGTTGGTGCGGGAGCTGACCCCGCAGGTGGTGGTGCTCGATATTGGTATCCCCAAGCTCGATGGCTTCAGCGTAATTACCCGGATCAAGGCCCTGAATGTACGTAGCGAAATACTGATATTGACTTCGCAACCTGCCGACTCGGTGTGCCGTCGCTGTATCCAGCTGGGTGCCCGAGGTTTTATCAACAAGGAAGAAGGCCTGGACAAACTGGTCACTGCCATCAAGGCCGTGGACGCGGGTTATACCTTCTTTCCTTCGCTGACATCTGACAGTGTCAGCTCGTCAGATCAACTGACCGAGCTTAAACAGATCCAGTCGCTTACCGACCGCGAATTGACGGTATTGCAGCACCTGGCCCTGGGTTATTCAAACAAGCAGATCAGTGAAAAACTGTTTTTGAGCAACAAGACCATCAGCACCTACAAAACCCGCCTGCTGCAAAAGCTGAGTGTCAATTCGCTGGTGGACCTGGCCGAGCTTGCCAAGCGCAATGCGCTGACTGCCTGACCGATAGCAGGAAAAAGAATGTAGGAAATTTCCTAGCATTCTATCGGCAACGTCCTACTCACTTTTACACTCTCGCCCCCTAAAGTTGCCCCAGCTCAACGGTACATCGATACCCGAGCTTGAGAAAGTTCCGGTGAGCTTTCTCAAGGGAAACAACAACTTTAGGAGCATGAAATGAAAGTTAAAACTTTGGCTGGCGCCATTATGGCAATGACTCTGGCAGCAACTTCGGCTGCTGTTATGGCGGAAGGTGCGGGTAGTGGCACCGTTACTTTCAAGGGCTCTATTATTGATGCACCATGCTCTATCACTCAAGAGTCGCAGTTCCAGACTGTTGAAATGGGGCAGATTTCCAACGCTGCGCTGAAGGACGGCGGCAAGTCTAGCCCAAAACCTTTCCAGATCGAGTTGAATGGCTGTGATGTAAGTGTCTTGAAGACTGCCAAGGCTACTTTCACCGGTACGGAATCTGGCAGTACGGGTATGTTGGCGATCTCGGGTGCCGCCAGTGGCGCCACCTTGGCGATTGCCGATAACAACGGTGCGCTGATCCCGCTGGGTACCGAATCCACTGCACAGACGCTGTCTGACGGCGATACCTCTCTGATGTTCAGCGCCTACCTGCAAGGTGAAGGGTCGGCTGAAATCGTTCCGGGTGATTTCGAAACATTCGCCAACTTCACCCTTGCTTATGAATAACCAGCTCCGTTACTGAAATGCCTCGGAGCACGTACTGGGTGCGTGCTCCGAGGGTGTTTTCGGAGGTATTGATGATTCGTAAAAGCGCAATACTGCTGATACCCCTGTTTCTGTTCGTCAAGCCCGTATGTGCCGCTGAGCCGCTGGATAGCCAGCAGCTCAGGGGGGGCGTGCAAGTGGCCGGAAGCATTGTGGATACGGGCTGTGCCATGCGTGTGGGCAGTGAAGGTCAGACGGTGATCTTTCAGCCGGCTGTATTGCATGGGTTGGTGCGCGGCGATGCGTCGTTCCAGCAACCTTTGAATATCTACCTGAGCGATTGTGGAACCGTAAATAGCGGTTCCAGTACTAGGACGTCGCGGGCTTTGGAATTGACGTTCGAGGGTGAAGGCAATGGTAGATATTTCGGTGTGCAGGGTACGGCTCAGGGCGTTGCCTTACAAATAAAAGATGCGCGTGGAAAGTTGATTACCCCCGGGATGCTGCTTGAAGACGGTTCCCGTATTGCCGGTTCCCTGGCACTTAATTATTTCCTGGAACTTGTCGGTACCGGAAATACCCTGCAGGCGGGTAACTATCACGCCACTATCAAGTTGAGTATTCAGCACTTCTGAATCATTGAAGTGGCGATGCTTTTTAGATCAAGGATTGTATTCGCGTGGATCACCGCAAGGTAATGACTGCCACCCTGTTGTGTTGTACGGCGACGTGGGCCAGTGCAGCCCAGGAGTTTGAATTCAATACCGATGTATTGGACCTTAAAGATCGTCAAAACCTTGATCTTGGGGTGTTTGCTTCGGCGAACTTCATCATGCCGGGAGAATACACACTGATGGTTCATCTTAACCGCGAAACACTCACTGAATTCCCTGTTGTCTTTTTTACCCCGGACGATGATCCGAAGAGCAGTCTCGCCTGCCTGTCCCCGGCTCTGGTCAATGAGCTGGGTTTGAAAGAGCAGGCGATCAAAGAGCTGACCTGGTGGCGCGACGGTGCGTGTCTGGAGTTAAGCAGTATTGCTGGTATGCAGGTCCGTGGTGACCTGGGTACTTCGGGGTTGTATCTGAGCATCCCGCAGGACCAGCTGGAATACACCGCGCCGAACTGGGACCCGCCTTCGCGATGGGACGATGGCATTACCGGAGCGCTGTTTGACTACAACTTCAATGCCCAGACCAGCGATCGCAAGGGCAAGCGCAGCGACAACCTCAATGGCAACGGCACCGTCGGTTTCAATATGGGGGCCTGGCGCCTGCGCGGTGACTGGCAATCGCAGATGCAGCGCAGTGCTGGCCAGGAATCACAGCAGCAATTCGCCTGGAGCCGCTTTTATGCGCTGCGCGCACTGCCATCGTTGCGTTCTAGCCTGGTTGTTGGCGAAGGCTACCTGGACTCCGACATGTTCGGCAGTTTCCGCTATACCGGCGCCAGCCTGAGCAGTAACGACAATATGTTGCCGCCCAATCTTCGAGGGTATGCCCCCGAGGTCGCCGGCGTGGCCCGCACCAACGCTCGGGTGGTGATAAGCCAGCAGGGCAGGGTGCTTTACAACACCCAGGTGCCGCCCGGCCCCTTTCGTATCCAGGACCTTAACGATGCGGTCAGTGGCCAACTGGATGTGCGCGTTGAAGAACAGGACGGCAGTGTTCAGGATTTCTCCGTAGACACCGCCAGCATTCCTTACCTGACGCGCCCCGGTTCCGTGCGCTACAAACTGGCAGGCGGCAAACCCTCGGACTGGGAGCATCAGATAGACGGTCCGATGTTTGCCACCGGTGAATTTTCCTGGGGGGTGAGTAACGGCTGGTCGCTGTATGGCGGCAGTCTTGGCGCCAAGGATTACGGTTCGCTGGCGGTGGGCGTGGGCCGTGACCTGATGAGCTTTGGCGCGGTGTCGGTGGATGTCACCCAGTCCCGTGCCACCGTACAGGCCAGCAGCAGTGCCCTGAGTGGCAAGTCCTACCGGATCAGCTACTCCAAGCGCTTCGATGAGTACGACAGCCAGGTGACCTTTGCCGGCTATCGCTTCTCCGAAGAAAACTATATGAGCATGAACGAGTTTATTGAAGCCCGGCGTGGTGATCGGCCGCTTAACCGCAGCAAGAACATGTACACCACTACCCTGAGCAAGCAGTTTCGCGATGCCGGCCTCAGCGTCTATTTCAACTACAGCCACCAGACCTACTGGGACAGCCAGGCCAGTGATCGCTTCAGCCTGTCGATGTCGCGCTATTTCGATGTGGGTGGTTTGAAAAACCTCAGCCTGTCGCTGACTGCCTATCAGAATAAATCCAATGGCACCTCCGATGACGGTGCGTACCTGTCGGTCAGTATTCCCTGGGGCGGCACCGGCTCAGTGAGCTACAACGCTTCGGCCAACGGCGGTAACAGCAGCCACACCATGAGCTACTACGACAGCCTCGACGAGCGTAACCAGTACATGCTCAGCGCCGGCAAGACATCGAGCGGCGAAACCGCCAGTGGCTTTTTCTCCCATCAAGGGGATCTGGCCCAGGTGGTGGCCAGTGGCAGTTACCAGACGAATGAATACACCTCGGCCGGTTTGTCCGTGCAAGGCGGCGCGACTATCACTGGCCAGGGCGCAGCCCTGCACCGCAACAGCGTGATGGGCGGTACCCGGCTACTGGTCGATACCCTGGGCGTGGCCGATGTACCGGTGCGCGGTAGCGGCCCCGTGACCCGTACCAACCGGTTCGGCAAGGCCGTAATCACGGATATCAACAGCTATTACCGCAACCAGACCAGCATCGATCTGGACGCCTTGCCAGACGATGTTGAAGCGACCCAATCGATCATTCAGACCACATTGACCGAGGGCGCCATTGGTTATCGCCGCTTCGATGTTATCGCCGGAGCGAGGGGCATGGTCACCATTCTGATGGCCGACCGTGACGCTCCGCCCTTTGGCGCGACCGCCAAAAACAGCCGTGGCCAGGACACCGGGATTGTCGGTGAAGAAGGCTGGACCTACCTGAGCGGCATGCAGCCGGGAGAAACCATGACGTTGAACTGGGGGGGCAGTGACCACTGCAGCTTCATTCTGCCGGACAAGGTTACTGCACTTACCTCACCACTGGAGCTGCTGTGTCAGCCCCTTGGCGACAAAGACAACGCCGCCACTTAATTTATTGCTACAGGAACCACCCATGATCCTCTTCAAACGCCACACCCTTGTACTACTCGCCTTGCTTGGTGCAAGCACGCTACAAACCAGCCAGGCCGCCGTATCGCTGGACCGCACCCGGGTGATTTTTGTCGGCGGCGAAAAATCCGTCAGCCTGAGCATCAGCAACCAGAATGCGCAACTGCCTTATCTGGCCCAGGGCTGGATCGAAAATGAGCAGGGGGAAAAAATCACCAGCCCCATGGTGGTGCTGCCCCCTGTGCAGCGCCTGGAACCCGGAGCCAGCAGCCAGGTAAAGATCCAGGCCCTGCCTGAGATAAACCTGCTCGCCCAGGATCGAGAGTCGATTTTTTACTTCAACCTGCGCGAGATTCCGCCGCGCAGCGACAAGGCCAACACCTTACAAATTGCCTTGCAAACTCGGGTAAAGCTGTTCTATCGGCCCTTGGCAATTGCGCAAAAGAAGGGCCTGAGCGAAGCGCCCTGGCAGGAGCAACTGACCCTGAGCCGCAAGGGTGATAGCTATCAGATCAATAACCCGACGCCTTACTACATCACCGTGATCGAGGCTGCACCTGACCTCAAGGCAGCCAGCCCGGCAGACTTCAAGCCCTTGATGATCCCGCCAAAATCCCAGCAGGACCTGGGCTTGAGCACCAAGGTGCTGGGTGAAAAGCCGGTGCTGACCTACGTCAATGACTACGGCGGCCGCCCGCAATTGCAATTTGCTTGCGTGGCAGGCACCTGCACCGCCAGTCCCGTCAGCAATAAAGGCTGAGTCCTGAGCCATGACCCTTTCACGTGAGTCGAAACCATGATGCCTGGAACCCGCGGTCGCCTGGCGGCCTTGCTCTGCTGTGCAAGTGTTTCAACCTTGTCCCAGGCTGCTGTCAATGAAGTGCAGACGGCTGAGATTCAGGTGATTGGCTCTTTGCTTGAAAGCGCTTGTTATCTGGAGACAAGTTCCAGCCATCAGACCCTGGATCTGGGTGAAATGAGTACCGCAGGCCTGGCGCAGATTGGCGAACAGGGCAGGCCGGTCACCCTGCAACTGAAACTGCAGGGTTGTGTACGCAGTGAGGGCGGGCGCCGTGATGAGCGGCTGGGCACCCTGCTATGGAGTGCCAGCGAGCCTGTGGCCACGCTGACCTTCAGCGCCGTGGCCGACCCAGACACCCCGGAGCTGATCAAGGTCGTTGGCGCAGGTGGTCTGGGCCTGCGGGTGCAGGATGTGCAGGGGCGCAATCTGCATCTGGGCCGTACCGCACCGGTGTGGTTTGTCACCCCGGGTGACAGCCAACTGACCTACTACATTCGCCCTGAGCGCACGGCGGCAGCACTGCGCCCGGGAGCCTTTCGCGCCAGCCTCAATGTGAACCTGGCTTATGACTGAGGACTGCACAATGGTGGGCTTGCGAGTTGCACTTATGGTGATGGCACTGGGCTGGGTTGCTTCAGCGAATGCGGCTTCCGAAGTCACTGTGACGATCAGCGGGACAGTCCTGGCTACTCCTCCCTGTGTGATCAACAGCGACAGGCTGATTACCGCTGCATTTGGTGATGTACAAACCCGGCTTATCGACGGTAGTTACAAGACCATCACCATCCCTTACACCCTTGAATGTTCCCGGCCGGTCACCAACGAAGTGCGTATGCAGGTACGCGGTACGGGGGCCGGGTTTATGACCAGCTTGTTGGCTGTGCCGGGCAATACTGACCTGGGCATTGCCTTGAAAAAAGACGGCTCTGCACTCGCGCTCAATACCTGGGCCAACTTTGATGCCCGCACAAAACCTGTGCTGCAAGCGGTGCTATCCAAGCGGGCAGCCGACAGTGACATCAAAAATGGCACCCTCTCGGCCAGCGCAACGTTGGTGGTGGAGTATCGATGAACGTTCTGAACCGGTTTTTGACTGTCCTGTCGTTTGTTGCATTGCCTCAGCTGTGCATGGCCGACAACCTGCAATTTACAGGCTCCCTGCTGACGGGCCCGCCCTGTGTAATCAACAGCGGCAGACTGATTAGCGTGTCTTTTGGCGATGTGCAAACCAGCCTTATTGATGGTACCTACAAGACCCTCACCATCCCTTACACCCTGGATTGCGCGGGTGCAGGGACAAACCTGGTGCGTATGCAGGTGAGCGGTAACGGTGCGTCGTTTGCAGACAGCGTGTTGGCCATACCGGGTAATCCCGAGGTTGGTATCAGATTGCTCAAAGACGGCTCCCGGCTTGCGCTCAACACCTGGGCAGATTTCAACACCAGCAAGAAACCATTGCTGGAGGCCGTACTGGCTCCCAAGTACACCTCGGGCAGTACGGTCAAGGCCGGAGCGTTTTCGGCCAGCGCAACTTTGATGGTGGATTACCGATGAGCATTCTGTACCGGGCATTGGCAGCCCTGTCGTTGGCAGCCCTGCCTCTGGCTTGCATGGCCGATGGCATGCAGTTCGGCGGCACTTTTCTGAATGCGCCGCCCTGTGTGATCAATAACGACAGGCCAATTACCGCATCTTTTGGCGATGTGCTGATCGAGAATATCGATGGCAGTTACAAAACCATCACCCTTCCATACGACCTTGATTGCTCCCAGGCGTTGACTAATCAGGTTCGCATACAGGTGCAGTCTTACTTTGTCGCCTGGTTTTTACCTGGCTCTATGCAGGTGGAGGGCAATTGGGAACTCGTTATTACCTTTAAAAAAGACGGTTCTACGCTGCCGATCAATACTTGGACAGACTTCGATGCCAGCAAGAAACCGGTGCTGCAAGCGGTGCTGTCCAAAATGACTCCAGACAGCGAGATCATCGAAGGCGCGTTTTCGTCGACTGCAACGTTGATGGTGGAGTATCGATGAACGTCCTGTACCGAGTATTGATCGCCCTGTCGGTAGCGGCAGTGCCGCTGGCTTGTATGGCCGACAACATAGAGTTAAGCGTCACCTTGATGGCACGCCCCGTTTGCACGGTCAGTGACAAGGGCGCTCGTATGGATGTGCGCTTTGGTAATCTCGCCATCAATCGTATCGACGGCGAGCAATACCGCAAGGTAATCCCGTACCAAATCAACTGCCCGGGGGCCAGTACCAGCACTTCCTGGCGTATGCGCCTGACCCTCAAGGGTAACCCTGCGGGGTTCGAGCCTGAAGCATTGCAGTCCTCGGTGCCGGACCTTGCCATCAAAGTTTTGCTTGGTGGTACCGAACTTATTCCCGAGCAACCCCGGTTTGTGCAGATCAACCCGACAGCCGTGCCGTTACTGGAGGCGGTGCCCGTCAAGCTCACCGGCAGTGAGTTGCCCAGCATAGACTTTACCGCTTCGGCGCTGTTATTGGCCGAGTTCTATTAGGAGTATTTATGGGCAAGTTGACCTTGAACCTGGGCATCTGGATTGCCGTCAGCCTGTGGTTGCCTGCGGTAGTGGCGGAAGAAGACAATCTGTACTTTTCCGGCTCGCTGGTAAATGAACCTTGTGTGCTCGCGGTGGAAGATGCGCTTATTGAACTGGACTTTATGAGTGTCGCCAACAAGGACCTTTACCTAAACGGGCGTACTAGTGGGCGACCTATCACCTTGAGGTTGCAGAATTGCCAGCTGGGAGCCGGCAAAGACAGGGTTAATATCACCTTCAATGGCCCTGAAAGCATCGACCCGCCAGGGCTGCTGGTTCTGCAAAACGCTGATGTTCAGGGACTTTTGATCGGGTTGGAAAGTGCCGGTGGCAAACCTTTGCTTTTGAACAAGACTCACGATATGGGCGAGTTTGTCAAAGGAGATAACTTAATAAATTTTAATGCTTATCTGCAAGGGGAACCGCAGGCGTTGGCAGAGAAAAATATAGGGCTTGGTGGGTTTAGTGCTTCTTTAGAATTTGTGGTTGGTTATGAGTAACCGATTAAAGTTTATGTTGAGTTGCAGGTGTTAGGAATTAGTTTGATATTTTGGTTGCTGGCTATTTTGTTGGCGTCCTGCAAGATAAATCATCGTCATGGGTTAATCAGATGAAATTTTTTTTAGCTTTAATGGTGTTGGTGGTGGTTTGTTTTACACGGGCCCACGCAGACGCTCGAATCGTGATTACTTCGACTGAAGAAATAGAGAATGGTGCAAGAGTGAAAGTTGGCTACACAGTTACTAATTGGTCGACCAGCGATACGACGTTGAGTGCGTGCAGTGTGGGCCAATGTGAAGTAACCCCAGCCTCCTATGTTGGAGGTACCAGGTACGCCTACGCCCAATCAAGTACTCTGTGGTGCAGGGGGGGTAATCGCACTCTAAACCTAGGTGAGGTTTTAACTTGCTTGGCTAATTCGATATACAAGGTGACCATCCCCTACAGTGGTTATGCTTATTTTACAAGGGACGCCGTTACGCCCATTACTTGTCTTGCTCTTGCCAGTCACAACGGTTTTAGTTCGCTACCTTTTACTAATTGCGTCGATCTAATGCCAACCCCCGTAAAGTGTGATCTCACAGGAAACACCAACATTGACCATAAGACGCTTTTAGATGATGCTCTAAATGGCGCGCAGGCTTCGACTCAGCTCGATCTAAAATGCAATCGGTCTGCCAGCGTCACAGTAAAGGCAACTCGTACAAACTCCTACGGGGTTAGTCTCAGAGGTGACACCCTTTACTCTGAAGTTAAACTCAATGGCATGAATGCTACTGATGGTATAAACATATCCGCTACCGACAACTGGAGTACTCCGATCAATATCACCTCAACATTGAAAACACGAGGCACTGTCACCCCAGGCCCTTTTTCCGGATCTACAGTGATAACGGTGTCACCCAATTAAACCACACACAAACCTGGTGAAGACCCAGTAGGATTTTGGTTTTCTAGCGCTTGCATCAATGCGATGTAACTGGAGACCGCAATGGTTGCATCGCCTGTACCGTAGTTGAACAAGGTCAACTGAAAGTCGGATGAACAGGTCAACTGAAACCCGACCTCGACATTGTCGATGGGGCAACTTGCCGAGGCAAATTAGCGAGTGCTTCGCGCTTTAAAAACACTGCCGGTTATGGGCTTGCGTGCGGCTTCAGCATTCAGCTCAACCTCCGCAGATATTTTGATAGCCCGTCCGTCCCAATGGCTCGCGCTATAATATGTAAACTATTGCTTCGTCAAATTGGCAAAAACTGACGATTTTTTTAACGTTTGTCCTCATCTCGACGGGTTGGGCCATTATTTTGTTGAAAACATTGAGGTTTTTCTGATCAACGTTTATCGTTTTTTCTTAAGGTATTTACAAAGGTACTGAGAATTACCTGAGACATTAGTGTAAAAAATCTGCTGAAAAGCCCCTTATTAGGGCAATACTGTTCACTTAAGCGATTTCCAACTCTGTGGGAGCGGGCTTGCTCGCGATGGTCGTAAACGATGACGCGTATTTACTGAGTAAATG
>Ga0302347_1001526_pt1 | contig 27548 bp, 21 predicted proteins | sample PhyWR1_FD_202178 | JGI IMG/M metagenome (GOLD analysis project Ga0302347, IMG submission 202178) | Leaf surface microbial communities from wheat plants in UC Gill Tract Community Farm, Albany, California, United States - DLSL W.R1 (v2)... | ecosystem: Host-associated > Plants > Phyllosphere >...
GGACGATGTCTTACGCTTTTGCCCTTCTTGCATGTTTTTTCTCCTTGACACGCACTTATCGATCCCCTGTCGGGGTAAAATCAGGCCGCTATAAATAGCAGAACCGCTTCAAGATGGCAATTATATAACCCTGTCTATTGACAATCATGTGAAGAAACGCGTATCTGCAAAAACAACCTATAAATAAAGTGTCACGCTTCTACTTATTGTAAAACATTACGTTAAATAGACAGGTAACGGCGTAGTTAGAGTCATATGTGTGGCAGAAAGTTCAGCTCTTAAAGCGATAATTTCAACACCACAAAGCTGTGCTTCTGTTAACAACTGCGCGTACTTTGCATCAATATGACGCGCCGGTGAAACGCTGGTGATAGCTGAGTGCAATACAGCAAACAACATCACTGCACGTTCTCCTTGTTTAACGACATTAATTAACTCTCTTAAATGCTTTTGTCCACGTAAACTCACTGCATCAGGAAAAAAACCTTTACCTTGCTCAGATAACGTGACTGATTTCACTTCTATAAAACAGTTAGCTTTTTCGTCTGCACTCAGCATAAAGTCGATACGACTGCCTTCGCTACCGTATTTCACTTCACTGCGACACTGACTGTAACCTGCTAAAGACGCAGGGGGCTCTGCGAGTAGTCGCTCCTTAACCAACTGATTGGCACGAAGTGTATTTACACAAATCATTTCATGGTGCTGGGTTTCAGTCAGTTCCCAGCTGTTGGGATACTTACGTTTCAGATTATCTGAGGTTGAATACCAGACCGTATCGCCGGGTGTGGCACAGCCAGTCATGGCTCCAGTATTCGGACAGTGCAGCGTGATAATCTCACCTTGAGGGGTCGTGACATCAGCCAGAAAGCGTTTATAACGCTTAATCAGAATCGCTGATTGTAGCGGTGGGGTAAACTCCATTTCGGATTCCAGATTGCTGACAACGCATCCAACGATATTGGCTGGGGTGTTGTAATGAATAGTCGAAAATCAGTTGGATGATTTTCCTGATAGCCGTCAGTTTTCTACTCTAAGAGCGGCCATTTCTCCAGCACTTGATAGTGTGTTTGCCCCTGTTTGAAGTTTGAGGAATAGAGCGCAAACTCGGTGGAACGAAATGACCAGCTAAAACCAGGTGCTGGTAAAGCGACCGCCTGGATGGCATGACGGTAGAGCGTGATATGCGGGTGAAAAGGGAGTGGCGTTTGATAACTGCCGCTGCGGGCGGCCTGAGCACGCAGCATATCTGCTAGTTGTAATAGCCCTCTAGGGGCTTGCCGTGGCCCAATCCAAATCACTCCAGAACGGAGCCATTGCCCGGCATCATTGAGACATACGTTAAACGCGGGTTGTTGAATACGCCCGGCTAACTGAGATAGCGCACGTTGTTTTTCAGCTGAAATATCGCCTAAAAAGGCGAGTGTCAGATGCAGGTTCGCCTGGGCCACCGGCCTGCCCGCCGACAGAGGGAAATGTGTCGCTCGCCAGGAGATAATCTGAGACTGTATCTCGCCTGGAAGTTTGAGTGCAAAAAACAGACGGCGAGTTTCGGCCATGGGGTATCTCTTTGTTGTGGGATGACTGATGCTACAATACCAGCCTTACGATGTTAACCTCTGGAGCTGTTTGTGTCGTCATTACCGGTTGCGACTGTTTTGCCTGAGCTGCTTGCTGCACTCGCTTCTGCCCCACAAGTGCTGTTAATTGCTCCAACGGGCGCGGGAAAATCAACCTGGCTACCTCTGCAGATCCTGGCTCAGAATACCGGAAGCGGTCGTATATTGTTGCTGGAGCCACGCCGCCTGGCAGCCCGTAATGTTGCCCAGCGTATGGCAGATCTGTTAGGTGAGAAGCCTGGAGAAACGGTGGGTTATCGGATGCGGGCGGATAGCTGTGTAAGCGCTCAGACCCGGCTCGAAGTAGTGACTGAAGGTATACTTACCCGTCGGATCCAGCAAGATCCAGAGCTGAACGGTATCGATTTAGTGATCCTCGACGAATTCCATGAACGTAGCCTGCAGGCCGATTTGGCCTTAGCCCTGCTGCTGGATGTGCAGGCAGGACTGCGAGAGGATTTAAAAATACTGATTATGTCCGCCACCCTGGATGATAGCCGCTTACAACAGCTCCTTCCTGCAGCACCCGTTATTACCTCGCAAGGGCGTACTTTTCCGGTTGAGCGTCGTTATAGCCCGCTATCAACACATCAGCGTTTTGATGAAGCCGTTGCCAGTGAAGTCACCGGCTTACTACGGGAAGAAACCGGTTCTTTGCTATTGTTTCTACCCGGGGTTACTGAAATCAAACGGGTGCTTGAACAGTTAAGCGAACGCGTCTCTGAAGATGTGTTGTTGTGTCCGCTCTATGGTGCTTTATCTCTGAGTGAACAGCGTCAGGCCATTCTTCCCGCCCCTGCAGGTAAGCGTAAAGTGGTGCTAGCGACGAATATTGCTGAAACCAGTCTGACGATTGAGGGGATCCGCTTAGTGGTCGATAGTGGTCTGGAGCGGGCAGTACGTTTTGACCCGGCTACCGGGCTTACGCGGCTAGTGACCCAGCGTATCAGCCAGGCCTCGATGATACAGCGAGCGGGACGTGCCGGACGTCTGGAGACGGGTATTTGCCTGCACCTGATCAGTGCCGAACAAGCTGAGAGGGCCAGCGCGCAAAGTAGCCCGGAAATTCTCAACAGCGATTTATCCAGCCTGCAGTTGGATATTTTTCAGTGGGGTTGTGTTGATATCACCCAGCTCAGCTGGCTGGATGTGCCCCCTGCAGTCAACCTTGCCCAGGCGCAGCAAGTTTTACGCCAGATTGGGGCGACCGATGACAAGCAGCGTCTGACTGCCAGCGGTCAAAAAATGGCGCAGATTGGCAGCCTCCCACGTTTAGCCAGTATGCTGGTGGCGGCGAAAACGGTGGATGAACAAGCCAGTGCTGCTCTGCTGGTTGCCCTGCTTGAAGATCCTCCACGTTTTACCGGCGGGGGAGATTTACGCGTAATTTTTGATAACGTATCGAGCGCGGTACGCCAGCGAGCCAGTCAGCTGCTTAAACGGCTTAATATCCGGGGCGGTAAAGCAGACCTCGCTTTTATTATGCCCTTGCTAGCTCAAGCTTTTCCTGACCGAATTGCTCGCCGTCGTGGTAATGGAGGGCGCTATCAGTTAGCCAATGGTATGGGGGCGATGCTTAACGACGACGACGCTTTAACGCGTTATGAATGGCTTATTGCGCCATTATTACTACAAGGTCATGCTTCACCTGATGCACGTATTTTATTAGCCCTGCCTGTTGAACTCGAGGCTTTAACGGCGCAATGTCCGACACTGGTTGAAACCGATAACTCAGTCGAGTGGAATGAATCCCATGGCGTCTTAAAAGCATTGCGGCGGCGCAAAATCGGTAAACTGATTATCAGTGTTCAGCAACGTGAAAAACCGCCTGAAACCGAGATGCAACAGGCGATTCTCAATGGTATCCGTAGTAATGGACTGAATTGTTTAACCTGGTCACCCGCTGCTGAACAACTCCGTCTGCGCCTGAACTGTGCGCGGCGCTGGTTGCCTGAGCTGAAATGGCCTGCGGTGGATGATGAAACGTTACTGGCGAATCTTGAACACTGGCTATTACCGGAAATGAACGGTATTTATTCTCTTCATGGTTTGAAAAAAATAGATTTAAGTAAAGCATTAACCCACTTACTCGACTGGCCGATGCGTCAACGGCTGGATAGTGCGCTACCAACTCATTACACTGTGCCGACCGGTAGTCAGATTGCTATTCGTTATAGTGATGAGAATCCGCCTGTACTGGCGGTACGAATGCAGGAAATGTTTGGAGAATCCCGGACACCTTGTATTGCTGAAGGGCGTGTACCATTGGTGCTTGAGTTATTATCTCCGGCACAGCGACCACTCCAGATCACGCGCGATCTCACGGCTTTCTGGCAAGGTGCATATCGCGAGGTACAAAAAGAGATGAAAGGGCGCTACCCCAAACATGTCTGGCCGGACGACCCGGCTTCGGCACTGCCTACGCGACGTACTAAAAAGTATCAGTGAATTTTGAGAAATTTCTTCTTTCGTTTATGGCGAGAGAGTGGAAAATCAGGCCGCTGCGCCTGAAATTTTGTGGAGATAAGAAATGGCGGGGAATGACCGCGAGCCAATTGGTCGCAAAGGAAAATCTACGCATTTGGCGAAAACGAAGGGCAAACACTCTCGACTCTCGAACGATGATTACAGGGATGATTATGATGATGACTATGAAGATGAAGAACCTATGCCACCGGTAAAGAAAAAAAGAGGCAAGGGTGGTCGAGCGCCGAAAAAACATCGCTTACTGAAGTTTCTGTTAAAGCTATTTGTCCTCTTTTTAGTGGGCATGGCTATCTATGGTGTTTACCTCGATCAGCAAATTCGTAGTCGTATTGACGGTAAAGTCTGGCAGTTACCTGCGGCAGTGTATGGCCGGATGGTCAACCTGGAGCCGGATATGCCCTACAGCAAAGCGGAAATGGTTAAGCTGCTGGAGGCGACTCAGTATCGTCAGGTGACACGAATGACGCGTCCGGGTGAGTTTACGGTGCAGGCAAACTCCATTGAAATGATCCGTCGTCCGTTTGATTTCCCAGACGGAAAAGAGGGACAAATTCGCGCTCGGTTACAGTTTGATGCCGGCCATCTGGAATCTATCCAGAATATGGACAACAACCGCAGTTTTGGTCTGTTCCGTCTTGATCCGCGTCTGATTACCATGTTGTCTTCAACCAATGGTGAGCAACGATTATTTGTTCCACGCGCTAACTTCCCGGACCTACTGGTCGACACCCTGATAGCGACTGAAGATCGCCATTTCTATCAGCATGATGGGATCAGTCTTTATTCCATTGGTCGCGCTTTGGTGGCGAACCTGACTGCCGGACGGGCAGTGCAGGGCGGAAGTACCTTGACGCAACAGCTGGTAAAAAACCTGTTTTTAACCAACCAGCGTACTCTGTGGCGTAAAGCAAACGAAGCCTATATGGCCATCATTATGGATGCCCGCTATAGCAAGGACCGAATTCTTGAACTCTATCTGAACGAAGTCTACCTCGGTCAGAGCGGTGATGAGCAGATCCGTGGATTCCCGCTGGCAAGTCTGTACTATTTTGGTCGCCCGGTTGATGAGCTGAGTCTGGATCAACAGGCGCTATTGGTCGGAATGGTGAAAGGGGCTTCCCTTTATAACCCATGGCGTAATCCGAAACTGGCTCTGGAGCGCCGTAATGTCGTATTACGTCTGCTGCAAGAACAGCAGGTTATCGACCAAGAGCTCTATCAGATGCTGAGTGCGCGCCCGTTAGGTGTTCAGCCACGCGGAGGCGTGATTTCGCCTCAGCCTGCCTTTATGCAGATGGTACGTCAGGAGTTACAGGCGAAGCTCGGAGATAAAGTGAATGACCTGTCTGGGGTGAAAATTTTTACCACCTTCGATTCGGTTTCGCAGGATGCAGCAGAAAAAGCGGTTACCGAGGGGATACCGGCCTTACGTGAGTCCCGTAAGCTCAATGACCTCGAAGCAGCAATGGTGATTGTTGACAGAACCAGCGGTGAAGTCCGTGCCTTGGTAGGCGGCTCTGAGCCGCAGTACGCAGGATTTAACCGTGCGCTCCAGGCTCGTCGCTCGATTGGTTCATTAGCGAAACCAGCAACTTATCTGACGGCACTGGGCCAGCCTGACCGATATCGTCTCAATACCTGGATTTCCGATGCGCCACTGTCGATTCCACTGTCAAACGGCCAGACGTGGTCCCCGCAGAATGATAACCGCCAGTTCAGTGGTCAGGTTATGTTGGTGGATGCATTAACACGCTCGATGAACGTGCCGACTGTTAATCTGGGAATGGCTCTTGGGTTACCTGCTGTGACTGAGACTTGGACCAAGCTGGGGGTGCCTAAAGAGCAGCTCCATCCGGTTCCTGCGATGTTACTGGGTGCGCTGAACCTGACGCCAATTGAAGTCGCTCAGGCGTTCCAGACCATCGGTAGTGGGGGTAATCGTGCCACCTTGTCCGCTTTGCGTTCCGTTATCGCTGAAGACGGTAAAGTGTTATACCAAAGCTTCCCGCAAGCCGAGCAGGCGGTAGCACCGCAGGCGGCTTATTTGACGCTATATACCATGCAGCAGGTTATCGCTAAGGGAACCGGACGTGCGCTGGGAGCTAAATACTCTAATCTGCATCTGGCGGGTAAAACCGGTACCACCAACAATAATGTCGATACCTGGTTTGCCGGAATTGATGGCAAAGAGGTCGCGATTACTTGGGTGGGGCGCGATAATAACCAGCCGACTAAGCTGTATGGTGCCAGCGGTGCGATGTCGTTGTACCAGCGCTATCTGGCTAACCAGACCCCGATTCCACTGAACTTAACCGTTCCTGAGAATATCGTGGACCTGGGTGTCGACAGTGCGGGTAACTTCCAGTGCAGTACTGTGGGTTATCGTGTCTTACCGGTCTGGACGAAAAATCCAGAAGGTTTGTGCCAGCAAAGTCCGCAAGTTAATAACAACCCATTCAGTCAGGGACAGCCGCAACCACAGCAGGCGCCCCCTGCTCAGGCACCAGACACACAACCTGAATCTGATGGTGTTGCAGGCTGGATTAAAGATATGTTTGGTAACAACTAACTACGAATAAAACTAGAATTCAGGGCGAGTTTGCATTAGCAACTCGCCCTTTTTAATTGTCTCGTTACTTTAACTTATCTTAAATTACACAGTCCCATAACCCTATAAAAACAGGGGGGGGACTTGATGCCACAGGCACGGTGAAGCGCTTGCCATAGAGGTTTTTTATCGTCTATTATCTGCGCCTGGCAAGAATCATTCTCTTTTGCATTATCATTTATGTTTTCATTAGGAACACTGTTATGGCATGTTTTATTCCAGCTACACTTGGTCACCTTTCTTTGCGCAAGATAGCCTTGCTGGTTGCCACGGCAGTGGGGGGGAGTAGCGTCCTGAGCGTTGCCGCACAGACCCCTGCTCCAGCTAAAGAAGACAATATCGTCGTCACTGCCACCGCGGGTCCAACTGAAAGCGCATGGGGACCGAGTCCAACGATTGCGGCTAAACGGACGGCTACCGCCACCAAAACAGATACACCGATTGAGAAAACACCTCAGTCTATCTCTGTGGTGACTAATGAAGAGATGCAGACCCATCAATTTCGTTCAGTGAAAGAAGCGCTGGGATACAGCCCTGGCGTAACGGTAAGTTCACGCGGGGCGTCGAATAACTATGATTTTGTTGTTATTCGTGGGTTTGCTTCTGCAGGGCCTAATCAGAATAACTATCTGAATGGCCTGAAAATGCAGGGTGATTTCTATAATGACGGTGTCATTGATCCTTATATGCTGGAACGTGTTGAGTTAATGCGTGGTCCAACGTCGGTATTGTACGGTAAAAGCAATCCCGGCGGCATAGTGAGTATGGTCAGCAAACGACCGACCACCGAACCGCTGCATGAAATTCAGTTTAAAATGGGCACTGATAATCTGTATCAGACTGGGTTTGATTTTAGTGATGCCCTGGACGATGACGGGATTTACTCTTATCGACTTACCGGTGTTGCTCGTGCTAACGATGAGCAACAGGATCATGCCAAACAAAAGCGTTATGCGATAGCGCCTGCCTTTACTTGGAAACCCAGCGACAGAACCTATGTGACTTTGCTCTCTTACTTCCAGAACGAGCCAGAAACAGGCTACTACGGTTGGTTACCGAAAGAGGGGACGGTTGAGCCGTTACCGGGTGGTGGACGTCTACCGGTCAGCTTTAACGAGGGTGCCAGCAACAACACCTATTCCCGTAACCAGAAAATGGTCGGATACAGTGCCGAGCATGGTTTTAATGACCAGGTCATCGTCCGTCAGAATTTACGCTTTTCCGAGATGAAAGTGGCACAGAGAAGCGCTTACGGTACCGGATTATGTAGCAATGGGATGGGGGCTTATAATCCGTATTGCCAGGCTTTACCCGAAGGGCTGCGTGACCAGTATTTAGGCCGTGGCACGGTCAGTGATGAAGAGCGTCTGCAAAATTTCAGCGTTGATACCCAGCTGCAAAACAAATTTACCACCAGCAATATCGAGCACACCTTATTAACCGGTGTCGATTACATGCGGATGCGTAACGATATTAAAGCTCTGTTTGGTCATGCTCCTGCGCTGGATCTCAATAATTTACCTGGCATGATGCCAGTTGATATGGGGGACCCGGTTCCTTATCAGTTAAATGAAACTAAACAGACCGGGCTGTATATCCAGGATCAGGCTGAATGGGATAAGTGGGTAGTGACCCTCGGTGGGCGTTATGACTGGTCCAAACAGACCACCAAAGTTCGGAGCGATAATGGCTCTGTCTCCCGCAATGATAGCCAGTTTACCTGGCGCGGTGGGGTGAACTATCTATTTGATAACGGAATTACACCCTATATCAGCTACAGCCAGTCATTTGAGCCGAACGCCTTTAGCCTCTACAGCACTCCGCGTGTGGCCTATAAACCTTCAAGAGGTGAGCAGTACGAAGCCGGGGTGAAATATGTCCCGAAAGATAGGGCTGTTGTTGTGACCGGTGCGCTGTTCCAGTTGACCAAAACCGATACCTTAATGGCTGACCCGACTAATGCCCTAAACCAAGTGCCTGCAGGCGAAATTCGGGTACGTGGTGCGGAACTGGAAGCTAAAGCAGCCCTGAACCTGAACATCAATGTCACCGGCTCCTACACCTGGACCGATGCACAATATACTCGGGATACCAATTTGAAAGGTAATAGCCCGGTACAAGTCCCTAAACACATGGCGTCATTATGGGGCGACTACACCTTCCATAGCGGCGCATTAAGTGGTCTGACGCTGGGTACTGGTGGGCGCTTTATTGGTTCCAGTTTTGGTGACCCGGCGAACAGCTTTAAAGTCGGTAGTGCAGCAGTGATGGATGCGGTCGTTAAGTATGATTTGGGACGCTTTGGCCTGAATGATTCCAGTATCGCATTAAATATCAATAACCTGCTTAATCGTGAATACGTTGCCAGCTGTTTTGATACTTATGGTTGTTTCTGGGGGGCTGAACGTCAGGCCGTCGCTACCGCAACTTTCCGCTTCTAAATTCTATTCGGGCAGGTGATTTCCTGCCCTTTAATCGAAGGGTTACTATGCAGGATACACAGGCTCATCCTGAGACCACATTTAGTCTTACGGATGTCACTTTTCGAGTATCAGGCCGCACCTTGCTGGCCCCATTATCGATGACTTTCCCTGCGGGTAAAGTGACTGGCCTGATTGGTCATAATGGTTCTGGCAAATCGACACTGTTAAAAATGCTGGGGCGTCATCAGAAAGCTTCAGAAGGGAGTATTCAGCTAAATGCTCAGGCACTTGATAGCTGGAACAGTAAAGAATTTGCCCGCCAGGTCGCTTATTTGCCACAACAATTACCCGCAGCAGAAGGTATGACGGTTCGTGAGCTGGTGGCGGTTGGCCGCTATCCCTGGCATGGTGCGCTGGGGCGTTTCGGTGTTGATGACCGTGAGCGGGTAGAAGAGGCCATTCACTTAGTGGGATTAACGGCTTTTGCTAACCGCCTGGTTGATAGCCTGTCAGGGGGGGAACGTCAGCGAGCATGGATTGCAATGCTGGTGGCTCAGAACAGCCGCTGTCTGCTACTGGATGAACCCACTTCAGCACTCGATATTGCTCATCAGGTTGATGTACTGGCGTTAATTCATCGGCTTAGCCAGCAACGTGGACTGACGGTGATTGCTGTCTTGCATGATATCAATATGGCTGCCCGCTATTGCGATAACCTCGTCGCGCTGCGCGGCGGAGAAATGATTGCCTCAGGTACACCTACAGAGATGATGCAAAGCGACACGCTGGCAAAAATCTATGGTATTCCAATGGGCATTCTGCCGCATCCAGCGGGAGCCGCGCCGGTGAGTTTTGTCTACTAATGCATAATCCATCCGAATTCTTGTTAACGCGTCGCCGGTTACTGGCGGCGTTAGCTCTCTCGCCAGTATTATTTAATTTGCCTTCTGCTCTGGCCGCTCTACCTGATACCCGACGAATTATAGCTCTGGAATGGTTACCCATAGAGTTGCTAATGGCTCTGGGTATCACGCCGATGGCCGTGGCTGACAGGCCTAATTATCAGATTTGGGTCAATGAGCCAAAGTTACCAGACTCGGTGGTTGATGTCGGGCTGCGTACCGAACCCAATCTGGAGTTTATGGCGCAGCTAAAACCGTCGCTGATTGTTTATTCTGCTGGTTACGGTCCGTCAGAAGAAAAAATTAAACGTATTGCACCAGGACTTGGTTTTCCGTTCAATGACGCTTCGGGTAAGCCACTGGATGTCGCTCGTCGTTCACTCACTGAGCTGGGTGATGCCCTGGGGATGCAGCACGCAGCTCAGCGCCATCTTAGCGAGTTTGATGCTTTTATCGACAGCATGAAACCTCGCTTTGCTCATCGTGGGAGTCGCCCATTACTGCTGATAGCCTTTCTTGATAGCCGTCATGTACTGGTGGTGGGAAAACATAGCCTGTTTCAGCAAGTGATGGACCAGCTCGGGCTGAAAAATGCGTGGCTTGGCGAAACCAACTTTTGGGGTACTGCCATTGTAGGTATTGAACGGCTGGCAGAGATAAAAGAGGCGGATGTGCTGTGCCTTGAACATAATAATAATGCCATGATTCAACAAGCAACCTCGACCCCGTTATGGCAAGCCATGCCGTTTATACGTGAGAACCGTTTCCAACGAATTCCGGCCGTCTGGCTCTATGGGGCGACACTTTCTGCGATGCATTTTACCCGAGTACTGGATAACGCGCTCGGAGGCCAGGCATAATGCGACATCGCTATCTCCTGCCGGTTACCTTCTTGCTGGCGCTGTTTATCGTTGCCTTTGGGCTGACGCTACACAATATGCAGGTTTTGCTGCCCTCCGACCTGTGGTTTAGTGCACTACGACTGCCTGATCCTGATGAAATTAATCAGATGCTGTTTCACTACAGCTTACTACCGCGAGTAATGATTGCTCTGCTGGTTGGGGCGGGGCTGGGTCTGGTTGGGGTACTGTTCCAGCAGGTTCTACGTAACCCGCTGGCTGAACCGACCACACTGGGGGTTGCCAGTGGCGCACAGCTGGGAATAACCGTCGCCACTCTTTGGGCACTGCCTGCGGCTGTTCAGCCTTATGTGGCATTAATCGGTGCCGCTGTCGTCGGGCTGATAGTCTTTGGGGTTGCCTGGGGACGGCGGTTATCACCGGTCACGTTAATCCTTGCTGGTTTGGTACTGAGTCTGTACTGCGGCGCGGTTAACCAGTTACTGGCGATTTTTAATTATGACCAGTTACAGAATATGTTCCTCTGGAGCACCGGTTCCCTTAACCAGCAGGACTGGAATAGTGTTCAAACCCTGTGGCCACGTTTATTAGGTGGGCTGGTATTAACCCTGTTGCTACTACGTCCGCTAACTTTAATGGGGTTGGATGATGGTGTTGCCCGCAATTTAGGGCTGGCGCTCTCTATCACTCGTCTGGCCATTCTGAGTCTGGCAATTATTCTTAGCGCACAGCTAGTCAGCGCGGTAGGGATTGTTGGTTTTATCGGCCTGTTTGCTCCGCTGCTGGCAAAAATGCTCGGCGCGCGTCGCCTGCTACCACGGCTGTTCCTCGCACCGTTGATTGGTGCGCTGATCCTCTGGCTTTCCGATCAGGTTGTTATCTGGCTGGCAAGCTTTTGGCGTGAGATATCTACCGGAACTATCACCGCATTAATCGGTGCGCCGATCCTGTTATGGCTGTTACCGCGTTTACGTACCTACAGTATGCCCTCCATGAGCATCGGAGATAATATTCCGGCTGAGCGCCAGGCACTTTATCTGTGGATATCTCTGGGATTATTGCTGCTCGTTATCACCGGCGCGATTGCGTTGTCCCTCGGGCGTAATGAACAGGGTCTGAGCTGGCTAAGTGGCGCTCTGTTTGATGAAGTCCTGCCCTGGCGCTGGCCACGCGTTCTGTCAGCCATGACGGCCGGGATTATGCTGGCGGTGGCTGGGTGCCTGATTCAGCGTCTGACGGGTAATGCGATGGCCAGCCCGGAAGTGCTGGGGATCAGTTCTGGTGCCGCTTTTGGCGTGGTGTTAATGCTGTTCTTTGTCCCGGGTAATGCTTTTGGCTGGATGTTACCTGCCGGTAGCTTCGGGGCCGCAGTGACTTTACTCATCATTATTCTTTCAGCAGGGCGGGGCGGATTTTCACCGCAACGCATGTTGCTGGCTGGTGTGGCGTTAAGTACCGCATTTATGATGCTACTGATGCTGATGATGGCAAGCGGCGATCCGCGTATGTCTTCAATACTGACCTGGATTTCAGGTTCGACCTATAACGTCAGTGGTATAGAATCACTGCAAAGTCTCGGTATCATGGTGGTATTGCTGGCGATTATGCCGTTTTGCCGACGCTGGCTGGTTATCCTGCCGCTGGGCAGAGCGACAGCCAGTGCAGTAGGGATGGCGGTAACACCTGCACAATTGCTGGTGCTATTACTCGCGGCAACTTTGACCGCAGCAGCCACACTGATTATTGGGCCACTGAGCTTTGTCGGCCTGATGGCACCCCATATTGCCAGCATGCTTGGTTTCAGGCGGGCGATGCCGCAGATGATTATCTCAGGTATTCTGGGTGGGATACTGATGATTCTGGCAGACTGGTTTGGCAGAATGATTTTATTCCCCAACCAGGTTCCGGCCGGGCTGCTGGCGACCTTTATCGGTGCGCCGTACTTTATCTATTTGCTCAGAAAGCAAAGTCGTTAACCAAGAGCAGTCCCTCTCGCCAGCGGCGGGAGGGACATTATCACTTACAGTTGGGCGAATGCCACACGCGCGGCATCAATGGTTTTTTGAATGTCTTCTGGTGAATGGGCAACAGACATAAAACCAGCCTCAAAGGCGGAAGGTGCCAGATAAACACCTTGCTCCAGCATTAAGTGGAAGAAGCGTTTGAAGCGTTCCACATCACAAGCCATGACATCGCTATAACAGGTAACGCTCGGTGCATCGGTAAAGAACAGACCAAACATCCCGCCAACCTGGTTAATCACCAGTGGAATACCTTCTTCTTGAGCGGCATGAAGTAACCCTTCAGCCAGCATCTCGGTCAGTTCGGTCAGCGTCTCATAAACCCCTGGTTGGGTAATTTCATTGAGACACGCATAACCGGCCGCCATAGCGATAGGGTTACCAGAAAGCGTTCCTGCCTGATAGACCGGGCCAACAGGCGAAAGGGCTTCCATTATCTCGCGGCGACCACCAAAAGCGCCGACAGGCATTCCGCCGCCGATAATTTTACCCAGACAGGTCAGGTCAGGCTCCACGCCGTAATAATCCTGAGCACCCGCTAAAGCAACACGAAAACCGGTCATCACTTCATCGATAATAAATAAGGCACCGAACTCATCACACAGAGCACGCAGGCCTGGCAGGAAATCTTCATCAGGTGGAATACAGTTCATATTGCCGGCAACCGGTTCAACGATGATACAGGCTATTTCTTCTGGATAGCGAGTAAAGGCTTCACGCACTGAAGCGAGGTCGTTATAGGTGCAGGTCAGGGTATGTTTAGCAAAGTCTGCGGGAACGCCTGGTGAGTTTGGCTGGCCTAAGGTCAGAGCACCGGAACCGGCTTTCACCAGTAAGCAGTCCGCATGACCATGATAGCAACCTTCAAATTTAATGATTTTATCGCGGCCAGTAAAACCACGCGCCAGGCGAATGGCACTCATTGTGGCTTCGGTACCCGAGTTGACCATACGTACCATATCCATGGTGGGTACCAGCTCAGTGACCAGCTCAGCCATTTTGACTTCCATTTCGGTAGGTGCACCAAAACTTAAGCCACGGCTGACAGCTTCAATCACTGCATTGCGAATAGCCGGGTGATTATGTCCCAGTATCATCGGGCCCCAGGAACCGACATAATCAATATAAGCTTTACCTTCAACGTCAAAGAGATAAGCGCCATCTGCGCGTTCAATAAATAGCGGCACACCGCCAACACCGGTAAAGGCTCGTACAGGTGAGTTAACGCCTCCAGGAATGACTTGGCGGGCGGCGGCATACAAGCTTTCAGACTGACTCATGAATTGACTCCTGACTCGGGAATAAGTATTAACGCGTAGTCTATGTGAAACGACGGGCGGGATGTAATGAACCTGCGAGATAAACTTTGATATTCACAGGACGTCTGGTTAATCCGCAGGTAATATAGATATATTACTTGCCATTATACATAACTGAGAGCCATGAATTCAGGAAACTCTAGCCCCCAAGAGCAGTCTGACGTATCGGAGCGTAGCAAAACGATTCTACGTCGTTTACATGATGCAGATAAAACGTCTCTCGCAACCTTTCTACTGGCGGCGTTGGTCGGAACGCTTGCAGGTCTGGCTGGCGTTGGTTTCGACAAAGCAGTAAACCTGGTACAACAATACCGTCTTGGCATGCTAGCAGAAGTGGCAGATGACGCGTGGGTTGTCTGGCCGATGGCTTTTCTGGCTTCAGCTTTGCTAGCGATGTTTGGTTATTATTTGGTTCGCCGCTTTGCACCTGAAGCCGGTGGTTCTGGTATACCTGAAATTGAAGGTGCTCTGGAAGGGCTGCGGCCAGTACGCTGGTGGCGAGTCATTCCGGTGAAATTCTTCGGTGGTATGGGAACCCTGGGGGCTGGTATGGTCTTAGGGCGTGAGGGCCCGACAGTGCAACTGGGGGGTAGTTTCGGACAGATGGTTTTTGACGTCTTTCGTCTGCGTAGCCCGGAAACGCGTCATTCGCTCGTGGCAACCGGGGCGGGTGCCGGACTGGCGGCGGCTTTTAATGCTCCACTGGCAGGTATCTTTTTTGTCATAGAAGAGTTGCGTAAGCAGTTTCATTATAGTTTTATCTCAATCAAAGCGGTATTTATTGGTGTTATTATGTCGACAGTAGTCTATCGATATTTTAACCCCGGTTTAATTTTGATTGATCTCGGTATGGTCGGCGATGTTGCGCTGAATACACTGTGGCTTTACCTGGTACTGGGTATGGTTATCGGTGCTATTGGCGTAATATTTAATCGCTTGGTGCTGGCTGTACAGGATATGTTTCAGCGTATCCATGGTGGCAATACGACAAAGTGGGTATTGATTGGCGGCCTGATTGGCGGTGTCTGTGGCGTACTGGCTCTGTTACAGAGTTCGGTAGTAGGCGGTGGGTTCAATATGATCCCCATTGCTACCGCCGGAAACTACAGTTTAAGCATGTTGCTATATTTATTTCTGGCTCGTCTTGTTATCAGCTTACTGTGTTTTTCCTCTGGGGCTCCTGGCGGTATTTTTGCCCCAATCCTGGCTTTAGGAACCTTGCTGGGAATGTCTTTCGGAACGCTCAGCGCATTGTACTTGCCGGAATATGATCTACCAATGGGCGTTTTTGCACTGGTGGGAATGGGGGCTCTACTTTCCGCAACCTTGCGTGCACCACTGACCGCGATTGCGCTGGTGCTGGAAATGACCGGTAATTATCAGCTTATTTTACCCATGCTCGTTACCAGTGTTGGTGCGACATTATTAGCGAAACTTCTGGGAGGAAAACCGTTATACTCACAAATCCTGGCAAGAACGCTGGCCAAGCAAGAAGCCGATAAAGCGAATGCTGCATCCCCTACACCTGTGGATCAGACATCAGCAGAGCGTAATACTTGAACGCTTAACCGGGGTATTGGATAATATTATATAAAGTACGGGTTATGTTGTGCCCGACTTGTTGATTGTTTGGAGCAAAAAATGAGTGATGACGTAGTGTTGCCCCTTCAGTTTACTGAAGCTGCGGCAAATAAAGTAAAAAGCCTGATCTCAGACGAAGATAATCCGAATCTGAAATTGCGTGTTTACATCACCGGTGGTGGATGCAGCGGCTTCCAGTATGGTTTTACCTTTGATGATCAGATTAACGAAGGTGATATGACCATTGAAAAACAAGGCGTAGCCTTGGTTGTTGACCCAATGAGTTTGCAGTATCTGGTTGGCGGTGCAGTGGACTATAGCGAAGGTCTTGAAGGTTCACGTTTTATTGTTACCAACCCAAATGCGACCAGCACCTGTGGATGTGGTTCTTCCTTTAGCGTCTAATCGCTAACAGCAGATGATGATGGCATCAGCTATGCCTGATGCCTTACACTCTGTTTGTTCAGACTGACTCAATGCTTTTCCAGTGCCTCACAGAGCTGCTCTGCGGCAAGAACGATACGCGGGCTGGCACGGGTAAACCAGTCATCATTGAGGGCTATCACCGGAACCGGTAACTGGCTATGCCAGAACTGTTGTACTGCTGGAATGTTGCTGTTATCACCCGCGATAACAATTGTCTCAGGTTTACGGGTTAAAACTTGCTCTCGGCTGACTTGCGGCCAGGGAATCCGACTCTTAGCAAAAATATTTTCCCCGCCACACATCTCAACAATTTCATTCTGAATAGAGTCATGATTGGTAGTAAATAGCGGTTGCTGACTGAATTGCAGGAATATTTTTTTCGGCTGATTGGTCTTATAGCGCGCTTTCAGTTCGGTAAACTTACGGGCAAACTCATCGGCTGCCTGAATAGCCTTTTCAGGAGTAGGGCTGTAGGGAGCGAGCTGACGTAATGCCGTTTCAACATCGGCAATACGTTTTGAGTCCAGCCAGATAATTTTACTACCCAGAGCCTCAAGCTGACTGACCTGACGTTCAGGATTACCACCACGCCACGCCAGTATCACATCCGGTTTTAGCGCGACAATACGTTCAAAATTCATTCCTTGCCAGTTTGCTACCTGCTCAATATCTTTGGCTTCTGGGGGATAATTTGAATAAGTACTGACGGCAATCGGCGTAATCCCTGCGGCAAAAGCCAGTTCAGTATTACCGGGCGAGAGAGAAATAACCCGCGGTGCCGCGACCAGTAGTGTCGGGAGGCAAGTGATAAACAGGGCGCCTATCAGGCGCCCCAAAAAACTATTTATCATGTGCGATGTTCTGCACCAGTTTTTCTACCATCAGGGTAGATTGTTTGGCTGCCAGAGCAAGAAACTCATCAAAACTCAGATGAGACTCTTGGTCTGCGACATCAGAAATAGCACGCACGACCACAAAAGGGACGCCGAAGTTATGGCAGACATGGCCGATAGCGGTGGCTTCCATTTCTACTGCAATCGCTTGTGGGAAGTTATGACGGATTTTTGCCAGCATCTCTGAGCCATTAATAAAGGCATCACCACTGACAATAAGTCCGCGTACAGCATGTAAATCCAGCGCACGGATGCAGGATTCAGCGGCTTCAACCAGTTCGTTACTGGCGACAAAGCTTGCCGGACAACCCGCCATCTGACCCATTTCATAACCAAAAGCAGTGACATCGGCATCGTGATAACGCACTTCATCAGATACGACGATATCGCCCACTTTCAGACTCGGTGCCAGACCGCCCGCAGAACCGGTATTGATAATTACGTCAGGTTTACAGTGCTCAAGCAGCAAGGTTGCTCCCATAGCGGCAGACACTTTACCGATACCTGATTTCAGGAGTGCGACTTCAACACCGCCCAGAGTACCGGTATAAATTTCACACCCGGCCAGGCTCAGTGTGTGACGATTTTCGATTTTGTCACGCAGCAGCGTAACTTCTTCTTCCATTGCCCCAATAATGCCTACTTTCATAGAGATACTCGCTAATGTGATGGAAAATGACGCCATTTTGATGAATAGTCTATCATGGCATTTATCCGCAGATTGCTGATAACGCGTGAAAAATATGATGCTGCCGACAATACAGTAACAGCATGAATTACAATGTATTGATTTTAATCGATTTTATGGGTGATAAATAGAGCGCTGAGATCAATGACCGACTGATCAGTGCTCCCAATCTTCTTTTAAAGCTGACCGGAGTGGGCATGGGCGACATCGATTTTCGGGTAAAAATAAACTGGCATCGCTGCTTCCGATCCCCTGAAGGACCGCAAAGTGAGCATGAAATTGCACGTTTATTTGAAAGTGATCGGGGAAGAATTGTTAACTCGCCCGCGATACGGCGTTTACAGCAAAAAACGCAAGTCTTCCCCCTTGAACGTAATGCAGCGGTACGTACCCGGCTGACCCATTCACTTGAAGTTCAGCAAGTGGGGCGCTATATCGCCAAAGAGATCCTGAGCCGTTTTAAAGAACAGCAGCAGCTTGCTGAGTATGGTCTGGATGAGCTTACTGGCCCGTTTGAAAGCATTGTCGAAATGGCTTGTCTGATGCACGATATCGGCAATCCTCCCTTCGGTCATTTTGGTGAATCAGCCATTAAAGATTGGTTTTATCAGCGCTTAACACCCCTTGAAAACCCAGCTATTGCCAGCCAGTACGATAGCTGTAAAGTTCCGTTGTTACGCCTACATGACGGGGAGATCGCGTTAAATGAGTTACGCTGTAAGGTGCGTCAGGATCTGTGCCATTTTGAAGGTAATGCTCAGGGAATAAGAATGGTGCACAGTTTACTGCGCCTGAACCTTACTTGGGCTCAGGTAGGGTGTATTTTAAAATATACCCGTCCGGCATGGTTTTCCGATCCTATCCCAGCCAATCGTAGCTATCTGATGAAAAAACCAGGTTTTTATCTCTCAGAAGAACGCTATATTAATCAGTTACGTGCCGCGTTGAAAATGGATCAGTACAACCGCTTTCCACTGACCTGGATTATGGAGGCCGCAGATGATATCTCATACTGCGTAGCGGATCTGGAAGATGCGGTTGAGAAGCGTATTTTTAGTGTTGAGCAACTTTATCAGCATTTATACAATGCCTGGCAAAACCATCAGCCAGGGGATCTGTTCGACAGTGTTATCCATGCTGCCTGGGTAAAATCACGTACCCATGCTATTCCCAACAGTGCCGTTGATCAGTTCTTTATGTATTTACGCGTGAATACGCTTAATCAGCTAGTGCCTTACGCAGCGCAACGCTTTATCCATAATCTCGCTCAAATCTATTCCGGGGAATTTAATCAGGCGCTGCTGGAAGACGATAGCTCATACTCTCAGTTGCTGGAAATGTATAAACAGGTGGCTGTTCACCATGTTTTTAATCACCCGGAAGTAGAACAACTTGAACTCCAGGGCTACCGCGTAATCAAAGGCTTACTGGATATTTACAGTCCCTTACTTGAGCTTTCAGAAAGCCAGTTTTCATTATTAGTTCGTGACGAACGGTTAGCAAAGCATCCAATAGAGACCCGGCTGTTTCACAAATTGTCGATAAAACATAAAGTTGCTTACATTGAAGCCGTTGCAGAATTAACCTCCTCTGCAGCTGACTACCCAATTTGGGAGTATTATTATCGATCGCGGCTAATACAAGATTATGTCAGTGGAATGACGGATTTATATGCGTGGGATGAGTATCGGAGATTGATGGCTGTTGAATAAATAGCCTGTTACTTTTGTAAAGACGGACAATAAATTTTTACTTTTTCCAGTCAGTTAAGAACTGAACTTCGTTACTAAACACGACTCTGAGAGTGATGTAAACAGCAACATTAATTGGCTTAAAATTTGAGAGTGAATCCATGAAAAAAACTACATTAGCAATGAGTGCACTGGCAATGAGTCTGGGTTTAGCGCTGAGCCCAATGTCTGCTATGGCTGCGGAAAGCGCTTCTTCTTCTGTTGCAGCCGGGCAGCCACTTCCTAGTCTTGCGCCGATGCTGGAAACCGTCATGCCTTCCGTTGTCAGCATTACTGTTGAAGGAAATGCACCGGCTAATTCACAGCGTGCATCACGTAATTTCCAGCAGTTCTTTGGTGATAATTCCCCATTCTGTCAGGAAGGTTCTCCGTTCCAGAGCTCACCTTTCTGTCAGGGTGGCGATCAGGGCCGTGGCCCGGATGGCAGTAGTCCACAGCAAAAATTCTCAGCTTTAGGCTCAGGCGTTATTATTGATGCAGGCAAAGGCTATGTGGTTACCAACAACCACGTGGTAGATAATGCGACGGTTATTAAAGCTCAGCTGAGTGATGGGCGTCGATTCGATGCCAAAGTGGTCGGTAAAGATCCACGTTCAGATATTGCACTATTACAGTTGCAGGATCCTAAAAATCTGACAGCGATAAAACTGGCAGACTCTGATGCCCTACGTGTAGGAGACTATACCGTCGCTATCGGTAACCCGTATGGCCTGGGTGAAACAGTGACTTCAGGTATTGTCTCAGCCCTTGGCCGTAGCGGCCTGAACGTTGAGAACTATGAAAACTTTATCCAGACCGATGCGGCCATCAACCGGGGTAACTCCGGCGGTGCACTGGTAAACCTGAATGGCGAATTGATTGGTATTAACACCGCTATCCTGGCCCCGGACGGTGGAAACATTGGTATCGGCTTTGCTATCCCAAGCAACATGGTGAAAAACCTGACCTCTCAGATGGTTGAATTTGGCCAGGTTCGTCGTGGTGAACTGGGTATTATGGGTACAGAGCTGAACTCTGAGCTGGCAAAAGCGATGAAAGTCGATGCTCAGCGCGGTGCATTTGTCAGTCAGGTAATGGCAAACTCTTCTGCAGCGAAAGCCGGTATTAAAGCAGGGGATGTGATTACCACTATCAATGGCAAAGCGATCAGCAGTTTTGCCGCTCTGCGTGCGGAAGTGGGTTCTATGCCAGTTGGCAGTAAAATTACCCTCGGCCTGTTACGTGATGGTAAACCAGTTTCTGTGAATCTGGAACTGCAACAGAGCAGCCAGAATCAAGTTGACTCTGCCACTATCTTTACTGGCATTGAAGGCGCTGAAATGAGTAACCGTAGCGGCAAAGATCAGAAAGGTATTCAGGTTACCGAAGTTAAACCTGGCTCCCCTGCTGCCCGTATTGGTCTTAAGAAAGGCGATATCATTGTTGGTATTAACCAACAGGCAGTGAATAACATTGCTGAACTGCGTAAAATTATGGACGAAAAACCGTCTGTAATGGCATTAAATATTCAACGTGGTGACAACTCACTTTACTTACTGATGCAGTAATCTGATTGCTGTAAACAGTAAATACTGTTTGTTTTAACATTAGCGTAGAGTGTCGTAAGACATTCTACGCTAACCATCTACTGAATATTAATCATCATCAAGCCAATTTTCTTAATACGTCAGCAACAAAATAAACATCATGTAACCCTTGAGCTGCCTCCACAACAAAATCAGCGAAGTTATCATCTGGCGTAATGGGGGAATTATTCATATCAAGAAATACCATTGCCGAGGCTGTAGCTGTTCTTTTGTTGGCGTCATTGAAGCCATGCCCACGTGCAATCGACAGCAGAAGTGATGCTGCCAGAAAAAATAAGTCATTCTCATTTTCGTAAATGTGGAGATTCTCTACTCTTCCTATCATTCCCTCGATAGTACCTATATCCCTTAGTCCGGGAAGACCACCATAGTAGTCTACTTGGATGTCATGAATGGCTATAACCTGCCCAACATTTAAGAAAAAAATCATTTATCAGCAAGTTCCTGAAACAATGCTTGATTTTTAGGCTTGCTCATTACACGGGAAAGAGACGCTTCAAACTTGGCTTTCTGAAGCTCTGCAAATTGTTCGGCAGTGATAATAACCATATCAGGTGCAGAACGACGAGTAATGGTTACCGGCTGTGTGACGGCGGAGTCCAGGACACTGGCAAGTTTCTGCCGAACATCAGAAAAGGTAAAGGTCATCATGGCAGATACTCCGGTAGCTATAATAGTCACATCTTAATTGTACAACTCAGTTGTGATTTGACAACGACTATTTATTTAAGTGAAGAGAAAGTTATTGGTTAGAGTTCATTTAGGATGGGATGGTGTTAATAACGTTTAAAAAGGCTGCATTTGCAGCCTTTTTCTTTATTGTTATTCCCGAGGGAACAGGATCTATTGCTGAACGCCCAGATAATCTAACCTATTTATTACGGGTCAGTTTTTCCAGATCTGATTCAATTTCAGCAATTTTATTAGCCACTACAGATTCCAGATGGCGCAGGTCGTCGAGGATCTTATGCTTCAGATCTACTTCAATACGATCCCGCAGGCAGATCCTGTCGAGCTCATCGATAACATAACGCAGGTTAGGGCTGATTTCCTGAACTTCTCTGAAACCTTGTCCAACGCCATCAGCTGCCACGGTTTTACGCTGGCGTGGATACTTAAACTTCACGCTCTTGGCAAAAAACTCGCCTTTATCTTTATGAAAATAGATCTTCAGAATATCGTTATTGGCTTCCTGGCGCAGACTGTAACGATCGATCTCATCAGGATTAGTAATACCCAGACTTTTTAAATTATCGTACATAAGCGGAACTCCTTTAAAAATGAACCCGTTATTCTTGACGCTTAGCTGCGTTCACTCCCCAAAATCACTGACTGAAATCAGCTTATGAAGACTCGCGCTAACTATCGCGTGAATGATTTAGGATAGATCATTAACAGAACAATAATATTCCGCCAGTCTCTTAGACAAAAAAAGCGGGTTTCCCCGCTTTTTTGAGTAAAAAACTTAGTCAATGGTGCGCAATAATTCGTTTATTCCCACTTTACCACGGGTTTTTGCATCGACTTTCTTAACGATCACAGCACAATACAGGCTATAAGAACCGTCTTTAGATGGCAGGTTACCAGAAACAACAACAGAACCTGCTGGTACGCGGCCGTAGTGAACTTCACCGGTTTCGCGGTCATAAATACGGGTGCTTTGTCCGATGTAAACGCCCATCGAGATGACAGAACCTTCTTCGACAATCACGCCTTCAACGACTTCAGAACGCGCGCCGATAAAGCAGTTATCTTCAATGATAGTTGGGTTAGCTTGCAGTGGTTCAAGTACGCCGCCGATCCCAACACCACCAGACAGGTGAACGTTTTTACCAATCTGAGCACAAGAACCGACAGTAGCCCAAGTATCAACCATAGTACCTTCATCAACATAAGCGCCGATGTTGACATAAGATGGCATCAGTACGGTGTTGCGGGCGATAAATGCACCCTGACGCACAGCGGCAGGAGGGACTACGCGGAAGCCTTCTTTCACGAAGCGAGCTTCATCGTAGTGAGCAAATTTCATTGGGACTTTGTCGAAATAGCGACTTTCCGCGCCTTCAATAACTTTATTATCATTAATGCGGAAAGAGAGCAGAACGGCTTTTTTTAACCACTGATGGGTTACCCACTGACCCTCTACTTTTTCTGCTACACGTAATGCACCGCTATCGAGCAGAGCAATAACTTGATTTACCGCTTCACGGGTGACGGTGTCTACGTTTGCCGGAGTAATCTCGGCGCGGCGCTCGAAAGCGGATTCAATGACGTTCTGTAACTGCTGCATTATCAAGTTTCCTGATTGACGTTACGCTTTATTCTTCAGGTCAAAAAACAACCTGTAACCTGAAGAGTTAAAGGTAAAAATAAAAGACTGTTATTTATCGTTTGGATTAAGGGCTGCTGTCAACCGTTGACGCACTTCCTGTTGCAACACATTATTAAGTGCACGCCCGTCTGCAGTCGCAATTATAAATAAATCTTCTACTCGCTCACCAATTGTCGTAATTCTGGCCCCATGCAGTGAAATTTCGAGATCAGCGAATACTTTTCCGATTCTTGCCAGCAGGCTTGGCTGGTCGAGTGCGATCAGCTCTAAAAACGTCCGTTTATCGGTATGGGTCGGTAAAAAATTCACTTTGGTATCGACGGTGAAATGACGAAGTTTTGCTGACTGACGACGCAGTAATGGGGGCTTCCAGACGGCTTCAGTAATCGCTTCTTCCAGACTTTGGCTGATCAAAGCATGACGATCGCTGGAAAGTGGGTTGCCGTCCGGCTCCAGAACAATAAAGGTATCCATCGCCATACCATCACGAGTGGTGAAAATTTGTGCGTCATGAATGCTCAGATTTCGGCGGTCGAGTTCAGCGCAGACTGCGGCAAACAGGTAAGGCCTGTCCGGGCTCCAGATAAAAATTTCAGTGCCACCGCGTGTCGCTTGTGGGCTGAGTAAAATAAGCGGCTTTTTCAAGTCGTGATTTAGCAGATGACGAGCATGCCAGGCAATTTGATTCGGGGTATGGCGTAGAAAATAGTTAGCCCGACAACGAGACCAAATATTATGCAGGGCAGGCTCATCAATATTGTCCATCCGCAGTAAGGCCAGAGCATGAAGTTGATGGTGGCGTACACGATCGCGTGTATCCGGGCTAGTCTGCATTCCCCGGCGTAGCTGTTTTTCGGTAGCGAAATATAGCTCTCCTAACAGACTCTGTTTCCAGCTATTCCACAGGGTCTCATTAGTGGCACAGATATCGGCGATAGTCAGGCACAGTAAATAGCGTAGCCGATGTTCTGTTTTCACTTCCTCAGCAAACTGCCGGATAACTTCAGGGTCTTGAATATCACGACGTTGGGCCGTGACTGACATCAGCAGGTGCTGGCGGACTAACCAGGCGACTAACTGGGTTTCGCGAGAGTTCAGGCCATGTAGCTCAGCAAAACTCAGAACATCCTGAGCACCCAGCACCGAGTGATCTCCTCCTCGCCCTTTAGCGATATCATGAAACAGAGCGGCCATTAGGATCAATTCTGGTTGTGCCAGTCTCGGCCAAATATCAATGCATAATGGATGCTGGGGACGCGTGTTTTCATCGGCAAAACTTTCAAGTTTTAGCATTACCCGGATAGTGTGCTCATCGACAGTGTAGGCATGAAAAAGATCGAACTGCATTTGACCGACAATATGAGACCACTGAGGCATATAAGCCCAGAGCACGCTGTGGCGATGCATTGGCAGCAACGCCCGACTGACACCGCCTGGGTGGCGTAGAATGGCTAAGAATAGCTTACGTGCTTCAGGAATATAGCAAAGCGGTTGTTTCAGATGACGTCTTGCATGACGCAGGTGGCGTAAGGTAGTGGAATAGATACCGGTAATTTCCCGATCCCGCACCATAAGATAAAACATACGCAGAATCGCTTCGGGTTCGCGAATAAATAATGTCTCATCCTGCAGGTCTATCAATGCGCCACGTAACTGGAAGTCTTTATCTAATGGGCGAGGTTTTTCGCTAGTATCCAGAGCCAGGATAGCTTCATCGAATAGCTGTAATAGCATCTGATTGAGTTCAGTGACCCGTCGAGTAACACGGTAGAAGTCCTTCATCATATGTTCGACGGGTGTATTGCCCTCACCGTAATAGCGCAGCCGTCTGGCAACATTCAGCTGTCTGTCAAATAACAGACGGTTATCGTAGCGAGTCACTTCCAGATGCAGGGCAAAACGAATACGCCAAAGTAGATGCTTACATTCATCCAGCTCATTACGTTCAGCGTCAGTGATAAAACCGAAATCGACCATTTCACTCATTGAGGTGGCACCAAAATGGCGACGTGCGACCCACAGCAGAGTATGAATATCCCGTAATCCCCCGGGACTACTTTTGATATCAGGTTCCAGATTATAACTGGTGCCGTGATAGCGTTTATGGCGTTCAGTTTGCTCGTTAATTTTGGCATCAAAAAAGAGCGTTGAAGGCCAGAAACCTTCACTAAAAATATGTTTTTGTAGCTCGAGAAACAACGCCACATCACCCATTACCAGCCGGGATTCAATAAGATTGGTGGCGACGGTCAGGTCAGATAATCCCTCCAGCAGACACTCTTCCAGGGTTCGAACGCTATGGCCAACTTCGAGTTTGACATCCCACAGTAGCGTCAGCAGTTCCCCAATTTTTTGCGAATGATAGAGCGAGAGAGGCTGACGACTTAAGACCAGCAAGTCGATATCTGATAGTGGGTGTAATTCACCGCGACCATAACCGCCAACAGCAACCAGAGCCGCATGTGGAACATCGGCGAAACCATAAAAAATCCATAACCGTTGCAGCAGTTGATCGATAAATTCGGTGCGTGTACTGACTAGCTGTTCGGCGACGATACCACTATCAAATGCTTCACCAAGCCAGTGCTGGAAAGCTTCTAAATGTAATTTTATTTGGGCGCGGTTAAGTTCATCATCGGGCCAGCTATTAGGGTAGTCAGGCTGACCGACAATCTCAGGTTCGGTGGTATTAGTAAACTGCTCGGGTAAAGTTAAACTCATGGTCCGTCACCCTAAATTCAGAAAATGATCGCTGGATTGATTGTCGCTCTTCAACAACAAGACCGACAAATCATTTTTTCTTATTCCTCGGTTTGCAAAAATGCATATTGCGACCGGTAATAGGTAGATGAGGGAGCTTTAAACGGATAAAAATAAGGCCAGCATTATGCTGGCCTTAGAGAAAGAGTGCGGCTTCAACGCATTACGCGCTATGCGAGATAACCTGAGGAATAGTGTCATCACTACGCAGAGTCAGAATTTCACAGCCATCTTCGGTGACAACGATAGTGTGCTCATATTGTGCTGACAGGCTGCGGTCTTTGGTTTTCACCGTCCAGCCATCTTTCATGGTACGAATGCGGAAATCTCCGGCATTCACCATCGGTTCGATAGTGAAGGTCATACCTGGCTGTAATACCACGCCGCCGTCATCAGCGTCGTAATGCAAGACTTGAGGTTCTTCGTGGAATACACGACCAATGCCGTGGCCACAATATTCACGCACCACGGAAAAACCTTCTGCTTCAGCAAATTTCTGAATAGCGGCACCCAGAGTGCGTAAGCGAATGCCTGGCTTAACCATACGCAGAGCCAGATACAGACTTTCCTGAGTCACACGACACAGGCGTTCACCGAGAATAGTCGGTTTGCCGGCGATAAACATTTTTGACGTATCGCCGTGGTATTCATCTTTGATGACGGTGACATCAATATTGACAATATCGCCATCTTTTAATGTTTTCGCGTCATCAGGAATGCCGTGACAAACCACTTCATTCAAAGAGATACAGACTGATTTAGGAAAACCATGGTAACCAAGACAGGCAGAAACTGCTTGCTGGTGGTTGACGATATAGTCATTGCAAAGACGGTCAAGCTCACCCGTGCTGACGCCTGGTTTTACATAGGGTTCAATCATTTCAAGCACATCAGCAGCAAGACGGCCTGCAACGCGCATTTTTTCGATTTCTTCAGGAGTTTTAATTGAGATAGCCATATCGGGTCCGCAGTGGTCGAAAATTTCGACAATCGTTAAGAGTCTGTTCCATTTGCTGGTCTAAACTCTAAGCTGGTAATCAATAGGGTAATGGTATCAGCGGGGCTGCGTCCTGCCAAATCGAGAATCATTGAATGCTTAATACGCCAACAACTATTGGAGTCTGGCGGTCATTTATGGTATAAAGCGCGCCGGACTTGTCTTCTTATTTTTGAAGGGCAAGCCAATACGCTCATATGTGTAAATAACACACACGTATCGACACATATTCCGGGGTGCCCTTTGGGGTCGGTAATATGGGATACGTGGAGGCATAACCCCATACATTTATATT
>Ga0302347_1001527_pt1 | contig 27496 bp, 29 predicted proteins | sample PhyWR1_FD_202178 | JGI IMG/M metagenome (GOLD analysis project Ga0302347, IMG submission 202178) | Leaf surface microbial communities from wheat plants in UC Gill Tract Community Farm, Albany, California, United States - DLSL W.R1 (v2)... | ecosystem: Host-associated > Plants > Phyllosphere >...
GCCCTGGTTAGCCTGGTACTTGCGGGTTGTGATTCGCAGACCAGCGTAGAGCTGAAAACCCCGGCGCAAAAAGCTTCCTACGGCATCGGCCTGAACATGGGCAAAAGCCTTGCCCAGGAAGGCATGGATGATCTGGATTCAAAAGCAGTAGCCCAAGGCATCGAAGATGCCGTCGGCAAGAAAGAGCAGAAGCTCAAAGACGACGAACTGGTTGAAGCGTTCGCCGCACTGCAAAAACGTGCTGAAGAACGCATGGCCAAGATGAGCGAAGAGTCGGCAGCCGCCGGCAAGAAATTCCTCGAAGACAATGCCAAGAAAGACGGCGTCGTGACCACTGCGTCCGGCCTGCAGTACAAAATCGTGAAGAAGGCCGACGGCCCGCAGCCTAAGCCAACCGACGTGGTGACCGTGCATTACACCGGTAAACTCACCAACGGCACCACTTTTGACAGCTCCGTGGATCGCGGCAGCCCGATTGACCTGCCGGTTAGCGGCGTGATCCCGGGTTGGGTCGAAGGCCTGCAACTGATGCACGTTGGCGAAAAGGTCGAGCTGTATATCCCGTCCGACCTGGCCTACGGCGCTCAGAGCCCGAGCCCGGCGATTCCAGCCAACTCCGTGCTGGTATTTGACCTGGAGCTGCTGGGCATCAAGGACCCAGCCAAGGCTGAAGCCCCTGCCGCACCGGCCGCCAAGAAGTAATCGGCGCCTGAACACACAACGCCCCGTCTCGACGGGGCGTTGTTGTTTCTGCGGTTCGCGTACATCCAAACGAACGTCCGCAACCTGTAACAGTCTGATATAACACTCGAGCACTGGTAACCGCACAGCAACGCCAAGTCAATGAAATCTTGGGTTTTTTTGAGGTGCGCAAAAAACGCCCGATCTGACTGCAAGCCTTGTAACCCGTGGCTTTCAGGCCGCAAAACAGGCTCTGTTCACAAGGTTATCCACAATTTGTGTGGATAACCTTGTGTGTCGACTGGAACTGGAGTGACCGATGAAACCACCCTTCAATTTCACCCGCTTTCTGCCCATGGCGGCACGCTTGCTGGGGCGTGGGCGCTTGCCGACCCTGTTGTTTGCCGTCGCTGCCAAGGGTTCCAGCCAAGGCGGCCGCCTGGGCAAACTCAAAGATGACCTCAAGCTGCTTCAGGCCCTTTGCCTGGCTTACTGGCGCGGCGAATACCGCGCCATCAGCCCCAAGGCACTGATCTCGATCGTGGCGGGGCTGATGTACTTTCTGAGCCCGGTCGACGCGATCCCGGACTTTATCCCCATGTTTGGTATGTTCGATGATATCGCCGTACTAGCATGGATCATGAAGACGCTGGACGGCGAACTTAACGCCTTCCGCGCTTGGCGTGAGGCGCAGCGCCCGGAGAAGCTCGCCGTAGTCGAGCGCCTGCCTGCCACACCGGCGCTGCTCGCCCAGGAAAACCCGCAAAAAAACTGATGGCATCGCTATCCCCCTGCGACCTCTATGGCTGTTAGGATTACACTCCTAAGGAAAGTGCTTACGTTGTAAGTGTTGTTATCCTACGGGGCAGTCATGGATATTCAGATAATTTCACGCGACGGCGCACCCGAATACGCGGTGTTGCCATGGGAGCAGTACCAGGCGCTGCTTAAAGCGGCCGGTCAGCAACAGCCTCCGTCAGTTGTTTCCTCTCCTGCCCAGAGCACGGTCGATCAGGATCTGCGTCCGCTCGCCGACCTGCGCGGCCTGCGTGAAGCCAAGGGCCTTGCTATTGAAGTGCTGGCCCGCACCGTGGGTATCAGCCCCTCGTATCTTGGATTGATCGAGAGTGGCGAGCGTCAGCCGGATGCTGCGATCCGCCGCAGCCTGGCCTGGGAATTGGGTGTGGCAGGTTGGAGGGATGAATCTTGAGCCTACGTATCAGCCGTCAACACTGGGATGGGTTGCTCAACGAGCTGGACCAGGCGCGCCGCCAGCGCCATCTACTGACGTATCGAGCGCTGCTGGAGCGTTTGCAGTTTCCCTCACCGGCCATGCAGACCTTGGCCGCCGCCCTGGAGCACCTGGCGGCCTTGGATGCCAAGGCCGATCAGCCGCTGCGTAGCTCCTTGGTGATCAGCCAGGGCGCCAGTCGCCTGCCGCGTACTGGTTTTTTTGAATGCGTGGAGCGTCTGGGACGTTTCAGCGGACCGTCCGACGGTGTGGCCGCTGCCTCCTGGCATGCTTCCGAAGTGGTACGGGTGTTCGAATACGAGTATCCGGAATCCGCCGAGGCTTAAAGCGCTGGCGAGAGCATGTCCATGCTGTTGATCACATGGACGCTATAGCCCTCCATGTCCTTGGCATGATGCTTGGCCTGCGACGCCAGCTCTGCCAACTGGCTGGCGTCGAGCTGTTCACAGGCCTGTGGATATAGATGGACAACGCCGATCGACAGCGAAAGCAGGGCAAACTCCTGGCGCACACCCTGGCGGTTCAATGCGACGAAGCAGCCGGCATCCAGGTGTTCGGCGCGGTAGAAGCGCCGGCATTGGGTGTGAAAATCATCCAGCAACTGGTTGAGCCGCTTGCGCCAATCCTGCGGCCCCAGCACCAGCAAAAAATCATCGCCGCCGATATGCCCGACGAAGTCGCGGCTTGGGTCAACTCGGTCGTTCAGGCACTGTGCCAGGCACAGCAACACCTCATCCCCCCGTCCGTAGCCATAGATATCGTTGAAGGGCTTGAAGCTGTCGATGTCCACGTAACAGATCACCGACTCCCGTTGCTGTTGTAACAGTCGCGTGAGGCATTGCTGAATCGGCACGTTGCCCGGCAGCAATGTCAGTGGATTAGCGTAGCGCGCCTGTTGGATTTTCAGCTCGGTGATCAACTTCAGCACGTCGATCACTCGGCCCAGGCCCAGGTAGTCGCCATTGAGCGTGATGATGAAATCTTCCTCGATCCGCTGCCGTGCACGGCTGGTCAGCAGACGGCTGACCTGTTGCAGTGATTGGCTCAGTTCCACCGCCAGGAAGTCGCTGCTCATCAGGCGGCTGATGGGCTTGCGCGCAAACAGATCGGTAGCGAACGGCTTGAGCAGCGCGTCGGACAACGAGTGCCGGTGCACGATGCCCACCGGATGGCCGCGGCCATCGAGCACCGCCAGTGAATTGAGATTGGCCTGGCGGCGAAAGGCCTCCAGGACCTGGGCGGTGGCGGTGTCTTGATCCACCGCTGGTTGTTCGCTCAGCAGGGCACTGAGGTCGCTGCCTTCTTCGTTGAGGGACACGTTGGCGCTCTCAGGTTTGGGCAGCATCAACCGCGCTTCCTGCGGTGGCTGTTCCTGTGGCCGACAAAGCAGATAGCCCTGGACCAGGTCGACGCCCATTTCCGTCAATACCGCCAGCTCTTCCGGCAACTCGATACCTTCGGCGATCACTTGCGCGCGCGATGCCCTGGCGATTTGCAGGATCGAGCCGACAAACTCACGCTTGAGCGCATCCTGATGGATGCCGTCGATAAAGTGTCGATCGATTTTCACGTAGTCGGGACGCAGTTCCGACCACAGGCGCAGGCTGGAGTACCCGGCGCCCAGATCATCCAGGGCAATGGAAAAACCCATGTTGCGATAGTGGTGCAGGGCGGTCTGCAGTAGATCGAAATCGTCAGTGGGGGTTTGCTCGGTGAGTTCGATCACCACCTGGCTGGGCGGGATGCCGAAGTCGTGCAGCAATTGCAAGGTGCGGCCCGGCTGGTGCGCCGTTTCCATCAAGGATTCCGGCGAGATGTTGAGGAACAGCTTGCCCGGCAGTTGCTGTTCGCTGAAGCGTCGGCAGGCACTTTCGCGACATGCCATTTCCAGGTCGCTCAGGCGTCCAGCTTGGCTGGCCACGGCGAACAGTGCGATGGGGGAGTGCAGGGGGCTGTTGGAGGGGCCGCGGCTGAGCGCTTCGTAGCCTAGAATACGGCGTTCGGATAAGCAGAGGATCGGCTGGAACAGGCTGTGCAAACTGCCTTGAGCCAGGATTGAGCCCAATGCGTTCAGCTGTTCGGTCATGGTCATGGCGATCTCGATCGAAAAAAAAGGACCCCAGGCATGATGCCTGGGGTCCTTTATTTCACGACAGAATGATGTCTATTTGATGACACTCCGGAGAGCGTTCACATTAAATCGCCATCATTTACTGCTTGGCTACCTGCTTGCTGATCTTGAGGTAGTCCAACAGGATCCGGCCCGTTTCGGCCAGGTAAGCGTCATCTTCAGGCTTGGTTTTATCCGCCTCGGTTGGCAAGGCGTCTTCGTCTTCTTTCTTCAGCTCTTTGAGCGGATCTTCGCCTTTGGCTTTACGGCGGATGTTTTCCAGTACAAGTTGCTTGTTTTCGATATCGGTATGCTGAGCGCGGCGGTCCGCTTCGTTGAGGCTGACGGTTTTTTCTTCCATCAACTTCTTGGCCAGGGCCAGCTTGTCGCGGATAAACACGAACTCGGCGTCCTTGGCGGAGCGGGTGTCGTGATCAGCCTTGAGCTGCGCCAGGAACGGCTTGAACGGATCGGACGCCGGTTTGATCGCCGGGCGGATGGTGTCCCACGGCATGGCTTCCGGTAGAGCGCTTTCGCCGATTTCCTTGGTATCGATGACCGATGGGAAATCGATATCCGGCAGCACGCCCTGATGCTGGGTGCTCTGCCCGGACACCCGGTAGAACTTGGCCAATGTCAGCTTCAGCTCGCCATGGTTGAGCGGCTGGATGGTCTGCACGGTGCCTTTGCCGAAGGTCTGGCCACCGATGATCAACGCGCGGTGATAGTCCTGCATGGCACCGGCGAAAATCTCCGAAGCCGACGCCGAGAGGCGGTTGACCAACAACGCCATCGGCCCTTTGTAGAACGCGCCCGGGTTTTCGTCTTCCAGCACGTCGACACGGCCGTCGGCGTTGCGTACCAACACGGTCGGGCCTTTGTCGATAAACAGGCTGGTCAGCTCGGTGGCTTCTTGCAAGGAACCGCCGCCGTTGTTGCGCAGGTCGATGACCACGCCGTCGACTTTTTCCTTCTGCAATTCTGTCAGGATTTTCTTAACGTCGCGGGTGGTGCTCTTGTAGTTCGGGTCGCCAGCACGGAAGGCTTTGAAGTCCAGGTAGAAAGCCGGGATCTCAATGACGCCCAGTTTGTAATCCTTGCCATCCTGCTTGAGGTTAAGGACTTTCTTCTGCACGGCCTGGTCTTCGAGCTTCACCGCTTCACGGGTGATCGACACAATCTTGCTGGTCTGGTCGTTGGGGGCATTGGTGTGTGGAATCACTTCCAGGCGCACCACGCTGCCTTTCGGACCACGGATCAGCTTGACCACTTCGTCCAAGCGCCAACCGACCACATCGACCATCTCTTTGTCGGCCTGGGCCACGCCGATGATCTTGTCGGCGGGTGCGACCTGTTTGGTCTTGTCGGCCGGACCTGCTGGCACCAGACGCACGATCTTGACTTGGTCGTTGTCGCTTTGCAGGACGGCACCGATGCCTTCCAACGACAGACTCATATTGATATCGAAATTTTCCGCGTTATCTGGCGACAGATAATTGGTGTGCGGGTCGTAGGACATCGCGAAGGTGTTGATGTACGCCTGGAAGATATCTTCGGCGCGGGTCTGATCCAGACGCGCCAGCTGATTCTTGTAACGCTTGGTCAACAGCTCTTGGATGGCCTTGGGCTCTTTGCCGGCAATCTTCAGGCGCAGCACTTCGTCTTTGACGCGTTTGCGCCACAGATCGTCGAGGGCAGCGGTGCTGGTCAGCCAAGGGGCGTCCTTGCGGTCCACCAGAAGAGTTTCTTTCTGGGTGAAGTCAAGTTTGTCGACGCCTTTGTCCAGTTCAGCCAGCGCGAAGTCCAGACGCGCTTTGACGCGGTCCAGGTAGCGCTTGTAGATGGTGAAACCGGGTTGCAGGTCGCCGCTCTTGAGGAAGTCGTCGAACTGGGTCTTCCACTTGTCGAACTCAGCGATATCGCTGGCCAGGAAGTAGCTGCGCGACGGATCCAGCAGCTTGAGGTAGCTGTCGTAGATGATCACCGAGCGCGCGTCGTCCAGCGGCGGCTTGCTGTAGTGATGGCGCTTGAGCAACTCGACGACGTTAAGGCTGGCGATCACCTCATCGCGATCCGGCTGAAGGTTGTCCCAGCTGTTGGCTGCGAACGTATGGGTCGACATCGACGCAAAGCCGAGACCAATGAAAAGAGCGAGGGCGGTGCTGGGGAACAGATGCTTCATGCTGGTTCGACGCGGGGGCAATTGATAACGCATATTAGGCCGTCTTTGAAGTCGCCGGTTCCGTGTGGGCCGGTCGCATAATGCAAAAAGCCCGACGCTACTGCTACGGGCTCAGTCCAGACTCACTATGGAGGCACTGTGAAAGCATTGCAAGGCGTTGAAGATCATGTGATGTGCTTGGCGTCTCGAGTCCTACATACGATGTAGGCTCTTTTCGCATTTCAATGATGACTTAGAACCTTTATCGCGCCGATGTATGACAGCATGGGCGGCTCTTTTTGCCATTGTCTGACAGTGACGCTTGCACTTCGATCGGCGCGCGTTCCACACGCATCAATCCCAATGATGAATCGGCCAACCCGCCTGTTCGGCATGGGCCCTTAACACTGGGTCGGGGTTCACCACCTGGGGATGATCGACCTTCAACAGCAAGGGCAAGTCATTGCGCGAATCCGAATAGAAGTACGCGCCGTCCAAGGTTTGCTCTTCCTGCGCCAACCAGTCCAGCAAGCGCGTGATCTTACCCTCGCGGTAGGTGAGGACCCCTACGGTTTTGCCGCTGTAAACGCCATGGCTGACATCCAGCTCGATGCCAAGCACCTCATCGATACCGATGCGCGCGGCAATCGGCTTGACCAAATGCGTGCCCGACGCGGAGATCACCAGAATCCGGTCGCCCTGAGCTCGGTGGCGGGCAATGGTTTTGGTGGCGTCGCTGTAGATCAGCGGTTCGATCACGTCTTCGACCCACGGCTCCACCAAGTGCTCGATTTCCTCCGGCGTGCGGCCGATCATCGGCTCCAGGCTGAAGTCCATGAAGTCTTCCATCGCCAGTTTGCCCTGGCTGTAGGCGTCCATCAGTTCGTTGTTCCTGCGCATGAACGACTCGGGGTCGACCCAGCCCAGGCGGCCCATCTGCTCGCTCCATAAGGTGGCGCAGTCGCCGTGGATCAGGGTGTCGTCCAAATCAAAAATTACCAATGCCATCCGTTACGCTCTCTCAATAAATCACTGCTCAGGCTACTTCACATAGCGCGCTGGGGTCGATGGAAAGTGCCAGGCGCTGGCCGTCAGGGTGCAGATCCTGCGCCGAGCGGTTGAGCACATCCACCACCAGCTCTACGCCGCGGGCTTCGATACGATAGCGGATCACGTTGCCCAGCAGACTGTGGCTGCGCACCAGTGCGTCGAGTTCGCCGCTGCGGCTCAGTTCGATGGATTCCGGGCGAATCGCAATGCGGCCGCTGATCGGGCGTTGCAGCAAGCGGCTAGCCTTGTCGGCGTCCAGCAGGTTGTAGTTGCCGATAAAACCGGCGGCGAATACGTCCACCGGCGCCGTATAGAGCGTCTCCGCATCGCCGCTCTGCACGATCTTGCCCTGGTTCATCAGGAAGATGCGGTCGGACATGGTCAGCGCTTCCTCCTGGTCATGGGTCACGAAAATCGTGGTCAGCCCCAGCTCGCGCTGAATCTCGCGGATCTGTTCGCGCAGGTGCTTGCGAATCCGGGCATCAAGCGCCGACAGCGGTTCGTCCAGCAGCAGCAGGCGTGGGCGGGTCACCAGAGAGCGGGCCAGGGCGACACGCTGGCACTGGCCGCCGGACATCTGGTGCGGATAACGGCCGGCCAGATCTTTGAGTTCCACCAGTTGCAGTACTTCCTGCACGCGCTTGTGGGTGTCAGCGGCGTTGACCTTTTGCATGCGCAGGCCAAACGCGACGTTTTGCTCGACGGTCATGTTGGGGAACAGCGCATAGCTCTGGAACACCATGCCGATGTGGCGCTTCTGTGGGCTCAGCGGAACGATGTCCTGGCCATCCAGCAGGATTTGCCCGCTGTCCACGGCGGTCAGGCCGGCGATGCAGCGCAGCAGGGTCGATTTGCCGCAACCGGACGGGCCGAGCAGGGTGACGAATTCGCCCTTGGCGATTTCGCAGTTGATATCGCTGAACACCGGCGTGCCGGCGTAGCTCTTCTGCAGGTGTTGCACGCTGACGAAGCTCATTGGCTTTTGTCCTTGTTCAAGAAGGTGGCGGCCCAGGTCAGTACCAGCACAAAGAAGAAGTAGGAAATGACCACGGCACTGGTGAAGTGGCCGCTGCTGTTGCGCATATTGTTGAGGTACACCTGCAGGGTTTCGTAGCGGGTGCCCACCAGGATGTTGGCGAATACGAACTCACCGAACAGGAACGAGAACGACAGCAACAGCGCCACCATCAGTCCTTTGCGCAGGTTGGGCAGCACCACCAGGATCGCGGCTTGCCAGGTGCTGGCGCCGAGCAGTTGCGAGGCGTCCATCAGGTCGCGCAGGTTGATGGCCTGCAGGTTGTTGGTGATCGCCCGATACATAAACGGCAGCGCGACCGTGAAGTAGCAGCCGATCAGGATCCACGGCGTGCCCACCATCGCCATCGGCCCGGAGCCGTAAAGCTGCAGCAAGCCTACCGACGACACCACCGGCGGCACCGCAAACGGCAGCAGGATCAGGATATTCATCAGCGCGTCGAGTTTGGGAAAGTGGTAATGCACCACGAACAGCAGCGGCAGGATCAACACCACCGACAGGATCAGCGCGCCCACGCACACTACCAATGATTGGCCGAAGGCCATCAGAAAGCGCGGGTCGCTCCACAGCTGCACATACCATTTAACGGTAAATCCGGCCGGCAGAATGGTCGCCGACCAACTGCTGGCAATCGAATAGACAAACGTGCCCACCAACGGCAGTACCAGAATGGCAAACAGCAGGTACACCATGACGCGATGGTAGAGGGAGGCCGGGCCGGCTTCAGCGCGAGACATGGTAGCTCCTCTTGAGCAGCAATTGATGGACCACGGTGATCACGGTCATCAACGCCACCAGTACCACGGCGAGGGCGCTGGCCATGTTCGGGTCCAGGGAGATATCCCCGGACACCATCGCGGCGATGCGGATCGGCAAGACGTTGAAATTGCCGGTGGTCAATGCGTACACCGTGGCATAGGCGCCCAGGGCATTGGCCAGCAGGATCACGAAGGTGCCGAGCAGCGCGGGCGTGAGCACCGGCAGGCCAATGTGTCGCCAGAACTGCCAGCCACTGGCGCCCAGCAGCGCTGCCGACTCACGCCAGTCCTCGCGCAAGGCATCGAAGGCCGGGTAAAGCAGCAACACGCCGAGGGGAATCTGGAAATAGGTATAGAGGATGATCAACCCGGTTTTCGAGTACAGGTTGAAGTCTTCGATGATGCCCGCCTGCTTGAGCATGATCGTGATACTGCCGTTGAACCCCAACAGGATGATGAAGGCGAAGGCCAGGGGGACGCCGGCGAAGTTGCTGGTCATGTTGGCGAAGGCGGTGACGAAATTGCGCAGGGGCGAGTCCACCCGGCGCAACGAGTAGCTGCCCAGCACGGAAATGATGATCCCGAACACGCTGGAGTAGAAACTGATCTCCAGGCTGTACTGGATGGCCTGCAGGTAGAACTTCGAACTGAAGATCCGCGTGAAGTTGTCCACGCCCCAGCCGGACTCTTCGGTTTGCAGGCTATTGATCAGCACCCATACCAACGGCGCGATTTCGAACACGATAAAGAACAGTGCAAAAGGCATCAGGCACAGCAGGGCCAGCCATTTGCCGCGGGTCATGGCATTCACTTGAGCAACTCCCGGCAGACAGGTTTGTCGTGGGGCACGCCCAATAGTTCGCAGACAGTGCCGCACAGCTCGGTTTGTTTCGGCGCTGCGCCGGCATCCAGGCTGAAGGCATCGCCCAGCACAAACAGTGGTACTTCGCGCTCTTCCGGCAGCAGGCCGTTGTGGGAGCGGTCGTTGTTCATGCCGTGGTCGGCGGTCACCAGCACCTGGTAGCCGGCATCGAGCCAGCCTTGCAGGTAGTCGGCCAGGATGATGTCGGCCGAGCGCGCGCTGTTGCGATATTGCGCGGTGTCGAGGCCATGTTTGTGGCCGGCGTCGTCGATGTTCATCGGGTGCACCAGCAGAAAGTTCGGCGTGTGCTTGAGCCGCAGGCTTTCGGCATCGGCGAACAGGTGGGAGTCCGGGTAGTGGTCATTCCAGTAGAAATGCCCGTGTTGGATCGCCAGCGCCGGGTCGTGGGTATGACGGTCCCGCGCGGGCATGAACGGCGTGCGGTTGTACAGCTCGCTGACCCAGTGATAAGCCGCCGCTGCGGTACTAAGGCCGGCGGCGGTGGCGTAATGGAACAGGCTGCGCTGGTTGGACAGGCGCGAGACGTTGTTGTGGACGATACCGCTCTGGATCGGCGGTACGCCGGTGAGGATGCATTCGTACAACGGGCGGGACAGCGCGGGCAGTTCACAATCCAGTTTGTAGAGGGCTGCGCGTCCTGCGCTGACATACGCTTGCAAATGTCCCATGGCGTGCCTTGCAACCTCGAAGTTCAGGCCGTCGAGCACGACAAGGATGACGTTGTGCTTCATGGGGGAGAGCGCTCCGCAGCAATAGACTTGACTCAATTCCTCAGGAGGAACGAGTTCAAAAGTATGGGAGGGGGCTAACCCCCTCTCATATTGGATCTCCAGTGGATTTCCAATGTGGGCGACAGGTTTATTTCATCTCTACGATGACCTGCTCGTTCCACAGCTGAGGCAACTTTTTGGACGTTTTTTCCCAGGCATCGGCATCCTTGATCGGCTGCGGGTTGGCCTTGGTGTACTGCTCGCCCGGGATCAGGTTCTTGGCGATATCGGCCGGCAGTTTCAGGTCGGTTTCGGCACGGATCGGGCGCGCATTGCCACGGGCCAGGTTGAGCTGGCCGGCATCGCTGAAGATGTACTCGCGGGTCAGCTTGGCCGCGTTCGGGTGCTTGGCGTATTTGTTGATGATGGTGGTGTAGCCGGATTTCACCGAGCCGTCCGATGGGATCAGCACCACGTAGTCATCCGGGTTGGCCATTTTGGCTTTGTAGCTCAGGCCGTTGAAGTCCCAGACGATGCCCACTTCGACTTCGCCTTTTTCCATGGTGGCGATGGTCGGGTTGGACAGTGAGAGGCGCCCTTGCTGGGCGATCTTGGTGAAAAACTGCAGGCCGGGGGCAATGTTCTTCTCGTCGCCTTTGTTGGCGATGGCTGCTGCCAATACGCCGTTGGCCGCCTGTGCCGCTGTGCTGACGTCACCCACGGAAACCTTGTACTTGCCGGTTAGCAGGTCGGCCCAGCTGTGGGGGACTTCAGAGCCGTGCAGCAGCTTTTTGTTGACGATAAACGCGATAGTGCCGGTGTACGCCAGCGCCCAGTGGCCGTCCTTGTCTTTTGCCCAATCCGGCACCTGTGCCCAGGTGGACGGTTTGTAAGGCTGGGTCACTTCCTGCTTCACCGCAATCGGGCCGAAGGCAGCGCCGACGTCGCCGATATCGGCGCTGGCGTTGTCCTTCTCGGCTTTGAACTTGGCGATTTCCTGGGCGGAACTCATGTCGGTGTCGATGTGCTTGAGGCCGTAGGTCTTGGCCAGATCGTCCCAGGTGCCTTTCCAGTTGGCCCAGTCATCGGGCATGCCGACGCTGTTGACGGCGCCTTCCGCTTTCGCGGCGGCTTCCAGGGTTTTTAGATCGGTATCGGCAGCCATGGCGGCGGTGCACATGGCAATGGTCGAGCCTAACAGTGATGCCAGGAAAAGCTGTTTCATCCGAAGCTCCTATGGGCGTTAACAACGCTGCGTTTTTACGAACGATTGCGGTGGTTTGGTCTAGGTCAGCAATACCTGAGCCAATCTAGGCTCGATGGATGACAGTTTCATGTCGATGTCGTTTTTAAAGCGCTGATGTCGGTCAGCGCAAACTTAGCGTAGACCATGCCCATGGGCCCGCATTGCCTGGACTTGGCCGATGTATTGCAGAGTGTGGTGTGCCACTCCGGCAGGTGCTGTCATCTCTCGGTCATTTGTAATGCCTAGGCTGACACGCAGTAACAAGGGCCCATTTATCGAGCGCTTTATGCACCTGAACGGTGCTGGTCTAGTCCAGATAGGTAACGTTGATGCGTGATGAAGCAATCAAGGCGGTGACTTCCATCGGCCTGGCGCTGCAGGAGCAGATCGATCACGGTCTATTGCCCCCCGGCCACAAATTGCCTGCCGAACGCAAGCTCAGCGAGTTGTTTGGTACCACTCGCATAACCGTGCGGGAAGCCTTGTTACAACTGGAGGCTCAAGGGCAGATCTATCGCGAGGAACGCCGTGGCTGGTTTGTATCGCCGCCGCGACTGGCCTACAACCTGATGCAGCGCAGCCACTTTCACGCGATGGTCAGTGACCAGGGCCGGGTGGCGTCCACCGAAGTACTCAGCGCACGCTTGCAACCGGCCTCGGCGGCGGTGTGCGCCTGGCTGCAGTTGCCGGCGTTGTCCAGCGTGATCCAGATCTGCCGGGGCCGGCGGATCGATGGGCGCTTGGTGTTGTATGTAGAGCACTACCTGAACCCGCAGTATTTTCCCGGAATCCTGGCGTGTGATTTGACCCAGTCGATGACTGAGCTGTACGCACGCAAGTACGACGTGCATTACGGGCGGGTGCGTTTCGAGATCGTCCCGACCTCACTGCCCGTGGAGGCGGCCGCTGCGTTGCGCGTCTCGGTGGGCAGCCCCGGCCTGCGCATTGCCCGGGTCAACTATGACCAGCACCAGCGCCTGATCGACTGCGATCTGGAGTTTTGGCGGCATGACGCGATTCACGTGGGGGTGGATGTCGTCTGAGTGAACAGCGGCCAATCCAAGTCCCCCTTAAGACCGCTGTCATTTAGCCGCGCGGCGTAAGGCTTTTGATTACCTGATCCACATTGTTTTCCAACTCCGTCACCGGATCCGCGCCGTCGACGTTGAGTACCAGAAGCTGCGCGCCACCTGCTGTCACTGCGGTTTTCACCGCCTCACTCGGCTGACGATGATGCAGCACCACGGCGACGTCATTGTCCTTCAGGTCAGCGGTGAGTTTGCGCAACGCGTCGGGCGTCCACTCGGCGTCGGGACGGGCGTCCGTGCTGAGCGCTTCCAGGTTCAGGCTGCTGATCAGGTAGGCGAAATGATCGCTCAGGCTGACCACGCTCAGGTTGTCCGCTTTGGCCAGACGTGCCTCGCTGTCGGCGCTGAATTTAAGCAGGCGTTGCTTGAGGGCGGCGAGGTTGGCGTCGATCTTCGTTTTGGCCCCCGGCGCCAGACGGCTCAGGTCGGCGGCCATTACATCGGCCATGCGGCCCAGGTTGTTACTCGATTGCCAGGGCTGGCTATTCAAACCGTCGGAGGCGCCGGGTTGCACGGCGATCCCCGGCAACCCCCCGTCCACTGGACGCGCGGCATCCACTTCGACGATACGGATATTGCTGCGTCGCGCCACCGGGTACAGCGGGTCATCCGGCCATAGCGAGCGCAAGCCGATGGCGGCGTCGGCGTCTTGGGCCAACGTGCTGAGCGCCGATGCGCCACGCCCCGTGAAATACGATACCTGTCGCGTGCCAGGTAGGTTGGCCGGCGCGGCGCGTTCCAGTTGCACGTCGGTGCCTTTGAGCAACACGTCCGCCAGGCCATAGGTGATGGGCAGCGAGGCCAGCACTTTCACAGGTTTGGCGGCATGCACCGCCGGTTTTACCGATTCGGTCGCCATCAGCGGTGTGGCGATCAGGCAGGCGAAGGCCAGAGTCAGAGGGCGTAGAAAGAAGCGCATTATCCAAGGTTCCCTTTCAGGCTGGGGACGACGCCGCGCGCGATGGCCGCGCAGGCGAAGGCGATACCGGCGACGAGGATGATCGCGGCGCCGGAGGGGATGGGCAGGTCAAATATGATTGGTAGCAGAATGCCGCAGAGGGTGCTGACGGTGGCGATCACCACCGAGACCCAGAAAAACCCTTTGAGCGACTGGCTCAACAGCCGCGCCGCTGCCGCCGGAATCACTAGCAGCGCGCCCACCAGGATCGCGCCGATGACCTTGACCGCCGCCACGGTGATCAGTGTCACCAGGATCACGAACAGATAATCCAAAGTCTTCACTGCCACGCCACGCACGGCCGCCAGTTGGGGATTGAAGCTGGCGAGCATGATGCGGTTGTACAGCGGCAATGCCAGGGCCATCACCAGGGAACCGACAATCGCCAGCACCAGCAGATCGTTGCCGTTAACCGTCAGCACCGAACCGAACAACACGTTTTCCAGGATGTGCACATTGATCTTGCCAGCCAGGATCAACAGCAGGCTCGCGCCCAACGCCAGGGAAACCGACAGGAACACGCCGATCAAGGTGTCCGGCGCCAGCCCGGTGCGGTTGCGCAAGTAGTTGAGCAGGATGCCGAACAACAGGCAGTAGCCGAACAGGCTGCCGTACGGCCCGGTGTAGGGCTCGCCGAGCAGAATGCCCACGGCTACGCCGGTCAGCGCGGCGTGGCCGACCGCTTCGGAGAAGAACGCAAAGCGTTTGACTACCACCAGCGTGCCCAGTCCACCCAGTACCGGGCCGATCAGCAGGCCCGCCAGCAATGCGTTGACTACAAAGCCGTAGGCCAAGGCTTCCGGCAGGTAACCCGAAGAAGCCCAGCCCTGGACCATCAGGCGAAATGCTTCATAACTCATGGCGCCGTGCTCCGAGGGTGAGTAGAGAACAGGGTCAGCAGGCGGTCGGGCGTCAGCGCTTCTTTGGGCGTGGCGTCGAACAGCACGCGGCGGTTCAGGCCAGTTACCCGATCAGCCAGGCGGCCAACCGCTTCCAGGTCGTGTTCGATCCACAGGACGGTGATGCCAGCCAGGCGCCAGTCGTTGAGCAGGCGTTCGAACACCTGGATACCGGCCTCATCGAGGGCCGACATCGGTTCATCCAACACCAGCAATTGGGGGGCCGGGATCAGGCCCTGGGCCAGCAGCACGCGCTGGCGTTCGCCGCCGGATAACGCCCCCATGCGGCGCTTGCGCTTATCCTGCATGCCCACTCGCTCCAGCGCCTCGCCGATGGCGGCCGCGTAATGCCGGGACAGGCCAAGAAACGCCGGGCGCCGCTGGCACATTGCAGCCATGAAATCGTCGACGGTCATCGGCAAACCTCGGTCGAACTCCAAGGCCTGGGGGACATAGCCGATGGTGCCGGGTGAGGACGGCCACGCCAGACTCAAGCGGCCCTGGTGCGGTGTCTGCCCCAGCAAGGTCTTGATCAGCGAGCTTTTCCCGCCGCCGTTTGGTCCCACCAGCGCGTGGATGCTACCCGGCTGGACCTGAAAACTCACCTCGGCCAGGATCGCGGTACGGCCCAGGGTCAGCGACACCTTGTCGAAGTCGAGGGTCGGCCCGATGCTGGCGACATTCAGCTGTTCGGCGGCGGTCATGCGCCTGACTCCTGAATGGCACGGACCACGGTGTTGAGGTTGCCGGTCATTTCCACTTCATACTTTTCAGCGCTGTATTCGCCGTAGGAAATATGCGAGAGCGGGTACAACTTGACCCCGGATTCGCGCTGGATGGTATCGACGTAGGTGGACGGGAAATCCATCTCCGAGAAAATCACCTTCACATCCAAGGCGCGCAGTTCATCGATGGTTTTCTTCAACTGGCTTGGGCTGGGTTCGATACCGTGGGCTGGCTCGACCACTGCGGTGACTTCCAGGCCAAACTCACGCAGCAGGTAGTCGTAGGCCGCGTGCACCGTGGCGACACGCAGGTCAGGGTTGGGTGCGCTGGTGAGCTTGGCCAGGGCGTCGGCGCGCATCTGGCGCAGGCGCTTGCCGTAGGCGCGGGCGTTCTGGGTGTAGGTCTTGGCGTTGTCGGGGTCGAGCTTGCCCAGTTCGCGGGCGATGTTGTTGACCTGGGCAATCGACGCGCTGATCGACAGGAAGGTATGTGGGTTGACCACCTTGCCCGCGCCGCGCGCGGCGTTGCCGGTGGCGGCCAGCAACGGCACGTTGGCGTTGGCCTCGATCACCGGGATGTCCGGGCGTTCGCTGGTGGCGATCATGCGGTCGGCGAAATCGTCATGGCCGACACCATTGAGCACGATCACGTCCAGCGTGCCGATGCGCTTGATGTCCTCGGCGCGCGGCTCGTAGGCGTGGGGGTTGAACCCGGCCGGAATCAGCGGCACCACCTCGGCCTTGTCGCCGACGATATTGGCCACGTAACTGTAATAAGGGTGCAGCGTGATACCGATGCGCAGGCGCTTGGCCGCTTCGGCGTTGGCGAAAGGGGTGAGCATCAGGCTGAGCAGGCCAACCAGCAGCAGGCGCAACAGGGTAGATGAAATAGACATGGGCAATCGGTCTTCTCGTTCAGTGACGGTGCTGGCGGGTCACGCCGGCATCGAATTGCGCGACCACCTGTTGCCAGCCGGCTGCGATCAGCGCCTGGTCAGTGAGGTCGGAAGGGGAGGCGATGTCGTTGGAGCGGTTGAGCCAGATATCCGGTTCGCTGCCTTGCACGCGCATCAGCAATGAGCCGCTCACGCCAGGTGCCTGGCTCACTCCCAGATAAGCCGCCGGTGCCAGCAACTGCCAGCGGTGATCGCCACGGCTGACCGAGCTGGCATCCTGAGCAAATGGAGCGAAGCCTTCCTCGGCCAGTTGCTCGGGCGTCGGCAGGGCGCTCTGCTCTTGTTGCAACAGATGGATTTCATCCAGGGTCACGCGCAGGTCGGCGTAGATGCCTTGCTCGGCGGCGCTCAGGTCGCGCCGCGCGTCCAATTGATGGCTGGGCAGAGTCGCGACCTGCTGGGACTCACCGTGCAGGGCCACCACCGTGCCGGCGACCGCCAGGATGATCAGGCATAACAGCAGCACGTAGAGGGTTTCGTGGCCGGCACCGGCGGGGCGTACAACCTGTGTGGTACTCATTGAGGTTGGATATCCGCTTGGTCGATTTCCACCACATGGCCGGGGCCGGCATCGAACAGTACGTAGAACTCGGCGTCGGGTTTCTTGAACGTCAGGGTCGAATCCCCGCCGAGTTTGCCGGGGATAAGGATGGTCTCGTCGTAGCCGATCACGTCCAAGGTCACGCCAGGCGCGCCGCTGCCATCGGAGAATCCACCTTTGCACTGGATTTGCTCGCCGGGTATTTCCTTGCATTCGCACATGGGATTGTGGGCCACGGCGGTGGCGCTGAAGCCTACACACAGCAGCGCGATATAGGTGCGCAGGATCGAGGTCATGGTTTTACTCCTTGCTTGTTCAGCCAGGCAATGGTGGCAGGGGAGGCCTGGCTCAGCGGGATGGAACCCTGGTGCATCGTGCCGTCCCAGCCTTCCATGGTGACCCACAGTTCGGCGTCTACCGGCGTGCGCTCCGGCACCGGCAGACCGGCCCCCATGCGATACGGCGTGCCAAAGAAGATCACGCCGGCGGCGCGCAGGCTGCGGGGTTTGCCGATACGCAGATAGGTGGCCTTGACCTGATCGGCGCAGACGTCACACAGGGCAGCATTGAAGAATTTCATCGGGCCCGCCGGGTCGGGGCGCGGGCCCTCGTTACGGAACTCGGCGAGGGTCAGGCTCCAGGGGCCGACCTGCACTTCACCGGCTACCCGTTCGCCGATACCGGTGTCCCCGCGAAACAGTGCGGCGTCGGCGAAGTACTTGGGCATAAAGCCCAACGGCACCAGCACGAGGAGGATGTTGATATGGAAACGCCATTTCAGCCAGAACGCCCGCAGCGGCGACGGCGGTGCAGCGGCAGCGACTTTGCTCATCGGTTGGCCTCCGGAGTTTCAGCCTGCATGGCCGGGATGGACGCGGCCTGGCGCGGCGCTTTGTGGTTGCGTTTGAGGGCATTGGCGGTGGCCAGGGCGGTGCGTTTGGTCCAGATCAGCAGGCCACTCAATACCATCATGCTCAGCACCAGACCGAAGAACGCCCAGATCAGCTTGATCCACAGGCCACCGAAGTCTCCGGTGTGCAGCGGGCGCATGGATTCGGTGACGAACTCCAGGGCAGTGCGGTCGGACAACAGGTGCGAAACGGCGATATCGCCGTCATAAGGGTTCAGTTGCGCGGTCTGGAACATCAGCGGGTACCAGCCGCGGCCGCCGATCTGCAGATGGCTGTAAGCGTTGAGCGGCAGGAATACGAAGCTGGCTTCCAGCCCTGGAATGCGCTGGGTGGCGATCTTGATGGCATCGTCCAAGGGAATCATCGGTGCCGGTACGCCAGGGGCGGATGTCGGTACTTTCTCTCGGGCGATTACCGGCACGATGGGTTCGCTGGAAATGGAGATCTGGTTGTCCCCCAGGAACGCTTGGATCAAGAACCAGGTGCCGGTGATGGAAATAACCGCAATGAACCAGATCGACCAGATTCCGCTCAGGCGGTGGAAGTCGCCCCAGAAGATCCGCGCACCGTGGCGGATACGCAAGGTCGGGCGCAGGAAACCTTTCCAGAAGCGCTTGTACACCACCAGGCCGGTGATCAATGACGCCAGCAACGGCAAGCCGAGCAATGAAACCAGGTACCAACCCCAACTGTAGCCGTTGGTAAACGGCACCAGCCACCAGCCGTGCAGCGCGCGGGTGAATTGCTGGAAATCGAAAGCAGGGCTGATGCCCTGGATCGCGCCGGTGTAAGGATTGGCATACGCCTCCACCGAACGTCCGTCGGGATAGCTCAGGCCCACACTCAAGGCGAAGTGCGATTCATCGGGGCGAATGATGGAGCGCACGATGACGTGCGGATCGTCGCGCTTGATGGCGGCGATCACCTGGTCAAAGCTTAGCGGTTCGGCATCGTCGGACGGTTTGCTCGCGCGGATGTCCGGGTTGGCCAGCCAGACGATTTCCTGGCTGACCACCGCCAGGGTGCCGGTGACGCAGACGATCAGTACAAAAAACCAGATGGGCAACGCCAGCCAGCTGTGTACGAGAAACCAGAGTTTGGAGCGTGACTTCTTCGACATGTGAATGAGGGTCTTGATCGGAGGGGCAATGCGGGCCCGGAAAAGGCCAGTCGTAGCTTTTGCTGACGCGACAGGCTGTATCTAAGTTAAGACGGATGAGAATGAGAAATCCCTAAGGCACAAATGAAAGAAAATGTTTCAAGCTTTCAGTCGTGCCTTTTCGCTTGCTTGATATCGCCCAACAAATGGGGGGAGGGGCTTGCTCTAGTCAGGTCGGCGACGTCTATGGCCGAACGGGCTTCCATGGCGAGCAAGCCTGGTGCTACACAGCTCGAGGGTCTCAGCTTTGCTGGAACAACGCCTTCGCGCGCTCTTTAATTTGATCTTCGGACAAAGACTCTTTTTGCGTCGCCACGAACCACACATGGCCGAAAGGATCGCGCAGTGTGCCGGAACGATCGCCGTAGAATTGGTCGCTTGGTCTGGAGATGATTTTAGCGCCGGCGTCGATGGCTTTTTGATACTGCGCATCGACGTCCTCTACATATAAATGCAGGCCAACACTGGTATGGCCGTTGTTTGGGCTCTGTAGCGCGCTTTCTTCGCAAGGCGAGCCCAGCATGAATGCCGAATCGCCGATGCGCAGCTCGGCGTGACCGACCCTGCCGTCGGGCATGTCCAAGCGCATGATTTGCTGGGCGCCGAAGGCTGTCTTGTAAAACTCGATGGCCTTAGCGGCTTCTTTGATTCCCAGATACGGCGTGATGCGGTGATAGCCTTCCGGGATAGGTTTGACGCTCATATCGCTCTCCTTGATCAGGTGGGTTGGAAGACGCCGGTGTTTACCGACCACTTCACTATAGGTCACGCCAATCAGGGAGGCGGCGATGTGGACCAGGACAGTCAATCGGGTTCGAGCAAGTGCGCGCCTGGCCCGCGCTCGCCGAGCTGATCGCCCTGATTGCGTAACGGGCACGCCTCCAATGACAGGCATCCGCACCCAATGCAGCCGTTGAGCTTGTCGCGCAGCAATTGCAGTTTATGGATGCGCTCATCCAAGTCTTCGCGCCATTGCGCCGACAAGCGCTCCCAATCCTGCGCCGTAGGAGTACGGCCATCCGGCAAGGCCTGCAACGCTTCGCCGATCGTCGCCAACGGAATCCCCAGGCGTTGCGCGATTTTGATCACCACCACGCGACGCAATACGTCCCGCGGGTAGCGCCGTTGATTGCCGGCGTTGCGATGACTTTTGATAAGCCCTTTGGTTTCGTAAAAGTGCAGGGCTGTGACGGCCACACCGCTGCGCGCGGCCAACTGGCCGACGGTCAGTTCTTTATTGAGCATGAAAACTCCGAATCAGTGCTTGACCTTGACTTAACTCGAGGTTTTACCCTGCGTGGCATCTAATCGCAAGATTCTGCCTACATAGAAAGGAGACAGTCCATGCAGGTAATAGAGAAAAGTCGCTGCTTCACTCAACTGATCGAATTCCACGTCGAGCCCCCGCAACAATTGGCACTGGTGGCGGCCTTGTCTACCCAGAGTGAGCGCCTGGCCCAGAGCCAGGAGGGTTTTCTGAGCGCCAGCGTCCAGATCAGTGCTGACGGGCGACGCGTGCTCAATTACCTGCAATGGCAATCGCGTGAGGAGGGCGAGGCGGCGTTCCAGCGTTTCGAGCAGGGCGATGAGGACTTCTGGATGCTGATTCGCACCCATCGCGCCACTGCGGTGACCTTTGGTTCTTTCCAAGTGTTGCAGAGTTTCGAACGTGGCCCCGACAACGCTTTGCACTGTCGTCTAAACGGATAGGTGCAGCATCCGCCCACCTTGAAGGGTTTCCCCTGGCCGACGTTTGTTCACCGCCAATTCACCTATTTTGATCAGGCGGCTGCGGGCCACATTCCGGCTCAGGCCCAGCAGGTTGGCGGTGTGTACCTGGTTGTAATGGCTGAATCGGTAGGCGGCGCGCAGCAGGGCGTCTTCAACCTTTTCATGCAGGGCACCGGCCTGTTCTTCGAACAGCTTCTGGAATGCGCGCTCCAGCAGGGCTTCGGCGCTGTTGTCGAGCGCGTGCGCGGAGTCGTCCTGGCGTTCGATGCGCAGATTCGACAGGCGCAAATCATCGCGCTCGATCACGCCATTACGGCAGATCAGCAGGGTGTGATGGATAACGTTTTCCAGCTCGCGGATATTGCCCGGCCAGCTGTAACTTTTCAGCTTGAGCTGCGCCTCGTGGTTGATAGTGACCGACCCGTAGCCCAGGCGCTGGCTGTAGGTTTGGATAAAGTGGCGCACCAACGGCAGGATATCGCCGGGCCGCTCGCGCAGCGGGCTGAGTTCAAGGCTGACTACATCCAGGCGGTAATAGAGGTCCTCGCGGAAATGTCCGGCGTTGATGGCTTTCTCTAACTGAACATTAGTAGCAGCCACTACGCGCACATCAATCGGAATGCTCTTACGCGAACCGAGGCGCACCACTTCTCGCTCCTGCAGCACCCGCAACAATTTGACCTGGATCGCCATGGGCAAATCGCCGATTTCATCCAGAAACAGCGTGCCGCCATCGGCCTCCTCAAACCAGCCGGCCTTGGCAGTGAGGGCTCCGGTGAAGGCGCCTTTTTCATGCCCGAACAATTCGGCTTCCACCAGTGATTCAGAGAACGCCCCGCAGTTCACTGCCACGAACGGTCGGTGACGCCGTGCGCTGAGGTTATGGATGTGGCGCGCCACCAGCTCTTTGCCAGTACCGGTTTCACCGATAATCAGCACGCTGGCTTCGCTGGGCGCTACTTGCTGGATATGGGCGAGCAGGGCCTGAGACTTCGGGTCCTCGAAAACCTGGGCCGTGGCGCGGATAGAGGTCGCCAGGGCTGGGGAGGAGGGTAAGGTCAGAAGCTGCATGGATACCTCTCTTGTCAGTGCGCGTCAGGACTGGTTTATGTCGTCGATGGGGGGAGCGCGGGCACATGTTGTGGCTTGTTATAGAGGGTTGTTGTTATTCCGTAAATTAATCAATTTCCATATTGTTAGATCAAAATAGAATATTAGACGATGTAGCTATCGAAGGTGCCTGAGCGGTTGATAGCAACTATCGAAGACGGTGATTTTTCACTGTGAATTGGCGGGAGTAGCCTGTGTTCATTGCCTTGAGCCCCACCAACAGGACCGTCGCCATGAACCGATTTCTCGCTGTTTCTTTATTACTTGTAGCCTCTGTGTTGGGCGGTTGTGCGAGCCATCCTTCGCCCGAATTGCGTCCCTACACGGCGGAAGAAACCAAGCAGTTGGCGCTGGAAACCCTCAGTCGTCGCGGGCTGTCCTTTGATGAGTACCAACGCCAGCGCGCCGCTTTGATGGGGCAGCCACAGCAACCGTTCGGCTTTGATCGCCAGGGTGAAATGAACGCCGAGCGTAGCGTCACGCTGCACGGTCGTCCCAGTTGAGCCTGCGTCCAGTAGCAAAAAGCCCGAGGTTTCCTTTAAGGACCTCGGGCTTTTTGTTTGCCTTGGCGCCGCCCGAGCCTGTTAAGCTCAATTTCAGGAGCGTTCCTACGCACATTTAAATAACGTGGTCCTTTTTCAATGGCATCCGATTGGGTAAACCTGACGACCTCTTGTTCTGGTCGATGCCCCTGAGACGCTGTTCTCGGGAACCTGCTCTGCGAGTGTTTGAACGTTATGACGAAACGTCCGTTGTATTTCGACTACGCCGCCACCACGCCGGTGGATGAGCGGGTCATCCAGGTGATGGTCGAATGCCTGGGCTTTAATGCCAATTTCGGTAACCCTGCGTCCAGCTCCCATGCTTTCGGCCAAGCCGCCAGGCAGACAGTCGAGCAGGCGCGCGAGCAGGTCGCCGCGTTGGTGGGCGCACGGCCCGAACAGATCGTCTGGACCTCCGGCGCTACGGAATCCAACAACCTGGCGATCAAGGGCGTGACCCAGGCGCGGGGAGTGGCTGGTGGGCATATCATCACCAGCCAGATTGAGCACAAGGCCACTTTGGATACCGCGCGGCAATTGCAGGAGTCCGGCGTGGCCGTGACTTACTTGGTGCCGGACGCCGACGGGTTGATCAGCGCCGATGCGGTGAGTGAGGCGCTGCGTGAAGACACCTTCCTGGTGTCGCTGATGCTGGTGAATAACGAACTGGGCACCCTCAATGACATCCCCACCATCGGCGCACGCGTGCGCAAGCATGGCGCATTGCTGCATGTTGACGCGGCGCAGGGGGCAGGCAAGGTGGCGATTGACCTGGCACAGTGGCCAGTGGATCTGATGTCGTTTTCCGCGCACAAGTTGTATGGGCCCAAGGGCATCGGCGCGTTGTACGTCGGCCCACGTGCGCAGCAGAAGGTATTGGCGCAGATCCACGGCGGTGGGCATGAAGGCGGCTTGCGTTCCGGCACCCTGGCAACCCATCAGATTGCCGGCATGGGGATGGCGTTTGCCCTGGCCGCCGAATCGTTCGCCGAAGAACAGGTTAAGATCGCGGCCTTGCGTCAACGCTTGTTGGATCAGTTGGACAGTGTTCCTGGGATGCGCCTCAATGGCAGCCCAACCCAACGTATTCCCCATACTCTGAGCCTTACGTTTGGCGAAGGTGAATTCAATTCGGCTGCGCTGAGTGCGGACATTGCGTTTTCCGCGACTTCGGCGTGTAACTCGGCCAGTAATACGCCTTCTCATGTGCTTCTTGCATTGGGACATGATGCCCGTGGCGCCGGTCGCACGATTCGCTTGAGCCTGGGACGGTTTACCTCTGAGCAGGACATCGATCGGGCAGCACAGTTGATCAAGGCCGCACTCGCCAGTGCGCCGGCCTTCTGGGCCATCTGAATATTCATTCGCAACGCATAACAATTATTTGTGGTTAGCAGGAGACACAATGAGCATGCAGCCTTTGACCCATGGAACGGTTCCCCAGCGCCTGGCGCATACCCGTGAACTGATGAGCCGCGAGGGGATCGATGCCTTGCTGGTGCCGTCGGCCGACCCGCATCTATCCGAATACCTGCCGGGTTACTGGCAGGGGCGCCAGTGGCTGTCTGGTTTTCATGGGTCCGTGGGAACGTTGATCGTTACGGCGGATTTCGCCGGTGTATGGGCTGACAGCCGTTACTGGGAGCAAGCCACCAAGGAACTTAAAGGCAGTGGTATCGAGCTGGTCAAGCTGCAGCCAGGTCAGCCTGGGCCATTGGAGTGGCTGGCCGAGCAAACACCCGAAGGGGGTGTAGTGGCAGTGGACGGTGCGGTGATGGCGGTTGCTTCGGCGCGAACCTTGAGCGCCAAGCTCGCAGAGCGCGGCGCACGGTTGCGCACGGATATCGATTTGCTCAATGAGGTTTGGAGAGACCGGCCGAATTTACCCGATCAACCGATCTATCAGCACCTGCCGCCCCAAGCGACCCTTGGCCGTGGCGAGAAACTCGCCGCATTGCGCGCCAGTCTGAAAGAGAAGGGTGCTGATTGGCATTTTATTGCCACCCTGGATGACATCGCCTGGTTGTTTAACCTGCGCGGTGGTGATGTGTCGTTCAATCCGGTATTTGTGTCCTTTGCGCTGATCAGTCAGCAGCAGGCCACATTGTTCGTAGCGTTGACTAAAGTCGATGCCGAGTTGCGTGCAGTGCTGCAGCAGGACGGTGTGACATTACGCGACTACAGCGAGGTAGCGCAGGCGCTGCGTGCGGTGCCGTCGGGTGCCAGCGTGCAGGTTGATCCCGCGCGCGTGACGGCCGGTTTGCTGGAAAACCTGGATGCCGGCGTCAAACTGATTGAGGGGCTAAACCCGACGACGCTGGCCAAATCCCGCAAAAGTCTGGCGGACGCGGAACATATTCGTCGCGCGATGGAACAGGATGGCGCCGCGTTGTGCGAATTTTTCGCTTGGCTGGACGGCGCGTTTGGGCGCGAGCGCATCACTGAACTGACGATCGACGAACACCTGACGGCAACTCGTGCCCGCCGTCCCGATTATGTTTCGCTGAGTTTCAACACTATCGCGGCATTCAACGCCAATGGCGCGATGCCCCACTACCACGCCACTGAAGAAGAGCATGCGGTTATCGAGGGCGACGGCTTGCTGTTGATTGACTCTGGCGGTCAGTACTTGGGCGGCACTACGGATATTACCCGCATGGTGCCTATCGGCACGCCAAGCGACGAGCAGAAACGTGACTGCACTCGTGTGCTTAAGGGTGTGATCGCACTGTCGCGCGCGCACTTCCCCAAAGGGATTCTGTCACCGCTGTTGGATGCCATTGCCCGCGCTCCTATCTGGGCCGAAGGCGTGGATTACGGTCATGGCACGGGGCACGGCGTAGGTTATTTCCTCAATGTGCATGAGGGCCCGCAGGTGATTGCCTATCAGGCGGCTACCGCGCCGCAGACCGCGATGCAGCCGGGGATGATCACCTCTATTGAACCGGGTACATACCGGCCGGGTCGTTGGGGGGTGCGCATCGAAAACCTGGTGTTGAACCGTGAGGCCGGCAAGACCGAGTTTGGCGAGTTTCTCAAATTCGAAACGTTGACCCTCTGTCCCATCGATACCCGTTGTCTGGAGCCTTCGCTGCTGACAACGGATGAGCGCGAGTGGCTCAATGCCTATCACGAACAGGTGCGTGAACGTTTGAGTCCATTGCTCAGTGGCGCTGGTCTTGAGTGGTTGCTGGTACGCACGTCGGCCATTTAAAGGTTGTGGTTCTCAAAGCGTGGGCGGCTATAAAATCGCCCCACGTTTTGAAAGTCGGCTACTTACAAATGACAATCATGCTCCGGCTGGTGTAACCCGCCGGGTTGAGGCCGAAGGGGTAATCGCCAGGTTCTTCAGAATTGTCACCGGACTTCGCGATCACCCGATAGCCCTTAGTGCCGCATGAATTTGTTGCGCTGGTGTAGCACTGCTCCCAAGAGGAGGACAGGCCGGAACAGTTGATATGCAGCCCTTTTTTGCCCCGTTTTACTTCTGTTTTTGTGGTCGCGGCACAGCCTGCAATCGCCACGACCATCAACAGTATCAATATTCTTCTCATTCCTATCCTTAAAAAGCCGCCTCGTAAGAGTTGAGGCAGGCTGTGCTCGCTGCCGAGCTTGGCGTTCGCGCTGTCCTTGTCGAAAAACTCCATGAGTAACATTCGTTGAGGGCTAAACATGGCTTAAATGAGCGGCAAATACCAGAGCTACGTTCAACGATGCATCAATCCGCCGGAACCAACGGCTTGGACTCATTGCGCATCGTCAGTGTGGCACCTACCGAAGCCAGGATAATGCAGGTTATGGCCAGCCATTGGGGGATGGAGAGGTGTTCTTGTAGGAACAACAAACCAGAGAGTGCACCGAATGCAGGTTCGATGCTCATGAGCGTGCCGAAAGTACGGGCCGGCAGACGTGTGAGTGCAACCATCTCAAGAGTGTAGGGCAGCGCGGTAGAGAGGATAGCCACACCGATGGCGACCGGAATCAAGGCGGGTGTCAGCAATGCCGTTCCCGCATGAACGATGCCGATAGGTGCCACGAACAATGCAGCGATCATCACGCCCAGGGCCGCGGTTTGCACGCCGTTATCGTTCCCCGCCTTCTGCCCGAACACTATGTAAAGCGCCCAACAGATACCGGCACCCAGCGCATAGGCACCTCCCAACAAGTCGATGCCATTGCTGGCTTCTCCCATCGGAATCAAGAGGAGTAGTCCGACGATCGCCAAGGCAATCCACAGGAAATCAACCGCTCGCCGGGAGGCATAGATAGCTACGGCCAGCGGCCCTGTGAATTCGAGTGCTACGGCAATACCCAAAGGGACACTGCGTAATGACATATAGAAGAGAAAATTCATGCCGCCCAGTGCCATGCCATAGACAACCACTGTACGCAGAGACTTTGCAGTCAGCCTGGCGCGCCACGGACGTAACAGAACCAGCATGATCACGCTGGCGAAAATCAAGCGCAAAGCAGTAGTACCTTGTGCGCCCACGACCGGGAACATGCTCTTAGCGAGCGATGCGCCGGATTGGATGGATGCCATGGCAATCAAGAGCAGGCCGACCGGAAACAGTGTTGATGCCAGGCTGCGGGGAGAGGAGGTCATTTGTTGTCGTCCGAGATCATATTGGATAGGCGAGGACGGTATGATGCTCAAGTAGATACGGATGAGCAATATATTGCTCAACAATAGTGAGGCGCTTATCTACATAGAGTGTTTTTGGCTTCTTTCATGGGGGTTAATAGAAAACGCAAATTAACGCTTGACGGCAGATTCCAGAAGTCTATAATTCGCCCCACTTCCGGCGCAGTCGAAACGGAAAACTCCTTGGCAAACAAAGAGTTACGCAAGATTCGACAGCGGATCGCTTCAGTTCATCGAAGCCCAGAAGGAGTTGGTAGAGCAGTGTTGTTTGGCTCTATTAACGTTTCGATCTTCTCGGTCGAAAGCGGAGAAAAAGAGGTGTTGACAGCAGCGTGTAACGCTGT
>Ga0302347_1001531_pt1 | contig 27378 bp, 24 predicted proteins | sample PhyWR1_FD_202178 | JGI IMG/M metagenome (GOLD analysis project Ga0302347, IMG submission 202178) | Leaf surface microbial communities from wheat plants in UC Gill Tract Community Farm, Albany, California, United States - DLSL W.R1 (v2)... | ecosystem: Host-associated > Plants > Phyllosphere >...
TGATCACCGGGCAGAAGCCGATCAAGAAGTCCAAGCAGGGCCGCTTCCAGATCATTGACGTGTGCGGCATGATGGACCCCATCACCAAGTACACCCACCAGTTCGCCTCGGCCGACAACATCCCGGCCCGCATGCGCGAAGCCTTCCGCCTGGCTGAAGAAGAGAAGCCAGGTGCGGTACACCTGGAACTGCCGGAAGACATCGCCGCCGAGCAGACCGACGCACTGCCGATCCCGCGCAGCCTGCACCGCCGCCCGCTGGCCGAACATGTGGCCATCCAGGCTGCCGTCGAAAAATTGCAGAACGCGCGCAACCCGATCCTGGTGATTGGTGCCGGTGCCAACCGCAAGATGACCGCCAAGGTCCTCAAGCAGCTGATCGACAAGACCGGCATCCCGTTCATCACCACCCAGATGGGTAAAGGTGTGGTCGACGAGCGCCACCCGCGCTTCCTCGGCAACGCTGCGCTGTCGTCGGGTGACTTCGTGCACCGCGCCGTCGAAGCCGCTGACCTGATCGTCAACATCGGCCACGACGTGATCGAGAAGCCGCCGTTCTTCATGGTCCGTGGCGGTACCGAAGTCATCCACATCAACTTCCGCTCTGCCGAAGTCGATGCCGTGTACTTCCCGCAGGTGGAAGTGATCGGCGACATCGCCAACGCTGTGTGGCAGATCAGCGAAGCGCTGAACGACACGTCGCACTGGGACTTCACCCGCCTGATGGCCATCCGTGAAGCCAACGAAGCGCAGATCGCCGAAGGCGCTGATGACAACCGCTTCCCGGTCTACCCGCAGCGCCTGGTGGCCGACATCCGTCGCGTACTGCCGTCCGAAGGCATCGTTGCCCTGGACAACGGCATCTACAAGATCTGGTTCGCCCGCAACTACAAGGCGCACAAACCGAACACCGTGCTGCTGGACAACGCCTTGGCCACCATGGGCGCCGGCCTGCCATCGGCCATGGCGGCGCACCTGGTGCACCCGGACCGCCCGGTGATCTCGGTGTGCGGCGACGGCGGCTTCATGATGAACAGCCAGGAGCTGGAAACGGCTGTACGCCTTGGCATGCACATCACCGTGGTGATCCTGCGTGACGATGGCTACGGCATGATCCGCTGGAAGCAGGCCAACATGGGCTTCACCGATTTCGGCCTGGACTACGGCAACCCGGACTTCGTCAAATACGCCGAAGCCTACGGTGCCAACGGCCACCGCGTGGAAAGCGCCGAAGGTCTGCTGCCACTGCTGGAACACTGCATCAAGACCTCAGGCGTGCACGTGATCGACTGCCCGGTCGATTACAGCGAGAACGACCGCATCCTCAACAGCGAGCTGCGTGAGCGCGCGCTGGCGGTGTAAGCACCGAAGACTGTATCGCTGGCAAGCCGGCCCCTTCAGGTTTCTCAAGATCCTGTAGGTGCCGGCGGGTGCTGCATAACAACCCCCTCACGCATCTTGCAAATGCTCATGCTCAGGTTCTTCAACTCATGGAGAACACGAGAGCATGACAATTGGTTCTACACACAATCACCCCGCCAATCTGACCATCGACCCATCACTGCCGATGCAGCCGTGGGCCGCGCGTTTCCCTAATCCCCCAGATCTCTGCTTCGACTACCGCCGCTTGATCGAACAAGAGGGAGGCGTTGCACGGGCCACACAGCCCGAACATCGCATTTGTATTGTCGGCGCCGGCGTTACCGGATTGACTGCGGCCCGGGAATTATTGCGCTGTGGTTTTAGCCGTATCACCTTGATCGAGCAGTCCCGGCGCGTAGGCGGGCGACACCTGACAGTCGTGAACAGCTCTGCAAGCCACAAGCAACCTGTCACTCCTTTTGAAATGGGGGCCATGCGCATGCCTTTCTTCAATAGGACAGGAGAATCACCTAAAGATGGCCGCTCGCTTATGGCGTATTACGCCAAGCTGTTTGAGCTGCGGATTTCTGATTTCCCCAATCCAGGTACACCTTGGGTGAATGCCACCGGTATTTATCTTCGCGAAGGGCAAATACAAGGTGAGGGTGACCCGGTGCTATTGGTCTGGCGTAATCCGTCAGGGGAAACACCACCACCGTCGGTTGTCTTGCAGCAGGTCTACGAGAAATGGCGCAGCTTTGCTGAGCGGTTTGCTGAACACGTTTCCACTGTTTATGGCACGCAAAGCTGGGAGTCGACATGGCGGGACATCGTTGAACGCTATCACCGCCTGTCCTTCAGGGATTTGGTGCATTTGCCCGCCCTCGGTGCCTGGGATCCTGAAAACCCCGGTGACTTTGGCGGTTTGGGCATGAGCAGTGATGAGTCAGCGATTTTCTATGCAATCGGTATTGGCGACGGCAGCTGGGGAGCATTTTATGATGTTTGCTGCTTGTACCCGCTACGTACGGCAATCTTTGGCTTCAGCAGTCATTTGCAGCTGGTGCATGGCCGTGTGGACGCAACAGGTATGCCTTACGCTGCTCCGCATTTTGAAGCCAAAAATGTTCCAGATAGCAGAGGATTGCCGTTTCAAGGACCCGCCTATCTCGGACTTGCGGCCATGGACGAAAGCCTTTTGTACCTGGACGTCGGCATGGGAGGGATTTCGCTTTATGACCATCTGCTGAAAAGAGATGACGGGCTGCTGACAGATACGTCCGTGTGCGCGGTGCAGAAGTTGGAAAATGGCCGAGTCAGGGTCGGATATCGTTGGCAGTGCAGTGATCCGATACACGGGACCACCGAGTACCAAGACTTTGACAGCGTGATCATAACCACGCCGTCATGGCTGATCGAAACCAACATCCGCCTCAGCGGCTTCACCCGCCAGATGTTGCCTCAGTCGATTATCGATGCCTGGAAGCATGCCCACTGGGAGACCAGTTGCAAAGTCTATGCGCCGCTGAAGAAAAGCTTTCTCGACCGCAAGCCGATGCCGCAAATCCTGATTACCGATAGCTTTGTGCACGATGTCTATGCCTATCGATACAACGACAGCTACCCCGATGACTGCATTCTCCTCAGTTACACCTGGGAGGATGATGCAACGAAATTGGCAGCATTCTCTGATGAGGAATTGGCGACCAAGTGCCTGAAGGAGCTCGATCGGATCCTTCTGCGGTGCACCAATGTGGGTGAGGCGATATCGCCCTACATCGATACTCGAAACATTCGCATACAGCGTTGGAGCACAGACCGAAATGCGCTCGGGTGTGCGAAGTTGTATAGGGCAGGTACCTACTTTGATGCGGTGAGCCTGATGAAATACAACCGTGATCTGAGCGCGAGCTCAGGGTTGTATCTGGCTGGAGAGTCCTTCTCAGTTGACGCCGGGTGGACAGAGCCGTGTTTGCGCACGGCAATTGATACGGTCATCAACCTCTGCAACAACACTTCAGCGCAATTCAATGGTGGCTTTACCCTAGAGCACTACCCACATTATCAGCTTGGGAAATAGCGGCGTACGGGGCATTTTGTAGGGGGAGTCCTACTGCGATCATGTGATTTTCCTTCGGTCCCATAGGACCCCCCTGACTGTCCCTCCCAGGCCCAACATCGCTTTACTGGCGTCCTTCCAAAACAACCACAAAAAGGAAGCCGCCATGTCTGAATCCTATTCCCCCGTCAGCCCTGTACGTATCGCTGTCATCCAGTACGATCCCCAGGTCGGTCTTGAGCATTGTGAGCGAAACCTGGATAGAGGGCTGGCACTGGCCAGGCGCGCAGCAGGCGAAGGCGCCAACCTGATAGTGCTGCCTGAGCTGGCCAATACCGGCTATACCTTCAACCCCCGCGCCGAAGCCTATGCCCATGCAGAGACGCTGCAGGACGGCCCCAGCCTGAAAGCCTGGGCGGATTTCGCAAAGGAGTACCAAGTTTACCTGGCCGCAGGTTTTTCCGAGCGCGACGGGCTGAAGCTCTACGACAGCGCCGTACTGTTTGGCCCTGAAGGCCGGCTCGGGCACTACCGTAAGGCTCATCTCTGGAACCAGGAAAAACTCTGGTTCACCCCCGGCGATCTGGGATTCCCGGTATTCGAGACGCCGATCGGTCGTATAGGCCTGCTGATATGCTGGGACATCTGGTTCCCGGAAGTCCCGCGTCTGATTGCGGCGCAAGGCGCCGACATCATCTGCAGCCTCAACAACTGGGTATGGACCCCGCCACCATTGTTCGATGAAGCAGGGCGCTGCATGGCCTCGTACCTGACCATGACCGCAGCGCATGTCAACAACGTTTATATCGCCGCCGCGAACCGTGTCGGGAGCGAGCGGGGCGGGCGCTTCCTGGGGTGCTCGCTGATCGCCGGTACCAATGGCTGGCCGATTGGCGAAGTGGGCAGTGCAGAGGCCGAAGAAATTCTCTATGCGGATGTAGATCTGAGCAGTGCACGCTCGGCGCCGATCTGGAACACCCTCAACGACCTGCCACGAGACCGGCGTACCGACCTCTACGATGCCAGTCTTGGCTACCGCTTGCACGCGCCCATGCCACGTTGAGGAGTCGCAAATGAACACGCTACTCCTCTCAGGACAGCAGCGTTGGCCTGTGTTGATTTTTGCCTGTCTGCTGGTGGTGCTCGCTGCGAGCCTTGCCCATGGCCAATGGCCGGATTATGCAGTGATGGTGGCAACGCTCGATCAGCCGCTGAGCCGCTTGCGCTGGATCGTCGGTGATATCAGCGAAGTGGCATTCTACAAACATGAGCTGCCCGCACTGGGCTTGCTGCTTGGCGCTTGCCTGGCGCACTGGGGCCACGTGCGAGGGTATCGCTGGCAGGGCTTTGCCATTTGCTATGGCAGCGGACTATGGCCATGGGTGTTCACCAGTTCGTTCTTGGGCTTGCTGCTCAGCCACGCGTTGTGGGGCTGGACCTTGGCCAGTGGCGACTGGCAACCCACCTTCGTCGCCTTCGTGTCATTGCCGGCGGCCATGGTGTTGCTGTTTGGTGCGGGCTGGCGGGTGGCGATCACAGGGGCGGTACTGGGTGCTCTACTGGTAACACCGGCCAGCCTTCTGATAGTCAACTACCTGTGCTATCCCCTGCAGTTGCCCGTAGTAGTTGGCAACGTGAGCGGCATGGCGGTTGCCAGTGTCGTGGCCTTCAGCCTGTGCAAGCGCTTTCCTTCATGGGTACGCCAAAGCCGTGTGGCCACCGCAGTGGCGCCGGTCGTCAACCGGCCAGACTACGGTGTGGTCTGGACGTTGCGTCGGGTCCTGGCCGATTTCAGCGAAGCGCCATTTTTCGGTAATGAGCTGGCCAGCCTCGGGCTGCTGCTGGGGGTGTTGCTGGCTTACCTGTTAGCTCCGGCTGCACCGTCCTACGGTTCAATGCTGGTGATGCAGATAGTGGCCGGCCAGGCCTTGGCATCGTTGGTTGGGGTCGTATTCTGGCGTGGACAGTGGAAAGCCCGGGGGTGGTACCCTACCTACATTCCGATTGTCTCGATCGTTCCGGCCGCAGTGCTGACGCATGGCGGCAGCTGGCAGGTGGTGGTGGCCAGCGCAGTGCTGGGGGCGCTGGTGGCTCCGCCGCTGGCAGTGGCGATCACCCAGCGGTTGCCGGCTTATGTGCATGGCTACGTCGGCAACGTGATGTCGATGGCCATCAGCACCTTGGGGATCGTGCCTCTGATCGGCTTACTTGCGGGGGGAGAAGCATGATTGACCATTCGAGCCTGCCCAGGCTGTCGATCGCTAGCCTGGGGGGCACGGTGAGTATGCAGGCCCAGGCTGTTGGGTGTGGTGTGACGCCAACCCTTGACTGCGAGCAGCAACTGCTTCAGGTGCCACAGTTACGCCAGATGGCGCAATTGAATGTTGCTTCATTGTGCCTGGTCCCTAGTGCATCGCTGGACTTCGCGACGTTGCTGGATGTGCTGGCATGGGCCCGGTGCGAGGTGGAGCGCGGAGCCCAGGCCTTGGTAGTGAGCCAAGGGACCGATAGCCTGGAGGAGTCGGCTTATTTCCTCGATCTGCTATGGCCATTCGATGCGCCATTGGTGATGACCGGTGCCATGCGCTCGGCCAGCCAGCCGGGCAATGATGGGCCGGCCAACCTGTTGGCTGCGGCTCAGGTGGCATTGGCACAAGGCAGCTGCGGGCGAGGTGTGCTTGTGGTGATGAATGACCAGGTCCATCGCGCGGCAAGGGTTCGCAAGACGGCCAGCATGGCGATAGCCGCGTTCGAGTCGCCGGGATGTGGCCCATTGGGCGAAGTGGTGGAGGGGAAAGTGGTCTATCGCCATCCGCCAGCACGAGGGGAAGTGCTGCCCGTACCGCATCGCACCGACCAGCGCGTTGCCCTGCTGGAAGCCTGCCTGGACGCAGACACGGCGCTGCTGCAGGCTGTGGCTCCATTGGGTTATGAAGGGTTGGTCATTGCCGGCTTCGGCGCTGGGCATGTTGCCGCTAGTTGGTCCGATGTGCTGGAACAGCTGGCGCCCACCTTGCCTGTAGTTGTTGCCACACGCACAGGTAATGGGCCTACCGCCCGGGCAACCTATGGGTTTGCGGGCGCAGAAATCGACCTGCAGAAAAAAGGCGTATACATGGCAGGGCACCTCTGCCCGCGCAAATGCCGAATCTTGCTGTGGCTGTTGATTGGCACCGATAGGCGACATGAGTTGCACGACTGGTTGCACGCCTGAACCATCTGCCCGCGCGGTAGTTCACGCGGGCAGCCCTTCCGGCGTTGCTGTGCTAGGGTGCACACACTTTTGCTTCCCAGGATTCTCACCCATGCTCCCCGTACTCAGCGAAAAAGAACTCGACCGTCTCGAAGACCTGTTGATCACCTACGGCAACGACTATTCCGTGCTGAACCTGGCCGAACTCAATGGCTTTTTCACCGCGCTGGCCAGTTCGCCGGTCGCCGTCTTCCCGGAGCAATGGCTGCCCGCAGTGGCCGGTGGCAAGGTGCCGAAGTTCAAGAAGCCTGCGCATGAAGAAGCGTACACCGCGTTGATGTTGCGCTATGCCGATCAGGTGAAAGAGGCATTGACTGAAGACGTCGACCACTTCGAGCCGCTGTTCGAGGAAAGCGAGGGTGAGGGTGGCACTGTGATCGTCATGGAGGAGTGGTGCTTCGGCTATATGCGCGGCACCCAGATTGCCGGTTGGGGCGAGTTGCCGCCGGAGCAGGACCTATTGCTCAAGGCCATTTCGCTACACGGGCTAGAGGACAACTTCGAGCTGCTGGACCAGATGAGCGAAGCCGATATCCAGGCCTGCGTTCCGCAGGTAGTTGAGGCCGCACGGGGGCTGTTCCGGTATTTCAAGAAGCTGCACTGACCTGATATTCGTTGGCTCGCGGCCCCTGCACTTACCTGCACATCTTTTGGAAACCATTATTGCGCCCCGCGAAATTATGGTTTCCCTTGCGCACTGATTCTGCTGCCAGCCGATCCAGTGCAGCATAGGTTCCACCAGCCCATCCCGGTGCTGATCAGGAGCCAAACCCATGTCGAACCCGATCAAGCTCTACAACTTCCCCAAGTCTGGCCACGCCCATCGCATCGAATTGATGCTGTCGCTGCTCAACCTGCCCACCGAGCTGGTGTTCGTCGACCTGGCCAAAGGCGCGCACAAGCAGCCGGATTTTCTGGCCCTCAACCCGTTCGGCCAGGTCCCGGTTATCGATGACAACGGCACGGTGATCGCCGATTCCAATGCCATCCTCGTCTACCTGACCAAAAAGTACGACAACGGTAACTGGCTGCCCGAAGAACCCGCTGCCGCCGCCCGTGTGCAACGCTGGTTGTCGGTGGCTGCAGGCCCGCTGGCCTTTGGCCCCGCTGCTGCGCGCCTGGTGACCGTGTTTGGTGCTGCGTTCAACACCGACGAAGTCATTGCCCGTGCCCATACCCTGCTCAAGGTGATCGACGCCGAGCTGGCCAATGCGCCATTCCTGGCGGGCAGCACGCCCACCATCGCCGACATCGCCAACTACTCGTACATCGCCCACGCCCCCGAAGGCAATGTGTCGCTGGAGCCCTATGCCAACGTGCGCAGCTGGCTGGCACGCATCGAGTCGCTGCCGGGCTTCGTGGCCATGCCACGCACTGTGATCGGGCTGCAGACCAGCGCCTGATACCTCGCCTTCGAGAGGAACGCCACCATGCAACAGCCCCCGGACCACCGCCCCTCGCCCTGGCATGCGGGCGAGAAAACCCTGCAGGAAAAGGTCGGTGTAGCAGAACGCATGGAGGCGTTCGGGCAAAAGGTCATTCGTGACTACATGCCCGACCAGCACCGTAGTTTCTATCACCAGTTGCCGTTCATGGTGGCCGCCAGTGTGGACGTTCTTGGCCGGCCTTGGGCCACCCTGCTGGAAGGGCCGGAAGGGTTCGTCAGCTCGCCCGACCCTCGCGTGCTGACGATCGACACCACGCTGCCCGCAGATGACCCCGCCACCCCGGGGCTGGTAGCCGGGCAGGCGGTCGGCCTGCTGGGTATCGAACTGCACACCCGTCGGCGTAATCGCATCAACGGGCAGATCCGCCAGGCTGCAGAAGGACAACTGCAGGTGAGGGTGGAGCAGTCGTTCGGCAACTGCCCGCAGTACATCCAGTTGCGTGACTGCACCCGCGTTGCCGAGCCCGCCCAGGCGCGTGTCGATGCGACCACACTGGATGCCACAAGCGTCAGCATGATCCAGGCTGCCGACACGTTCTTCGTCGCCAGCTATGTCGAGCAAGGTGACGGCCAGCGCGCTGTGGATGTTTCTCACCGTGGCGGCCGGCCAGGGTTCGTCAAAGTCGAGGGCAATCGGCTGATCATTCCCGACTACGCGGGCAACCTGCACTTCAACACCTTGGGCAACTTGTTGGTGAACCCGCGGGCCGGCTTGCTGTTCATCGATTTCCGCAACGGCAACGTGCTGCAGCTGTGCGGGCGTGCCGAGGTGCTGCTGGACAGCCCGGCCATCCAAGCCTTCGAAGGTGCCGAGCGGCTGTGGACGCTGGAGGTGGAGCAGGCAGTGTGGCGCCCGGCGGCGGTTTCCCTGCGCTGGGCGTTCAAGGAATACGCACCGACCAGCCTGATGACTGGTACCTGGGCCGAGGCCGACGCACGCCTGCAGCAACGCCAGTTGCAGCGCCAATGGCAAGCCTGGCGTGTGCTGCGGGTGGAGCAGGAGAGCCGCGATATCCGCTCGTTCTACCTTGAGCCGCCCAGTGATAGCAGTGTGACCTTTGCGCCAGGGCAACATATTCCGGTGCAAGTGCAGATCGACGGTGAGGCCGCGATGATCCGGACCTACAGCTTGTCGAGCGCACCGTCCGATGGCTACCTGCGTATCAGCGTAAAAGCGCAGGGCCCCGCCTCTCGGCACCTGCATGAGCGCGTCAAGCCAGGGGATGTGCTGGATGTGCGCTCGCCTATGGGCAGTTTCACGCTGGATGAGCAGAGTACACGCCCGCTTGTGCTGATTGGCGCGGGCGTGGGTATCACGCCATTGCTGGCCATGCTGCGTGAGCAGCTGAACAAAGGGCAGGCACGGCGCATCCATTTATTCCATGGCGCCCGCAGCCTGGCCGACCTGCCATTCGGGCAGGAGCTGGCAAGCTTGCGGCAACAGGCCGGCGGCTTGCTGCACGTTCATCGCGCCCTGAGCCAGCCAGAAGGCCATGCCGTGGCCGGGCAGGATTATGAGTTTACCGGCCGGCTTGGCATCGAGCAGGTCAAGGCGACGCTGGCGCTGGACGACTACGATTTCTACCTGTGCGGCCCGGGCAGCTTTACTCAGGACCTGTATGAAGGGCTGCGCACTGTGCACGTGCCGGATGCGCGCATTCACGCTGAAGCCTTTGGCCCGTCGACGCTGCGGCGGCACACGGAAGCAGGCCAGCCCACCTTGCAACAGCCGCCTGCGGCCAGCGAGCCAGTACCTGTGTACTTCGCGGCGTCGGCCAAGGAGGCGCGCTGGGCACCAGGCAGCGGCACCCTGCTGGAACTGGCCGAGGCGCGTGGGTTGGCGCCGGAGTTCAGTTGCCGGGGTGGGTCGTGCGGTACCTGCAAGACCAGGCTGGTGAGCGGCCAGGTGCATTACCCGAACCCACCGGCAGAGCTCCCGGAGGCGGGGTCGGTGCTGATCTGTTGTGCGGTGCCGGCGCAGGTTGAGGAGGGGATACAAGCGCTGGTGCTGGATATCTGATATGCCTGTCCTGGCCTCTTCGCCGGCAAGCCAGCTCCCACAGGGATCGCACATACCTTGAGTTCAATGCGGTCGAGGTGGGAGCTGGCTTGCCGGCGATGAGGCCAAGGCAGGCAGCACAAAGCGCCCGGATAACCGATAATCCCGGCACCCCCAAATACCCAGGAGCCCGCATGGACCAGATCCACCTGATGAAGGTGTTCGTCGCGGTAGGTGAGCTGGAGAGCTTCGCCGCCGCCGCGCGCCGCCTGGACATTTCCCCGGCCGCCGTCACCCGCGCCGTCAGCGCCTTGGAGGACCAGCTCGGCGTGAAGCTGCTGCTGCGCACCACCCGCAGCGTGCGCCTTACCGAAGCCGGCGGCCGCTACCTGGAGGACACCCGGCACATCCTGGCCAGCATCCACGAGGCCAACGAGGCGGCCGCTGGCATCAACGCCACCCCCAAAGGCGACCTGGCAGTTACCGCCCCGATCCTGTTCGGCAAGAAGTTCGTCATGCCCTGTATCGTCCGCTACCTGCAGCAGTACCCGGACGTCGATGTTTCCGCCTACTTCCTCGACCGTGTGGTGAACATGGTCGAGGAGGGCATGGACGTGGCCGTGCGCATCGGTCCGTTGCCCGACTCCGGGTTGAAGGCGTTGCGGGTCGGCAGGGTGCGGCGCATGTTGTGTGCGTCCCCCGACTACCTGGCGCGCCATGGCGTGCCCAAGCATCCCTCCGACCTGGCCGGGCATGCGGTGATCGGCACCACCAACCTGTCGCCCCGTGCCGGCTGGCGCTTTGGGGTGACAGAAGAGCCAACCCTGGTGCGCATGAAGCCGCGCCTGACGGTGACCAGCAATGACGGGGCGATCGCGGCCGCCAGTGGCGGGCTGGGGATTGCCCGCCTGTTGTCGTACCAAGTGGCCGATGAGCTGGCCAGTGGGCAGTTGCAGGTGATCCTGGCGGAGTACGAGGAGGCGCCCTGGCCGATTCATGTGTTGCATCGCGAGAGCAAGTACGGCTCTGCCAAGGTCAGGGCCTTCATCGACATGCTGGCGCAGGCGCTGCGGGCCCAGCAGCTGGATTGAGATCGTACAACGCAGGGTGAAACATTAAGAAATAATAAGTGTTGTACGATGACTTATGACGTGGCACTCTTTCGCCTGAAACAATTTGTCGCAAATGCCTCTGCCGGTGTTCGCGCCAATCGCTCGCCACACTAAAAACAAGAAATTCAGGTGAACCATGAAGATGAAAGGCATCCGTTGGTGGATGGTCAGCCTTGTCACGGCTGGGCTCGTCGTCAACTACCTCGCCCGCAACACCCTCTCGGTGGCCGCCCCCACCTTGATGACCGACCTCTCCATCAGTACCGAGCAATACGCCAAGATCGTTGCCAGTTGGCAGGTGTGCTACGCCCTCATGCAGCCGGTAGCCGGCTGGTTCATCGACTTCATCGGCACCAAGCTGGGCTTTGCCGTGTTTGCCATGGCCTGGTCACTGGCCTGTGCTGGCGCGGCCCTGGCCACCGGCTGGCAGAGCATGGCCTTCATGCGCGGGTTGCTGGGCATGACCGAAGCCGCTGGCTTGCCGGCCGGGGTCAAGGCTACCACCGAGTGGTTCCCGGCCAAGGAGCGCTCGGTGGCGATCGGCTGGTTCAACATCGGCTCGTCGCTTGGCGCCTTGCTGGCGCCGCCGCTGGTGGTGTGGGCGATTCTGCACAGTGGCTGGCAGCTGGCGTTCGTGATCGTTGGCGCCTCGGGCATTGTCTGGACCCTGCTGTGGATGCTGTTGTACAAGCACCCGCGTGACCAGAAGCGCCTGAGTGATGAGGAGCGCGACTACATCCTGGCCGGGCAGGAAGCGCACTTCAAACAGGACAGCCGCGAGAAGGGCGCTTGGAAGCGCATCTTCAAGGCCCGCAACTTCTACGCCATCGCTTCGGCGCGGATCCTCTCCGAGCCGGCCTGGCAAACCTTCAACGCCTGGATTCCGCTGTACCTGATGACCGAGCGGCACATGAACATCAAGGAAGTGGCGATGTTCGCCTGGCTGCCATTCCTGGCTGCCGATATCGGCTGTGTGCTGGGCGGGTATCTGAGCCCGCTGTTCCACCGCTACTTCAAGGTGTCGCTGTTCACCTCGCGCAAGATGGTGCTGGTGTTCGGTGCCAGCTGCATGATCGGCCCGGCCTGCATCGGCCTGGTGGAAAGCCCGTATACGGCGATCCTACTGCTGTGCATTGGCGGGTTTGCCCACCAGACGCTGTCAGGGGCGTTGTACTCCATCACCTCCGACTCGTTCAGCAAGGACCAGGTGGCCACGGCGACCGGCATGGGCGGCATGTGCGGTTACCTGGGGGCAGCAGCGTTTACCCTGGTGTTCGGCATTCTCGTCACGCAGATCGGTTACAGCCCGCTGTTCGTGGTGCTGGCGGCGTTCGATATCGTGGCAGCAGTGCTGGTGTGGAAGGTGGCCCGGGAGGTGCGTGGCGAGCCTTCGGTCACGCCGATGGCGAACCCGGCCGGGGCATTGGCATAAGGCTTGAAATTCAGGGGCCGCTTTGCGGCCCATCGCCGGCAAGCCAGGCTCCCACAGGTACTGCACAAGGCTTGAGGTCTATACGATCAAGTGGGAGCTGGCTTGCCGGAGATGGGCTGCGCAGCAGCCCCCATCAAGGCAACACAATCAAAGGGGTCGATACTGCATCCTGAACCCCAGGCTCATCCCTTCCCCCTGCTGCAACAACCGCAACCCCGGCCGCCCTGGCAGGTGATGCGCATTGACCGGGTGGCTTACCGGTTCAAAGCAGAAAAAACCTTGCCCCTGCGGGCAAAACAGCAAGAAGTCTTCAGCCCCGCTGGCACTGCACGCCAGTCGATAACCCGCGCTTGGCTGTTCGAGCACACACTCTCCCGGCCAGCCACTGAAGGCGTGATCGACCACCGTGTCGGGCAACCGGGCCAAGGCATTGAAGCACCACTGCTCGGGCACCTCGGCCTGGTACGACGGCAACCGCCCATGCTCGGCCAGCCATACTTTGCGCGCCGCGGCATACAGCTGGGTATCGGGATATCGCGGAAAGTAAGGATGCAACCCCAACCCATACCAGGTAGCCGGCTCATCCAGGTGGGTTACATGCAGGTCCAGGTTCAGGCACCCCTCATGCAAGTGCACATCCAGCGTTGCCTGGTAGGCAAACGGCACTTCACTGTGCAGCCTCAGGCGGGCGCGTCGCTCGCTGTGGTGCTCCACCTGCCAGGCCTGCTGCCAGGCGCTGCCATGAATCGGGTAGGGGTCGTGCCCGGTATTGGGCGTTAGCGCCTGCCAGCCATCCGGGCGAGCGAAGCCACCCTCGGCAATGCGGTTGGACCATGGCGCCAGCGGGTAACAGGCCAGGCGTCGCGGGGTGCCACTGGCCAGCGCGGCCGGGTCAGAATGGCGCAGCAGCGCTTGCCCGGTCGCTTTCACTTCCCAGTTGACCAGGCTGGCGCCCAGCTCCGGCGCCAGGCTCAGGCGGGTCAGGCGGTCCTGCAGGTGCAGTTCGGTCACAGCCATTCAAGGCTCCTTTCACATGAACAATCAACTGGCCCGACGGTAGGTGAGCAGCACGATGCCGCACACCACCACGGCGCCGCCGAGTAATTGCAGGTTGCCGAGCTGCTGGTCGAGCAACGCCCAGCCCAGCAACAGCGTGGCGATGGGTTCGACGTTCATCACCGGCGCGTTCTGCGCCATGTTCAGCCTTGGCACACACACGAATAGCAAGGTAAAGGCCAGGCCATACAGCACCACCAGGCTGGCCAAGGCCACCCAGCCGGCGCTGCTGCCAGGTAGTGACAAGCCGGACGGCATCACGCCGCTTGCGCCTGCAACCAGCATGCTGGAGAACACGATCAGCAAGGTCAGCAGGCTGCGCACAGGGCCGCGCACGCTGGCCAGCTTGTGGTCGGTGATCCACAAGGCGCAGGCGAAGGCACAGGCGGCGCCGAAGGCCAGGCCGACCCCTAGCGCCCAGTGCGGGTTGGCCGTGTCGCTGTCGGCAAGGCGTGCCGGCACATCCAGCGCCAGCACCAGGCCGCACAGAATCAGGCCCATGAACAGCACGGTGCGGCCGGTGGGGCGTGCGCCACCCAGCGCCCAGGTGAGCAGCGCCAGCAGCATCGGGAAGGTGTTGCCCACCAGCAGCGCCAGGGCTACCGGAATGCGCGCCACCGCCGAGTACAGGCACAGGCTTTGGGTGGCGATCAGCAGGCCCAGCAGCAGCTGCCAGTGCCGCGTGCCTGCCGGCAGGCCCAGCGCCTGGCGTTGCCACAACAGCAGGCAGGCCAGTACTAGCAAGGTGATGCCTGAGCGGCAGAGAATCGCCAGCAGCACGCCGGTGCCGTCATCGAAGGCGATGCGCGCGGCGATGTGGTTGCCTGCGAATGAACAGGCCAGCAGGGCGAGCAGGGCGATGGCCAATTTGCGCGGGAATAGAGGTACTGCCGAGGAGGGAACAGCCATGTGCAGGATCCATTTGCAGAAAGAACCAGAGGGCTGCTTTGCAGCCCATCGCCGGCAAGCCAGCTCTCACAGGGGGTGCGCAGGGCTGGAAGGCTGCACAATCCTGTGGGAGCTGGCTTGCCGGCGATGGGGCGCAGAGCGGCCCCGATTACAGTTACAGCACCACGCTAGGTAGCCACAGGGAGATGGCGGGAATGTAAGTAACCGCCATCAGCACCAGGAACAGCGCCAGGTAGAACGGCAGCAGCGCCTTCACCGTCGACTCGATGCTCACCTTGCCGATGGCCGAGCCCACGAACAGCACTGCGCCCACCGGTGGCGTTATCAGCCCGATCCCCAGGTTCACCAGCATGATCATGCCGAAGTGCACCGGGTCTACACCAATACCGGTAATTACCGGCAGCAGGATCGGCGTGAGGATCAGGATCAACGGCGCCATGTCCATCACCGTACCCAGCAGCAACAGCATGAAGTTGATGCACATCAGGATCACGTAACGGTTGTCCGACAGGGTCAGGAACGCCGTGGTGATCTTCGACGGGATCTGCATCAGCGTCATCACGTAGCCGAAGCTGGCGGCAAAGCCGATCAGGATCATCACGATGGAGATGGTCCGTACCGTGCGGTGCATCAGCTTGGGCAGGTCGCGCCATTTGTAGTCGCGGTAGATGAACATGGTCACGAAGAATGACCACACCACTGCCACGGCTGCCGATTCGGTCGCGGTGAACACGCCCGACAGGATGCCGCCGAGGATGATGACCATGGCCATCAGGCCCCACAGCGCCTCACCGGCAATTTTCAACGCCTGGCGCAGCGGGATCACTTCGCCCTTGGGGTAGTTGCGCTTCTTCGCGAAGATCAGGCACAGGCCCATCATCACCGCGCTCAGCAGCAAGCCAGGCATCACCCCCGCCATGAACAGCGAGGCAATGGATACCGTGCCGCCCGCCGCCAGCGAGTACAGCACCGAGTTGTGGCTGGGCGGGGTCAGCAGCGCCTGCACCGAGCCACTGACGGTCACGGCGGTGGAGAACTCGCGCGGGTAGCCTTTGCGCTCCATCTCCGGGATCAGCACCGAGCCCACCGAGGCGGTATCGGCTACCGACGAGCCTGAAATCGCACCGAAGAAGGTCGAGGCCATGATGTTGACCAGCGACAGGCCGCCACGCACGAAACCCACCAACACCCCGGCAAAGGCCACCAGCCGCCGTGACATGCCGCCTTCGGCCATGATCGCGCCGGCCAGCACGAAGAATGGAATGGCCAGCAGCGAGAACTTGTTAACCCCACTGGCCACCTGGATCATCATCGCCTGCAGCGGGATGTCGATCCACCAGGCGCCGATCAGCGCCGACAGGCCCAGGGCGTAGGCCACCGGCATGCCGATCAGAATGAGCACGATGAAACTGCCCAACAGAATGAACGCTTCCATTTACGCAGCTCCTTCGTTTTCTTCGACCAGATCAAAGCGCACGACCTTGCGGTTGCTCTGATCGCCCAGCAGGAGTTTTTCCAGCACGAACACCAGCGTCAGCACGCCGCCGACCGGGATCGGCGCGTAGGTCATGCCCACCCGCACGCCGGGCAGCGAGGCCAGCGACTGGTTCCAGGTGGTGATGCACAGCCGGGTGCCGTAATAGGTCATGAACACGCACACCACGATCATCAGCAGTTGTACCAGCAGGGCGACCAGCTGGCGCTGCAGCGGCGGCAAGCGGTCGGTAATCATCCCCACCGCCATATGCGCGCCAGCGCGATAGCTGGCGGCGGCACCAACAAAGGTGAACACCACCATTAGCAGGATCGAGACTGGCTCTGGCCAACTGGAGCCGGTGCCCAGCACGTAGCGGGCGAAGATGCCCCACGGGATGATCAGCGTCATGGCCAGGATCGACAGGCCCGCGATCCAGATGCAACTGCGGTACAGCGTGTCGTTCACGCTCAGGAAAAGCGATTTCATAGGCATCACCAAAGCGGCAGGGCGGCGGGCGCCGCACTGCCGAGGTCGTCTTGGAAGGGGCTGGTATTACTGGACGGCGTCGATACGCTTCATCAGGTCGGCGTACGGCGCGCCGTACTTCTCGCGTACCGAAGCGGTGGCGTCATAGAACGGCTTCTTGTCCACGGTAATGAACTCGACACCAGCGGCCTTGAGTTTCTCTTCGCTGGCGGCGGACTTGGCGTCCCACAGTGCACGCTCTTCCATCTGCGCCTCACGCGCGACCTTCTTCACCAGTGCCTGCTGCTCGGGGCTGAGTTTGTTCCAGGTGGTCTTGGACATCACTACAGGTTCCGGCAGGATCAGGTGGCCGGTCAGGGTGTAGTACTTGGCGCTCTGGAAGTGGTTGTGCTCAAGGAGGGTAGGCGGGTTGTTCTCGGCGCCATCGATCACCCCTGTCTGCAAGGCGCTGAAAATTTCCCCGGTGTCCATGGCGATGCCGTTGCCGCCCATGGCGTTCATCATGTCGATGAACAGCGGGTTGCCCTGCACGCGAATCTTCATGCCCTTGAGGTCTTCCAGGCTGCGTACCGGTTTTTTCGTATAGATGCTGCGCGAGCCGCCGTCCATCCAGGCCAGGGCCACCAGGTTGAAATCGGAGTTGGTGATCTTGTCGAGGATTTCCTGGCCGATCTCGCCGTCGATGATCTTGCGCATGTGATCATGGTCGCGGAACACGAACGGCATGTTGAACACATTCACATCCGGTACTACCGGGCCGACGATCCCTAAGCTGACACGGGTCATCTGCACGGCGCCGATCTGTGCCTGTTCGATCACTTCCTTTTCCGAGCCCAGCACACCGCCGGCGAACATCTTGAAGGTGATGTCGCCATTGCTGGCCTGTTCCAGCTTTTTACCCATGTTCTGTTCGGCGACCACGGTCGGGTAGCCGGCTGGGTGAATTTCGGCGAACTTGATGTCCAGTGCCGAAGCAGGCATGGCCACGCTGAAGGCGAACGGGAGTACGGCAAGGAGCAGCTTGCGTTTGAATGTCATGATGAAACTCCGTGGTTTTTATTATCCGGTTTCGTGTGTGCAAGTGTGGGTGCGGCAAGGGGCGTCAGCCCCGGTAGGCAGGTTCCTCCAGGCCCTTGGTGCCAGGGTTGAGCGCAAATACCCCGCCAGCCAGGGGCTGGTCGCTGAGGTCTGTGCCTGCGGGGCGAATGGAGGTGACGTACAGGGTGTCGAGGTTGGCGCCGCCAAAGGCGCACATTGCCGGCTTTTTCACCGGCACGCTCAGTGAGCGGTCAAGGCGGCCGTCAGGGGTGAAGCGATGGATCTGCCCGGCGTCATTACCGCAGATCCAGTAGCAGCCATCCTGGTCGATAGCGGCGCCGTCGGGGCGCCCGGGGTAGCCGCGCATGTCGACGAACAGCCGCTTGTTGTAAGGCGTGCCGCTGTCGATGTCGTAGTCGAAAGCCCAGACCTTCTGCACGTTTGGGTGCGAGTCGGACAGGTACATGCGCGTGCCGTCGGGGCTGAAGGCCAGTCCGTTGGGTACGATCATGCCGTCTTGCTGCAGGTGCAGCTGGCCCTCTCCATCATGGCGGTACAGTGCACCCACGTGAGCACCTTGCTGCATGTCCAGCAGCATGGTGCCGGCCCAGAAGCGGCCCTGGCGATCGCAGCGGCCATCGTTGAAACGCATGCCGGCCTGGGTGTGCGGCACGCTGCTGAGCAGGCGGCTATCAAGGCTGCCGTCGGCCTTGGGCTGGAGCTGGAAGATGCCGCTTTCCATGCCGGCCACCCAGCCCTGGCCGCTGCGGGCGATGCAGGCCAGCATCTCGTCGCCCTGCCAGACCTGGTGCTTGCCATCAGTCGCCTGCCAGCGGTGCAGCTGGCGGGCAGGAATGTCGACCCAATACAAGGCCTGTTCGCTGGCGTGCCACACGGGGCTTTCGCCGGTGCCGTTGCGGGCGTCGACAATCAGTTCGCAGTTCATGGCCGTGCCTCCTGGCGTGCGTGGGTTTAGTTGAACGGGCCGGCCACGGCGAAGGCGCCGCCCTGGTAGACCATGCTCGGGTCATCCGCGGCGGGCGCCGGCTGGGCTTCCACAGCGGCGCGGAAGCGCTCGGAGCTGTCCTTGGGCTCATAGCCAAGGTGCTCGGCATAGCGGTTGTCCCACCACACGGTGCGGTTATCGGAGGCGCCGTAGACGATGGTGTGGCCAACGTCGGGCGTGAACAACCCGCGTTCGATCAATTGCACCAGGTCGTCGTAGCTCAGCCAGGTGCAGAGCATGCGCGGGTTTTGCGGTTGCGGGAACGAAGAGCCGATGCGAATGCTGACGGTCTCGATGCCGTAGCGATCGAAGTAGAAACTGGCTACATCCTCGCCGTAGCACTTGGACAGCCCGTAGTAGCTGTCGGGGCGGCGCGGCGAGTGGGCGTCGATGCGCTCGTCCTGGCGGTAGAAGCCAATGGTGTGGTTGGAGCTGGCGAAGATGATGCGCTTCACGCCATGCTTGCGTGCGGCCTCGTAAACATGGAACACGCCGCAGATGTTTGGCCCGAGGATGTCTTCGAAGGAATGCTCGGTGGACACACCGCCGAAGTGGATGATGGCATCAACGCCGTCAACCAGCGCATGTACCGCAGCCTTGTCGGCCAGGTCGCAGGTAATCACCTCTTCATGCGGGCCTGAAGCAGGTGCCATCGGGCTGATATCGGAAAGGCGCAGGACCTCGGCGTAGCCTTGCAGGCGTTCGCGAAGGACCTTGCCCAGGCCGCCTGCGGCTCCGGTGAGCAGCAGGCGATTGAGGGGGGTAGTGGTCATGGCCGGCTCTTGTTGTTAATTGTTGTAGGTTGTCGTATGACTTTGCTGATTATTGGCGGTGGGTTCGGTTGTTGTCAATGAGGCCTGCATCTGTTTATGGCCTGTCAGGGCCCTATCGCCGGCAAGCCAGCTCCCACAGGTACTCCACTTTGCTGGAAATTACCGCGGCCTGGTGGGAGCTGGCTTGCCGGCGATGGGGCGCAGAGCGGCCCTAATTTCAATCAGTGCCGGGCTTCTCGGTTACAAGAGCGATAACGGGTAATTGAAGATCAACCGGTTCTCATCGAACTCGTTATTGCTGTAATCCCGCCGAATCGACGAATTTCGCCATTTCACGCTCAAGTCCTTGAACGCTCCGCTCTGGATCACGTACGCCAGTTCGGTCTCACGCACCCACTCCTTGCCATCGGTCACGCCCCCGCTATGCACGTCGCGCCCGCTGATGTAGCGGTTCATCAGGGTCAGCCCCGGTACCCCGACGGTCACAAAGTTGAAGTCATGACGCACCTGCCACGAACGCTCGTTGGCATTGTCGAAGCTGGAGTTGTAACTGTCGTTGGCCAAGGTCCCGCCACTGGTGCCGTTGACCCGCATCCAGGTATCGCCATCGACTTTCTGCAGCCCCACCCAGAACGTGCTGCCGCCGTACTTGGCCGAGAACATCCCCGAGTAGGTTTTATTGTCCAGTTCGCCAGCGCGTTCGGAGCCGTCCTCATCGCCATGGAAGTAGCCCAGGTTGGCACCCAGGGTCCAGTCACCCACCGGCTGGCTGTGGCTCAGTTGCAGGTACTGTTGCTGGTACACGTCCTTCAGCACCGCATTCCACAGGCCCACCAGCGTGCGGTCCTGGTTGAACTTGTACTCGCCGCCGACGAAGTTGAACCGGTCCGACACGCCAGCGCCGTAGCTCATGTCTTCCATGCTGGCGTCGTTACGCGGGCTGTTGCCGCGGAACTGGCCGCCGTACAGGGTCAGCCCTGCGATTTCATTGGAGGTGACCTGCCCGCCTCGGAATGTCTGCGGTAACGAGCGACCGTCGTCCGAGCGAAGAATCGGCAGCACTGGCATCCACTCACCAATCTTCAGCTCGGTCTTGGAAATACGCGCCTTGCCCGCCACCGCCAGGCGCCCGTAGTCGTCTGCCGGCTTGCCATCGTCATGGCGGGGCAGCAACGCCGTGCCGTAGGTCCCGCCGCCGCCGTCGAGCTTGACCGACCACAGCCCCAACACATCCACGCCGAACCCGACCGGCCCCTCGGTGAACCCCGAACGGGCATCGAGAATGAAGCTTTGCGTCCACTCCTCGGCCTTGCTTTGCGGGTTGCTGGGGTTGGTGAAGTTGCGGTTGATGTAGAAGTTGCGCAGCCCGAGGGTGGCCTTGCTGTCCTCGACAAAGCCCGCAGCCAGGCTGGTGCCCGGCAGGCCGGCGATGACCCCGGCGCCAAGCAGGGCGAAAGGCAGGGTATGGCAGATTCTCATTATTGTTGTGCTCCCGAAGGGTATGGCAGCCCGTCCACCGGGCACGCACAAGCGGCCTGCGGCAGGGGCGGGTAGTTAACGGGCCGGTGAGGGCCAGCGGTGAATGCGCGGTAACCCGTCGCTACGTACTGGCAGGTGTACGCGAGCTGGCCGGGTGAAGAGGGGTATGCAACAGACGTGGGTGGAACGGGATGGGTGTCGACATAGGATCGTCCACTGATTGTTGTTTTTGTTATGTGTTGTCGTACAACTGTGGGCGATTATTAGCAAGGGGGAGGCGGGCTGTCAACGGCTGATAGCTGAGCAGGGAGGGTCCCAGTCGCTGCATTCCACGGCCCGTACGCGGGACATGGTTTACAAACCAAATCCGATTGGCTGTGGACCCTGCCGCTAGCCTGCGCTATCTTCAGATCTGGCCTCGCCCTCGACCACGTAGACTGGCATGTCCAGTCCCGGCATCCTCGTTGGTGCCGTACCCCTCCTGTCGGCGTGGGCGGGGCCTCTTCCTTTTTCGCAATGCTCCCCGACTGATATCAAGCGCTCCCTGGCGCCACGGCCACCAGCTATCTTGGCACATCCCCCCTGCTACGCGATTCCCTGTAGGAGCGGCCTTGTGCCGCGAAAGGGCCGCACAGCGGCCCCGGCAAACAATCCGCCATTGCAGAATCCCCAAGATCAGTGCATCTAATCACAGTCGTCTTTACATGAGGGCCAAGTCATGGCTTCCATCAACATCCGCGTCGACGATGATCTCAAAGCCCGCGCCTACAAAGAGCTCGAGCGCCTCGGTGTAACCCCCTCCGAACTCATGCGACAGGCTCTGCAATATGTAGCTGAGCGGGGCAAGCTACCCTTCAGGCCAGTCTTGATGACCGAGGAAGATGAAGACCTGATTGCTACCGTACAAGAGCGGCTTGCTTCTGCGCAGCGCGTGAGGGTCCAGCTGGATGACCTATAGCCTCGACTTCGATGCCCGCGCATTGAAAGAGTGGAAGAAGCTGGGCGATACCGTGCGTCAGCAGTTCAACCGCCGGATTGCTACAAGATAAAGCTTCGCAGCAGCGGGTATCGACTGGTCTATCAGGTCATTGACCAAGAGATCGTGGTTTTTGTCGTCGCTGTCGACCGCCGTGAAAGAGACCAAGCTTACAAAAAGGCTGCTGAGCGACTTGAGTAGGCTTCAAGGATTTGGCGGTCCCAGGTCGCAATCTCAAAGTAAAACACCGCCTCAAAGCCAGAGATCTGCTTCGGTGGGAGCGGGCATGCCCGCGAAGAATCCGACTCGGTGTATGGCACCGGCCGCGCCGGTGTTCACGGCGGTTCGACGCCTCGATGAACCCGCTCCCACAGGTGCCCATCAGCCCAGATTGCTCATGGCCAAGTCGGCTGGACCGGCTTGCCAAGTAACTTCAGCAAACCGCGGTGTCTGTGGGAGCGGGTTCACCCGCGAAGAGGCCAGCATAGGCAAAATTGCCCGCTAAACCCCATGCATCCGCAGCGCCCGCTGCGCACACTCCCGCCAACTCAATTTGCGCTTCTCCACCGGCCCCGGCAGCTCCACTTCCCCAGCCAGCACCACCGGCATATCCCGCATCTTCACCCAAGGCTCACTCTGCCAATACAACAACGTAGCGCTACGTCCACCAGGCCAGCACATCTGCCCCAGCCTCGGCGCATCGTCCACTCCATCTGCCTGAATATCACGCAGTACCGCCACCACCTCATGTGTCAGCCACCGGCGCAAATGGCGGTTCTCCGGTACATGGTGATGCGCCAGCAAGGTATAGGCCCCGGACTCACTGACCATGGTGGTCTCCTGGTACTTGCCATAGCGCAGCAGTTGCACCGTGCAGTACTGATCCGGGTCGAGCTTGCGCATGCAGTGTTCGTCGAAAAAGTGACCGCTCAGCCGGCCGAGTTCGTGGGCGCAGAACCATGCTTGGGATTCGAGCCAGAGAGCGTGGAGGGGGCGGTTGTGGCGCTTGAAGATGGTGGGGGTTTGGAGATCAGTCATGGCTGACCTCCGTGGTCCTTTGTGCATGCTGCAGGCGAGACGCAAGTGCGGAAGGCCTGTAACTGTCGGATTTGATGGACATTTTTATTACCTCTACGTGATTTCAGCTTTCTTAGGGCTGGGTGTCGGGAGCTAAGAAATCCCACGTAGCGGACCGGACGTATTCCCCTTACGGGTCTTTTATTAGTCCGCTCCCGACATAACACGTTTTCTGCGCGCAGGATTAAACCACAGGCAAAAAAATGCCGCATCTGTCGGGGCGGATTGACCGCTACGTGAGGCGTTTCTTAGGCGCCGAGGGAAATCTAGGGCGCTTCAAGACGCAAGTCAAGACAACATTCAGTAGGATGTTTCCTAAAATCGTTACTGCCGAATGCTCGCTAGACCTAGACAGCATCATGCATTGATCATAGGATGATGGCGTTTTGATGCTTTGTTGTAAGGAAACTTAAATTATGAGGCAAACATGCTTAATGATTGTCTTAAACATAGAGCATGTGAGAATATTTTGAGGGGCTATATAAAATTCAGTTTGTTGATATAAGGGGTGAAAATGTTGGGTCTACTAAATAGATCTATAGAGAAGTGGCTTTCTAGAAAAGTGCCTGTTAAAGGGATTCAGAATTGCTTTGAAATACCTGTGGTGCTTAGCACGGACATAGGGCTCAGGAGAAGCCAGAATCAAGATAGAGTTGCGATGATTCGCATCGGTCCTCTGGGAAGTGGAAGATCATCCTCAATGGTTGCAGTTGCCGTCGCGGATGGCATGGGCGGTATGCAACATGGTGATCAGTGCGCTAATTTGGCCGTATCCAATTTCTTCAATGCTTTAGTCAGGTACAGAAATTTCAACCTTTCTTCTAGGCTAAAAATGTCGATAGGAGAAGCTAATGATGCCGTTAATAAATTTGTTGCCGGTAAAGGAGGCGCAACCCTGACGGTAGTAGCAGTAGACGGAAACGGCCGCGCAGTAATTGCTCATGTGGGTGATACCCGAGTATACGCGTTTGGCGGAGGAGCTAAAACTAGCCGTTTGACTATAGACGATTCTTTGGAAGAGGTCGTTGGAGGGCATGGTAGAGATTTGCTGCAATTTGTAGGTATGGGCGAGGGGATTTCTCCTCATTTAATAGATATACCGCTAGATTCAGTAAATCTTGCTATAACCACTGATGGTGTCCACTATGTGGCATCAAGTACTTTAGATGCGGTTCTATACAATGCGCCTGATGTTAAGGCAGCCGCAGAAAGAATGGCTGCATTAGCAAAGTGGTGTGGCAGTCCTGATAATGCTTCATCAGCCGTGATGGAGTTATCATCGATAAAAAGCTTCGCTTTCGATGCAGATGAAAACGATTTGGAATTGTGGGATGCGTTCGGTCATACATCTTTTTCCGAGATTCGAGTTGAGTACGGGATTAGAGAGTCGCTGCATGATAGTGCTGGTAAAGTAGAGTCTCAAAGTTCCCCCGATGTGTCTGGCGATGGAAAGGGTAGTAGGAAAAGTAGGAAGGCTCGAACAGTAGGTTCAAAAAAAACAGCTGTTGATAAAAACGATCTAAATGTTGAGATTAATATAAGCTCTGCTTCGGAGGGTGGGGATGATCGTCGAGAATAGATACGAAGTTTCGCCAAATACAGCTGCTGGTGGAATGGGCGAAGTTCTAGAGTGTGTTGATCTTCATCTTGATCGAAGAGTTGTTATTAAAAGACTCCAGCTGGGTGTCGAGGAACGTCGAATTCTCGACGAGCAGAAGTCTCTTGTTAAGCTACGCTCAAAAAACGTAGTGCAGATGTACGATGTCGTCAATCTGTCGGATCGCGGATTTACGGAAGTCGGGGTGGTGCTGGAGTATTTAACTGGTAAGGATCTTGAGCCGGGGACATTCAATGTTGGGACTAGTTTACTCAAAGTGTTGTGGCAAATTGCCTCCGGACTCTGTGATATTCACCAGGCAGGGGTAATTCACCGAGATATAAAGCCGGAAAATATTAGAGTCGACGCCGAAGGGGTAGTCAAAATATTTGATTTTGGTTTGGCTAGGCTTGAGGAGGACGCCAAAACTAATAGCCTAATCGGGACTGTTGCGTATATGGCTCCGGAATTGTGGGGGCAGCGGCCGATAAGTTTTAGTAGTGCGGTTGATGTTTACGCGTTCGGAGTATTAAGCGTGGCTCTTGTTGATAAAAGCTTTGCGCTTCCAAGTAAGATTAGAAGTCGTAAAGAAGACATAGCATCGGTTTCTGCCTGTTTGAGTGGCCTACATCCAGAAATTTTATCAATTATATCGGCGTGTATGGACAAAGATGCAGCAGCCCGTCCTAGCATGTGTGATGTAGCAAAGATCTTAGAAAAGCATATCTTAAAAGATCGCCATCGTGCACTAGTCGTCATGGACGGCACGCTTCATGAGTTGGACTCCGCCCACAAGACCATTAGTTTGAAAGCCCGTGATGTCGGTGATATTTCAATAGGATATGATGGTTTCGATTTTAAAGTTCTTTCATGTTCAGGGGCAGTATATCTAAATAATTCTCGCGTTGGTGCTGGTGATATCGTTCCTGGCTGTTGTGTGATAACTTTCGGCAGTACTGGGAAAAGAAAGTTTGTGACTTTTGATGTATCTAATCCAGAGGTCGCGGTATGAGTGAGCTGATTGCGGGTCGGTATAATATAATAGAGCCTATTGGACGCGGCGGTATGCAAGAGGTCTATTTGGCCCATGATAATTTGCTAGGGTGCGCTGTTGCACTAAAAACCCCACAAGCTGGTCAGGCAGTAAAAAGATTTAGTAAAAGCGCTGTTATTGCTGCAAAAGTCAACCATCATAATGTCGCCAAAACACTAGATTACATAGAAGAGAATGGAAAGTACTACCTGATCGAAGAGTTTGTACCCGGTAGAACGCTTGAAGCTGTCCTAGATGAGTTTGGGGCGGTGGATCCCCATTTAGGTGCCAGAATTTTTCTTCATCTCGCCAAAGGAGTCGCTGCTTCTCATCATGTAGAGGTAGTGCATAGAGACTTAAAGCCAAGCAATATTATTGTTGAGCCAGGAGTAAATATCCATCAGCTGAAAGTCACAGACTTTGGAATTGCGACATTAACGAAAGAGGTTTTCGATCAGGCAGCAAAAGAAGGGGATTTAACCAACTCTACGTCTGGAACAATCAAAGGGGCATTGCCGTATATGGCCCCCGAGATGATGTTTAGAGGACCTGGAGAGCACCCGGGGAAAGAGGTTGATGTATGGTCGCTTGGAGCCCTGATGTTTAGGGTGTTAACTGGAGAGTTTCCATTTGGTGTGTATTTAAATGCGGCAGTGAATGTTAAAACTGGCACCCGCGCACCATGGCCGAGGTTTATGACTATTAACCCTCAGTATAGTATGCTGGCAACTAAGCTACAGTCTGTTGTGGAAAAATGTTTGCAGTTTGATTTGAAAGTTCGTCCTACCGCCGATGAATTGGTAAGTGAGTTATCAGATCTCTGCTTTATTTGTAGTGATCGCCATGAAGGAGACTTAACTAACCTGATTCAAAATGGATATAGCGGATTCTTGAGGGGGAGGGATGGCGCCCAAGCTTTCTTTAGTATGGAGAGCGTATATGGTGTGACTAAGCCTTCTAATAGTAGCAAGAAAGTTTGCTATTCCAGGTTTCCTGGATTCCCTCATTTTCGCGGGCATCCTGTGGTTGTAATCAAATGAAGGTTTAATGGTGACGAGTTTTGAAGGGCTGCATAAACTGTAGCCCTGATTATTTTAAGCCCTGCATAAAAAAGGCCACCGTGAGGTAGCCTTATCGTATCGGAATTAATTCAATCCCAGCTCAAAGCACCACCCGTCTGATACTCAATCACACGGGTCTCAAAGAAGTTTTTCTCCTTCTTCAAGTCCATGATCTCGCTCATCCATGGGAACGGGTTGGTAGTCCCCGGATACTCTTCTTTCAAACCAATCTGGGTCAGACGACGGTTGGCGATGAACTTGAGGTAGTCCTCCATCATCGCTGCGTTCATGCCCAGTACGCCGCGTGGCATGGTGTCACGGGCGTATTCGATCTCCAGCTGGGTCCCTTGCAAGATCATCTGGGTCGCTTCTTCCTTCATCGCCGCATCCCACAGGTGCGGGTTCTCGATCTTGATCTGGTTGATCACGTCGATACCGAAGTTCAGGTGCATCGACTCGTCACGCAGGATGTACTGGAACTGCTCGGCAACGCCAGTCATCTTGTTGCGGCGGCCCATGGACAGGATCTGGGTGAAGCCGCAGTAGAAGAAGATGCCTTCCAGGACGCAGTAGTAGGCGATCAGGTTGCGCAGCAGCTCTTTGTCGGTTTCGACGGTGCCGGTGTTGAATTCCGGGTCGGAAATGGCGCGGGTGTACTTCAGGCCCCAGGCGGCTTTTTTAGCGACCGACGGGATCTCGTGGTACATGTTGAAGATCTCGCCTTCATCCATGCCCAGCGACTCGATG